>JACCDO011396035.1_pt1 | contig 40958 bp, 62 predicted proteins | sample 7446101 | NCBI WGS metagenome assembly JACCDO01 (sample SAMN15323440, study PRJNA562643) | freshwater metagenome | isolation source: river surface water | place: USA:Blue River Watershed | collected 2017-08-16 | reverse complement strand
CTAAAAAGACTTCCGAACTATTTTAGTCTCTACTATATATTAATCCGTTCAAATAGGTCAAACGAACATTTTTGACAGAACTATTTATAAAACTGCAGGTCAGACTGGGGGAGTACTACTGTACAGAAATATTTTAGATAGAGATACACTACTATACTCACAATCATATTTAACAGTCTGGGGTCATTTAGACCCACAGACAGTTAGTCTGCGACTCAGTTGTACTGTAGTCTATGACGCTGGATAGACAGTAGTCTAGGGCGGAATTAAACCTAACGGTTCTGCGCCCAGTTTAACTGCATATACTGCGGGCAGTTGCATGGTCTGTATCTATAGGTCTCCTTCCTTGTCAAGTCCATAAACGCTGCGCATGGACTAGACAATTCCCTCCGACCTATGATGGTCTGGATTCTGTAGTTAGAAATGCTAACTACGGAAAGGTAACTATGTCTAGTTTAGAGTGCACTTGGAACCACGCGACTAACGAGTTCCATGCAGTACCAGCAGGTAGCAATTGCCCACTATGCAGTAACCAAGCATGGGCGTGTGCCCAATGCGACTACCGCTACTGCGAGTCGCCAACCTGCGAATGGGAGAATGTATGAACGAGTCACTAGGTATGAGCGTCACCAACGAATGCTATGAGTGCATAGTCATAGCCCGTGATACTGCGGAGGGTTTCCCTCCCAGCCAATGTCAGTCCTGCGTAGATGACGCAGAGGCTAAAGCAGATGACAATGCTTGGAATCTGCATGAGGACGACAGGCTAGGTGAAGGTCACTGCCTGTCTATAGATACAAGTGACGCTCCCTCGGCAAGCGAGTGGGTCGCGTCAGAAACATATATCAAGCCACAAACAAGGAGAGCACAGATGATAGAAAGATGGGACGAAAACCTCAAGTTAATAGAACTCGCTGTGAAGTTCATAGACACAGACGAACCAGTAACGCGTAGCGAGTTCTTGCCACCAATCGCACAACTCATAGACGGCGGTGTCTATGAAGAATATTGGGAGTTAGACGACCAGCGCCAACGCGCTAGGGAAGTCCAATGTCACTGGTGCAATCTGCTTACCCCAAAAGCATTCAATGATTGCCAAGCATGTGACCGACCACTAGAATTGAATGTCAGATAGGCATTCAAAGCAGGCAAGCCCGTCGCCTTTGGCGGGCTTGCCAGCCAGTAAGTAATCAACTAACTAACTAAGGAGAAGCAAGTGAAAAACGAAGTAACTATCACAGGTACAATCAAGAATGTAAAGACATATACAAACGAGCGTGGAACATTGCTTACAGGCTGGTTTGACCAACGAGATACATCTCGCACCTCAGACGGAACTGCAGACCGACAGGTTTATGTAGTCGGCATGAATGTAGTTGCGCTAGATGATTCCACTGTAAGTGAAATCCTAGGTGCAACCAAGGCTGGAACAGAAGCCTCAATGCCAATCACAATCACAGGACGCATGGTCACACGCTTTGACCGCCGTCCAAATGTGCCTCGTGAAAAACAGTACGCACCAACACTCCAGTTGGAAGTGCATGCAGTAGAGGTTCACGCTTAAAGACCAGGCAGGTGGGTGGCAGAAATGTCACTCACCTGTCCATCTTTTTTTGACAGGCATTCCCGTATAAGTACAGACTAATGCGAGTCCATTACTAATCATAGGAGAGATTATGTATCTATCAGCAGCAGAAGTGCTAGGTATTACTATAGCCCTAGCCTCATCTATATTCATCATGGTACTAACTACCATTGCAAACTACAGATTGCAGCAGGATAATAAACTGCTGCGCCTCAGACTAAAGACTAACCGCAGATATTGGGAAGCGAGAGTAAACCACAGATGATGAATCTAAAAACAGCAGTAGTAAACCTGCAAGTATCTACAGTTGCATTGCCATTTGCCCATGGTCTAGACCTATATGAGACCATGGTTTTTGATGAGCGAGACATGGAAGTAGAACCATTTACCCGTAGGTATCAAACTTATGACGCTGCGGAAGCAGGTCATGAGGACACAGTAAATCAGATAGAATCTACCATGAGAGATGCACGACTATGAGTATGGACTTTAGAATACAGTGCACTACATGTTGGCAAGCAACAAAGCATGATGCTTTGGATGCAGGAGACAATCTAATATGCGATAAATGTGGAGCAAAACTATGACACCGAATGAGACTATAAAGATGCGAGCCAAGGCTGCAAGTTATGCGCAAACATTTCTTGCCAACAAATACTACGATGAGTACAAAGAATTGTATGACGCATATCTAACTAATCGTGGTATCAGTGTGCGCAGAAGCAAAGTTATAGTAGATGAGAGGACAATTACTAATGAGTGAGCCACGCGAAGAAGACGACATAGCGCTAGACAAAGACCAAGAGTGTGAAGATTGTGGTTGCTTTATCTGGGAGTGCGTATGCAACGAACCAGATGAACCATTTGATGTAATATACGCAGACTAATCTAAGTTAGGAGCGCCATGTTTACAGCGGCGAAGAAGTACCAAGCAATCATAAGCGCAGGTATATTAATACTTGCAACCATGTTTGGCATACCAATCAAATCGTATGTCAAGTATGTAGACAAGCAGATAGCGACAGACGAAGACTATGTTGAACAGACTGTTGCACCTCACTACTGGACACCTTATATGTCAAAGACATATGCTCGTGGTTACATTGCACTTGAGTATCCACAATGGGGACGCAGTGAGTGGTCTGCCTTGAAGAAACTATGGGGTAAAGAATCAGCATGGAATCATAAAGCAGCCAACCCTAAGTCCACAGCCTATGGCGTAGCCCAAGTATTAAAGACCAAGCCTGGAACGCCCGCCCCTCTCCAGATTGAGAAGGGGCTGGCGTATATCGAACACAGATATGACAAGCCTTCAATCGCATGGTCACACTGGAGAAAGCATGGTTGGTACTAATGAAATACATAGTGCAAGTAGAAATCTCAGTTCAAACAGATAACGATGACAATGCTTTGTTCTGGGTGCAAGATGCTATAAAAATGTATGGCGCAAGAATGTCTATCCATCGGTGGATAGATACACGACTAGAAGGAGAGAGAAACAATGACAACTAAAGAAAACGAATACAAGACACTAGAAAACAATGAAGATGTCAGCATCCAGCGCGAAGGCGCTGAGTTGATTGATGAATTCTTCTCATCATTCGTACCATTGGATATGGATGAGGTTACAACTACACGTGTGCTTTACTATCTGACAGACATTCAGGTACGTGACTTCGCACTCGGTATTATGGGTAAGTATGGCGAAGAGAAAACTCTCGCCGTACTAGAACACCTACTAGACAACGCACCAACCGACACACCATATGTCAATGCACCAGCAGCATTGCTTGCTCAGTATCAGTATGAACTAGGCAAGACAGCAGATGCATTCCTAACACTAACAAATGCACAGCCAAGTTACTCTCTTGCTAGATTACTTAGCCGTGTATTCCAAGTAAACTGGGACCCTAAATCATTTGCTCGTATGCGTGAAGAACTACACCCACAGGTGGTAAAGAATATCTTCGGAGATGAGGCTAACTAATCATGGGATTAGATATGTATTTATATCGTAAAGATACAGAGCAAGTAGCATATTGGCGCAAGGCTAATGCTATTCATGGTTGGATTATTGAAGAGACAGGAGCAGTAGATAACTGCGACCCTATTCATATAAGCAAACCATTACTTATCAGACTACGTGATACATGTGCTGAAGTTCTACGAGTACAGACAGCAGACTATGCTGAAGAACTACTGCCACCTAGTAGTGGATTCTTCTTTGGCAGTCAGGAAGTTGATGACTGGTACTGGGAAAACATTAAAGAGACAGTTGAAAGATTAAATGATATTATAGATAACAGTTCGGAAGACCAAGAGTTCGAGTACCACGCATCGTGGTAACAACAACAGAAGGAGAGAACAATGCAACAAGTAACAGAAGAATACAATAACAAATCACTGGCTAAACTAAACAGACAGGCTTGGACTAGAGCAGGCGTTGCAGTCAACGCTGGCTCTGCATCTGAAGCAGCAAAACAGGCTGGTCTTGATTGGAATGTAATGCTTGCAGATATGCAGGCATATGTTTCTAATAAGGTCAACGAGTTCGAGTCAGTAACAGATTACTATCCTGTCCCTAAAAAGCAAGCAGTAATTAAACTTGGCAAAGACAATGACAACCAAGTGATTGGTGTAGTCGGTGACAAGTATAAGATTGTGCAGAACATGGAAGTATTCAGCGCACTAGATACGCTAGTAGATTCAGGCGATGCACGATACACAGCAGCAGGTGAGTACAATAACGGTGCTAACATCTGGATGGTTATGGAACTACCTATTGGTGTAAACGTAGCCAATGACCCACATGCTGCATTCCTGCTAGTGCAATCATCACATGATGGTTCATGTGCAGTACGCATTCGTCCTATCATTGAGCGTTTGTTCTGCTCTAATCAAATCAACAAGTTGATTAAGGGTAAGAAAACAAATGACTTTACTTATGTCATGAAACACACGACTAATTCAGAGTTATCTGTCCAAGACATTCGTAACATCACTCAACTTACATACCAAGCAATCGAAGAGTATGAAGTAACAGCAAGTGGTTTGCTCAAGCGTGAGGTATCAGCAGCGCAAGTACGCGATTACTTCAAGCGTGTATGGGCACTGCCTTCTACTGTAGAAGACAAGCCATACCACCTACTCACCCAAGGTGAGCGCAGACAACAGACTATTGCTATCACTGCACGCGACAAGGCGTGGCAGGTATACAATGAATCAGAAACACAAGCCAACATTAGAGGCACAGCCTTTGGTGCGTGGCAAGCAGTGGTAGAATACGCAGACCATCATGCATCGGGCGGCTCCGAACGGCTCGCCGTTGCCGCCCTCAGTGGACGCAGTGATGGCATCAAAAACAAAGCACTAGAGTTGGTGCTTGCATAGTATTAGCATAGTGAACCAGCGTAAGGTGATGTGAAGACCACCGAGATGCAGGTAGTTTATGCTAAAGCGCAGAACTTATGTCGTTACTTCCTATTTCTCCATAAGGGACACCTCACTGGGTCGCTCCGCCAGTGGCGCACACGGAGCACACACAAACAACGAGAGGGAAACATGAACACAATCACAATCAGTCGTGTCAATGAAGAGTCTGGCACACCATATGATGTAACATATACAGAGGCAGAAGTTCTGCACTTCCTAAAAAGAACAAAGGAAATAGATGCAGTACAAGAATCCTACCAATCAATGGCAAAAGAAATCCGTACGATTCGTAATGCAGTCCGTGACTTCTTCAGTGAAGGTGAATGGGATAACGGTGAAACAGTCTGCAACAAAGGTGATGTCAATACATTACTCGAACAAATCGGCAGCAGCAAACTTACAACCAAGTATCGTGGAAACTTCACCATCTATGGCACATTTGAACTAAATGCAGAAGACGAAGACGAAATTGAAAGTCTAGTCACAGAGAACCTATCAGTAGATTGCTATGCTGCAGATATAGATGTAGATAGTATTGAACTGCATGATGTAGAAGAAGACAACTAATGCAGACACCAGTTATCACCAAGCAAATCTTTCAAGAGGAAGACGAGTATTTCTTAGTTGAAATACAAGCAGACGGAAAGATTTTTCTTAAGCGCAAAGTATATGGCTGGTCAGATACATGGTCACTTCCGCTTGAGGAATACAACCAATGAGTAGGGAGTTGCAAGAAACTCTAGACCGCATGGCTGTTGCAGCCCAGATAGTATTAGACGAAATACTAAATGAGATTGAAAATGAGTAGCGCATACGTCCCATATAATGGGACTGCTGGCTGGTCAGGTACTGATACATCTATGCAGAGAGCCATAGATAATATCCACTCTGGTCGGGAATTAAACAACCAACAATTAGCGTTAGCATATTTAAAACAAGCAGGTGAACTAGGGCTAACTTGGAAAGAGTTAGCCACTGAAACAGGCTGGCATCACGGCACAACAAGTGGCGTGCTATCAGTCCTTCATCAGTCAGGTGCAATCATACGATTGTATACTGCTCGTAATAGATGCAAAGTTTATGTGCATCAGAATTACAAAGGTGCTTATAATAAATATGAAACCTATAAGAAGAAAGAAAAACTTTGCCCGCATTGTGGGCATGACATCAATGCATAAGCCGTTCCTTATGCTATGATGGGACAACCAGTAGGGCGGTAGGTTTTTGGCTCTCTCCTTGTCCTACCCCCACTGGTATCTAATCAAAGGAGAAACATGGCAGAGTTAGAAATACCTAGAGATAGGTATGGCAGACCTATGGTAGTACCACCTAAAGGTGGTAAGCCAGTGGCATATACAAGAACGACAACAGTTGCTGGGTCATTAGATGACGGCACTGCATTGGTAGCATGGAAGTTGCGCATGGCTGCAACTGGATTAACGCTACGCTCTGACTTACTACTCGCTGCATCAGCAGCAAGAGAAGATAAGTTAGAGATGGATAAGTTAGTTGAAGATGCAATGGAAGCAGCAGGCGCTACCAAGCAGGCTACTATTGGAACAGCAATCCATTCTCTTACAGAGAAGTTAGACAGAGGTCAAGACCTTGGTCCAATACCAGATGATTATGTTGCAGACATACAGGCGTATGCAGATGCAACTAAAAACTTTACCAACATTCACATCGAACAATTCTGCGTGCTAGATAAGTATAAGATTGCTGGCACACCAGACCGCATTGTCGAATACAAAGGTGAGAAGTTTATCTCTGACCTTAAGACAGGCAGCATTAGTTACCCAAACAAAATCGCTATGCAGTTAGCGGTTTATGCACACGGCTTGCCGTATGACCCTGCCACGGCAACCCGTGGTAGTTGGGGTGACATCAACACAGAGAAGGGAATCATCGTGCATCTACCAGCAGGTAGTGGACAATGTACTCTACACTTTGTAGACTTAGTTCATGGTTGGAAAGGTATTGAACTAGCCATGAAAGTAAGAAAGCACCGCGACAAGAAAAACATATCAACACCAATACAAGGAGAATAATGTCTCACACAGAAGCACCCATCAGCATCACAGTTAAATCAGCAGCAGGTTCTCTAGTCACAGTTCGTGCTGCAACAGCAGAAGAACTTGACCAGACAGTTGCACTAACACTTGCATCTCTTGCATCTGCCACAGAAGAACTCGAAAAAGCAGTGCGTGGCACTGGTTTCAGCGTACCATCAGCAACTCCTATCTCACCAGCAGTTGGCTATGCAGCCAATGCGCTAGGTGGAACTGTCATTGCTGAATCATTTACACCAGCAGCAGCACCAGCAGGTGCAGGACAGCGCATGTGTCCACATGGTTCAATGACTCGTATCCATGGGCTAACAGGTAAGTTTGGTCCATACAAGGGTCACTTCTGTCCTGCTAAGCAAGGCGACCCAAGTAAGTGCGCAACTCAATATGTTAAGGCGGGCTCACCAGAGTTTGCTACATTCGTAGCCGACCAGACAAAAGCCTAAAACATGTGGCTATGCAAATTATTTGGGCATAGTTACTGGAGTTCTTTAACAGGCGCAGGTATATACTGCGTTAGATGTGGAGATAAAATTGAAAACACTACGCCGTAGCGTAGGCAAGGCAGAGGTTGGCGGAGAACCATTACCGCCACCTTTCCAAGCCTTCGCAAGAGAAGGAATGATATTACGGCGTGCAGAAGTAACTGTAATTGCAGGCACTCCAGGTGCAGGCAAGTCCAGTATCGCATTACATATCGCAGCAAGATTAAAACAACCAACATTATATTTCTCTGCGGATACTAATGCACATACAATGGCTATGCGATTACTCGCGCTTCGCGCACGCATTCCACAACAACAAGCAGAACAAATGCTTAAGACACAACCAGATACAGCAGAGTCAATCTTGCGTGAGTATGGAAATATGTATTGGTCATTCGAACCAAGTCCTACTCTCCGCGATTTAGATGAAGAAGTATCTGCATTCGAAACTATATGGGGCAGAAGCCCTACACTTATAGTTGTAGACAATCTTATGGACATTGCTATTGATGGACATGAAGAGTTTGCAGGTATGAGACAAGTCATGAAAGAGTTAAAGTATCTAGCAAGAGATACCAACGCAGCAGTACTTGTGCTACACCATACTCAGGAAGGTGCACCTGGCTATCCATGCCAGCCACGCTCAGCCCTGCAGGGTAAGGTAGCCCAGATTCCTGCTATGGTTTTGACTGTAGGTCAGATGATGCAGGGGCAGGACGCATACCTATGCGTAGCCCCTGTCAAGAATAGATACGGCAAGGCAGATGCAACTGGTAACACATACATATCGTTATCATTTGAACCTGGCTCTATGTATCTAGAAGATGTAGTCCGAGACTATAGACAAGTAGAGATGACAGCATGAGTAAAAAAATTGTTTTAACTATAACACTAGCAGACGGTATAGAACCAGACAGTATTATAGAATTACTTAACGCTGAAATACTATGTCGTCTTGAAGATGACGATAAGTTTATTAATGGCTGGGAGTGGATTTACTAATGAGTAACGCAGCCAAAGCCAAAGGCTCAGGAGCAGAACGAGATGTAGTTAAGTATTTAAAAGAGAACGGCTTCCAATATGCTGACAGGCGACTGGCTGGCGCAACACTAGACAAGGGTGACATATCAGGTATACCTGGAGTTACAATTGAAATCAAGAACCATGCTAAGATGGACTTAGCAGGGTGGACAGAAGAGTTGATAGTCGAGATGGCTAACGACAAAGCATGGACAGGCGTAGTGTGGCACAAGCGCAAGGGTAGGGGAAGTCCTGGCGATTGGTACTGCACTATGCCTGGCTATGTATGGCTAGACCTATTAAAGAGAGCCTTAAACAATGGAGAAACCAAGCATTGAAGAATACCTGCGCCACATAGGTGCAGACACACCAGCAATGGGTGCAGGTTGGCGTAAGATGAAGTGCTGCTTTCATCTTGATAGTCACGCAAGTGCAGCAGTAAACTACGATAAGAACGCCTTTGTCTGCCACGGTTGTGGGGTCAAAGGCGATGTCTATTCTTTAATCATGTACAAAGAAGGGGTTAACTTTCGTGAGGCTAAACAATTCGCAGAGACAGTTCTTACTGCAAGCAACACAGAGATACGCAGCAGCAATAGAAAGCGCGAGCGCCTATCTGTTAAGCCGTCATCTCTCGGTAGACGAGGCAAAAGTCTTTCACTTGGGAGTGGTAGAAGACCCGCTTCCAGGGCATGAGCCGTATCTAGGCAGGCTTGCTATCCCATATATCACGCCATCAGGCGTGGTAGATATACGATTCCGTGACCTTACAGGCACACACGATGCTAAGTATATGGGATTAGTTGGTGCTGAAACTACTATGTTTAATACGCAAGCAGTCTTTGCTGCCGACAGTTACATATGCGTAACCGAAGGTGAGTTCGATTGCATTATGATGGGCACTAAAACACAGCACCCGACAGTTGGTATTCCAGGAGCAAACAACTGGAAGAAACACTATGCTAAAATCTTAGATGACTTTGAAACAGTCATTGTCCTAGCCGATGGCGATGCTCCTGGCTTAGAGTTTGGCAAGAAGATTAGCCGTGAACTTGGCAATGTAAATATCATCAGCATGCCAGACGGTGAAGATGTAAACTCTATGATGATAAAGAAGGGGAGTGAGTGGATTGACGAACGAATCCGAGAATGTATTGCCAATGGATGATAGTTTCTGGGAGCATGCTGACCATTTAGATTTTGATATGATTATACAATTGTCTGAGCACAAGCATCTTAATATTCTTCATGCTCTGCATGATGTGTACCTAGCCATAGATGAAGACCCAGACGAAGCCAAGTTCCTTGTCACTGGTATCGCAGCCCTTATGCTGTCATCCAAGTATGGCAAAACAGATGATGTGTACAATGAGATAGTAGTACAGATAGCCAAGAAAGACATGGACATAGAACTAAGGGAGTTACTTAATGAAGGATAGTGAAGACGCAGCGCAGATTATGCGCGAACTATTTGTGGTCTTAACCAAGAAGCATGAGGACTATGGTCCAATGAATATTGCTGGAGCGCCAGGCGGTCCTATGAACGGACTTCGAGTCCGCATGTATGACAAACTGGCTAGACTCAACAACCTAATAGATAGCGGCGACACGCCGAACTACGAATCCATTGAAGATACCCTGATTGACCTAGCAAACTATGCCATAATTGGTTTACTTGTTCAGCGCAATCAGTGGGCTGGCATTCCAAATGGAGACCAACATGAAGAGAGTCGTCGTCCTCAGTGACTTACAGATTCCATATCAAGATAACAAAGCAGTAGATGCAACTATAGACTTCATTGCCGACTACAAGCCAGACGAACTATGGTGTGTAGGTGATGAACTAGATGCACCAGAACCTAGCCGTTGGAACAAGGGCATGGCTGGTGAATATGCTGGTACATTACAGCAAGGCATTGACACAACAAAAGAAATCATAAGTGAATATAGAAAAGCACTAGGTAAGAAACCTTTTTATATCCAAAGGTCTAATCACACAGACCGCATTGACACTTACATTCGTAAGTATGCCCCAGCGTTCAGCAGTCTCAAGTCGCTAGAGATTGAAGAACTACTGGGGTATAACTCTTTAGGAGTAACATATCTACACAGGATGCATGAGTTACTACCTGGTTGGGTAATGGCACACGGAGACGAAGGCAAGTTGTCACAGACACCTGGAAGTACAGCCTTGTCATTAGCCAAACGCCTAGGCAAGTCAGTAGTGTGTGGGCACACGCATCGCGTGGGCTTGCAACATGAAACAGTTGGCTTTTATGGTAAGACTTCAACTCTGTTCGGTTTAGAAATCGGACACCTCATGGACATCAAGCAGGCGGATTACCTATCCGCAGGTACAGCCAATTGGCAGCAGGGCATTGGCATTCTTGTAGAGAATAACAAGAAGGTTATTCCATACGCAGTACCTATCATTAATGGTGAGGTACACCTGCCATAATGAATTACATCTCAGAGTATAATGATTTAGTTCAGCAGTTAGCGTCAGAATATGCACGCAGATATAGCATGCTAGAACTAGATGACATCGGTCAAGAACTATGGGTCTGGTTCGTTGCTCATCCACGCAAGTACAAAGAATGGTCAGAGTTAGAGCAGAAAGATAAGGATAAATTAATTGCCAAATCGCTACGCAATGCTGCTCTTAAATACTGTGAAAGGGAAAAAGCACGCAAGTCTGGTTACGATACATCAGACTTATATTACTATGATGCCTCTGTTGTGGAAGCATTTCTTCCGTCAATCATTGCGGGAACATACTCAATCCCTGTCAGTATTCAAGACCTCAATGCCAAATTCGGAACTGGTAATTTGTCGGAAGGCAACAACTGGCTCACTCTTCGAAGCGATATTATGGGCGCATTTGAGAAACTATCAGATGCAAAACAGAACATCCTCCGACTTAGATTTAGCATTGACTCACCAGACTGGGCTACGCTAGCCAAAGATATGGATAGCACGCCAGATGGCGCACGCATGAAAGTGCAACGCGCTATGAACTCATTAGTTAAAAACCTTGGTGGTTGGCGACCATACAACGAGCCAGATAGTATTCAATCAGAAGCAGAGGAAGAACAGAATGTCAATGATTGAAACATATTTAGAATGGTTGACAATCCATGAATCAGAAGCAGGTGAATGACCTTAGAGGCGAACCAACATTCGCCTGCATATGTGGTTGCGCAATGTTCCGCATCAATGTAATGTGGGACCAAGACACCAGAGCAGTTGGCTGGTATGACTTAGCACAGGAATGTGTAGAGTGCGGTACGATAACAACCGCACCTACTGAAATAGATGGGTGTGAATGATGCCTTTGTACGACTTTAAATGCAATACATGTAGTGAGGTTATAGAAACAAATGAAAACATACCACCAGTTTGTGGAACGTGTAGTGGAACTATGCAACGCATCTGGTCTTCTCCAGCAATTAAGTTTAATGCACCAGGCTTTTACTCAACAGGAGGATAAGGATGTATGACTTTGGACCAGAAGCAAACTGTAACGGATTAGATACAGACCTGTTCTTTACAGACGAAGTATCTAAAGTATACGTTCATATGCCTTTATTAAAAAGAGTATGTGAAAATTGTATAGTTAGAACTGAGTGTCTTGACTATGCTTTACACCATGCGGTGCTAGGTTGGTGGGGTGGGACATCAGAAAAAACCCGCAGGACAATGCAACAAAAATTTAATATCACACCAGAACCAGTATTAATTACAGAAAAGTGGGTACAATAATGGTACTAGAAATTGCACTAGGAGTCTTCATTGGACTAGCAGTTACTGATGCAGTCAAAGACCTATCAGAGTTTCTTGCTACAAAGTGGAGAGCACGCCAATCGCGCAAGCGACTAGAGCAGTTCCTTGAAGAACTACATGACGCTCCACGCTATGAGTACAAACCGCCTACTCCTAAGCGTAAGCCAGCAGTCAAGAAGGCAGCAGCCAAGAAAAAGCCAGTCAAAAAGCGTAAGTAAAAACAAAAAAGACCCCCGCCTGGTAGGTTAAAGTACCAGAGCGGGGGCTTTTGTGTCTCTATGGGGCTGCTACGCCCCTAAAATGGGGGTTACTTAGACCCTAGTCCGAAGTCTTTCTCAGACTTATCTGCCCATTTAAGGGCTGGACCAGCAACTGCACCGATTAGGATGGCATATTGCGGAGCCATATCTGTAAGCAAGGCTACGCCCATGACTACAGCAGATGCAGCGACAGCACGAAGGTAAGACTTGACAGCCTTCTTGTGCTTTTCAGATAGTTTAAACTTCTTCATTTGATGTCCTTTTTTGGTAGTGGTTTTACTTTGGAAACAATTTTGCCTACAGCCTTAGCCTTGCCTAGCCATGGAAACCATTCGGATGTATCGTTACCACAGCCCTCCTTAATGGAGATATGCAAGTGCTTGTTGTGCGGATTAGAGCCCGTGTAATTGTAAACGCCATTTTTCTGCGACCAAATCTTACCCTGAAAGATAAGATACTTTACACGCTTGTCTTCCTGCAGTTTAATAAACATCTCAACGCAGTTGATTCCATTTGCAGGGTCATGGGTTAAGTCTGCTGCGTAACCAGTATTATGGTCTGAGTTAGGACTTTGTTTCTGATGCGCTGCTGATGGTAGCAATCCATCGCTTGCCTTCTTGCGCTTTGGGCGCAAGGCTGTTGCTTGTCTTAGTACGGCTATTGCTGCTGGTGTCGCCCTCTTTGCAATCTTAATTGTCGTGCTCCTTTATATGTTGTTCAAACTTACCAATTTGTGTAGCAAGGTCTACTTTAATTACAATCTGGTCTTCACGTATTTCTTTTAGCAGTGGATGAATTTCTTTTTTAATATAGTCATTCATTGACTTGCCACTATTGGGAGTAGTCTCATACCGAATAGCCTTGGTATCTTGTGCAACTTCACGAACTTCGTTACGTATTACCCATCTGATAATTGCGAGTCCACAACCAAGTACTACTGTAATTGATACTACAAATCCTGCCCACTGCTCTGCTGTCATTATACTGTTCTCACCACAATCGTAATAATACCACCATAACCATTGAACTTATCTGGTGGAGTTGTTCGCTTAAATGAAACACCTTCAATTTGTACTTGGCGAAGTTCTTGTGTATTTAAATCCTGCCACAATACTACGTCACCACTTTCCTCAATTGCTTCTAACTGCAATAGGCGCTCATGCGCTCTACCTTTATAGCCAGTAGTTACACCATTGCGGTCTGTTTCTGTGTCAAAGCAATAGACAGGAAACTGAATGATTCGCTGACGTGGAGTAGCGATAGTAGCCTTAGCCTGATAGCCCTTGAATATAGGACCAGTTGATGTGGTAACGGCATCACGAATAAACAAGAACTTGTAGGCAATATACTCGCGGGCAGTAGAAGGCTGATTAGTTCCTACTTCAACTTCGGGTACTTGCGAGTCGTATGTAATGTGGTCGTATTCTGTGCCATCAATGTCAACAGTGAGCAGACCTAGTGACCCTTTAGAGAAGTCACCGCGCCCAATAAGGCGCTTAAAGTTTTTAGGTTCTAGCGTTCCATAACGGATATTACCTGTGGTTAGATAGCCAGTTGGACGCAAAGTTGCTGCATCTTCTACATAAACATAGCCGTTAACTGCACCAACATTTGTAGTTGCAAATGTAATTCTATCTGTGCCATTGGCAAATGCACATGCAGTTGTCTGATGACCAGTTACATCATCAATATAAACATCATTAGCCCATGCAAAGCGCAAGGTTTCTAGTTCATTACTAAGGTCAATGCGGATAAGACCTGGGTTTCCTGCGACTCCAGTAGCACACCAAATGTAATGATTACGGGCAGCAAAGTCATAGCAAGGCTGGCTAGTCTCTACAATAAGTGGACCATAAGTTATAGAACCATCTGTGTCTGAAACTAGAGCAGCACGAACACCCTTGTTTGTACCAATCATCATGTAGCCAAGATAGTAATAAATCTTATGTACGATTTCGCCAACTGGTAACTCTGCTGCAACTACAGCAGATGTAAGGGTAGGCATAACACCAGAGGTGTTAAGTGTAAACTTCTGAATAGTAGACTGAATGCCGTTATATCCTGCAATGTAGATAGCGGGACCAGATGCTGTAATAGATGTATAGACATGGCTAGAAACAGGGTGTGTATACAAAGCCGTTGGCATAGCAGTTGCAGATGCAGCAAACTCGTATACTTTGTTATCAGCACATAGCACAATACGGTCTTTTACATAGTCCATAGTTGCGTTTGAGATAGTACCAATTTCATCAAACATAAATGTATTAGCAGTTGCTGACGTACCAGTTAAAGCCTTTTTATATACAGTCTTCTTTGTGGTTGTATTTGTAATCCAGTATGCAGTTGTGCCGTCATCGCAAATTGCAAACACTGGTGAATCTGTACCAGCATTGTAGTCAATAAAGTGAACTGGGTTAGTAGGGTCATCTGCTGGAATCTTGTCCACATCATACTCATCATGTAGTAATACACCAGAAGTATTGCTCCAGAAAATAGAGCGCATAGTCTGAAACGGGCGACCAGTTGAACGAATAGCACCAGTAATATTATGACCCTGTGTGCAGTTCTTAAGCATAGTTACTTGACCTTTAGTCCAGACATCTACGCCTTTGCTATCGGCAAAGCGGTATTGTCCTGACTCATCATTAGTAGCAGGGTCGAAGAACTTAATGCCTGAGCCACCATGAAAAGACATCTGTGAGCGTAGCCACCAACCAGTGAGCGACTGCTCACCAGGCTCATTGCCATTATCAAACTGGTCTTTACGAAATGGTGCAGTCTGGCGAGTAGCCTCATCTTTATCTGAGATTGCAGATATAAACGGCATACCACCAACGGCTGTATCGTAAGAGATATTAGTGTTCTGCCAGACAGCATCTGTAGAAACAATACCAATGTCAGTTGTTAAGTCGTAAACTCCACCACCGTCTGTTATGTCGCGACCAGCCACGTTACTCCTTAAATAGAAAAATTAATGGGCAGTTTCCGTCCATACCCAGGGAACTTATTACTTAGATAGTGCAGCGATTTCGTCAGCAGTCAAACCAAGTGCCGCTAACTTTGCTTCGGCTGATGCCTTAGCCTCTGCCGCAGCCTGTGCTGCTGCATCTTCTTCTGCCTTGCGAGCAGCAAATGCTGCTGCATCTGCTTCGCGTTGCGCAATCTCTTCTGCTGTAAGAGGGCGTTCAATAACTTCCCCTGTTTCGCAGTTAACTTCGATTGCTGTCAGTGTATCTGTCATTGTATTGCTCCTTCGTTATTGTTATTCCTTTACGATTCCGTAAAGGTAAAAACTGCTATACTGCTTAAATGTTGTTGCAGCAGAGTTTGGGGTTGCATTTATATCAATCCGTGTAATTGCTGCAGTGTCTCCCCAACGACCTGCAATAAATCCTTGATAGATAGATTCATTAGCATTTGAGTTATTTTCGTTTGTTCCATCGTGGAAAAAAGATTTGTTGTTTGAGCCTGTATAATTAGGAATGTAATATTCTATACTTCCAAATGTATTTGCTGTTTGTAAATCAGTGTTAACGGAATAAGAAAGAAGAGTACCAGCCTCTCCACCGCTTGTAACACCACCTGAAAAACCAGTCAAACTCCTGTTGTAAAATGATGAACTAGAGTTATTAAAAAGCAAGTTTAAGTAACCAGCAGTACCATTGGTTCTATTATTTCTTACAGAGCATACAAGTTTTAAGTCTGTGTATGTTTGAGGGATAGAATTAAAAGTAACCGATGCTTGGTCTCCGCTTGAAAGAACTGCGCTTGCGATAAGTGTCATTGTATTTGGCATATTGTCTCCTTGGTTAGGCGGCTGCTATGCCGTATAAAGTGAAGGTTGAGCCTGAAACAAAATTTGGTCCAACATAAGGCGCTAATGTAATTGAAGTAATTGCTTCAGTAGAAGAACCAGTAGAACCTCTCCAAAGACCAACCATTGTTCCCATATAATAGTTTCCAGAACCAACAGATGTTGGGTTGCCACCGCGTGCAAGCATCGTCTTGAAGGTTGTGGTATTACTGTAGGATTGGAATTGAAATATATTTGTTCCAAATTCTCCACTATTAGATTGTGCGCCAGGTATAGCACCTACAGCCAAAAAACCTTGGTTTGTTTCTCTGTATGCAAAAGGTGATGAACTGGAATTTGTTCCTATAACCGTGTCAGAATAGTTTGAAGCGCTACTTCCATTAAAAGTTACTTTAATTAAGTCAGTAGGACGATTTGCTTGGTCATTGCGGTCCGACCTTGCGTTTATGATTAGAACTAAATCAGTATAAGTACCAGGAATAGAACTAAATGTATAAGAAGTTTGCGAACTCGTTGCGGTGTAAGTGGCAATCGTGCTATATGTTGAACCTGCTGGCATTAGTTTATCCTCGAATTCCGTATAGAGCAAAATGTGAATACTGAGAAATATTTCCAGTACTATCGTCAACTATGTCAATTCTATTAATTGCAGTAGACGAATTCATCCAGAGCCCAGAACTAAAAGTAATAGCACCAACTCCATTTTGGTCAGTTCCTGCTAAAGTCCTAGTTGTTTTATTTTTATTTGTTGAAGTGTAATCTAGAATATCTGTAACTAATCCACCAAATCTATTTGCAGCGGCATTAGCGCCAGCGAGATAACTTTGATAAATCCATCCGTTACCTGTCGATGCTTGCGCTGCTACTGATGAACCAAAACTGTATAGTTGGTGAAGCGTCACATAATTACTACTACTGCTGTCAGAATTAAAAGTCATTTTAAGAGCAGAAAGTTCTCCTGGATTTGCTGTTCTTATAAGCGCACGAATTTGTAGGTGCTTATAAGTGCTAGGAATTGAGGTAAAGGACACAGTGCTAGTGCCACCTGAGCCAACCGCAACAGTTGCAATAGACTCATATGATGGCGGATTGTAAACAGCACTCTGGTCCCAGACCTTGCTTCGCTTAACACCAGTAGAGATGCTGGCTGTTCGTAGACTTCGGATTCCCATAGTGTGTCCTACGCTTTCTTAATTCCGTAGAGGTAAGCAGTTGTATTTTGCAAAAATGTTCCACCATTAAGGTTTAATGACAGTGTTGTAATTGCCGCTGTATCAGACCACATTCCACCGCTCACCATAATCCATTGAATTACGCCATTGTTTTCTGTACTTGCTTCAGCATTTGTTGTTTTATAATTACTTGTTGTGTAATTAGGGACATAAATAGTGGCGCTTCCCCAAGTGTTTGCTGTAGCCTGACTTGCTGGAATAAATCCGCATATAATTTTTGATGTTGCTGATGTCGAAGATACTATTGTAGGGTCAGAAGAGTCCTTCATAAAATATCTACCAGAGTAATTTGATGTTGAGGTATTAAACAAAACATACAAATCATTAGCATTATAACCATCACCACGTCCAGAAAGTTCTACTCTTAAATCAGTATATGTCTGAGGAATTGATGTAAAATTTATTTGAGTGGTTCCGCCAGAGCCGACAGTAACACTACCTATCTGTTTCATTGTGTTTGGCATAGTCGCTCCCTAGGCTGCTTTGATTCCGTATAGTGCTATTGTTGTACCAGTTATAAGGTTTGATGGACCCTCACCAAAAAATGTAATCGACGTAATAGCGGATGCGGAATTCCATTTTCCACCAGAGGCAGTTACTCCACCAGAAACAGTGGACCGATTTATTACAGCCTTCTTAAGTGATGAACTCGAATAACTTTGTATATGTGTAACGGAATTATCAATTAATGATGCGTCCGTTCCGATACCTCTACCGACAACCCTAATAAATGAAGTAGATGCTAAGCGCGAAAATGAAGGGCTACTTCCGTTGCCCCACATATCAACACTATAATAATTATTTCCACTATCACCATTAAATCTCATACCAATTGATTGACCAGACGAAGAAGTTCCTCCATTAATAATAACGATTAGGTCAGTGTATGTTGCAGGAATAGAAGAGAATGTATAGTCAGCAACAGCACTGCCAAGTGTTGTTGAATAAATTGGTGTATATGTTGAACCTGCTGGCATAGTTATTATTCCTTAATTCCATAAAGAGCAAACGTTGTATGTTGCTGAAATGTTACCGATGGAAGACTAATCTTAATGCTAGTTACCGCACTGGTATTCATCCATAAGTGAGCCATAAAATTAACCTCGCCATCGGTTGAACTTTCTGACCTATGAGCGTGTAGACCTCTGATGGTTTTATTTCTAGTTGTATCCGAATAGTTTAATATATTTATAATCGAAGCGCCAGTATGTGCATATGACGTAAAGAAATAATTTGTTGCAGAGTTACTGATGTTAGAACCAACAATACCACCACCACCATCTGTTCCCAATCTGTGATGAGCATAACTAGATGTTGATGTATCGCTATTTAATGCCACAACAGTCCAAGATGCAGAAGTCGCAAAGTTTGATGAACGAATTTCTAGATGTTTGTATGTTTGTGGAATAGATGTGAATTCAATAAAGGATGCACCACCCGAACCAACAGTTGCTGTTGCAATTGATTCGTAGGAATTATCATTTACTTCAGTTACACCATCCCACACGTCTTGATACTTTGGCAATCCTTGTGCCAAAGTAGATGTCTTAAATCTACTGATTGCCATCGTATCCTCCTATTAAGAAATTTCTGAGCCGTATGCGTGGAATGAAAGTGTTGCAGATGAAGCGTAGATAGTTACTACGTCAGTTGTTGCAAGTGTCAATCCAAGTGTAATTGCTGTTGTATCGTTTGCTGCAAGTGCTACATCGTAAGCAACATAGTGAACTGCTGCTAGGGTTGCTCCTGCTGGGCGTACTGCAATACGGAATGAAGCAGCAGATGCTGCCTGATTACATACTGTAATAGTTGATACTACGGTTGATGTTGCAGATGGTACTGTGTATAGAGTTGTTGCGGTTGTAGCACTTGGGTTGGACTGCGCTAGCACCTTGTATGTTGTTGGCATTTATTTCTCCTAGTTACATTCCACCCAGTAAGAATACTGTTGGTGTTGGGTCGGTTGTGATTGTTGCCCACGAAGCGGATGTTCCGTTTGTGGTTAGATATTTACCAGAGTTACCTGTCTGGCTAGGTAGAGCATCTACAGTTGCCCAAGAAGTAGCACTACCATTGGTAGTCAGGTACTTTCCTGAGTTGCTTGTTTGAGATGGAACTACATATACAGATGCTGTATCAAGTGCTACTGAAACAGTACCGCTTGTTCCTCCACCTGTTAATCCTGTTGAAGCCGTAACTCCTAAAATATCTGCTGCGTGGTTATCGGCATTTGTTCTTGCTTTTGACATTATGCTCCCATCATCATGAAGATGTCAGATAGTGCTGCTCCGCCAGAAGCGGCAGGTGCAGCCCATTTAACACCTGTAGTTTGAGTTGAATCTGCGGTAAGTATGTATGTGTCAGTTCCTACAGCAAGTCGTCCCACAGTGTTATCTGCCGTTGCAACCATTAAGTCACCCTTGGCATCTACAAGTGTTGTTGTAAGAGCATTAGCAACGCTGTATGGAGTCCATGAAAGAACTTCTACAACGTCGCTTGCAGCCAAGGCTGGTGACAATCCAGTGATTGATGTTCCAGTTGATGCTGTGTAGTCTTGTCCACGGACAAGAAGTACACCGTTAAGGTATACCTGCTCATAACCAACTGTGTATGCGAGGCTTACAGATGAGTCATCTGCTCCATTAAGAGTTGTTTCTCCACCAGCAACTGTCTTGCGCCAACGTGTTGATGTGGCTGCTGATGTAATATTTTCCCATGCAGATGTAGTAGCGTCCCATACCTGCATAGCGCCAGTTGTAGTGTTCCAGTAAAGGGCACCAGCAACTAAAGCGTTTCCATCGTTATCTACTGACGGAGCGCTTGACTTAGCGCCAAGGTAGCGGTCATCGAATGAGTCATATGAAGCGGCTGCAGCAGCAGCAGCAGCGGATGCGGTAGCAGCATCTGCAGCAACTGTTGAGGCGTAAGAATCTACATAAGCCTTAGTTGCAGCATGCAAGTTAGAACTTGGTGCTCCAGACAAGGTCAATGGACCTGTCATTGTTGAGCCAGCCTTTAGCACTACTGTGTCCGAGAAGTTTGCTGTATCAGCCAAGGCTGCAGCAATCTCGTTAAGGGTATCTAAAGTGGACGGTGCTCCATCAATAAGGTTAGCGATAGATGTATCTACGTAAGCCTTAGTAGAAGCGTCTGCGTTACTTGTAGGCGTAGCAAGGTTTGTAATCTTCTGGCTATTCATTGAGAATGAACCAGTAGGTGCAGCAAGGTCAGTTACCTTAGAGGTGCGAACCTGTGTGTCAAAGTCTGAAATTGTTGATGCTGTCTGTGTTCCAGTGTGATTAGCGCGAGCCAATGGGTCTGTAGCCAATTTGGTAAGGTCAATTGCTGCGCCCGATGCAATGTCAGCATTTACGATGGTTGAGTTAGCAATCATTGCTGATGTAACAGTACCTGTATCAGCCTGTGTTACTGCTGTTCCAGTTACCTTAGTTGGTGCAATTGAACCAGCAAGCATTGTGTTTGTAACTGTACCTGTATCGGCAGCAGTAATTGCTGTTCCTGAAATCTTTGTAGCAGCAATTGCTGCGGATGCATTAATATCAGCATTGACAATTGTACCATCTAGAATCTTAGCAGATGTTACTGCTCCGTCTGCTAAGTCACCAGCAACAATAGTAGCATCTGCAATTTTAGCAGAAGTAATGGCGCTATCAACAATCTTTGCTGTAGTAATTGATAGGTCATCAATCTTGACTGTGCCTACAGCACCATCGGCAATCTTACCGCTTGTAATAGCAGAGTCTGCAATATCACCAGAAGCAATTGTAAGGTCAGCAATCTTTGCAGATGTAATAGCACTGTCAGCAATCTTAGCGGTTGTTACGTTAGCATCTGTAATCTTGGCTGTTGTCACCGAGTTAGACTGCAACATTGCTGCTGTAATTACATTGGTGTCTGTGGTCTCAAGTACGTTAGCAATAGTCAACCCGTGTGCCGTGGTTGTATTTTCAATGTGGGCATTAGACTCGCGATAGTCGCGACCAATAGCCATATGGCGAACCTCTGCACCAGCAGAGTGAGCCTGTGCAGATGAGCCATCAATGTTTCTTGCGATTGATAGAATGTTTCCAGATACTGGATTACCATCAACCTTATATACGTCTACAATTTCTTCAAGCGCTGTATCTGGGTCAATGACAACTGTGAAGGTTTCACCAGCAGCAATGGTTACTCCACCAAGCAGGGCTGTAGCAGATACGACTGTAATAGATGTACTACCAGAGTTAATAGAAGAAGCAAGCGTCGTCTTCTGCGAACGGGATGAGTATTTACGGGTTGTCATTCAGATTCCTATCGGCTGTAGCGTGGGCGTACGGGATATTGCTGTTGCTGTGCTTGAGTTTCTTCAGCCAAGCGTGTTGCGTATAGTTGATATAGGGCACGTGTTGCTGTGTTGCCAGAGCCATATTGACGCTTATTGTCTAGTTCATCAGCCTGTGGGCTGGTTAGAGCATTGCGTGCAGGGTCTAGGAACGATAGCAATCGGTATGATGCTCCAAGCACAACAACGTCTCTAACTGATTCTGGTAGTCCCGTCTGTACCGCAAATGAATCAGTAGATGATGTGCTTAGTGTGGATGGTGCTGTTGCGTAGGTAACATTAATCTTGCGACCAGCATGAATATATCGGTCATTAATGGTTACAGTTTGTGAGTTAGCGCCCCATGCTGTTGAGTCTGGGGATGAATCCCAAGTAAATCTATTGATAGGAATCCATCGCTTACTAGAGCCAATGTCTTCCCATGACATACGTAGGATGTTTTGGATATTTAATCCTGTAAAAGCATATGTATCTACAACTGAGTTGTAGGTAAATGATGTGTTTTTAGCAGCAAAGATAGCCGAGCCAATGGCTCGAATAGTATCTTGAATAGAACGCTTAACAGATGAGCGCGGAAATGTAGGAGTAATAATTACTCTGTCACCAGCATCGTGTGTTGTAGCAGTAGTACCCATAAAGCCACGACCATATGGTGGGATAGTTGCAGTCTTAGAAATGCGGTCATACGCATCTACCCATAGCAACTCATCACCAATCTCAATAATGCCAGTACCAATTTCCTGAGCGTCAAGCGAGAAGGTAGTAGGTGCAGCAAGTGTAGATGTAGTTGTAGTTATATTTGTAGTCAAGTGTGTAGTTCGGTCTTGCTGTAGCGTATAACCAGCAAGGTTCATAATGACTTCATCTGCTAATGTGTCTAGGGTTGCTGTCATTATTCTCCACCAGTCTGTCGTCTAAAACGCGCTTTTGTTGAACTTGGATATTTAGGAGCACGTGCTTTTGTTTTAGGAAAATCTGGACGAGCCTTCTTGCCCTTTTGTAATTTCTTTAAACCTTCTGCAACACGCTTATCTGCTTCTCGTTGCGCGGTATCTTTAGGTCGTGACTCACTAACACGATTTACATCAGCACGTTGTTCTAATTCACGCTGTCTTGGTGTTTTACCCAATGGCTGCGATACATTTCTTGAATCTTGCGCAGCACCCTTCATTCCAATTCTACGACTTTCGTTAACTTTGCCGCCTTCTTTTGGACGTGGTGCAGTAATTAATTTATTTTCTTCTGTTGCTCTACTAGGCTTAGCAACTCTAATTGTACGTGGGTTTGTCTTAGGACCTTGAATTGTTTTACCACCAGACTTAGAGCCACGTGGCTTAATAGGTGTTAATACTTTTATTAGACGAGCGTTGCGCTCTGCAGCCATAGCAGCACGACGGTCAGCGGGTGTTACTCTAGACTTCTGATAACTTTTTGTTACAGGAGAATCTGTTTTAGTTTTTCCACCACGCTTCATTGGCGTGCTTACAACTGTCTTCTTATCTGTAATACGAACTACTGGACCAGTTTTTGCTCCACGAACTTTACTTGGCACTCTACCAGTTGGAGTTTTAGCCTTTGGACCAGCAACGTTTTCAGCAATACGACGTGCTTCAATTTTAGAAACTTTACTTCCTCGTTCACTTCTTGCAGCAACCTTAATAGCAATTGCTTTCATTTGATTCTGAGTAAGTTTCTTACCAGTTTGTTTTGCAACTTGCGCTGCAAGAACCCTGGTTGCAGCCAATATTGCTGCTCCGACTAATGGTGCTGGCATATTACCACTTGACCTTATCTGCCCAGTATGCTGCGCTTAGTTTGCCTTTGGATATGTTTCTGGCGTGTCGAGCCTTAAATGACTTGCGACGCGCCGCATATGAAGCAGACTCTCCAGCCTTTTTGGGTGAACCACTTACACCCTGCTGTCCAAAACGAATAGTCTTGACTACGTTACCTTCCTTGGCAACGACAACATGGGACTTCTTAGGGTGGTTAGGGGTACGCTTTGGCTTGTTAAAGCCTGCTACCCCAGCCCTTGCTAGGCGAGAATCTTTTTTCTTCATCTGAACTTTGCCGTCTTCTTTGCTATAGATTTTGGTTGTCTTACAAACTGCTTGCCCTGCTTCATGCCAGCCCGCTTTGCAGCGGTCGTTTTAGCGTACTCAGAGGCTGATAGAGCCTGTCTAGCCCGCTTGGGAAGGTAACGCTCACCAGTAGCCTTTGGACCTTGTGTGCTGGGCTTGCCTGACTTTGTACCCCACTTTTCTTTTGTCCACTTGGACAGAGAAGCCTGAGCCTTGGTCTTGCTACCTGAGTAGCCACCGCCTGCTTTCTTGTAAGCCTGTGCTAGCAACTGTGCCTTACGAGCAGACCACTGACCAGGCTTGCCACCCTTAGAGCCAGACATAATCTGATTCTTTAAACGCTCTCTTAGTGCTGCCTTGGTGTATGCCATTACTTACCCTTCTTAACCCCTGTAACACGCTTTAGGCGTGGATTCTTAGCCACAGCCTCCTTAGATGCTTTCCTCGCACCCGCAGCAAGAATTGCACCCGCACTTGCCATCGAGACACCTTGCCGAGCAGCAATCTTTTTCTGTGTCGCTTTGAACCCTGGGTGCTTCTTCATTAGTAGTACCCACGCTTTAGACGCTCTAAGTATGCTGCTTTTTCTGCAGGTGTCATGTTAGGTACGTCAAGATATTGACGACCTGTAATTGGCTTGCGTGTAATCTTTGGCTTAGGTGTAGCCTTTGGTTTTGGAGTAGCAGTCTTCTTAGTTGCTTTTGGCTTACCTAAAGCCTGTTGAGACATTCTTGCCATCGGTCCCTTGCTTGGCATCTTAGGCATAGGAACTGGAGTACCACGCTTTGTAGCGCGTGGCTTAGGAGCCATAGGCTTCTTCTTCATCATTACTTCTTCTTACCCATCTTCTTAGGTGCAGCCTTCTTAGCAGCCTTCTTGACTGTCATTTTCTTACCAGTCTTTTTGGCATATTCCTTTGCAGCCTTCATACCTGCTGGTGTGTAAGCAAACTTCTTTTCTCCGAACATTGGCATTATATTGCTCCTACTTCTGTAAGTGATGCTACTGATTGTTTGTTAATTGATTGTGCTGATGTAATTGCTGTGTCAGCATCAAATGGTTTACCCATTATGTTAGATGCCTCAACCGCTGCCTTAACATGTGCCATGCTAGTTCCAGCAGGTTGAATACCCTGTGCTCTTGCTTGGCGGTAAGCGTTTAACTCACCATCCCATTTTTTATTTGACATACTCTTTTGTGAATTAGCATCACCCGTATTTAACTGCAGGGTCTTAGCCTTACATGCAAAGCATGTGTCATCACAATCAACATGGTCAATATTTATATTCTGCTCTTCATCTTTAAAAGGAATCGGAGATGTAGCACCACATAAAACACAGTCATACTCTGTCACCAAAAAGTCGTGGGCTTCTGTAAAGCCCCATTCCTTTACCCTGCTAATATGATTGCAATATGTCATATAGTGTCCACCGTATATCCTGCTGCCTCTAGGTCAGTTTTTTCTTCTGCTGTAACTTCATATGAGTAGCCACCAATGTAAGCAATATCCGCATCGGCTACTTCTTCTGAAGATGGATAGCGAACTTCAAAGTAATCGCCATCAATCTTTAGGACTGTTATACCCTTGGGGATTTTAATTCTAGAGAATAGTGGGTGACCATCACTTTCCATCTCTTCTAGAATTGTTGGTGTAGTAAATCTATATGCCATTGTTCCTCCAATAGGTTTACTGATAAGCAGGGACCGAAGTCCCTGCCTACCCGTCAAACTACTGATTAAGCGTTTGGACGACCTGATGCTGCTGACTCGATGCGCACCAATGCTGGTGTGCGATAGAGTGACCAGTTGATGATTCCGTACCAACCGACTGGGTTGAAACGGTTGAAGCGGTCTTGGACCACACCAATCTCCATACCTGGTTCCTTCCAAACAGCCTCAGCAAGAGCCTGTGCACCAACAACATATGTGTTGTAAACACGTGTCTGTGTTGTGCTTGAGCCAGTACCTGACTGTGAAGATGTAGCGTTTGCTGTCTCAATGAAGCGAACGCCTTCCCATGAACCTGTTTCTCCGCCGTAAAGTGGAGCAGCATTCTGGTATTCATGTGGTGTACGCCATACGTTGTTACCTGTCTCTGTGCGGAGGTCTACAGAAACTTCTGGGTGAATGTATGAAACAAACATTCCAGCGCCCTTGTACTGAACTCCAGCAGCACGCATCTTGGTAACTGCGGTACGGATAGCAGCAGACTTCATTGTGTCTGCTGGTGCAATTGTGTTCTTAGCAGCAACTGTTCCAACGCCTTCGTAGACGTTTGTAACTGCTCCTGAACCACCTGCAACGCGAACGATGTTCGCACCTGCATCCAACTTAGCAACGATTGCGTTGTCAAGTGTCTTGGTCATGTTGAAGCCAACTGCGTTTGCAACCCATGGGTCAATGTTTGCAATTGACATTAGGTTAATTTTCTTGACTGGAAGCACTGAACGTCCGAGTTCTAGTTGTGCAATGTCAAGGTATGTTGTTGCTGGAATTGCAACTGAATCTGGGTCAACAGTCTCTGTGAGTGTTGCTCCTGCTACAGTTGTATCAGCAATATCGGTGTTGAACTGGAAACGGATTGAGGAACCGTTATGTGTGAGTGAGCCGACCTTCTTGTCAGCAATCTCGCGAAACTTTGGCAATACACGGAGGTTGGTTTCAATCAACTTGTCGTATGCTAGAGTTACAAGGTTAGTTCCAACACCAGTTGTTGTGGTAGTAAAGACATCTGCCATTTGGCGATACCTCTTTCTGGATTATTGCATCTTATTTGCGATGCCTTGGATTATGGATAGTAATTCTTCTTCAGAGTTTCCGTCATAGTTTTGTAACATATCAACATATTCATCTGAAACGTCGGGAGTCGCAGCAAATTGAGTCGCACCATCTTGGCGAGTAAACTCGCGTACGTTTGGCTTAATCTCTTCTTGTACTGGTTCGGTGTATCCGACAATATCTCCATTTTCGCGGAGCCAAGTATTAACTGACTCTTCGTTGACTTCATCTAAATCCTTAAGGATTAGACGAGCAGCCTTGGAGTTTACTCCCTTGGATTCTAGGACTGACTTGACTGTTGACTCACGCTGTTGGCGTTCGAACATTTCCAACTTTTCTGTGAGTTCTTTGATACGTTTTTCATCGGCTTTCTTGGCTCTACGAAGGTCTTTAATACCATTCGTTTCGTCTTGATTGACCTCGTTATACATATCTAGGTCGTCGTCATTTTCCCAGTTGTTGTTGCTCATAGCAACCTCACCCTTCTATTGTAGTTAGTTTCGCAGACCACAGTTACAGTTCGGGGAAACTGGCTGGCTTCTACTCCTAGTCTTTTACGCCTGACGGGGCTAGTCGGTCCGTCTAGGGATTTTAAAATGCGCCCTGGTTACCTGTTGTTTTTCCAGTGCGTAGTCTTCCTGCAGTACCACCAAACTGTGCTTCTTCTAGGGCTGCTAGACGCTGGCGCTTACGCGCTGCAGACGCAGTTCCCTTAAATACTTCTTCTTCAGCAGTTGCTTGTGTGTACTGGTCTCCGTAAATATCACCGAGTTTACTTGCTGTAGGTAGAATTGCGCCAACAGCCTGATAGCCTTCTTGAGCCTGCTCTTTGGTTACACCAAATTGTGCAAGTGCAGTTGCCGCTGCAGCACTGGTCGTAAGACCTTGACCCTTTGCTGCTGCACCAATCTCAGCAGATGTAACCTTTTCCTGTAACTTAGGTAGGTTATCTTTTGGATTAAGGAAGTAAGAAACAATATCTTCATCAGTAATGTTATAGAATGAGCGTAGTGTTGACTTAACTGATGGGTCAGAGTTTTGAACTCTAGTAACTACAGTATCAATTCTATCTTTAAATTCAGTTGCAGATATATCATTACCTATAATATCGCTCATAGCCTTTTGTTTTGACTTGGCATCTGCACCAAAGTAATTCTGTAAACCATAAGAACGCAAAGTTTGCGAGTATGAATCTTCTAGTGCAAGGTATTCTGCTTCAGAAAGAACATTAAGTCCTGTGGCGCGACGAGTCTCATTGCCTTTAAAGCGCTGTTGATATGCTGGCTCTTTACGCAATTCAAGTGCAGCCTGATTAGCACCAAGGTTTCTATCCATATAGCCCTTGATTACTGGCACAAGTTCATCTAGACCATAGTCCTTAAATGTCTTCTCAAGGAGAGAATATGCATCTTCATCTACAGTTGTTTTAGTTGTACGACCAGACTTAATAAGAGTCTTTGATGTACCATCTGAATAAAAGCCAATTACATTTCCATAGTCATCAGTCTCTGTGCTGATAAGAGTTGCTGCTTCATCAGTATTTCCAGTACCAGTGCTTCCAGTACCAGTGTCTCCACTACCAGTTGTAGATGTTGTTGGACCCTGATATAATTTATACTCAGTTCCAATCCATCTCCAGTATGAACCAGCAGGAGCAGCATATGGTGGACCAGCAGCCTTACGCGCTTCATTTGCTTCTACACGACCCACTGGTTGCTTAGAGGTATCTGGTGTAGCAGGAGTTGCAGGAGCGTTTACTGTACCAGTTAAAGGATTGTATGAAACAGTTGGTTGTGCTGGCTTAGCAACCATCCCACTTAAAGGGTTATATGAAGGTTCTGGCGGAAGGGTTGGTTTAGGTGCTGTTGTTCTAGACCTAGCAACCATTCTAGCGTCTGAATCATCCATTGGTAATCTAGCCATTATGCCATCAATCCGAATGACTTAAGGATTTCGTAGGCATAACCTGACGCTTCTTCCTTAGCACCCTTTGTCTTTAGCCAAACTTGCTTGGTCTTTGGGTTTGTACGTAGCAACTTCTGATAATCAGTAAGTGTCATAACTCCGTCTTTACCCTCATTCTTTAGAGCCTCTTGAATATCTTCATCAAAAACGCTTATAGCATTATCTGGAAGTTCTAGTGTCTGACCCTTGTAGTATGCAAACTGATTTGCAATATCTGAAATCTTTACACCTTGGTCAATTAGTGGAGCCAACTTGCCATAGAATGCCTTAGACATTTCTTTAATGGCTGTCTTTTGAGAATCTAAGTTACCAGTTGTAAGAGTTTTTCCTGGTGTTAAACCAGAGTAAACTTTATCAAGAGCCTGCTTAGTATCCATCTTGATTCCATAATCAGCAGCAAATGCCTTAATGTCTGCTACATCTTTAGCAATCTTGCCGTTGCCCTTGGTAATGTCTTCAATAAAAGTATTCTTTACAACAGGCTTAAGTACTTCGGCACGAATGCGATAGTAATCTGTTTCGTCTAGGTATCCACCCACAACTGTTTCTTTAGAGCCAGATACTGTACGCTTACGGACAGCAGACTTTTCTTCTTTAGCAACGCGGTTAAAGTAATCTGTTCTTTCTTCTGGAGTAGCCCTGCGACCAATATACTCCATAAAGAACTCATCAATATCTTGGTCTGTTTCTGTACGGGTAGAAAGGCTAACACCGCTAGTTGGACCATCGCCATCACCAGAAGACTGCTTACCTAGCCAGGAATCAAATGATGTAGTTAAAGGTGTATTTGTATCTGTAAAGTTACTTACCGCTTCAACAGATACCTTACGGGCAGCACGAACAATTGCAACACTTAAAGCAGTTTCGTCTTTAGTTTTGAACTCAGTGTCATTCATATAGCCAGCCCTGTAAAGGCGCTGTCTTAAACCATCAATACCGCCACGAGACTGTGCATCTTGCTTATATGCAGCACGAACTTGGTCTGCGTCATAAACCTGATAGTCGCCCTTTGAATCAATAAAAAGAAATCTTTCGCCTTGATTATCAACGCTATTAAGAATAAATGTATTACCAGCCTGAGTAACTTTATACTTGCCATTAGGACCAAAATCCTCAAGCATATCTTTTTTGGTTTGTGCCTCTGGTGTAAGTACGTTTATTTTACTTTTGTCTAATTTGCCAGCCATTAGTTTCCTCCAGCGGAGTAGGTATCGCGAGAGTAGAATCCAAGAATAGGTGCGAACACTGCTCGGTTAGCCTCTCTAATAGATGGGTCAGACTTGATTAAGTCTGCCAATGTAGATTCAATTGCTGCACGCTTATCGCGCTTAGCATCGGTAAAGTTCCAGATTAGTTTCATTTCTGGGTCATTAGAAAATGTAATAAACTCTCTAATCAACTTAGTTGATATAGACATTTTCCTTCTAAGTTCAGCATTAATTGGTGTTGACTTGTCAGCAATAGCCTGCTCGATTGAAGATAGAAGAGTTTCCTCAGTTGCTACTTCAAATCCACCAGTTGCTAGCGCTGTAGCAAGCAGTGGATTGCCATCCTTTAAAGCCTGCCTACGCAATGTAGCCTGCTCAATAATTGTTTTACGGGCTGGTATGCTGGCTTCTGTTGCTAATGCTGCGCGTTGTTCGCGTTCAATATCAAAGTATGCAGCCTTAGCCCTAGCAACCTGAACATTATCTAAGTACTTTTCCAGAGTAGGAGACTTAATAAGTTCTTGTGCCTCTAACCATGTGTAGGCATCTGCCGTGTAGTCACCAACCTGTGGTCCAAAGATAAAAGCAGATTCACCATATGTATCAACAAATGACTTGTTGTATGAAGACCAACGCTTCATCTGTTCAGTCTTTTGAATAAGAACCTTTGTAGCCTTCTCATTACGGGATACAGTATAGATAATCTTACGTGGATTCTTGCCAACAAACATAGCAACTGCTAGTTCATATGGGTCGAATACATCATCAGATTCAGTCTTTGATATACCAGCGAGAATGTCGTAGAACTCTGCGCGAAGGTTTGTGATACCAGTTGTCTTAATATAATCTGGTACACCCTTGCTTTCGCGTAGTGTAGGCGAGATTGGAGATACCATTCCCAAGAATGCGCGAACCGCTACAATGTTATGAGCAGCAATCTTAATAGATTTAATGTACTCATTTCGCTCTGTTGGCGTTGGATTATCTGGCAACTGTGAACCAGGACCACCAAATGCCTGTGTGTAGGCAATAGCCTGGAATGCTGCAGTTATTTCCTGACGTGACATTTCCTGTCTAGGTAGTACATCTCTTAAGTTCTGTAAGAACAAAGGAATAATTGCACGCTGAACAGTCATGTTATCGCCAAGATAACCTAGTGCATAAGTATCAATAGTGTCAGCAAAGTCTGTTGCTGGAGCCTTCAATGGTCCTGGCATATAGCCAAGCATTGACTTAAACCCTAAAAAACCTAGTGCAGCAACAGGACCACTAAGGCTTGGCTGTCCAGCATCAGGTGAAAATGATGGGTTAATCAGGCGTAGTTTAAGAGTAATGTCATTAAACTGCGGAACTTTAAATGCACTGTTAGTTAACTTGCGCATTACTGGCTCTACTGCACTGTTAATAATTGTATCTGTAGGTAATACTACGTATGGCTCGCCCTTATCATCATAGTGAACCTCACCACGAGCAGATAATCCCTGATGCGCTAGGCGCATACGATAGATAACCTGTAATGGCTTTTCACGAAGCAAGCGATAGTAGCGTCTCCAGAAGTCTTCTGTTGCTCTATAGAAACGGGCTACTGTTCTTGTAGATAAAGCAAAGTTAGAACGGATAGCAGGGTTATCTACATACTTTAAAACAGAATCTGTAGCCTCTGACATAGCAATTTCTGTGTAACGCTTACGCGCCATGTCATCTGCCATTTCACGAAGCAATTCATCCTTCATATTAGGACGCTCAGACTTTAATTGCTTGTATGCCATGTTACGGAATTCATCCTGAAAACCAGAATATCCCTCACGAAGACGTGTATATGTAGATATAACTGCTGGTTGACGGAACAAACCAGTAACTTGACGGTCCATTTGCTCCATCAAACCATTGCCAAGTTTAGCCCAAGCAGATTCTAACTCTGCTTTAGGTAGTAACTCTGGAAATTCAATAGCAGTATTAATTTCTCCGCTAGGTTGCTTTCCAACTGTAACCTTTTCAAACTCTTCAAACTTAATATTGTCAGCAACTTTAGCCCATTTGCCTTTTATTTCGCGTCCAGTTTCCATTTCACGCGCAACTAATGCGTTGTGACGACCAACCATTAGGTCCCAAAGTTCGTCATTGAATGAATTTGGTCCGCCATGGAATGTGTTACGCATATCAAGTAACATTGTTTCTATGTGAATGCGTGCAATCTCTGCCTTTTGTACACCACGCTGGCTAAAGTAAAGAGAATCACCAAACTGGTTTAAGAATTTATTAACTACTTCTGGTTGCTTTACAATAAACTGACGTGTTGTGTAGTCGTATACCACGCCTAAAGCCTTAAGCATCTCAGTTCTAGCAACTGCAAAGTCTTTTGATGTCTTCAATCCGTTGTTTCGGAAGAATGCATTGATTGGGTCTACTACTACACCGTCTCCAAGGGACTTTGTGTTAGGTACAAACTGACGATACCATGTGTCAAAGTGTGCAAGTGTTAGCCACTTGTCATTTGCACGACGCAATTGCTCGGTTGACATAGCGCGGAACTTGCGACCCACCTTTAGTGAGGCATCATTCAAAGCCTGAGAGAGCGTGCTTGGTGTAAACACAGCATCAATGATTTCTTTATCAAAGCGTCCACCTAAAGAGGTACGCGCTGCAACAGATGAAGCCATAGAGTTCAATACATCTGGGTGATAAACAAAGGCTTCTTTAATATACTTAAAGTTGCCCATGCTTTCATCCACACCAAACATAGAAAACACACGATTTGCTGTCTCTTCACGAATCATAACGTGAGTTACTTCTTCAACTGGTATATCTAGTTTTTCAGCAATCTGTTGCGGAATATTAATTCTATCTTCAATAGATAGTTTTCCTTCTGCACCACCCTTGCGGAATGCAAGGTTAATTGCACGCTTGATTGGACCAACAGCAGCGGTTGAACCAGTAAGGGCAGTAAGGACTGCACCTTCCTTCTTGACAGAAGGTCTAGCAAAGTTAATTAGGTCGCGAGTTGGTGCGCTAAGCGCATACATAAATGTTTCGTCAATTGCTGAACGAACACCTAGACGCGGGAATAGTGTTAAGATTGTCCAGAAGTTTACAAACTCACTGACATATCTGTTTCTTGTAGCACCATCAAATAGCGCAGGAATAGAATTTTTACGTCTAGTTACTGCTGCAACTTCCATAATCTTTTCATATGGTAGTGAGCCAATAGCATTTGCAATCTGTGATGGTTGAACAATGCCACGAGCAGAAAGCAATGGAATATCATTTTCCAACTTAAGTGCATGCTCGCTAATTTCAGAAGTAAAATCTTTTGGAACTTCAGTTCTTGAAGTTGTAGTCATACCAGCACGATTATTAAATGTTCTGTTGATTACTTCCTGTATAAGTTGATTACCTTCTGGTGTACCACCTAGACCATATCGGTACATAACAGATGCATAAAGATTACGTAGGATAACGACCTGCTCATCCATCTTTGAATTAAGAAATTCGAATGTAACAAAGTCAGCAATATCTCTAGTAAAAACCTGACGAGCAACAAGACGGAAGTTTTCAGCAGTTTTAACTGCATCATCACCGATAAGAATACGACCACCTGATGGGCTTCTAGACATTAAACGACCAACAACCTCAGCAAGACGGCGTGCCTTTAGAATGTCTTTATCTATGTCTGTAAAGTTTTTAATACCCTCTACGTTAATCCCTTGGTCAATATCATCACCAACGGTTTTTAGTATTGATACCTTATCCATGCCCTTGCGCTGCAATTCGTTAAGTTTGTCAGAAACATTTTTGTTTGCAGCACTTGGATTAAAAATTGCATCAGCGGTTGTTGCCATACCACCAGAAATTCTACGTTGGTTGCGAGCAGTCGCAATACCATTACGCATATATGTAACACCATCAACTCTGCTATTTAAAAGAGTGGTAGCGTTTTCTACATTCTTGCTAAAGAAATCTTCTGCAGAAGCAGCATCAAATGTTTTGCCTTTTGCAAAGACATCTACTGCCTCGAAGTTACTAAAGCCAGGATAGTTTTGCGCAATTCTGCGATATACATCAGACTTAACTGCTGTATTAGGAGCCTCGGCAAACTCTTTAATAAGAGAACCTAGTTCTCCATCCCATAGATTACGAACGTCTGGTTGTGAAAATGCTTCTTTAATTGCACCAGAGTAGTTTCCCTTTTTAGCCTGCTCTGCAATTCCTTCTGCAATACGAGCACCTTTGGTTGCAAGTTTGCTTGTACCACCAGTAACATAAGTTAACGGGTCAATAATAATCTGATACATTGCATCAATAAGACCAGTTGAACGTTTAGCAATTTTTTGCCATGCGGCAACAGTCTTAGGGTCTGGCTTTTCTCCAAAAATAATCTTGCTTAAAATACCCCCGCCAGATGTAGGCTTTGCCTCAATAGCAGAACGAAGTAAATCTCTACCAGGTGATGTTTGTGCGTACTTAACGTCAGAAAGAATCTCTTTAAACTTATCTGGTTCATCAAATGCAGAAACGATTGCAGATGAAATCTTATTATCTACCTTGCCGTATTCTTCTACAATTTCTCCAGGAGTTTTACCAGCAAGTAATCCTTTTGCTACAAATACAACTTCACTTCCATGCTTTTCTTCTAAACGAGAAATTGCACCCTTGTCGTAAAGTTCTTTGCCATTGTATGCTTGAGACCATACCGTTTTAGATAATGGATTTTTTAAAGGATTTTTTATATCAAAAGATAATCCAGGACTAGCACCCTGTTGAATTTGGCGGGCTGCGCTATATCCTGTGTTAAGCGCTTTACCATATGATGCTGCAGCATTATAGGTTTCTATAATTGGAGAACCTAAAACCTTAAGAACTGCTGTACCAGCACCTATTAGTCTATCTGTAATAGATGGGTCTTCTTTAACAAACTCAGCATTAGGATAGAAAGAACGAATGGCTTGCTGTGCATCTTCAGTTAAACCTTGAAATTCTTTTTTAGCAGCCTTAACATCCATGTTACGAAGACGCTTAGCGTTCTTTACTGTATAAGCAAACTGCTCCATATACTGCTGTTCCTGTTGGGACAGGGCAGCACTCTTGGCAGCGTTATAAACGTTAGGACTAAGTTCACCAACAATTGGATTTATGATGCGAGCCATTAGTACCCATATTCGGCAATTGCTGCATAAATCATTTCTGCATCACCACTGTTATCAAACTGCGCAATTTTGCGCAAGGTAGATGCAAGAGTTGCTTCTTGTGATGGAAGGTTTAATGCGTCACTTCCTGGTCCAGCACCAAAGTCAACACCAGATGTAATTGGTTCATTTGGTCTAGAAGTTGGAGCAAATAATGCTGTTGGCATTTCCATTGGCACTGAAGGTGCACTTGGCATGCTTGGTGTTGCAGCCATAGGAGCAGCAGTTTGCTGGTCGTATGTAGCCTGTCCCTGTCCATATGGAAGCCCAGAAATGTATTTAGCGCCTTGCGCTGGTCCACCATCTGTGCGCTGTGATAGCGCACCAGGACCTGATGTAGGTGCAGGCATATCTGGCTTGCGGTATCCGCCTCTGTTGTCAGCCATTAGTCATCATCCTCATCGTCGTATGGAATATTATCAATCTTGTTTGGCAGGTCTGGAATAATCCAGTTTGGATAAGATTCAACACTTTGAATCATTGATAGCGCAATTGCTTCTGAAAATCCTGCTACACGTAGCGCCTTAAAATATTCATTAATTGCAATGCAATGTTTTTCTAGTGGAGAGTAATCATCACTAAGCACTGTTTGCACTTTTGTTTTACGTACTGGCTTTTTGCGTGGTGTTGCCATGATTACCCCCTTAGATTATTTGTTGTTGTCTAATCTGTGCTGAACCTGATGCTTCTCCCGTTGAACTTAAACGGCTAAGAAGCATTTGCAAATCTGGTCTTCCCTGTGCAGGAGCGCCTCCTACTGGAGCGCCAGGAGCAGAGGGGACGGGTTGCTCGACTGGAGCACCAGCAGGAGGATTCTCTGGTGTAAACACTTCCTCGATAACATCCTCAATTTGTCTACCCTCTTTACGTCCCTTGATTGCTAAAGCAATCTTCTGAATGATAGGTAGTGGGTCTTGTCCCTGAGTCGCCATCTGTGGAATTGTTTGTGTATATGCTTGCAGAGAACCAATGAGAGCCTTACGAAGTTTTTCAACTTCAATCTTCTCTTGTTCCTGTGTGACGTTAATGCCAAACGGCATTTCTCGTTGAGCCAAGTCAACGGAAATTAAATCGCCACCCAATGCCTGAAGCATAAAGATAAGTCCTTGTGCTGGATTAAGTCCAGCCAGCATTCCGTAGCGTACATCTGCAGAATAGTCACCCTTGATATTCTTAGATGGTGTATACTCAAGTGCATATGGTGCACCAGCGTCTACGCCACGAATTGTCTTTTTTTCATCAAATACTTTTTCATCAACTTCAAAGCAGATTGAAATAACATTCTTAAGTGCAGAAGCAAAGATAGCCTGTGCTGACTTAACCTGTGTATCAAATCCACCCATAAGGGCTTGAACGCCCTGTCCCGTAATAATTGACGCATCAACATTACCAGTACGTGATTCTGGATAACGTGTTCCAGTACGTAGTTCCTGCTGTAGAATCTGCTGTTCGTTAAACGCACCAGCAGGAATAGGAAGTTCTACACGGCGAACTCCAGCAGGGTTGTTTGTGCGGATGACACCATCGCCACCAAACTCAAACTCTTGAACATCGCTAGGCAAGACGATAGGTGACTGTACTGACTTCTCCGCTGCTTCCATTGCAAGTAATGCAAATCGGTTGCGAAGCAACTGAATACCCAGTACATCATCAAACTGTCCACGCATTTCGCCATCTACAGATGGACGACGTGCAATATGGACTAGCATCTTCTTGATTGGATTTTCCGCTGTAGATACTGCGTAGTTTCCACGGTCTGGAATATAAATTACAGACTGTTCCTTATCGTAGTATCGAATGACAGTTAAATATCCATTCATATCTTGGTCGTAACCATCTTTACCAAGAATGCCTTCTTCGTGCTCAGGGAACTGAGCCACCAATTCAGCAACTGTCATGCGGTATTTCTTAGCAAAAGCAATGCAGCGTCCATAGCGGTCATACTCTGGGTAAGCACCTACAGGGTTTTCTATGCGAACACGCGGCAGTTTTGCTTCTTCGTCGAACTCAATGATGAATGGGACGAAACCAAATGTGAGATACCAGTCTGCACCAGTATACATCTGTACTTGCAAATCTGAATTAATAAAGTAATTTGCAGCAATACGGGTACGAGTATCAGCAAACTTACGTGACTTATCCTCAACCTGATTAATTGCAGAGCAGTTAATCGCTGGAAGCGGAGCCATAACTTCAGATAGGTCACGTGCAACAATATCAATAAAGTTTGCAACTACATTTGCATCTACTCCTTCTGGAAAGAAGTCAGGATAGACGCTAGAAATTTGACCACGGCGTACTGCTAGGACATCTTCATGTCTAGAATCGCGCTCGCGGGCGCGGTGTTTAAGCGACTCAACACGCGCCGCAATCTGCTTAACTGATAACATTATTGTCCTAACGATTGATTAAAAATTATTTACTTGTTACGGTTTTTGACTGCTGGTTTAATTTTCATTGAAGAACGTCCAATGTCAACAGTTTGAGCGCCCATACGCATAGCAGTCTTTTTTCCATTAGCCTTTTCAAGTGGAGCAGCAAAACGCTTAACTTGCCTACGTCCTTCAGAATCTGCTTTATACCTTTTTGGAGCAAGTGACTTACCCTGCGCAGCCTTAAGACCACGAGCATTAGCCTTTACATTAGCGCGACCCTCTGGACTCTTTGCTGCTATTTTTTTCTTTAGCGGACCAAAAACACCTTTTGGTTTTGTAGGGTCTGTGTTAATTTTAATTGGAGACTTTTTGTCTGCAGCACGAACAACTGCTTTGTTTCTTTCAATTTTCTTTAGGCTTGCACCACGTCCCGCTTTGCCAACATTGCCTTTAGAAAAATAATCCATGACTTTATATTCACTATTGCTAATAACTTTATTAGCATTAGACTTTTGTGATTGAGAAGTAATTTTATTACCACGTGTTTCAAGTCCTGGACCAGTTGCTGTACGTCCTGGTTTAACTCGTACATCTGATTTAGGATTAGTTAATGGCTTAGTTTTGATTGATGGCAACTTTGCTTTTGCGCTATCACGCATTTTTAATTCAGCGTACTTACGAGCAGCAGTTTTACCAGTAGTTGCATTTACAATTGCTTTGCCAACAACTCTTGCAGCAGCACGACCAATTCCACTAAAAGGAACTTCTTGCTTATTTATTTTCATCTTGCCAGAGTTAATAGCCTTAGTAGGGTTCTTAGCAATCTGGGCTTTAGTTAACTTCTTAGCCATGTTAATTCCTAACCGAATTGTTCTTGCCACTGCTCTTGATAGGCAGCGTCTAGGTTTACTGTTTGTCGTTTTGATAGTTGCGCACGAGTTGCCCAACGGTTTTCTTTGTATCGGCTAGTGAACGAAGCCGCCTGCATTAGTTCTTTTGCCCTAAGTACGGCAAACCATAAAGCCATAACGCAGTCGGTCTTACCTCTAGTGTTTGGCTTCCATGTCATCAACTGCTGAAGTAAGGCTTTAAGACCTTCTGAACCTTCAGTAGATGGGAACTCTATTGAGTTATTGTCTTGGAACTTGCCATCACGCAGCGTTCCAAAGAACGTAGACATAGATGCTACGCCCATATTTGTGTCCCATTTATTCTTACCAGTAAAGTGTGGCTTTAAGTCACAGCCATACTGGGCAAGCCAGTTGCGCAAATCATCATCAAGGGCATAACCCTTCTGATGTGCGTTAATCTCAACACGTAATTCATTAGGTCGGTACTTAATAACCAACTCTTCAATCATGTCGCGAATCTTTTGTGGGCTAGGCTCTGACATGTTTATACAGTCAAGCACATATATACGGCTATCAGCAGCGTTATAATTAATTACTACGAATGCTGAGTTACCAGTCATCGCTGGGTCAAAGCCAATAATGGTATAGCCATTGACACGACTAGGGTGTCCAGGTTTCTCTGGGTCTAGTGGACCACGCTTACGCATGCCGTTGACGCAGCCTTGCACCAAAGGTGCTGAGAAAATTGCATCTTCAGTCACATCCTCTTGCTGATAGACAAGCGCCCAAGTAGAGGCGGTAACTTCACCGCGTCTTTTATTAAGGGCTTCGCCGTTCCATTTAGGATATAGACCATCTGCATCTGGAGTATCTTCATCCCCGTCCCAAGGAATATCAGACCTACCCCACAGGGTAACCCAGTCTTCGACCTTCTCTTTGTACTCAAGGACTGCGGGCATACCCATATAAGTAAATGGGCTTTTGCCGTTAGACCAGTACTTAGGGTCTCTTAATTCTTTATAAAAATCCGTGGGCGCAATTCGCGTTCCCACTATAAGCAGTTTACCATTTTTGCCCAGACGGGTAATAACTTCCTTCTGGAGCCAGTTAATCTGCTTTTCATACTCATGGGCGTTAGCCGTAGTAATGCAGTCATCTAGAATAATCAGGTCGGCGCGTGCGCCGTAAATCTGACCGCCCATACCTAGGGCTTGGATAGTCGGGTCCTTCTCAGATGAATCACGCGCATCGCCACCAAGATAGACAGTATCAACACGCCACGTGTCTGCGTCACCCTTCCAGCCGCCTTCAGGACCAAATGTATTTTGCATCTTGGCGTAACGAGGGTGAGACAACCGATTCTTAATTGAGTATACAAACTCGCGTGCTTTGTTCAATGTCTTGGAAACCACTATGATGCGGACATTCGAATTGATGGCAATGCGGTAGGTCGAATAGTTCACCGTGACCACGGTAGACTTAGCGTGCTCAGGAGGCACGTTCACCAACAGGCGGGTCTCATCGCCTGGGTCATAGGTCATAGAAGGGTGGAGCCAGGAAGGTTCCCTACCCTCAATCAGGTCAATCCAGTCTTGGTGGTGGGGGAATACCTTCGACCCCAAAAACATCTCAGAGAACTGGGCAAACTGAATCTCTTCTTTAGGAATCCCCAGCGCCTTGATGGAGTTGCTCTTGGCATCCTCCTTGGCTTGCTCAAGCCTACGGGCAAAATCGGCATCCCTATAAATCCAGATACGGGCGGTGTCGGGCTTGCTGCCCACCTTCTCCATCGCCTTTGCCAAGGACATACCCTCAGCCACCAGCAGGAGAACCTGCTCTTTGGCTTGGTTGGTCTTGGCAGTTTTGGGGTTAGTCGCCCCCTTTTCGAACGTCATCTAGCCCCCTAGTTTTGGACAGTCTACACCTGCCTTGTAGCAGATTAGTACAGTCTATTGTAACAGTTGTGAGGAAGGCTCTAAAAAGACTTCCGAACTATTTTAGTCTCTACTATATATTAATCCGTTCAAATAGGTCAAACGAACATTTTTGACAGAACTATTTATAAAACTGCAGGTCAGACTGTATCTGGGGTCCTACTGTACAGAAATATTTTAGGTAGAGATACAACATATACTCCGACCGTAGTTTAATAACTGTAGGGTCAAAGACTACAGATTATTACTGCTAGACAGACACTGTACTGCGGAGTAGTCTGTGTAGATAGACAGTCTCTGCCTAGGCACAGACCAGACCTGTGCCCCAGTATAATTTAAACCAGTATACTGTGGTTGCCTATCGCTATAGCATATCCTGCTAGTCTATCAAGCCCTTGAAAAGAGCAGGGCTTGACAGCCGTCACAGTCTATGCTGGTCTGGATTCTGTAGTTAGAATCTCTCTAACACAGAAAGGTAATCATGCCATCAACATCATGCTCAGTATGCAACTGCGCCTATCAGTCACAATGGGAACCTAAGGCTCAGGCATATGTCTGCGCAGG
>JACCDO010282513.1_pt1 | contig 40994 bp, 35 predicted proteins | sample 7446101 | NCBI WGS metagenome assembly JACCDO01 (sample SAMN15323440, study PRJNA562643) | freshwater metagenome | isolation source: river surface water | place: USA:Blue River Watershed | collected 2017-08-16 | reverse complement strand
TCCCTTTTCCTCTCTTTTCACTTCTTTTATTCTTTTCACTTTCATCTTTCCACACTCTTCCCACTTCTTTTCTCCCACGTAATATTTTAACACCCAACTCATTCGTCTTCCATATCCTTTTTCTCCTCGCCCAAACGCGAAACATAAAGTTTCGCCAGTTCGAGGTGTTGTTTGGGTTATCCCTGCGGGATAACCCAAATAATTGAAAACTTTTTTACAAAAAAATAAAAACCATTAAACCAACAAAATGACGCTTAGAACCAACAACCGCAAAAAAATCTTCAATGTCGAAGAATCCGACGTCCAAAGTAAAATAGAACTTAAAACACTTCATTTCAACTTCACCGAATCTTTTACTAAGGAACTAGCCCGCTTCGCGGAAATACACCGAAACGACGACCGCAAAGTATTCAAATCCGCATGGAATGACTGGATTAAAATCGCCACAATATCGGAGTTGGTAAGCGCCGAAATTGAAACACAACGTCAGCGCGGGTTTTCAGGTGATGTGCTCGACAAGATGTTCAAGAGCGCCAGGTACTATTTTAGAAAGAAGCCGACAACCCCGCCCGCAAAAACCCAGCGCAAACAATACATCTCACTTTGCCCCCAATTCCTTGCGCAAATAGACAAGCACGCTCTCGAAATCATAAAAGCAAGCGCAATCAATAATGATTCCGGCAAATGCTCGGCAAACATATCACCGGCAAGAGCATACTCTGACTTCTGCGATACCAACCAGGATATCATATACGAGCAAGTCGAGCATTTAGTCGAACTCCTAGAATATGTGGATATATGCGAAAAAATGAAAAAGACATACAAGAATCGTTTCCATCTGATGAAAATTACCGTAGAAAATATGTGTGTATAATAAAATGGCGAATGCCAGAAACAAATACGAATCAGAATGCTTGGTGTGTCTTATGCCAAAAAAGAAAAAAATAAACAAAAACACATTATTTTATTCATCATTAACAAAACTCTACTATAAAAAAGATTGCGAATGCGTCATATATTGCCACATTCAATGTATGGAAAAATGGATAAGCGAAAACCCAGTTTGCCTGATATGTCGCGGCCCGCTTGGAATCCGATGGACAATGACAACAAGTGTACAGTGGACTCATATAAAACTGAATGATGTCTTTTCAAATCCATTCGCACGCAAGCTATCTTTGTTGATATTGTATTTGAACATGATGTTTTTTATTTACAGATATTGTGAGCAATATCGTGCGTCATCATGGTTAATCGATAATTAATGAATCATAACTCGCATATAATATAATCTACACAATGTAGAATAAATAGTAAAACCATATAAATACTCCGCAATACTACATGATATAATGGACAAACAACACGGAACAAATATTGATAAATTGGTGGCATCATTGACCGAATTGACTCAGGACCTTGTGGCACTAAAGAGTGCTGTGGATTTGGTCGAGAAAAAGACGAAAAAGGTGAAGCACGTTGTTGACCTTCTTATCAAGCGCGAAACCAAGAATGCGGCCAAGCCGGTTAAAGAGCGAAAACCATGTGGATTCGCAATCCCATCACAGGTGACCGATGATATGTGTGACTTCATGGGTATGGAACGCGGCACACCCATTTCGCGAATCCAGATTACTCAGCAAATTAATAAGTACATTAAGGAGAACAATTTGGAGAACCCGGAGAACAAGCAGAACATTTTGCCTGACGAGAAGTTGTGGAAGATTTTGGGGGAAGATGCGAGGTCGGCGAATATTACGCATTTCACTCTTCAGAAGCATTTGAACAAGCATTTTGTGAAAAAAACGGTTGCTGCTGAATCCACCATCGCATAAGCGGAACTACTCGATTTATAAATCTTTGTCGGTCGATTTATAAATCTTTGTCGGTCGATTTATAAATCTTTGTCGGTCGATTTATAAATGTTTATAAATCTTTGTCGGTCGATTTATAAATGTTTATAAATCTTCAAAATTGACTTCCTCGTCATTTTGTATGCTTGACCCGGAAGCAGTCATCGGCTCAAACAGTGTCGCCGAGGTAGGACTAATTTCATTCGCCAAGTCCGTGAACTCAAATCCATCTTCTTCTTCATCATCATCCGAATCAAGCGACCCCTTGCTCGCAGCATTCAAATGTTTCCAATTGAACCCCGGCAAACTGCGTAGTTCATCTACATTGTGTTTATCATAAATACAAAGCAACTCGCAATTCTTCACCTCCTTCTCCCACTCATAGAGCCCAACCAACACCCAACATCCCGTGGTGGCAATGTTGTCGCGCTTCTTGCGACCCTTAAACTTGCCACCCATTCGACAACTCAGCGTGTCTCCATCAATGGTTATTACATCATATCGATTTCCGAAGTTTTGTGTTATACACGCATACACCTCATTCGGCGACTCCGACTTACGGAGTTCTTCCGCCTTGGTATTGCTCGAATGCTTGCTTGCTTGTCTTTTAGCGCCTTTTCCACCACCAGTATTTTTTACCATTTTGTATTATATTATATGACTTGAAAACAAGGGCTTTTTTGTTTTCAATTTTTTGCTATGGTATGCCAATATATTGCGATAAGCCAAAATAATTTGTCATATACCATATATAATGACCGCGTGGAGTGATTTAGTTGGAAAATTGGTAAAGGAGAATCCGGGGACACCGCTCAATATAATATTACCGATGGCAAAGAAACAATATGAGAAGCCGGGTATGAACGAGAAAAAACATATGCGTAAAACGAACAATCGTCGAAGGAATCGAGGACGAGATACGAGACGTAGACAGAGGCGTTGAGAACACACAAATATACAGGTTAATATTTATACCGATGAATATTTAAAACGGCACACCTGCGGTGTGCCGACCACTCTGTTGGCCCAGTAACAGTTACCTAATCATATTCAAAGATTCTCTGTATTCGATGCCAAATTGGGCATCAACAATAGAGCATTTAGAATGTGTATAGACATAACCAAAATACAACACCAATACTGTATGTATTCCCATTTTGCTAGAATAAGTTTTAGACAGCTTATTCTCGTAGGGTGTATTGTTTAGCCTCATCATGTTCGATAACACTTTTGGTAGTGTTATTGAACAATTCCATCATTGACATAATTATTGTAAATATATCGGAACTAAATCCACCACGCGGTATATACATTGCGATTTCTTCAAGCACATGGCATTTATACAGAATATTTTCCAGTTTAAATATATAATGAAATTCTCGCAAAGCAAAATTATATCTATTGTGTTCTTGCTAGCAATCATGTTGATTGCGCTGATGTTCTCAATGTATAAAACCGAGGGGTTTTATGAAGGTGCTACCGGAAGTCGTACCGATAAGAATCAAGATAAACGTATGAAAAAGATTGAAGACCGCGTAGGTACACTCGAGCCAAGTGTGGGTACACTTACCACACGTGCTGGTACACTTGAAACCCGCGTAAGTACACTTGAAAGCCAACGCCAAGGTCAATCCGCGGCTCCTTACAGTAGTGTTAAACCCGCGGCTCCTTATGGCGATGTTCCCGCCACAGATGAAGAATCATCTCAATAAAGCGTATTTAGTTCACGCAAATATTCACTATAATCTGGGTCATCATCATGCTCCAAATTATATACCCTCTCAAAATAAGCTACCAAATAAGGGTTCGACAAATAAGATAGTATTCGCTCCGGTTTTTTGTATTTAGCGCGTTCCACATTGGCTGGATGGTGAATGTCATACACGGGCAAATCGCTGGACCCCATCGCAATGTTGTTCCACTCCATTTCAACGCGGAATAACCACATCATCAAGTAACCAATTGAAATCAAATCGTCGCGGCGACTAATTCGATTACCCTGGTGTACAAAATAACTGGCATATTTAGGCGACCCAATAAGGTTGGTACTTGGTATATTTGGTCGATGCTCGCCCGTTTCAAAATCGCGATAAAGAGAGGCAAATCCAAAATCAATGACAACAATGCGGCCTCTATCATCTATCATGAAATTGTCGGGTTTCACGTCACAATGAATGATGCCGACCATATGAATATGGCGAAAAGCTTTCACAATTTGTGTGCATATATCGAGCGTACTTAAAAGGTCATCTTTCGTTGTAAGCGGCTGTGAATAGAATGTCATCGCCAAGCATATGTTACCGCCGAAGGTACCATACCAATGGAGAGTAGGGACACACCAGCGCATATCGACGCCGAGCTCGCGACCCAAGTATGCGAGTATTTGGGATTCGTGTTTAATCGTGGTATGTTGAGGTTCGACCTTTATGGCAACAATGCGGTTATTGGTCCGGTGTGCGGCCTTGAATACGGTGGAAAAACAGCCTTTGCCGAGCCGTTCAATCACGCGATACACGTGGATGTATGTATCAGACTGCGGCGTCTGTACCCTATCAGACTGCGGCGTCTGTACCCTATCAGACTGCGGCGTCTGTACCCTATCAGACTGCGGCGTCTGTACCCTATCAGACTGCGGCGTCTGCACCCTATTGTTCATTGTATTATTGATTGATGGAGTCGTATATTAATTTCGCGTAATATTATAAATGCCAACACCGATGGATATTAAAGCCGACCGTGCTGTCGATTCTGCCAAAAAACCAGCATATCTGCTTACAGTTGGAATAACATATATTGGATACGTATTTTTTTTCTTGGGTGTGTCCTATGTGTCGCCAGGTTATATTCGTTTGTTTGGTTTAGTTATGCAAATATTAATTTGTTTGATGTTAATTTACAAGTTTAACCCGTTGCGAGGAAAAATACAATTGGGTGAATATGATTCCCAGCTTATATTTTTATCATCGATGTTTATTTTGGTAAATGCGGGAATGATTGAAATTGCGGATGCGTTTTTTAATAATTTGAAAAATATGTTTAGCGTTGATATGCGAACCGTTGTATAAGGCGTTGTATAACGCCGACTAGACCTTGTCAAAGGGTTGTATTCACCTTCACCAAAGGGCGCCAATTATCCATTTATTCAAAACAAAATAAGCATATCATCATTACTATTATAACGATGATATCCGACGAAGAATTAACCAAAATATACAAAGATGCCCAATCCGACCAGTCTCTGCTCTCCACAATTGACGCAAACGAATTATTATTAGCTTACGAAAACCACAACAATTCCTATTTAGACGGAAAAACCAGCGCCGACATTGCGCACGAAATCGCATCATCATTCGACCTTCTCAAAGAAACATTCACCGTGCCCAACACGCTGAAAAAAGAGATGGCGCTTTCCCTCACCGGATACCGCTTCGTAGACGAAATCGACCTACTACATGTAGGCAAATATACGCGCTGGATACAGAAATACACGGCGGCACGGAAACCCGCACTCGCCAACGGCGGGTTCTTGACGAATATCGAACACGGTGATGCTGGAATCTACTTGAAAATCCGCCTCTATAACAACAAAATTATCAACATCGCATTCGACAATTGCTTATTATACCAGAAAATGGGCGTGGGAGAACAACTCGTATTGCTGGTGGCGGACTACGTGGAAAAATAATATATTTATTTGTATTTGTCATTATGAGAGCAAAATATATATGAGAATACGCAGTGATGCTAAGCCACGCCCAAAAATACAATGATACCAACCATGTCGAGTTGGTATTGGGCGAACATTTTCTAGATGTGCCGGCGCGACAATACACGAAAACCATCGTGTTTGATTTAGATGAAACAATCGGCCATTTCAAACAATTGTACAGCCTCTATCAACTCATTGTACAAATCGCGGGTCGTCCCATAGAACAATCGGAGTTCAATGAAGTCTTGGATTTGTATCCGGAGTTTTTCCGAGTTGGTATATTTAGTATTTTCGACTTGCTTTATCAGAAAAAACGCAAGGGACTCGTCGGCGGATTGTACATTTATACCAACAACAAATGTGAAGGTGACTGGGTGAAAAAGATTGCGGCTTATATTAATTCCAAGGTGTGTCGTGGTGTGTCGGGCGATACATTGTTTGACGACCTCATTTTGGCGTTCAAAATCCGGAACCGCGTGGTCGAAATCCGGCGCACAACTGAGGCCAAAACATATTCCGATTTGATTCGCTGTATTATGTTGCCAGAAGAAGACGTCGAAGTGTGTTTTATCGACAATACGGAATACACGCGCATGTTTGAGCGAAAGGTGTTCTACATATTACCGAGTCCATATTACCATTCGCTCAAAAACGCGGAAATCATAGCGCGGTTTTCGCACGTTTCGTTCATCTTGCCGGCAGACAAAAAACGCATTGAGAAACTCTTTCTGACATTGTCGAGCGAAGTGTCGACGCGGTATCCGACGCAAACCATTGATGCGACGCGGAAAATAATGTATTATGTGCGGGAATATTTAATGTTGCGGGTGCGTTCGCAACCGCTAATCCGTGTAGGCAAAGAAGATTCTTTAAAAAATCAAACACGGCGCGTGGGGAAAAAGAAGACGGCGATGCGCCAGACACAGAAAAATTGAATCCTGGATAATAGATAAGTGGATAGTATAAATAAAATGGAATCAAATATTGATAAGACTGTGTATGCTGGAATCTTGTGTGTGAATCGCACCTATGGACGCACGGAAAATGGGAAACGACTGCTGTATAAGTGTATTCCGGATGACCGTAGCTTGCCGGGGGCAATATTGGTGCCATACCAGATGACGATTACGTTTACAAAAGCACATAAGAATAAGTATGTGCTTTTTCGAAGGGTGCACGTCAGGGGACCTGACTGTGAAAGGACGCGCGCTAGTGCGTCCGACTCCACGCCCATTGGGGGGTCCTTAGACAGCAACGTTGGTGAACCTTTAGAACGCGGCGAAATCGTCGAAACAATCGGTGACGTGGATTCGCGCATTGCTTTCAACGAATACCAAGTGTGTCGAAAACGCCTGAATATTTCGCTAACGCCTTTTACAAATATCGTAAAAGACACGTTAAAGCATAGCGATGAATGGCATTTAATCGAGAAAATCATGACATTGAACCCGGGCGGCAAAATCGCGGATTTGCGAAACTACAATGTGATAACAGTTGACCCCGATTCTTGTACCGATTTCGACGACGCATTTTCCGCTCAGATAGCTGGAAACACACTCATTGTGAATGTCTATATTTCCCATGTATTCTTTTGGATGGAAAGCTTTGGGCTATGGGGCGCCATATCGGACCGCGTATCGACCATCTATTTGCCCGACCGGAAACGCCCCATGTTGCCGTCATTGATGTCCGAGCGTCTGTGTTCTTTACAGAAGGGGAAACCCCGGGTCGCATTTGTGATGTCGATACGATACAATCTGATTACTGGCGAGCAAATATCGGAACCAACCTTTATGAATGCGCTCATCAATGTTCGCAAGAATTATTCATATGAAGACCCGTTATTGAACGATAACAAAGCATATTGTTATATCAGCGATATTGCCTCGAGAAATGCGGGGTACGATATGGATAGTCACGAAGTGGTTGCGTGGTGGATGGTGAAGATGAATGCGGAATGTGCGCGGAAGCTGTCGTCGGTCAATGGGGGCATATTTCGCGTTCAAAGCAGCACTACAAGTATTACGGACGCACCCATCGCTGAAGGTGCATCAGTCGCTCAAGTGGCTGGACAAAATGACTTTGTTCGCCGGTGGTTGAAACTCGACGGGCCCGCGGACCCAGCACAATATTCCAGTGTATCATCTAGCCACAGTGGTCTCGGTCTCGACCATTACGCACACATAACGAGTCCGATTCGGCGCATCGCCGATATTGTGAATCAAGCAGCATTTATGAAAAGCGTCATGGGATACGACGTCAGCGTCGAGTGCTTGCGATTCCTAGATAAATGGATGGGGAAAATCGAATACATGAACACCGCAACTCGCGCAATCCGACGGGTCCAAATGGACTGCGAGTTGCTGGAACGGTGCGAAACCGATTCGGCGGCACTGAACACAATACACTCGGGTATGGCAATTGCGACCGAGTCTCCTGGCGAATACACGATTTACATCGATGCGCTCAAGCTAGTAACTTACATAAAGACAACGTCGACACTCACCTTATTCGAGCCGGCCAGATTCCAAATATATGTGTTTAACGATGAGTCGCGGCTTTCGCGGAAGATTCGGATTCGGCACCTGTCCGAGTAATTGCGCCTTGAACCGTGTAGGAACCATTATAATCGCGTTTTTTATACACTCTTGTATTATTGTGTAAAACAATTTAGACGAAAAATACTTGGATAGTATATAATGTTTCGTTTGATTGTCTGCTTAGCCTTGTTGAGTGCCAGCGTGTCTGCCACTGTCTATGACAGGTTTTATCAGTGGGCCGAGACCCACAAAATCGCCTTGCCCGAAGGCGACCACGAGTTCCTCCACATGTTGGCCAACTGGAAGAACAACGACCGAATTATCGAGGAGACCAATGCCAAAAACCTCACCTACACTCTGGGACACAATGCCTTTTCCGGAATGAACTCGGAGGAGTTTGCGGAGCACATGCATTTTGGCTTGAACCGCGATTTAATTGCGTCGGCGGTTGGCCTACGAGGTTTTTCCGAGACCTTGGACCTGACCGCTTTGCCGACCTCGGTTGATTGGCGCTCGCAAGGAGTTGTATCACCCGTACAGGACCAAGGTCAGGCTGGTACGTGTTACTCATTTGGCACCAGTGCTGCAGTGGAAACCGCACTTGCAATTAAAACCGGCGTTTTGACAAAGTTATCGGAGCAACAAATCGTGGATTGCTCTACCATCAAAAATGGGGGGCCAAATATGGGGGTAAATGGAGGTCAGATTTCCCCTACATTCGAGTGGATAGGAAAAGTGGGCGGACTTTGTACCGAACAATCCTATCCCTATGTATCGGGAACCACCACAAAAACCGGTACTTGCCAGCAGACTTGCTCGAAGGTCTCTGGAACCGATGTTCAAGGTGTTGTCAATGTGAAGCCAAAGTCAGATGCTGATATGATGACTGCTTTATCCAAGACAGTTGTCACCATTGCTGTCGAAGGGGATGAATCAACATTCCAGCTTTACAAATCTGGTGTTTTTACTGGTAAATGCGGGACTACGCTAGACCATGCAGTTGCACTCGTTGGCTACGGCAGTCAAAATGGTTTGGACTACTATATCTTACGTAACAGTTGGTCATCGTCGTGGGGTGATGGCGGATATATGCTAATTGGAAAAGGAAACGACCCCGCAACTGGAAAGCCATACAACAATGGGGCAGGCCAATGCGGTCTCTTGATGGAGGCATCGTATCCGGTTCTATAAGAATCAAGTATGACATATAAAATAATTTAAATATTTGTCTAATAATTATATTAGACAAATGTGTAAAAAGGATAATTGTAATATTAGACCAACATTTAATTTTGAAGGCATTTGCCGATTTACACATTGAAAAGTGATTTAAATATTTGTCTAATAATTATATTAGACAAATGTGCAAAGAAAACGGTTGTAAAATTAGACCAGTATTTAACAACAAAGGTGAGGCAAAACCATTGTATTGTTCATCACATAAAAAGGAAGGGATGGTAGATGTAAAACATAAAACTTGTCTTGAATGTAATCTTAGACCAAATTATAACAAAGATGGTGAAATAAAGGCATTATATTGTTCAGCGCACAAAAAAGAAGGAATGGTGAATGTTGTTAGCAAAACTTGTGTTTATCCTGATTGCAAAAAACAACCAGCATTTAACAAAGAAGGACATATAAAAGCATTGTATTGTTCAGAACACAAAAAGGAAGGTATGGTAAATGTAAGAAGTGAAACCTGTCTTGAGTGTAAGACAAGACCAAATTATAATAAAGAAGGTGAGAAAAAAGCGTTATATTGTTCTATACATAAAAAGGAAGGAATGGTAGATGTAAAACATAAAACTTGTATTGAGTGTAATGTTAGGCCAACTTATAACAAAGAAGGTGAAACAAAGGCATTGTATTGTTCATCACATAAAAAGGAAGGTATGGTAGATGTTGTTAGCAAATCTTGTATTTATCCGGATTGCAATAAACAACCAGCATTTAACAAAGAAGGTGAGTTAACAGCGTTGTATTGTTCTACACACAAAAAGGAAGGGATGGTGAATGTCAAAAGTGAAACATGCCTTGAGTGTAATACAATACCAAATTATAATAAAGAAGGTGAGACAAAGGCTTTGTATTGTTCAGAACACAAAAAGGATGGGATGGTGAACGTAAAAAGCAAAACTTGTATTCATCCAGATTGCAAGAAACAACCAACTTATAATAAAGAAGGTGAGACAACTGGGTTATATTGCTCATCGCATAAATTAGAAGGTATGGTAAACGTTGTTAGTAAAACGTGTATTGAATGTAAGAAACAAGCAAGTTATAATAATGACGGTGAGAAAAAAGCGTTATATTGTTCTACACACAAAAAGGAATGCATGGTAAATGTTATTAGTAAAACTTGTCTTGAGTGTAATAAACAACCATCATTTAACAAAAAAGGTGAAACAAAGGCATTGTATTGTTCATCACATAAAAAGGAAGGAATGATAGATGTGATAAACAAAACTTGTATTCATCTAGATTGTAAAATTAAACCATCATTTAACAACGAAGGAGAAACAAAGGCATTATATTGTACTAAACATAAAAAAGAAGGAATGATAGATGTGATAAACAAAACTTGTAAAAGTGAATGGTGTTCAACGCATGTTCAAAAAAAATACGATGGCTATTGTCTCTTTTGTTATATGAACTTATTTCCCGATAAACCCGTATCGCGCAATTACAAAACCAAAGAATATGCTGTGGTTGAACATGTCAAAACCAAGTTTCCCAACCATAATTGGATAGCAGATAAAATAGTAAACGGTGGTTGTTCCAAGCGACGACCCGATTTGTTATTGGATTTATTATACCAAGTTGTCATTGTAGAAGTCGATGAAAATCAACACACCGACTACGACTGTAGTTGTCAAAACAAACGTATAATGGAATTATCACAAGATTTGGGGCATAGACCAATCGTGTTTATTCGTTTCAACCCGGACGATTACAAACAAAATGGAACAAATATAACATCATGCTGGGGTCAAGACAAGAGAGGTATATGCGTCGTAAAAAAATCAAAAAAGGATGAATGGGTCCAAAGATTAACCGCGCTGGAAGAACATATAAATTACTGGATAAATCCGGCAAATACAACAAACAAAACAATTGAAACAATCCAGTTGTTTTATGATGTGTAAGTCCCAAATACAATATTTAGATAATATATAATGAGCGAACCCGATAGCTACATTATCGACATCAAGGATGATGAAAATACTGTTCCAATAACCAGTAATATTGTCACGGGAATATCAAACGCAGAAATTATTAACAGATATCGAGATTATGAATCGCGTTATAAGAATAATCCCCAACTTTGGATATGGAAAAGACACCAAACCACTTCAGATGGTGATATAGAATCTGGTTTTAACAATATCCGAAGATTATACGATGAAAGAATCTCGGATAACGAAATCCTTAGTATTGTAAAAAAAATGAAAGACAATAAAAACTACACCGATTCCCAAATCGCGGGTGGCGTTTTGATTAACTTCATCAATGGTATAAACCAATTTGGTTATATAATTGATACATATGAATCACCAGCGGTCGCATGGGCAAACAGAAACCTTGGAACTCGACTTGGTGGAAAAAAGAAAACCAAACGAATGCGAAGACGAACCAAACGAACCCGTAGAACCAATCAAAATCATTAAACAAATATATTGACAACAAATATCAATATATTTATATCGCATTCTCCAAGAACATTCGGAACAGGTCGAATGCCTCCTTCGGCTTATACGTCGGCACTTCGTGTCCTGCGCCATGAACCGTCATGAACGCAAACCTGGAAGCATCGCGCCGGCCATCCGTTTGAAACTTCGTGATAAACCCCGCGGTCTGGCCATCGACAAACCATGTGTCCCACAAACTGGCAACAGGAAACCCAAGGTCGTAAATCCACCTTTGGGTCCCCACTGTACCGCAAACACTGTCGTCGTCACCCGAATACACGAGAATCCTCAGGGAAGGGTGGGTCTTGGACCTCAAAATCTGGGGATAATACTTCTCCATGGGCAACATCTTGTCCTCCAATTGATATTTTGTGGTGCGTGAGCATTCGTCCCAGGCGATATCGGGGCGGACGTGGATGGCGGCCTTGACATCGTCGCGGTTCAAATAGGCGGCGGCATATTCGTCGCCGCAGGGTTCAAAGGCGCGAAGCGCCGACCTATAAAAGGTACTTTGTACCGACTTACCATTGGCGCGAAGCGCCTTGGCATCTTGTTCAAAGATAAACTCTCGAAAAGCGCGCTGCTGCCCGCTCAAACAAACGGGGTAATCCAGCGCATACGGATTCAGATTGCCAATCTTGCGCATAAAGTCGAGAATCAAATAGGAGCACACCGAATTGTTTAATTGATTAGTCACTTCTTGGCACCCACTGGCGACGTACTTGTCCCACGACGGTTTCGGCAGCAGTTGTTTGCCCCAATAGGTCAGCATCTCCGCACCCACCCCCGAATAATAATCGGTATACGGATTTCCCACGGCGAATCCCTGGAAATTGATTCGTTGCGCCGAATCGGTCACGGCGTCATTGTAGTCGATGATGGCCGCCGCCCAAGTAGGCAAATAGTGGCCACCATAAGACTCCGACGTCAAATAAATTGGCGTTTTAGCGAACTCGGGGAACCTTTCCAAAAGTCCGCGAATGGTCGCTAAATTATCTTGCGCGGCCTGGTCGTCGCCAATGTGGTAGTCGTCGGCATTGTCGGAATACGAGAACCCAACCCCCACCGGCTGTTCCAAAAACACCATATTGGCGAGCTTGTTCCAGGCATACTCATTGGGCACAAGGTTGCCGGTGGCGTCGGGGTAAAACGGTCCCTGCTCGGTCATGAACCCGATGAGACCGCTGCATCCGGGGCCGCCATTGGTCCAAAACACGAGAGGCGCATCGGCAATCTCGGCTTCGACTAGCCAATAGTGGATGTGTTTTTGTGTTCCGGCCAAAGTGATGTAGCCGCTGAATTGGTTGAACGCAGTCGAAAGACCGGGCAACTCAACGATTTGGTCGGCGATGGCATCGGGTGTGTAGGCGGTGGCCAACGAGAATAAGGTCGCGACGAATAACAGAGGCACAAACATTATATACTAGAGGATATAAATGAAATACCCATAAATAGTTTATACTAATAATATACAATGAGTTCTGTATTCGCAACAACAACTGCGGGAACGTTGGTATTTTCAGTTGGGTCACCTGGATATAATATAACAACAACGGGGTTGGAACCACTCAATACTGCTGATGGATATTATCTCTATCGTTTTCATTCAAGTGGAACAATCAGTATATCAGGCATTACAACAAAACAGGGTCCGGCGCAATTACAAATAATGTGCGTCGGCGGAGGAAGTAGCGGTTGTGCGGGTTATTTTGCAAACGGTGGTGGTCTTGGAGGTTCAGGAGGTGGGTTTTTGGAATCGACTGTGTCATTATCACAAGCTCAGACAATAAATATAACAGTTGGCAATGGTGGAAGTACTGCAAACTCTATAGGTGGTGCATTTACGGTAAATAATGGTGAGAATACCACAGTATCATTTTCAATCAATTCAGAATATAATATGACAGCTTATGGCGGAAGTGGAACAATGTCGGGTGCGCCAACAGCAAACGCACCGGGAGCAACTGTTTTGGGATTTCCTGGATGTGGTGGTGGCGGCGGTGCTGGCGGTGTTGGCGTAGATGGAGTCTATCAGGTTGGTGGAAATGGTGGTCCTGGAAAAAAACCAACAAAACCCGGTATATCCTCATATTACCCAAATACATATTGGGGTAGTGGCGGTGGTGGAGATAGTGGATATTCAACAGGTGGTACTGGTGGAATTGGTGGTGGTGGCGGCGGTAGTGATGCTCAAGGAACAAAAAATCAAGGCGCAAATGGATATGGAGGAACCGCAATACGGTCACGCGATGCACAAACAAACAGTGGTAGTGGTGGTGGTGGTGTATCCGGTATGGGTGGGTCTGGAATAGTAATGATTGCTGTAAAAATACCGGTTTAATTTATGGGGATTTTGTTACCGAATTGTTGTTTGAATGACCCCGTAGGGGTCATTTGAAAAATTGTTCAAAACTAAAACGCTAGTTTTAGTTTTCGAAGTGTTGTTTGAGGAAACTCAACGAGTTTCCTCAAAAAATTGTTTGGGCATGAAACAATTTGTTTCGTGCCCGAATTGGTTTCCAGCCCATATGGGCTGGAAAATTGCACGAACACGAAACGTTAAGTTTCGCCAGTTCGGGGTGTTTTTTGAATGACCCCGTAGGGGTCATTTGAAAAATTGTTTGGGCATGAAACAATTTGTTTCGTGCCCGAATTGTTTTTTGAATGCGACTCTGTTGTATTCAAAAAATTGAAATCTTTTTCCACAAAAAACAGAGGACATACTTTTATCGAACCCACCATTTATAAACCCGAAACCCCCCGAAACGAAACAATGTCTGCCATTGACCTCTACAACGAGTTCTCCTACATCAACAACCAGTTGGTGTTGCCCGAAAACCCCGTCATCTCCTCGGTGTATATCCCGACCATCCACAAAAAGTTCACGAACGCCGCGATTTATCACGTGTTCGACGCCCTGTTTGGATGCGTCACTCGCATCGACAACGTCCAAATCAAGACGAAGGACGGCACCGACAGCAAGTTCAAGAGCGCATTTGTCTACTTCATTGCGTACAATCAGCCAAACAATGTGATGGATGCCATTGGTCGCAATGAAAAGGTCCGCATCAATCCCAATGTGAATACCAGCTACATGCGAACCTACTTTCCTCAGCCGAACCCCAAGATTCGCAACAGTGAGTTTTGGCTGCTCCTGCCCAACAACAATGTGGTGCCAAATACGACATTGACTCTTGCGCAAATCCGCGAGAAGATAGACGCATTGATACCGATTGTTGCGTGGGACCAAGAGGAAGATGAGGCGCTTACTGTGAACTTTGGCTTCTGGGTTGAGCTAGAAGCCAGACTGGCAGGAAGACCCAATGACACGTCAATCAACATTCACCAGCTGGCTCGAAACATTGAACTGATGGAAGAGCGTATGGCTAAGGCTATGGCCGACACTAAGGCCTTGGCCTTGGCCAAGGTTGATGTCGCGGTCAATGTTGAACAGCCGGTTCCTTCAGACGACTCCAAGGCTCAAGACGACTCCAAGGCTCAAGACGACTCCAAGGCTCAAGACGAATCTGGATGGACGATTGTCTCGAACAAGGTTGTCAAGACAAAGGCGAAGCCAGAACCAGAGGCGAAGCCGGAGACAGAGTCGAAGACAGAGTTGTACGACGATGCGTGTAATAGCTGGGAGCGTGGCAGTCGTTCAATGGGTGGATATTATGCTTTGGGTAAAACTGAGACACTATAAATACTATATCAATATACATACAAACATACAAACATACAAACATATAAAACCAAACAAATAATATAACAATTTACATATAAAATATAATAAAAATAAAACCAAACAAATAATATAACAATACAACAACGGACGCACCATAAATAAATTGGCAGGGCGCGACGGATATGTGCGTAAGCCGTTGGTTTCAAAGGCGATTGGAGGGGCACATGTCAGGGGACAATGGGCTATATATATTTGTTTTTTCACGCCCGTATGGGCGTGTAAAATTGTTTAAAATCGAAACGTTAAGTTTCGGTTTTAAAGTGTTTTTTATGAGAAACTCAACGAGTTTCTCATGAAAAATTGCACGAACGCAAAACGTTAAGTTTTGCCAGTTCGGGATGTTTAAAAAATTGTTTAAAATCGAAACGTTAAGTTTCGATTTTAAAGTGTTTTACACGCCCGTATGGGCGTGTAAAATTGCACGAACACAAAACGTTAAGTTTTGCCAGTTCGTGGTATTTTTTTAAATGGCACCTGTGCCATTTAAAAAATTGAAATCTTTTTTCTCAAAAAATCAAAAGCATAATTTAAAACCCCATGCTGAACTATTATATAAACAACTTACAAATACCCAACCAACAAACTTTATACAATGAGTTTCGACCACATTGATAATGCGACTCGCGAATACGCAGCAAATACTCGTCTAGTTTGCGACGAACCGCTCCCCGAATCGCTCTTCGATTTCGACAACATGATTGATGTTGACCCAGTCGATGAATTGTGCGCGTTCAACGAGATGTATGGTACGTCTTACACACCCGAGCAATACCACAAGTTCTCCGAATACAAGGCACACTATGGTCTGAGTACAGAGACGGCACTCGAATACATCAAAACCTGCCATAGCTGCGACACCCCCCTGGACACGTTCATCGGCGAGTATTGCTGCGGCGGTTGCCACAACTTCGTCGAGAACCTTGAAATGACGTGTTTTCGCGGCGTCGACTGCTTGATTTGTAACCGACCAACCCGATGTCATTGCGACGACTCCCCAGTCGAATACGTCACGTGCCACACTTGCGGATTCGAAGAAGACGCGTTGTACAGCTACCGCTACAAATCGACGGTTTATTGTAACCAGTGCGCACTCGATGTCTGCGGCGTGCTTATCAAAAAGCCCGAGAAGAAGTTCGACATCGAAGAAGTCATGATAACGTGTGACCACTGCGGATTCGACGAAGACTCGCGATACATCCAATACATTGATTCGTCGAAATATTGTAATGGATGTGCGTTAGATAAGCTCCCTTACGAAACCAAGTATTCGCCAGCTCAACTCGATGAACTCAGATTGTATGCGCGTGAAAACAATCTGACAATAGAGGAATCCATCGAATACCAAACGCATTGTCACAATTGCGGAAAATATGTGAAAAATGCGACGTTCGATGGCCAATCGCACCAGTATTGTAAAAAAGGCTGCTACGAGTACTGCGAAGAATACTGGTATCCTTGTTATAGAGGTGACAAATGCCTGGTATGCAATTTCCATCAAGACGAAGTGGAGTCCGCGGAATGCGAACTGGTCAGTCAGTATTCGCCCGAAGACATCGCATATTTAAGATGGTACGCGGAACAGTATGATCTAACCATGGAGGAAGCCATCGAATACAAGACGCACTGTCACAATTGTGGAAAATATGTTGAAAACGCGGAGTTTGACAGCCCATCGCACCAGTATTGTTGCAAGGGTTGTTACGACTACTGCGAAGAATACATATATCCTTGTTACAGAGAAGGCAGTTGCCGCGTATGTAGCGTGTGGGCTTTTCAGAAACTTAAAGCGGAGTTGCAAAAAAAGGAAGCCTTTCTCGCAACATATTCTCCGGTGTTAATGGCGGTTGAGGCGTGGAAAGAGTTGTTTATATATGGTCAGCTTTATGATTGCATACCTGATTTGATAGAATACTTTGATGATTATGAACTTAAACCTGTGTAATAAACCTGTGTAATAAAACCTTGTAATAAAACCTTGTAATAAAACCTTGTAATAAACCTTATAATAAACCTTATAATAAACCTTATAATAAACCTTAAAAAAAACATAAATAAAAAATTGTAAAAATCTTTAAAAAACCATAAAAACCTTATCCCAATTATATCGGGGTAAGTTTTTTATTGTAATGTTATTTTATAAATGAAACGCAATAAAATAATATCAAACCTAAGCCATTATGGTGACATTTTAGCAATACCATTTTTCGCTTTATTATCCATTTATTTTTATAATATCGAACAAAAGTCAATACTGGAATATGTATTATTATTGTTTTCTATAAGCGGATTCGTATTAGATATTTTATATACATTTATACATTTTTTCTATTTGACACCATCAAACGCCCTATGAAAATAAAATGCGATGTTTCGTGTATAATTTCGTTTGGTAAATAACGCCCCAATAAACTCCAAAAAATATGGGACCATAATCCCCCATATTTTTTACGCCATCCCCTGTATAATTTCATCCGGGAACCCCATTTGAACAAGTATCAATTTGGCCGCCTTGATTTTCGATATCCCGCCCACCATTTCATAGGTGAAAATAATTTCCTTATCGCACAATTCGGCGTCCATCTTATAATTCGCAATGCGCAGTGCCGGCTCCTTCTCCACCTTCTGACACAACTTCACAAAATGTGTGGTCAAAATGAAATCCACATTGGCGAATCCCTGTAAATATTTCAAGAACCCGAACGATGCCGTTGTCGCCTCTTCGGCATTGGTCCCCGAAAACAACTCATCAAACACGCAAAAGTGATGCGTCGTATCAGCATCCGCCGTCTGAACCACGTCGAGAATCTCCTTACATCGCCTCGCCTCGGCTTGGAACAAGCTATCACGAGCACTAGTGTCCGGTATGTTCAAGTACGAGTGAATATGGGTATACGGCACCAACTCGCAACTCTCGTAAAACCCGACGCCAAATTGTTGCGTCAAAATGATATTGATTGCCGTCGCTTTCAGCTGTGTGGTTTTCCCCGATGCATTAGGGCCAGTAATAATGACATTGGCCGACAAATCCATGGTATTGACGACGCATCCTTCGCTCCCCACATTGGATGGATATGCTTGTCCGATAAACCGCGTTTTACCATTTCCGAATGTGCCTCTATTCATATTTCCGGCAACAACGTGCGAGTTGAGCCCCGACATCAAGTTCAAATAGGAATCGAATCCAATAGCGTACGTGATTGCGCGGCGATGTTCTTCGATATCAAACAAACCATAATAGCATTTCAATAAATGACCGACACTGAAACATTTGCCTATGCTGAACTCGAATGGCTTGATGGCAGCCAGGTCATCTCGCAGCTGGACCATATACCCGCGATGAACAACAATATCGCCGCAGAAGGCCGCATAATGTTCGAGCGAGTCCTGGTATTTCGACAAAAATGCGTCGTATCCCCCGATGGAATAATCGGCAAACTCTTTCATATTCATGAGCCTCTCATTCACCACGGAAATATTCTTGTAAAACCGCTGGCATGCGCGCACGTTCTGATACATCTGCATACCATAAAGCGCAACGGTGAATACGATATATAGCAGGTTGCTCACCGAGAAGTCCGCGCTGCCCACCGAGTTCAGTATTTTCCCGATAAAATGGGTCTTGGCGATTTTCATGAGAACCTCCAAATAAGAAGAGAACCCGATGGGCACGCCCTGTATTTTCAAAAGCACAAAGGGTGCGACCATGAATAAGAGAGGCATGATAAGCGAGAGTAGCGGTGACATCAAATTGACGATGGTCCAGAACCCCATGAATCCCGAGTTATGATTCACATATTTGAACTTTTCAATATCGATGAAGCTGTATCGGTCGTGGAAACCCTCGGCTTCGTATAAGTCTTTACAAATATCGGCGATTTTGTCGGGACTGGACATTCGTGGACGAATATCTTGGCACACTGTGGCGACCATTTCTTGGCTGTTTTCGAGGAAACCCACGTGGGTTGTGTATTTGGATTTGACGCGCGAAATCATTGCGGACGCATACTCGTGTTGCGGATTGAGAGCGATTTCATAGACGGATTTTTCGCCGACGGGTGCACTATCGAGTTCGAGGTCAGCAGACACAATGGGAGATAGAGTATGAACAACAGAATCATCTAAATATTCAATTGGGAGTTTGAAAACGGAATCGACTGTTATATTGATGGAGGCCTCTTTTTTTTCGGATTTTATAAATATATCAAGAATTGACATTGATATATTCAGCTTATAATATGTTTTTTTGAATTGTACGCGAAGCACACCATCTATTGGAGCATCAAGTTCTCTGGCATGGGCGAAATCTGAATATGGTAGTATTTCTCTAAATCTTCTAGCAAAAATCTGTCACGATATGTCGCGAAATTGATTGCCACGCCCTTGCGTCCCCAACGACCACTGCGCCCAATTCGGTGTAAATAGGTATGTACATTTTGCGTAATATCAAAATTAATAACAACACCCACTTGCTGAACGTCGATGCCACGCGCAGTAATATCGGACGAAATCAAGCACCTGGTTTCACCCCCACGAAACTTGCGCATCGATTCTTCACGCTCCTGTTTGCTCATCTTGCCATGAATCGCGCACACGGTGAACCCATCCTCGGTCATTGCCTGGACAAGATGCTCCACACGCTCCACAGTATTACAATAGATGACACACGCGGAAATGTTGTTCCCTCCATATATGCGCTTCAACATATCAAACTTGTGGCCATCACTTTGTAGCATAACGGCATATTGTTGAATACCTTCAAGTGTGAGCTTCTCGGCATTGATGGTAATCATAACCGGGTCAATCATAAATCGCTTGGTCAATTCAATAACATCATTGTTCAAAGTCGCACTAAAAATGGCGGTTTGGACATTCTCGGGCATACTGCGGAATATGTCTTGAATCTGGTCTTTGAATCCAACCGAGAGCATCTCATCGGCCTCATCGATTACCATGATTTTCACATAAGAGGTCTCTAAATATCGGCGGCGAATTAGGTCAAAAATACGACCGGGGGTTCCAACAACCACTTGGGGACCATCTTGTTCAATGGTGCGGAGGTCTTCAGATACGGAGGAGCCGCCAACAAAACAGCTGACATTGCTTCCATGAACCATCGAGCACATACTTTTACAAACACTGGCGATTTGGCGCGCCAGCTCGTGTGTAGGAGCAATGATGATTGCTTGGACGTTTTTTTCGGAAAAGTCGATGCGAGTAAGAGAGCCTACCGAGAATGCGGCGGTCTTGCCGGTTCCAGACTGGGCTTGGGCGATGAGATCCTTCCCACTGGAAATAATGGGAATTGCGCGCCCCTGAATGGGACTTGGCTTCTCAAATCCGAATGAAAAAATACTTCTTAGTATGTCTTCATTCGTAATCATTTCATCCCACGTAGTACAAGTAGTAATTTCGGTTTTGTCTGTCATTTAATATATTATGTAGCACGAAGTTTTTATATTGATTTGAAAGATTTATAAAGGTCCCGAAGGGACCGACTGATAAAGGTCCCGAAGGGACCGACTGATAAAGGTCCCAAAGGGACCGACTTTCCGACTTTCCGACTTTCCGACCGACAAAGGGACCGACTGATAAAGGTCCCGACGGATAGACAAAGGAACCTCTATAAAATTGAATTGCAAATGATTTAAATGTTTAAAGCATAAATATACACCAGAAATGACGACTACCACTAAAATGCCGATTTACCACCTAGACGATTATACCAGAATCCAAATGGACAACAACAGCGGATACATGTTGCCCGACCAGGTAATCGAATCAATTCGAACTCTTTGTGCCGAAATTGGGTACGACATCAACACAACCAAGGACACATACATCAACCAGCACAATGCGGGCCATCAACATACACCGACTGTAAGCGGGGGCGGTGCCGAGCCCAAGCAATTCAAGTCTCGTGACAGCAGAGGTCCACCATCCAGAGCAAAACCCGACAACTGGAAATCAAAGAGCGATTTCAAGGTCAGCAAGTTCGCCGTCTTGGATGGTATCCAAGAAATCGAAAGTGAGATTCGCAGCCTTATCAATAAAATCAACGACACGAATCGCGACGCCAAAACGTCCGAAATATGCGACAAAATCGACGACCTGGTTTCCGAATCATCTGACGATTTAGCCGAAAACATGAACAAAATATTCAACACGATTTACGATATTATCATGTCGAACGCGGCGATGTCGGAAACCTATGCGTTGTTACTTTCAACCATTTACACGAAATACACCGATTATGTACATGAAGCACTGGTTTCAAGAATCGAAGCGTACAAGGCATCATTTAAGGACATCGTCGAAGTCGACCCCAACCAAGATTACGACGCATTTTGTGCCTTTACCACACAAAACATTGCGCGCAAGAAGGCATCCGCGGTCTTCGCCACGGTTTCGAAATTGAATACCATCCCGGTCTTGGACGCGACCAATATTCAATCCATCATGCGCATAATGATAGCCGATGTGTCATCATCTATATCTTCTAAGGAAAAGCAGAAGGAGGTGGAAGAGGCGACCGAGAGTTTGATTACCTACTTTACGATTTTAGGAGAATTGGCTGCGCCCATCAAGGCGGAATATATGCCATTGTTCAAAGAAATCACCCAATACAAGACGGGCGAGAAACCCGGACTCAACGCGCGAACCAAGTTCAAATACATGGACATTGTCGGGAAATAAATGAGACCATCGTCGTAGATTACATGAATTATTATTGTTTTTTCACCAATAACAATTCAAAGGCTTTTCCAATCAGTATATATAGCACACGAATGTCTCAGAAAAAGATTAAATCCAAAATCGACAGCACCAAAAAGGTGGAATATTCGGAGACGCGCGTATTGAATCGCGATGATATACAGCACGAAACCACGATATACGAAACGGATATTCTGGGTATGCCGGTCGCGATTTCTTTGGGTCGTCCCGACTACACATATAATTATCGCAATGTGGTCTATTTCCCCATTTATTTGATGAGAGGCGACGTGGTGCGTTCTCAAATCGGCGTATATGAATTGCGCCTGGATGAACTGATTCATTATTCGCGCAATGGAATCATCAACACGGAGATGATTATTGCGGATGTCGACCCTCTATTGTATAGTTTTGCGGATAATGAATATATCGCGGCGTCCGGTTCTGACCCCAAACTATATTTCGATGTTGCATCGCCCAAAACACCCGACGATGTTTTACAAGAGGAGGAGCCATCGGAAGAATCCAAGGTGACCGATTTACAAGTCAGGTCGCCGATTGTGGCCGCCGCCGCCTCTATTTCACCCCTTTTCGAACTCGACAAGCACGTGGATATCCCCAAATTGCTGAAAGAGGAATTGAAACCCGAGCGCGGGCATTTCAACGACAACGGCAGCGTGCCCTGGATTCAAAAGTTCATGGAATCCCACGATTTCCGAATTGTGAAAACCACCGGCGACGGCGACTGTTTTTTCACGGCGATTCAAAAGGCATTTCACCAAATTGGCCAGAATACGACCGTCCCAAAGCTGCGCCAGGCGGTTGCCGACTCTTTAAACGTCGATATTTTCGAACAATACTCGTTGCTTTACAATATGTATGTGTCCGAGGTGGCCGAGAGCGAATCCAACATTGAAAAGTCGAACAAGGCAATTATGAGCTTGAAGCGACGATATCGCAATATCCCGGAAACCAATAAGGAAGCGCGCCAGGCCATTATTGCCGAAATCAAATCGATTAATGAAAAAATCGACGGCTACAAAGCCGACTTGGTTAGCGCCAAGCAAAATCGCGGCGAATACAGTTTCATGACCGATGTCAAAACACTCGACGATTTGCGCGTGGCCGTACAAGACAAGGGGTATTGGGCGGACGAACACGCCATCACGGTATTGGAGAAGCGCCTGAACACGAAGTTCATCATCCTATCGGAGAAGTCATTCCGCGCGAAGTCACTTGACTCCGTCATGCAGTGCCAAGTATCCGGCACCCGCAGCGACTCCGCACTAGCAAACCCAGATTACTACATCATGCTGTCCTATACGGGCGACCACTATGACTTGATTTCCTACAAAGACAAGAACATATTCGTGTTCTCCGAAATCCCCTATATTGTTAAGACGCTCATTGTGAATAAGTGTATTGAGCGCAATGCGGGGACATTCGGACTCATCCCGGATTTTCTGCGGTTCCAAGAGAGGAAGGGTATCAGCATCGATTCCGCAGTGGAAGACACACCAAAGTCATCCAATCCGGCCGTTGATGCCACGACAGTATTCATGTTTCACAAGACATCGGCCCACGAAAAACCGGGCAAAGGCAGTGGCGAATCCATTGAGCTGGCGAACATCCCCAAATATGGCGAATTGAGCAAAATCAAGGACTGGCGCCGCGCTCTCGCGGACGAGACGCCCACCACCTTCACATTGGATGGCAAGCGTTGGCAAACGGTCACGCATTATATCCTGGCCTCGCAGTTCAAGTCGCATAGTGCGTTTTTCGGCCAATTCTCACTGGATTCGGACAGTGATTTGTCGAAAGATTTAGACGTGGCGACAGGTGCGAGCTCGAAGACGGGTATGTATAAGAAGACGCAGTTGAGACCGAAGGAAATCAAACCAGACCCGCAGTTCTTCGAGGGTCGTGACAAAGAGGCCAGGACAGCGGCATTAAATGCCAAGTTTCGAGAGAGCGCCGACGCAAATAAAGTTCTCATTTTGACGCGCGATGCTACGCTGAAACACTTTATTCGCGGCAGTCCGGCGGAAACGGATGACTTGTTGATGGAAGTTCGCCGCGGATTGTCAAAATAATATAATACCATATTATAATGCCGGATCCCAGTTTTCTAGAATCAATGTATGATTCCGATTCCGAATCCGAATATGTTAACGATGACATATTTGGAATAGGAGCAAATGATCTTCATTACGCATCTTATTATGGAAATACACAAATGTGCTTACAATTAATAAAGAATGGATTCGATGTAAATGCCCAAGTTGCGAGTGGAGATACCCCAATTATTATAGTTATACGAAATAAAAACAAAAATAAAAATACATATTCATTATTACAAACATTAATTCAAAACGGTGGTGATCCAGACAAACCAAATAATCTGAATGAAACTCCTATAAGCATTGCGGTTAGAATGGCGGATTCAGCATTACAAATGGCCAAAAGCAAAGAGGATATAGCATACAGCAATGATTTAATAGAAATTGTTACCATATTAATTGAATATGAAGTAGATGTTAAAAAATCTATATTAACCCAGTTGGGGACAGAAAAAATGAGAACAATTATCGAAAATAGATTAAAAATATTAAATGACCGGAAATCCGCAGTTTTTGGTAAATCAAAAACAACAAATATCGAGAGTTTAAATGAGTATATCAAAGACGGCTTTAAGGATTATATAAATCTTGAAACATATAGCAATTTTGAAGATTTTTTTGCTGAAGATGAACATAATAAAGTTATAAAAATTGGTGATATGATATATGGTATAAATGCTGAAACAATATTTAATGCTTATTTTAGAGATAGAACAAAAAGATATGAGGAGCAGTTTTATGCGTGTAAAGCTGTATTAAAATTTTGGCCAAACCGAACAAATATTGACTGGAAAACCGGCGCATTATTTAATTTAAAACGAATTGGATATAATGTATCATACACTGAGCCATATGTTTCATATAATTTATTTTATCGTTTGTTAACAAGTGACATCAAAATGTTTGAACTAATTGAAAATAAAGAAAGGATTCCAGCAACAACTGGATTACAAATGATACATCTCAATCCAATAGCAAATAGTGCGAACCATTGTCAAGAAAGAACGGGAGGTCTTTATTATACAATAAAGGAAATCAGATTAAATACTACCCCAAAATCTACACCAGATGCTTCTATATCTGATGATGAGTCCGTAGCACATAGATCTAAAAAAACAAGAATGGGTGGAAGTACAAAAGGTAAAAAACACACAAAACATGGAGTTTCCAGAAAACAGAAAACTAAAAGGCGTCGCCCAGTCAAATAATGGCATCCATTAATCACAAGTCAATATACATATTTCGTATCAATTATGCGAAATGTGTAAACCCGTCAAAAAATGAACAAACTGTCCGCCGCGGATTGTCGAAATAATATAACGAAATATTATAATGAATCTTTCTGGTTCGAAAAGAAACTACGATCCGGAATCAGAATCGGACTCAACACCTCCAAGTTCATTTTTTGGATTTACTTCTTCTAGAAAAAAGATGAAACCAACAGGCGACGACATATTTGTTTTAATTGGGGAAAATAAAATTAAAGAAATTGGCGTTTTGATTGATGAATACCCATCAATTATTTATACTGAAAAAAATGAGAGAACCCCCACTAATTTCTCCGTAAAAAACCGCGGAATATCAGTACCTTACAGAATAGAACATGGCGACACCCCATTAACTTTCGCAATAAACTACGGAAGGATAGAAATCATCAAATTATTATTTGAAAAAGGCGTAACTGTTCAATACTATTATGATAAAAATATTTTACTTTTAACAAGAATATTGATGGGAGAAGAAGAAAATAACACTGACGATTTAGAAACTTATTTTGATGTTTTGTCAATTTTAATAAAAAATGGTTCTGATGTAAATGAAGTTGACAGCAATGGGATTTCGCTTTTAGAAAAACTATTAGGAAAAGTGGCTTCAATCCCATCAGACCAATCTTTTTTGATTAAGACAAGTTGGCTTCTAAGAATGGGCGCAGACCCAAACATATGTAGAAAAGATGGCTACACACACATATTCCACGCAATATATCACAATCATATTGACATTATAATTGTTCTTTTGGATGAATATGAGTTTACAGAAAAAACTAGTGATATTTTAGACAAATATGGTGACAATAAAATACCAACCAATGTGAATAAAGGAAATGAAAATACCGATATAAGTCCTCTTACAATAGCGATAACAAACGGCTCATTCGAGATGTTTAAGTTCCTTTTGGCACATGGAGCAAATATTAACTACATTACAAGTGATGCTGACACGGTTTTAGGTGCGGGAGCAAACCTTCTTCATTATGCGTGTTTTTATATCCAAATTGACATATGTGAAGAACTAATAAAAAATAATGAGTTCGATGTGAATCAAGCAGTTACATCAACCGGGGATACGCCAATTATTATAGTTATGCGAAAAGCAAATAGTAAAAATCGGTCTCGCGCGTTAATCGAAAAGTTAATTGGATATGGTGGTGACCCAGATAAAAAAAACAAAAAAGGTGAAACGCCTATCAGTATTGCGGTTAAAAGGGCGGATTTATCATTATTGGGTACAATAAATCTAACAATGAAATCAGGCACTCTAGAATTACAATCGAGAAACCAAGAATTACAATCGACCAACCAAAAATTAGAATCCAGCAAAAAGGAAAGTTATTTTTTAGTATTGATTATTACGATATTATTTGAATATGAAGTTAATATTGATGAAAAAATATTAAAAAGCGTAAAGACACCAGAGATTGGCGGAATTATAAATAATAGATTGGACATATTAAGCGAACGAAATACTAAAGAGTTTGAGAAAACCGAACCATTTGTTATTAAACGTTCAATCTTTCCAATTGTAGATTTTTTTACTTTAAAAGAATACAACAGTATTTATGAATGTTTAAATGACCCGGATGAATATGATACGGATGAAAATGGCGATATGACCGGTAATAAAAATAATAAAATTATTATGATTAATAATCGAATGTATTGTATTAATAAAAAGTTATTATTTGATACATATTTTAAAACTCGAAAAATGAAATATGACCACCAATCGTATGCGTGTACAAAAATATTACCGAACGAATATCCAGACAGAACAAAAATTGATTGGGAAAAAGGTTCGCTATTTAATTTAAGAAAAATTTGTCCAATTGCTGGATTTGTTTCATATAATTTGTTTTATAGTTTGTTGAAAAGTAATATAAAATTGTTTGCGTTCATTGACACTTATGAAAATATTGTGGCAACAACTGGAATACAAATGCTACATGAGGATGCTAACGCAATCGGTTCAGCTCGTTGTCAAAGAGAAACCGATGGAAAATTATATATAATACAAGAATTGCGAATAAAGTCAAATATGCCTCAAAACGCATTTGCCTTTGAAAATAAATATAAAAAAACTATGAATAGCAAAAGTATAAATAGCGAAAGTAGGAATGGCGGAAGAAACAAGAGCAGAAAACAAAAATATACGCGCAAATCGACCCGTCGTCGCGCAGCCAAATAATTGAATTTGTAATCAAAATAATAGAATAATATAAACAAACAATTTATATTATTACAATGGAATACAGCAAGCTCACACTCGAAATCACCAGTCGTATATCAAAAGATGAAAAAAAGGCAGGCGGTATATTCATTACCCCACGCTCCATAATCGCCGCTCTCATGGACCGACTTCCACTCGGATTTACACCACGACGAATCCTAGAACCATCCGCCGGTACCGGCGAAATCGCCAATTACGCCCGCGCCCGTTACCCCGACGCCCACATAGACGCGGTCGAAATAAACCCCACGATTTTCGAGGCAATCAAACGCGTGTGTCCACCCTACAATTATTTGTGCGCGGACTTTACCACATGGACCCCGGCCGAGTCCTATGACCTCATCGTGGGCAATCCGCCATTCATCGTGTGCGGCAAAACCGCCGTGCCCGAGCCATATCGCGCCCATATGGTGGGTCGGCCTAATTTATTCGGGATATTCATCCTACATTCGCTCTCGATGTTGAAGGTCGGCGGAATCATTGCGTTCGTGGTTCCGGCCAGTTTCCTCAACGCCGCGTATTATGCCAAGATACGCAACCATATGAAGGCGACGGGCGCTATTTTGAGCATCGATGAATACAGCGACGGCGGGTTCTTGGAAACCCAGCAGCTCACCATTGGGCTCGTATTCAGAAAAGACCGCGAAGAACCATTGGGCGATACACTCGATACATTATTGTCGTCCGGATGCGCATATTCGCTGTGTTTCAACGGCGACTTCATATTCTCGTCGAACATCGCTTTACTGCGCACCCTCTTTACCGGGGCAACCACATTGGCGCGAATGGGTATCCGTGTTCGCACCGGCACGGTCGTATGGAACGAGCGGAAGTCGGACCTGACCCATGATTCGACGAAGACGCTGCTCATATACAATACGAATATTACAAAAGAGCACGTAGCGACGGCAACGACATTCAAAAACGGCGAGAAGAAACAGTACATCAACCAAGAAGGGTTAACTGACCCAGTCATTGTGGTCAATCGCGGAAATGGCAACAGCGCATACAAGCTCTCCTATGCGCGAGTAGATGGCCGGACCCCCTATTTGGTGGAAAACCATCTCAACATCATTGAGTGCGGGACCCATGCGCCACAGATTCTGGCCAGCCTCGCGAATGAAAAAACCCAGCAATTCGTCGCGCTCTTTCTGGGGAACAATGGGCTCTCCAAGACCGAACTTGAAACTATATTCCCTATTTACTTGTAGGCATATATAAACTAGTGACAGAGGGCCACGTATTACACTAGCTGCGAGACATCGTTTATGTCTTTATTTTGTTGCCGTCTCGTTTTTCCTTTGGTTTTTGTTTTTCCTCTGGTTTTCGTTTTTCCTCTGGTTTCCGTTTTGTTTTTTCCACCTTCTAATTTAAACTCTTCATTACAAATAATATTAATAGTATTATTAAAAAAGTTTATCAATTGATATTTGTTATATTCATCGATATCAGTTTCTGGTATACTAGTACATATTGTTTTATAGTGGTCTCGTATTTTTTCCATTAATTCATGAAATGAATATTGTTTGTTATTTTCATATTCATTGCTTTTCAAATAACCACCTGAAAAATGATATTTATTAATTTTGGTACAATTCTCCCATATTAATTCTCCATTATCAGTACATTTAACAATATTTCTTATTGGAGTTAGATTAATATTTAATCTAGGTATTGATTCATCATGGATTTCAAAGTTATATTTCATTATAATATTTATTAAATTGATAGAATCTCTCATTCCAATTTCCATAGAGTGACCTGGAGCATAAGCATTACACGAGTCCCCAATTAACCAAATCTTTTTAAATCCATCATTTTTACAATATTGAAGTTCTTTTTTATCAAAATGTATGCAATATGATAGTATAGCAGGTCTTACAAAATGTATCATAAAACGTTGATTCATCGCATGTTGTTTTTCTAATTCTTTTTTAACAAAACTCTTATAAACTTTATAAATCTTATATATATCTTTTTCGCTATAACTATTTAACAATGTCTCCATTTGTTCAGTAATTAATGAGTTGTATCTTTTTAATACCTCAATAATATTATGTGTTACAGTTGGGTTTTTAATATAACGAATACCAGCGTTAAATACATTATCAAAATCTTCAAAATTTTCAAAACCAGCTAACCATCTATTTATAGATTCATTAAATGGTCGTTCTGATAAATAGTCATTTCTATAACTAATATTATAAACCAATGAAACTAAAGCATTAATTAATTCATAATTTTCTTTAAACTTATCTTTTAAGTCTGAAATCATATATTCTTTTCTAAACGGTATAATATCAGATTGACAATCTTCCAAAAAGTTTGTATATAAAGCTAAAATTTGATTATTAAATCTTACATTTACAGGTGTATAATTACCCATTAACTGTTTTCGACTGGTACTCATAAATCCATCTGCTAAAAAAATATGTTTATATATATCAATATTAGTCTCGGGTTTCCACGGTCCCAAAAATGTAATAAAGTCATATTTTTTAATTTGTTCATATATGCGTTGCTCGATGCATTTTATTTGTATAGTAAACTTTTCGTTTTCTTCGGAGTTATCTGTAGGAATTATGCATTTTGTACAGCCCAACATTCTTTCAATTTCTTTTAATAAACTAGATGATAAACTAAGTATATGATTTCTTACATACCCATATTGACCTCTATACATTGTTATTTTAATTGGTAATTTTTTTTCTATTATAAAATAACTCAAATATGCGGTTAATGTTAAAGCTACTGGCCCATCACCAACGATTGCTATATTAGTATATTCTTTAGTAGTATCAATCATTTTACTGGTTTTAGTAAATATACTATCAGGCTTGTCAATTGATTTACTATCAGACGTTTCAATTAATTTAGTATCAGGCTTTTCAATTGATTTAGTATCAGGCTTTTCAATTGATTTAGTATCAGACTTTTCAATTGATTTAGTATCAGACTTTTCAATTGATTTAGTATTGGACTTGTCAATTGATTTAGTACGAGGCATCCTTATACAATATATATATTTTATATTTACATCGGTGATTTTTACACATTTCTCATTCAATATGCCCACATGTTGGCATTTTTATTTTACTAAATAACAAAATTGTTCTGTTCTAAGATATGACTTTCTCAACCAATCTATTTACAGTCGTGTCAACACAAAACACCCAATGTGACACAATTCCAGCTAGAAACACGCCAGCAGCAGCATATAAAAATCGAACATTGAATGTCCATGAAATAAGGATTGCTCCCAACAATGATGCGATAATATCATATGCTGCCATTCCTAAAAATCGTTGTTTGTGAACTCCTTCCCGTGGAGCCCCGAATGATTTGTTCAACGATTTACTAAAGTCTGTGTCACACAATCGCATTATATAGTGATGCCAGATTTGGTTATAACCAATCAAAAAATTGAAATAATGGATGCGCAATTGTATCCATTATTACAAACATAACAACATCAAAAATGAACGAAAATACCATACACATATGTTGCGAATGCGGATGCGGCGTCGTTTTACAAGAATACCAGATGACCATCGATGGAAAAAAATATTGCCGTGTTTGCGGGGATGATTATGTGTTGGATGAGACAAAGACCCCCTGTTACGAGTGTAACGCGATGTGTAGCGCTGATGAAATGAAAATGGGCGACTACAAAGAATTGATGTACTGCCTAAGCTGCTGGGATGAACGCTTCGACTACTGCTACAAATGTGGTGAATTGGTTGTAATTGGTCAAGAATCGCCGCCCTACGAATATGACGATATCGGCCACCTTCAATGCGTGTGCGATGATTGTCAAAGTGACTCCATCGAGACCCAGCGAAAAAAACTAATTGACTTTTGCCGGACCGAAGGTATCGACGAAGGGTTCATCAAGAGTGTGTCGGAAATGCGCGGATAGACCTTTTCAAAATCGCGCATTACTCTAAAATGACTCGTTTATTGCTCCACTATCGCGACGTATCCCTTGGTCGTTTTTTTCTTCACCACCTTCTTCGCGTTCCGGTGGATTTCCAGATGGCATTTCTCACAGAGCGCCATCAAATTGGCCGCGTGATTCTTATGAACCGCGGTTCCATGAATGAACCCATCACCATCAGCATTCGCCTGTTCCTCCAAATGATGCGTCTCCGTACTCAGCTCCGTCCCGCATTTCTCGCACATTCCGCGAATCTTCTGCGCATTGTATCGCGACACCTTCATCCCCAGCGTTCCTTCTTGTTCCGGGAAATACTTGTTGCGAATGGCGAATGCCTGGTCGAGAAACGCCGTGGGCAGATGGAGCGATTTACACACTTCGAGACCATACATACTGTCGCCCGGCCCATCGCGCATCACGCGGTCATATACCAAGCAGTCATGTTCTCGGTCATAATGAACCGCCATATGTTTGAGCGCGAGTCGGTCAAGCGCCACCACCTCCTCATATTTCACAATCTCGTGGAAATGCGTGGCGAAAATGAACGACGACCCCTTGGCGTGTAAGTCCATTAAACCCGCAACGAAAATACTCAGCGCGCTCTGGGTCTCCGTGCCCGAACACAATTCGTCGCCGAGAATCATCGACCCCGCGTCGGCATTCTTCAAAATCACCTGGAGTTCGCTCATTTCCACCCCGAATGTGGAGAGGCCCTTGTACAAATTGTCGTTGCCTAGAATACGCGTATAAAACGACCGATACGGATTATAGACGAACTGGGAGCAAGGCACGAAGAATCCACACTGGGCCATGATGGTTGCAATACCGACCGCGCGAATAAGACTCGTTTTACCGACGGCGTTGGTGCCGTAGAGGAGGATACCGTTTCCGGATAATTCGACGTCATTGGGGACATAAGTCTCGTTCTTCTGGATGTGCTCGATGAGGACGTGGCGAAGACCGGTGGCTTTAACGAAGGACCCAGAAACGAATGACCGTTCAGGTCCACCATATGACCCATTACTTGATGCCAATTCTATAGTCGGCCGACAATACCGATTGTCCCGCGCAACGACAGCCCTACATTGAAGCACATCCGCCATCATCACATATTCCGCCAGCTTCTCCAGTGGCTCGCAACAAATGGCTTCCATAGTATTCACAACAAACTCCGCATAAATCGTGGCGGTCTTGTCTTGGATGGCATTTTCCAGTCGTAATATTTGCCCCGTGATTCGCGTCAATTGGTCAAACACGATTTCGTCATTGCTCGTGGTGGCCGCCTTGAACTTCAAGTCTGCAAACTTGATTTCGATTCCACTAAATACCACGTGCCCCGGCGCCGACACGGTCAAGATTCCGCGGAAACAGGGCGCCGACTTGTAATCCCCGCGGTCCAGCAATTGTTTCAACAGTTTGCCACGAGTCTTGGTTATCTGGATAGAGGACCCCGACTTCTCGGTGGTGTTTATCTTCACATACTCGGTGCTGTCTTGACCCGTCGCTGAGGACTGCATAATCATATTCAAAAACCGATGTACGGCATCGAGCGCAGCAGTTGCCCCCCGATACTCGGCCATCATGGCGTCCAACTCGGCGTTGATTCCCGGCCGCACAATGTGTTCGCTGAAGGTGGCCCCATTGATGTTTTTACATATGTCCAGGTCCAAAACACGGCCAATATTGTCGGCGACCACGCGACAACATGCGTCGATTTCGGCAGAATGCGCCAAGTATTCGAGCAGTTGCGGTTGTTCAGCCAAACAAATGTGAACCTGCTGGATAATCACCGCCGATTCATGGATACGCCAAATGGTCGCCGGCGCAATGCGACGCACCATGATTTGCCGCATGGCGCGTTCCAGGTCCATTACGCGCGCGAGCTGATTCCGAAACAACTCCATATAATGGTAATTGTCCGGCTCCAACATTTTTGCGGTGATGGCATATTCGGCGTTGAGCCACTCGGCATCAAACACAGGGCGCGTTAAGATTTCCTTGATGCGTCGTTTGCCGATCGACGTTACAGCGCGGTTCAAGAAATTGAGGACAGAAGAGAGGCGTCCACTGCGAATACTATCGACGGAATGGTCCTCGATAATATTCAGTTGTTTCAGGGTGTGATTCGCGAGCACGGCGCTAGTCCCCGTATTGGAGAACGCCGGCACCGAGATTTTCTTCACCAGATTGGGGTTGTGTTCTTGGACGAAATTGAGCAAATAACAAAGGGCCTGGGTGGCAATTTGGTATCGGGAGAACTCTTCGCAAGTGTTATAGCTTTCCGACCCGAAAAAGGTCTCCAATATTTGGACAACGTATTGTTGTCGCTGGCAGCGCAGCGCCTTTTCGTTTTCGGCAACGCATACGTCGTGGACGGAATCGCATTGAAGACCGCAAAACGATTTAATCGACGCAGCAATCGATGTTGCTGGACCGACGGACGCAGACCCACCGACGGACGCAGACCCACCGACGGACGCAGACCCACCGACGGACGCAGACCCACCGACAATGAACGACTCAAAATCGTATAGAAATATGACCTCGCATGGATTGTAGATACTGACATTGCGTTCCAGTTCATCAAATGTCGATGGCGCATTCTCGAAAGTCGTGGTGTGTTCGAAGATGGATGATTTGCCCGTGAAAATATTGATAACGGCGATGCCATAGACGATTTGGGGGCGCTTCTTGTAGACCGAATTGAATGTTTTTAGCCAAATACACATAATGTTGTTGGACAGCTTGGGTTGTTCGGTCTCATAGGGGATGTAGGTCCCGGCCGAGTGTATCGAGTGGAGTCGGTGCTTCTTCTTGTCACCCTGGACACTGTTTTCTTCATCTTGAACAAATACCACGCTGGTATATCCGGCGTCACTGAGAATATTTAGATAACGGTCGAGCGTGTATTCGGGGAACCCGGCCATCAACACGGTTTTCCCGCCGACACTGACCTTCTTCTTTTCGCTGATGTTCATCTGGCAAATCTTGGCAAACTCCATAATATCACTTGACGTGATATTACCGGTTGCGTCTTTGAGGCCATAGACCTCGAAGAAAGACCCCACCATCATGAGGACAATAGTTCGCGACCCATATTGTTCTTTGTATTGCCGGGTATATTCCAAATACTTTTCATAAATGTTTTGATTGGAGGAATGCGATTCTTCCGACCGTATGGATGCCACGAGGGCGGCCATCGGATTCTTTTTTGCTTTTGACATCTAAAATAATAGAGGCGCTAGGTTTATATGCGTTTGGAATATTTATTATCGTGATAATATTATATAGATATGTCAGTAGGAGAGGATATAAGAGCGTATTCAGGAGTTCCTTCTGAACTTCTAGAGCGAGAGGAAAAAGAAAGACAAGAAAAAAGAGACTATTTTACTTGTGGTGTTCTATTGTTACCATCTGTTTTAAAAAAAATTGGAAAACCAGAGTTTATAGGTAATATTAGTGTTAAAAAACCAGAGCTTATAATTGAAATAATACTTGCACAGTGTATACCTCTACTTATTCAATTAAACATTAATGTTACAGCCGAAAATAAACGTATATTATTTTTTTTAATACTTTATAGTTTTAAAACTAGTGATAGACCAAATCTTATGAACATGTTTATAAATCTTATGACTACTAACTCAGTACCAGCAGTTGTTTCAGTTATACCAGGGTGGAACTTAATTGTTCAAAGAATCATTATTAAAGAACATATAACTACATACATGATGTTTAATTTGTCGGAGTTAGACACACTATTAAGAGTAACAGAGATTGATGTAAGTATAGACAATATTAGAAGTGGAATGAGAACTTTATTTAGATACGGAGTTATAATTGGTAAGCTTATTACATCAGGTGGTGATGACGAAGGAATTTTCGACATCTTAGAATCTCTGGATATGGCAGAACATTTCCCCGGTGGAAAAAACAAAAAAACAAAAAAACGGCATAGTACGAAAAAACAGAAGACACAAAAAACCTCTGTTCATAGATCTGCGTAAAAATGAGACAAGTACTGTCGGCCTTCATAGATTAGAAATAATTATTCCATGTACATCAGCGGGTAACTGCGTTTTTTCCAATTCGGCCAACACACGTCGCCGCATCACTTCACGATACCTTTTCACAACAACGATGATTTCGGAAAACTGTCGTTGAGACCGCTGTATGCTCGCCATTTCCCAACTGTTGCACGCATAATAATCCGACTCGGCATTGATTTTGCGCACGTTATTAATTAGTGCGTCTGTGATTTTCTCGGTCTGACTCAGCTTGAGTTGACCACCAAGCCAATAATTTCCATTGGTCCATGTTTCTTTCGTACATTTTATATACTCGGTGACCACGGTCTCGCCGACAACAATGACCTCGGTGTCGTCATTGGGTAAAAAATTGGCCAAATCTAGGAGCGATGGGTCGAACATTACAAATATAACAACCAAGTGTTTATTATATTTTTCAAATTGGTTTATGGCGCAGCCCTATAAGCCCACCTATGGCGCAGCCCACCTATGGCGCAGCCCACCTATGGCGCAGCCCACCCTATGGCGCAGCCCTATAAGCCCACCTATGGCGAATCCCGATAAGCCCTATAAGCCCACCTATGGCGCAGCCCACCCTATGACGCAGCAAACAAGAACCCATCTTCCGCCAATACCTTGGCCAGTTCGCCACGCTCAACATTCCGGTTTTTGGGTTCTCCCTCAAAATTGGCACACTGTATCGGCGGCTTCTTATTTGCGACAACAAACATATTGTAGATTTTGTCGAGCTGGTTGTAATTTTGCCGCAAACTCATATTCGCTTCAATCCAGTCATAAAATGACGCATCTTTCTCCAACAATATTGTGTCGGCCTTATATGCCTCAAACCATTTCAGCACATCAAACAAACTGGTCGGCTCGTCCTTGTTGTAATCGGTCCCCGATAGCACCAAGATTCGGCGAAACTCGCGCAAATTGAGTCCCAGCTGTCGCAAAATCTCCGGCAAATCGTACAACAACACACTATGTTTCACCATACTGAAATGCCGTAATACGCGGCTGCATCCGTAGGCAAACAAGTCCATGTCTTCACTCATACAAGCATATACCTGTTCTGTCTGTATCAAATGCGCGCAATATTCATCGGCTTCGCCTCGCGCAACAACCCACGAAATCCCGCAAATATCCAGCAATTGTTTGACGCGTTTGATGTCGCCATCTTTGATATAAATGAACTGTTTTTTCAGCTGTTCCATTTCGAGTTCGACCTCGTATTTTTCTTCGGGTTCCATGGTGGTTTGTTCGACGTGGGTTTTCATTTCTAAATAGCGCTCTTCGGCTTTGCGCTTGCCCTCTTTGCGTTCATTGAGCAGCTCCTTTTTCTCGGGAGGCGCCGCGCCGTCGAATACAAATACGGGCACAATATCGTATTTGCGGAAAATGCTCACCATCAAATACATTTGTTCGATGAGCTTGTCGTCGCCGAGGAACCGGTACAAGAAGATACTGGCATCAACTGCGATTTTTTTGCCGGAAAGGTGTTTTAGATGTAGTTTATAAATAGCCTGGTCACTGCATTTTTGATTGAATACACGATTTAAATGTTTGATTCCCATAAGGTATTATAGTAGTTCTTATTATTCTATATTATTGGGCGAACATAATCAATTTTTTCGGGGGTATATGTATAATGAGTACCAAGGATACGAGAACCAATGTTACAATTGGTCGAAGATTTTCTCGTGACAGTGACAGCAGTGACAGCAGCGATAGCAGTGATGATGAATCGCCGAGTATTATTTATTCAAGCAAAAAAGTTATCGCAACACCCGGAACCCGATATCTGAAACAAAAAGAAGAAGAACGCCGATTAAAAATAGAAGAAGAACAAAAAAATAAAAATCGCGATTTTTTAAAAAAATTATTTGAAAATGTTTCGCAAGACTCAAAACAAAAAATTGTTGTAATGCGAGGAATACACAAAAAAACAAGGCCTCTCACTAAAAAATGGACCAAAGGTGGGAAAAGGGGCGACAAGCGGACAAGGCGCGACAAGCGGTCAAGACGCGACAAGCGGACAAGGCGTGGAAGCAATTGATGTTTAAAAATCCATTGGTTACCGCGGTTCAACTCGCAAATTAGTATATAACACTCCTCAATATATGGAAGAAAACAAATCCCAAGAAGAGAAATGGGATGAACTTATAGAAGAATTGAATAATGAAAACTTTAAAGAACAAAAAGAAGAAAACGAAGAAGTTATAGCAAACCAACAAGTTGATTGGACAGCAGTAATAAAAGCAGCCAAAGTAGCAAATCAAAATGAGAAGGAACGACAAGAAACCGCTGCGAATGAACGAATATCGGATTATAAACAACGAACCCAAACACGTGCGGAACAAACAATACAGCGTGCTTTCCATCGAAAACCCCCATAATATTTCATAATCAAAACAACATAAAACCATCATACAACAAATACCATATGTCGTCCTCGTATTTGTTGTATACTTCCTGCTTTCACCAGAGACAATATGTAGATATTGTGGTGAATATGCTCAATAGCTACTTCGACGTTATTCCCGAAAACACCAACATCGATTTCTTAGTTTATACAAACACGGAGTTTCGCGCTCTAATTGAAGCCAGAATGGCCGGAAAACCTGTCAAGTTTTTCGAGAAAAACTTTGTGAAAACGATGAACCAGACCCGCATTTCCAAGGTCGATGTGTTCGATTTCCCCAATATTGCCCAATACGAGAAAATCGTATATGTAGATGCTGACACCATGTTTTTGAGCGACCCCGCGCCTCTATTCCACGCGATTGTAGAAGATGTCGTATATGCCGGCGGCGAAGGCAATATTTTGTCCGAGGCCAATTATTGGGGACGCTCGCTGTTTTTGAAGAACGACGCGAACTGCGCCGACCAAGAGGGTATTTCCGTGTCGTGCCTTGGATTCAAGAATCTGCCCGAGATAAAAAAACTATTTTCGAAGATTAAACAGGCGTTTTACCTCGATATGTACCAGAACAAGCTGGTGTTCTATGACCAGCCGTTTTTCAACGTGTTCTTGATAAGCAATCAGATGGTGAATAAGACGGATTACAAGAATCTTGTATTGAGTCGTCCGACGCCGGAAGAGGCCGCGGAAAAAAGACTTGTTGCGGTCCATTTTGCGGGATGCCCGGGGCATGCGCAAATCAAGTTGGATTTGTTTGTGGATTTCAAATCGAGGTATATTTGGCCAAGCCCTGACCATGTCATAAGCCCTGCCCATGTTGAAAGTCCTGCCCCAGTCGCAGACGCAAGCTTAGACCCAGTCGCAAGCTTAGACCCAGTCGCAGACGCAAGCTTAGACCCAATCACTCTCAACATCGTCGAAGACACATTAAACGAACAAAACCTAATTGAGTTCATCCGCACCACAAACCCCCACTACACATTTGACGAACAAACCAAGCGTCGCAATTTATTCGCATCATCCGTCTCCAGCAACTCCGTTTGTTTCATCGGCGGAGACACCGCAGTTCCAGCAGCAATTATCATCAACAATAACCCAACTGTTAAAGTCTCTATTGTTGAGTCACTCGTAACATCACCCGCCTCTCAGCGCGTTAATCCCCGCATTGAAATTACCAGTGCCGATACTATTCTCGCAGAAAAACGCAAATATGATACCATCATAATTGACGAACGCGAGCAGCTCGAGAAGGCGATATTAGTCGCCATGCGCTTATCGAATCCAGGGACAACGATTGTCATGAACGGCATCGAACATCCCGCCGTCGCCGCCGTCTGGACAAAGTATGTCCAAATGCTCGATATGGAGCCCACCACAGATATCAAGTTTAAAGATAGCGCGACCCAATCTGTACGTGTTATTCGATAATCGGCATACACGGGTTCGTATTATTTGATACTCGCATCCAGCAAACCAGTTGGTCTGCGTTATTCGATAACCGTCATCCGCATCGTATTACGAATAAATGCCGGTAGCCGCGCGCGGCTCTTCACAAAATGCTCATGTGTTTTGTTAAGTGCCTCTACATAATCCGGATTCTTATAGTATCCAGCAATCAAATCGCGAACATATTTCTCGGCATTGTCCGGGTCAAACTGGAGTCCAGAGCACCACGACAAAAACGCGTCGCAATGAAACATCAGAATAGACTTCAAGATATAATAACAAAAAACCTCGGCTTTTTCTTTGTACTGATTACCGGGAACCATCAAGTCCGCATATCGAACTCCATTGTGAGTAAGAATCTTGGCGACTTGGAACATCGTGAATCGCCTCTCCATATTGATGTGGCGCACAATGGTTGGCCACGCGGTTTCGAATCCACGTCGTCGGGGATGCTCGACCACATCCTGAATCACAATATTTATGACTTCCGCCCACATTTCACAATAGGTTTCATATACCGACAATTTCGAAGACACTGGGAATATTTCTTGGACCGCGGCCTTAGATGATATAATTGCCGATTCGAATGCGGAGAAGTCTAATCCCAGGTTGTGGAAAGATTCATGAATAAAAACTTTGAATGCCTCCTCTCTGCGATACAACATAATTTCGGTGGTTTCCTGGCACGACGTCGTGAAAGCGGTGTTGGCATTTTCGCGGTCAATGATGTCGTCTGACCCACTGGGCAAAGTCTTTTTCAGTCCAGTCATGTATAAGTACGCGTTCACGGTTTTCGAGCATTTTGCGCTGGCATAATGAGATGCGACCGACAACCAGATATGTGCGCGTTTCACAAATGCCTCTACTTCGGCGTCGCATTTAGCCCGTATAGCATTCGTAATGGTATCTCGACTCATTGGAAAAACAAAAAACAAACGGTATGTTCGCCCGCCGACGTTAAGCGACACATGAATCGAGTATTTGTTTAACGATTCGACATGGGTGCGAACTGTGTGGTCGATACCATCGTATATGGTACCCTTGGCAGATTCGCTACTAAATCGTTCCTCCAAGACTTGATATAGTGCTGGTGTTCGACTTGCGTTTATTGCATGGTCGTAAATTGTTTTGAGTAGTTGTTTGGATTTGAGTGAGTACAAATTGAGTTGAGGCACAGTAGATATTTGTTGGACGTATTGTTGGAGTTTCTCAGAATCGGTAGATGCCATGTCGATTATAGTATAACGGTACACCAAATCTTTTAATAAGAATACGCTTCTTATC
>JACCDO010223104.1_pt1 | contig 41035 bp, 38 predicted proteins | sample 7446101 | NCBI WGS metagenome assembly JACCDO01 (sample SAMN15323440, study PRJNA562643) | freshwater metagenome | isolation source: river surface water | place: USA:Blue River Watershed | collected 2017-08-16 | reverse complement strand
TGTGTTGTTTCAGGTTAACCTAATTGTTTATAATTTTATTAGCCATATCTAATAAAATAGTCTTATCTTTCTCACCCATTTTATCCCATGATTTTATCTGGAATATATATGGTGTTTTTTCAAATATTTTCCGATGTTGAATTATTTTACGATAAAATAATCCTCTCCATATTTCTGTCCAATCAGACACATTTTCTTTCATCTCTTTTAATGCTTTTTTACTAGGAGCTTTGTAATTACTCATCTTAATAACATAAGCCGCTGTTGAAATATATGGTTTTCTCATCGTTAAACCTCCATCCGCCCACATACCCATTGAATATACATTTTGTGTCATCAACCAATCATATGAATCCAAAGAAAATTCCATAAACCATTTATAAGATTCATCTGGTGAAATATCCATCAAATTAAATATATTACTCATTACCATTAATCTTTGGATATGATGTAAATAACCAGTTTCAAATGCTGATTTAATAGCATCATCTACCGGTGGTAGCCCTGTAGTACCTTCATATAATTTATTTGATAATTTTTGATTATTTTCAAAAATATTAGATTTAGTCATTTTTTCATAATAATATAAATAACAATATCTTTGATATTCACGCCATCCAAGGATTTGTCTAATAAAACCCTCTACATTATTAATTTTAGCTTTGCTCTTCATAACTTCTTCAATAATATCATGTGGACTTAATAAACCAATATTAAACATTGGTGCTATCAATGAATGAAACATTGTTTGGTTGTCATCTCGAATCGCATCTTGATAATCACCGAATTTATTAAGTCTATCTTTAATGAATTTTTCTAACCATAACATTGAACCATTATGTGTAACTGGAAACCAACAGTTATCTAAGGTTAATTCTTGAGGTCCACAATTATTTTTAAATATTGGATGAGTAGAAATATATTCAATTGCTTCTGTAATGTATTTTTGGTCATCTTTTGTATTTTTTCCTAATTTTGGAATTTTAACACCATCTGGAAGAGGATTTCTATTTTCTGTATCATATGATTTGGTTTCAGTCAAAACGCCAATTTGTTCTTTAACCCAATTATAAAAATGTCCTTGGACTATGGTTTTCTTTGATTTATTTTTATTATAATAATCATTTAGTTGGTCTTTTGATACAACAAAATTAGGATTATTAATGTATTTAATAGATGGAAATGCTTTGATGATGATGCTTTCTAGATAATGATCATTTAAATCAAAAGTATAAATTTCTTTTTCTAAACCAGTCTTTTTTATAATTCCTAGAATTGATGAATATTTAGGTTTATATTTTTTATCTTGTTCAGGATTTTCAATTAAACTATCAAATTGATGGTAATGGATTTTAATATTTTTATATTTGCTATTTTTATCATTTTTAATATGTTCATTCAAATAATCATGGTAATACTTCATTGAACCCCTATGTAAAACCAGTTTTAATTTATTAAAATTTAATTTTTGATTTCTAAAACCAAAAAATACAGGGTCTTCTAATATATGAATTTCTTTTGGTGTTGGTATAGTGTCATCCATAAAATATTTTAATTCAAATAATTGATTTGGAAAAAATAAGTATGCCATTATTTATTTTAATTTATTGTAGTAAATTTATTATCTTTAATTTATTGTATTTAATTTTATTTTATATGTATATTATAATAAAAATGAACAATACTAAAAAAAAAATATCTGAACCTAAAAAACGTAAGTATGCTCCTAGAAGAAAAGTAACAAAAAGAATCAAAATTAGATCATTAAAAATAGTTAAAAAACTAAATGGAGTGACTAGAAATAAAAATAAAAGAGTCTAAAATATAAAATATCTCATTATAAAATAATAATTATATTTAGTACATATCATACTGTAAAAAAGATGTATAGAAGTATAACACCACCAAAAACTAAAAAAAAAGAACACAGTTTTTATCATAAATATCAATCGCAAAAAGAAACAGAATCTCGTTTACCTAATATACCTATTCAGGATTCCCATTCACATGTGTCTTCTAGTATTAAAAAATTTAAATTACCATTAAATCAAAGAGAAATATTATGTCCAGCTAAATCTAAATATTTTTTTAGTATAGCAGATTGTTGGTATATAAAAAAAAAATTTAATGATTATTTTGATATTCGGAAAGTTGACATTAGTACTTTACTAAAGAATAAAATTATGCAAGATGTTGCTGATAAAAAATATGTAGAGAATGTAGATTTATCAAAATTTGATAGAAAACAACAATTAAAATATATATTGAATGAAAATTTAATGAACAATCCTGAAGTTTCAGAACATATTAAAATGTATCTTAAAAAAAGAAAATTTGAAAAAAGTATGCAGAAAGAATTATTAGTTTCATTAATCTTACAAAAAGCTGGAAGAAAAAAGAAAAAGACTAACTATAGAAAACAAAAAAGTAAATCAAAACTAAATAACTAAAATTAAATAACTAAAACTAAATAACTAAAACTAAATAACTAAATAAATAAAATATGAACATTTATGAATATTTAGATATTTTTGGAATATTTTTCTAAAAGAAAAATTGATTTTTTTTTGTATTTTAATTAATTATTGTTACAGATAATTTAATTTGTAGCAAATCTTTAACTAACACAAACAGTTAAATCTTTAATTTTGTAATACAAAATGTGCGACCGTAAGACTTTCATTCAAGACATTGAGAACTCCGGTACTACCAACTTTATCAAGCAAACCGAAATCTACAAAACATGTTCAAAGGAAAATGCTGATAATTTTGTGACTGATCTGATTGATTGGATTGAAAAGGGTGAAATCAAAACTAAGCATGAATGGACAGGTAAGATGAAGCTTCTCTGTAAGAAGTATCACTCAGTCATTGGCAAGGTTGCTCTTAATTATTCATATCTTAATTTGATTTCGCAAAATAAGATTAAGCCTTCTAAGCTTTTTCGTAGTTTTACTGTTGGTCATGAATGTCGTAGCGAATACGGTGTTGTTTCTGTATCGGTGATGACATCACCCACACCTTCAGTTATTAATGAAAATGGTATCGAAGAGAGCCAGAGTTTCAGCTGTAAATACAATTGTGCTTACTGTCCTGACCAACCTGGTTCTGTTCGTAGCTACATTCGTGGTGGACCAACTGCTGAACGTGGATTTCAGAATGATTATCTTCCGGTTGCCCAAATGGATGATCGTTTGTCAGCATTGTTTCTGAATGGTCATGATATTGATAAGCTTGAAGTTCTTGTTCTCGGTGGAACATGGGATTCTTACCCAATTCAATACCAAGAATGGTTTATCACTCGACTTTATTATGCTGCAAATACATTTTTCGATGATAAGACATTTCCTCGTCGGAAAATCTTTAGTTTGGAAGATGAAAAGGAAATCAATGAAACTGCGATGGTTCGAATCATTGGACTTACTTTGGAAACACGTCCTGATCAGATTAATTCTGAACAGATTTTGCGACTTCATCGTTATGGATGTACCCGTCTTCAACTGGGAGTCCAACATACAGATGATCGTATTCTAAAGAAAGTTAAGCGAGATTGTTATCTTGCTGATATCATTCGTGCCAATACAAATCTGCGTAACGTTGGATTTAAACTTGATTTTCATCTGATGCCTCAGTTGCCAGATGCTTCTCAGGAAGATGATATCAATATGCTTCAGCGAGTTAACGAAGACCCTGACCTTCAGGCTGACCAAATTAAAGTTTATCCATGTGAGGTTACTCCTTGGACACAAATTGAAAAATGGTTTCTTGATGGGTCATACACTCCTTACCCGAATGAAGATATGATCAATATTGTTATTGATTATAAGACAAAGGTTAAGCCTTGGATCCGTATTAATCGGGTTGGTCGTGATGCTCTTCCTGAACATGCGATTGCCGGAAATCCTTATCCCAATCTTCGTCAAGTTATTCATGAAAAAATGGACAAAAGTAATCTTAAGTGTAATTGTATTCGTTGTCGCGAGGTTGGTGTCGTTCCTTCTCGAGTGGCTAGAATCAAAGATGCTGTTCTTATGGTTCGTGAATATGAAGCAACTGGGGGAAAGGAGTTCTTTATTAGTATTGAAACTCCCGACGAAGAAATCATCTTTGGATTTTGTCGACTTCGTTTGTGTACCAAAGCTGGTTATGTTACTGACATTGACCCAGTTACAAAGCAGGAAGTTGAAGTCAATGCCTTTCCTTATCTGAATGATCACGCTTTTATCCGTGAGCTTCATATCTATGGTAAGGTTAATCGGGTTAATGATAATACTGGTTCTGATGTCCAGCACCGAGGGTTTGGTAAAAAGCTGGTTGCTAAGGCTGAGGAAATCGCGATTTCTCATGGGTTTTCTAAAATGGCTATTATCTCCGGAGTTGGTGTTCGTCAATATTATCGGAAATTTGGATACACTCTTGAGGGAGCTTATATGACTAAGACATTCAAGCCTATTACAAATCAATCCAATTTCTTTTCAATTGCTAATATTGATCAAATCTTTAACTATGTTATGTTCAGTTTGATTCTGATTTATTTCTATCTTAAATTTCTCTTCCTCTACCTGGAAAGTGATTTCTTCTTCTAAAGTTAAATCAAATGAAAAATAAAAAGAAAAAATAAATAGTAAATAGTAAATAGTTTAGATAAAATTGTACATACTTTTATGTAAAAATTTTTTTATTTGTTTTGTTTGTTTTGTTTGTTTATTTGTTCATTTGTTTTTAATTTTTTTAATAATTAGAAAGATTGTGCGATTAGAAGATTGAATATCTGTAATATTCATGTTGATAACTAGTAATCTGATTTTTTTTAATCCATTCTTCTTTTTGAGAAGAAGAGAAATCTTCATTATCCTTAATAATAAAGATATTACTCCGAATACGTTCCTTAATTGTATCAAAATCTTCAGTTAGTAGTTCGTAAAATTCAGGGTTAGAAACTTTAATATAAATACTAACAGTTTCATAAACCTTAAGATTTGCTTCTTTTTTATTCTTTTGAATATTTTTAATCATTAATTCCATTGTATCTTCCATAGGAGTTGTAATAATTTCTTTTGAAAGTTGAACCAAAAGTCCATTAGAAGTATAATCAACTAAACAGTCATTATTAGATTCTACTTGAGGAACACATGACCAAACTTCAGCAGGTAAAGTATAACCCATACATTCAATAGTTTCTTTACCTAGAAAGAATGAAGGTGATAAAGTTTTAAGCTGAGAAACTAATGGCATCAAGTCACGTTTAGCAATTCGACCAATTGCTTGAGTATTAAATTTCATGATTAAATCACTTTGACTTTCTAAATCAAGAATTTGATATTTAATCTCGTTAACTTTGATTGTCGTCATTAATTCATTTTCTAATTCTTTAACATTATCTAGAAACCCTTGTTTAAGATGTTTAAGAACCAATTCCTTAGATTTCATTCGAATACTAATTTGATTAGAAGTCTTGAGACCTCGAACAGCCATTACAACATCAACCATACAATTAACCTTATCAGCAATAACTGGATCATATTTAAGAGAATTAGAATAAGTTTCCAGTAATTCTAGGTGAATAGTTAGTTTAGGATGTTTATCAATAGATTCTGATTCAGCACTCCAATCAACCAAATTATTCAGTTCACGGTAAATCTTTTCACTGATAAATGGTGTAATTGGTGAAATAAGGATAGAAAAGATTCTGAGAAGAGTCCACAAAGTACTAAGTGATTGCTTTTGAATCGATTCACCGTTTACACCTTTCATATTAAGTTTCGAGAGATTGATATACCATTTTGAAAAGAGTTCTTCAAATTCAATCAATAGTGGAACAACTAAATATAATTTGTATTCATTGTAATGTTTAGTAGTCTTATCAATTAGTTCTTTTAGTTTACCTAGAATCCATTGATCATAAATTTGGGTTGATTGAACTAGTTGAAATTTAGAAGTTTGATTATTATTTTTATTTTTAAGAAGCAATTTAATTTCTGATTCTAGGAATTGAAAACAATTAAACAGCTGAATCAAGAATTTACTCTTCAATTGTAGCCCTTCTTCTTGGAATTTGAGAGGTTCTGAATGAGTTACAGGTGAATCCAAAAGATATAAACGCAAAGCATCAGCACCATATTTAACCAGAACTTCTTCTGGATTAGGATAGTTCTTGTAACGTTTAGACATTTTAATCCATTTTCCGGTATTATGAGGATCAGCTGATAAAATAAGTCCATTAACAATTACATTTTTGTAGGCACTCTTTTCAAAAAGAATTGTTGAAAGAACCAAAAGGGTATAAAACCATCCACGGGTTTGGTCAAGACCTTCACCAATGAAATCTGCGGGGAAATATTTCATAAATTCAGCAAGCAGTTCTTCGTTTTTACCAGAAAGTAAATCATAGATTTCAGAGCCTTTGAATTTACGTTCAACCGCAAATTTACCATAAGGCATTGAACCAGATTCAAACCAACAATCAAAAACATCATTAATACGATGAAGAAATTGTCCTGGATTTTTACGAGAAGGAATCTTAATATCATCCAAAAATTCACGATGTAAATCGGTGATACTACCTCTCTCTAACCCAGCAAGTTCTTCTAATTCAGTTGCTGAACCAACGCAGATAATTTCTGTAAAATCAGTATTAACCCATAGAGGAACTGGTGTGCCCCAAAAACGATTACGACCGAAAGACCAATCGCGAGGTGTGCTTAGCCATTGAGCAAAACGTGCGTCACCTACATTGGATGGAACCCATCGAATATCCTTATTAAGATTAGTAATGGTTTCATTAATTGAATGAACATCGATAAACCAAGCCGAAATTGACTTTTGGATTAAAGGTGTATCAGTTCGATAACAAAATGGATAAGAGTGTTGGACTGTTTTAGCTTCCCAGATTAAGTTTTGTGAAGTTAGATTTTTGATGATATTCTTATCAGCATGTTTAACATATTGACCAGAATAATTGCTATCATTCACTGTTAAACAACCTTTATCATCAATCGGACAAGGAATAGTATTTAGATTACGTTGGTCAATCAGACCCTCACGTAGACAAACACGAAAATCGTCTTCACCCATACCTGGTGCTAAATGAACAATCCCTGTACCGGCATCAACTTTAACATAAGAATCATCTAAAACTGTAAATACTTTAGGATTATTAACAGAAAGATGATTATTATAATCGAATGGTGGAAAATATTCAAGACCTACTAATGAACCAGGTTCTAATTCCTGAACAACAGCAAGAGTCCGTGTCTTTGATTCCCAATTTTTAATTGATTCCACAGCCATGATAAACATAGTTCCAGGGTGTTGAGGATCATCTGCCAAAGTTCCATCTTTCAGAATAACTTTTGGTTCAACAACACAATATCTGATTTTGGTATTAATACATAAAGCAAGATTACCAGTAAGAGAATAAGGTGTTGTGGTCCAAACTAAGAAATACATCTTACAATTAGTAGCCATGGGTAGAGTTTTAAGTTGAAATTTGATTACTACCGAAGGGTCTTGAGTGTCTTGGTAATTAGATTTTGCTTCAAAATGCGAGAGACACGAAGCACATCCAGTTGAATATGGCATTGGTGTAATGCTTCGATAAATTAGACCTTTATCAAAAATTCGTTTAAAAACACCCCATGTTGAAGCCATAAATTCAAAGTCCATAGTTTGGTAACTGTTTTCAAAATCAACCCAACGACCCATTCTAGGAATAATCTTTTCCCAATCTTTCACACATGAATTAACCAGACTACGGCAAGTTTGATTGAACTTATCAATACCCATTTCATAAATCTGGTCAGTTGTTTTAATACCTAAAGTCTTTTCACCGAGTTGTTCAATTGGTAAACCATGCATATCCCAACCATTAATTCTAGGTACATGATGACCATTAATAGTTTGAAAACGACAAACAGTATCTTTAATAGTTGCGGCTAGTAGATGACCATAATGAGGACTTCCAGTAGCAAATGGTGGACCATCATAGAAGTTAAAAAGAGGTCGATTTTGTTCTTTAGTTGCTTTAATAGTTTCTTGAAAGGTATTATTAGTTGTCCATGATTGGTAAATTTCTTCTTCAATGTTGGGAATGTTAATTTGCGACATTTTCAATAATTATGAATTATTAGTATTTAATTATTATTTAATTATTATTTAATAATCAATTGGTTCTCTTTATATTAGTAAAAAACCGATTAAAAATTTAGAATCTTAAAAAGTTCAATTTTATTTCATTTCATTTATTTTCATTTATTTTCAATTGTAGGAGATTCAATTAGATTATCATTTGTATTAGTAACTGATTCTATTAGGTTATCAAATCCGGATTCTATTTCAGAATAATCTGATTTTCTCAGAAAAATGTTAACTACAGTGTTTTTACCTTTTTTAGAATAACAAACAAATTTATTATGATGATTAAAAATCTGTTGATCAGAAATATTAACGATTTTCTTAATTTTATCTGTATCTTTGACTAATTTCCATCCATCTTTCTCTAATTCATAATGTCTTCTTAAATTAATATCACTACAAATGAAAGGTAAAAAGGATTCATGGTATGGATGCTTTTGTCCTGTTAAATCTTCTAGTTGTAAACAGTACTTTTTCTTTATGTATGTATAGAGACCTTCGCCATAACTTGGAACACCTAATTTTTCAGAATTTTCAAGAAGAACTAGAGCTTCATCTTTAGTTAAATGATATTTTGGATCATTTTTATAATTTTCAGTAAAAGTATCTAAATCTATCATGTCTTTTAGACATTGATTTAATCTATCCTTTTTGGTTTTATAATTATTAATTTGTATATTTACATTATTTACATTCAAATTATTATTTGTATTGATATTATTAATTGTTTGAACTTTCATATCTTCCTTCAAATCTTTCAATAAAGATGTAATATTATCTATTTTATCATTCACTATACTTTCGACTTTATTATTTATAATTATTTCAATATTTGATTTTAAAGCTTCATTTTCATTTTCATTTTCTTTTTCATTTTCTTTAACATCTTCTGTTCTTTTTTGAGTTTTTACAATACTATTTTGTATATTTTGTATATTTGGAATAAAAGAATTTGTTTTACAAATTTTTAAATGATTTTTTTTTATATATTTATTTTTAAATTCTTTTAAACAAAACTCACATGTTTTATCATTTAGTTTACTAATATCTATATCGTTTGTTTCTTTTTTTTTATTAAATAAAGAAATAATATTTTTTTTTGTGTAACCTTTAAGTTCAAAATTCTTAAAAACATCAGCATTAGTAATATTTGTATCATTTAATCTGAAATATGTTTTTAGGATTTCTAAAAATTTGTCATCACTGTTAATTCTGTTGGTCTTAAAAATATTAAAATCCGATTTCAAAAAAAAAACACCTTTTTGTGACGGATCATAAATTAGACCTTTTAATGCCGCTAAAACATTGTCCAATCTATTATATGAATTTGTTGTAAAAATCGAATATGCTTCAGGTTTTGCTTTATAGAGAATCCATTTTTGACAATGATCAATCATCCAGTATCTTAGTTTAGCATAGTTAAGTTTTTCATCATTTTTGACATGTAAAAAGATTATCATTTTTTATATATAAGGACTATGGTATTTAAATCGATTTTATCAATAAAATTTTGTAAAATTTTTTAACTATCAATTTATTAAAAAATAAGAAAAAAAAGTAATAGATTATACTTAACAGTCCTAAATGGTAAAAAATAATAGGAAAACTTATAGATAAAATCATTTTAATATATATAGGAGCATAAAAGGTACTATAAATTAAGTTAAGTCATTTTTTGAAGGTCGCGCGCGTAGCCAGCATATTTGTAGGGGTAGTGTGATAGTTAACCCATATTCAACCTTTTCGATTTTTAAAAAAGGTGTTTTTTTTTTGAAATTGGATTTTAATATTTTAGAGATTAACAGTTTTAACATTTTTATTTTTATGACATACTAAAAATTACAAAACGTACCATAAATATTACTTTCATGTTTTTTAACAGGTTGAACTTTTTTGATTTTTCTTAAAAATTTATAAAAAATAGACTTTTTAATAGTTTTTAAAACATCGAAGTATCTAGAATGAAAAACATAACTAACCCATAATCAACCTTTTTTTTTACTTGAAAAAAATAAAAAAAATCAAAAAACTTTATAAAAATAAAAACAACATCATTATATAATGAAAAACATAACTAACCCATAATCAACCTTTTTTTTTACTTAAAAAAATAAAAAAAATTAATAAAAATACAAAAAATAATAATAGCATTCACGTATATTTAAAACATTAACCACCCCATAATCAACCTTTTTTTTGAAATAAAAAAATCAAAAAACTTTGATTGAAAAATCAAAAAACTAAATAAAAATATGGTTGATTATTGTAAGTTCATTTTATTAACCCAAGCCGTACCATTATATTTTTCAAAATTCATGATACCATTAGTATCAACCCATACCCTCCAATGTTTATTAGTATTTGAATTATTTTCAAAATAAAAGTATTTAACAACATTATCATTATTTCCTAACACAATATTAGATTTTGAATTTAAGTCTGTATTAATAATTAATTCACCATTAGCTGATATTGATATATCATTATTTGAATTGATAGTAAGTTGTCCATTTCCAGTATGATTTAGTTGAGGATTATTTGATGATAAAACTATACCATTGTCTTTGTAGACATTAATAACTGAATATTTATTTATAATATAATTCTCTGACATTTTTATTAAAATAAATTTGTATTTATTACTTTATCATAATATTTTTTTATTTTATTAGTTGAAAATATTTTAATTTATTGTAAAAAAATTGTAAAAAATATAATTGTTTAGAGAATTTCACGCCATGATAGAGAACCACACATTTTGACTGTTTTATTTTCCAATCTTCTAGCAACTAATGAAAGTACTTTAGATTGACCAGAAATAGAACTATTAACTAAAAGACTTGCCAAATATTTGTCATAATTATAACCCAATGTATTTTGTGTAGCATAACCAGAACCTAGTAATAAAGCATCTGTTAAATCTACTGCTGTAGCAGTTCTGTCATATTCAGCACATGAATTATTAGAATCTTGTTGTTTCCAATCAGCTCCAGTTAATTTAGATGAATTTGGTAATATATATAAATCCCATTGTAATGGTTCTGAAGTTGAACTAAACAGCGTCATTGTTTTAAGAATTAAAGTTTTACGGTTATATGGCTCTTCTTGTCTTAATCTAATAGATATCACTGGTTTTGTACTAACTCCTTCATTATTAGCAATTGTTAATTCTACTGAACGACCAACTGAAAACATAATCCCTTTAGGTTCATACCCACCTTCAGATACAACAGAAGAAGCAATCATTCTCATTTCAGCATTAACATTATTAGATGTTGATATTTCATAACGAATTGGTAATTTACCTGTTTTTGTATAAGGAACTTTAATACCTGTACTTAATGGTAATCCTACACCAGAATGATTAAAAACATGGCCTAATCTGAATTTACCTTTTATGAAAAATCCAAATCTGACAGTACCTACTCCTAACCATTCTTGATCAATTGCTAAAATTGATACTTTAGAAAAATCATTAACCATAAATCCAGATGGACCATTACCATCAAATTTATCATAATTCCATAATGATTGAGGTTTACTATTATCTATATTATTTAAGCGAATCACAGCTGATAAAGTTTCATCATTTAATTCAAAAAAACATCCATTACCTGGTGTATTACCTGATTTTTCAACTGAACTATCAAAACAGCCTACACGACAAATCACCCCAGGAGAACCACCCCCGATGGCTTCTAAAACAGTTGTAAAAACCATCAGCTTAGATTTTCCAGGTTGATATGGTACATATTCAAAAGTTTGACGTACTACTTTATCACCTGCTGTTGAAACAGACATTTGTATATATGAATTATTAATATTCGCTGTAGAAACAGCTGTACCAGTAACTATTTCGTCAACAAGATATGGTAATTTTCCTGTTGTAGCATTAATTTCAAATAATGTATGGGGTCGAGATGTTCTTAATCTATCAAAAGCATCTTGATTACTTGTATTGTTTGTTAAAATTGTTTTTTGATTATTTAATAATGTTGACATTTTTTATTTTATTTATTTTATTTATTTTATTTATTTTTATTCTTAATGTAGTTATTTATTTTTTGTATTTTTTTATCTAATCTATAAAACTTCTACCCATGATAATGAAGCATAGGTTGTAACATCTGATGTAGTTAATCTAACTCCACATAAACAAAGAACTCTAGAATCTCCGTTAATTGAACTATTAATAATTGGACTTGCTAAATATTTATCATAGTTAAATTGAATTGTACTTGAATAATCGGCATATCCAGAATCGAGTACAATAATAGAATCACTCGCACTTGTTATATCTGTTGAAATTCCAGTTATACCAGTTGCTGAAGTATCATATTCAGCTACTGAATTATTAATATCTATTGTTTGAAATGGGTTACCTCCAGTTAAATATGTTTTGTTAGGTAATAAAACCAAATCCCATTGGAGTCCTCTATTGCCTGTATTTAATAATTCAATTGATTTAAGCATAATTGTTTTTCTATTATATGGTTCAGTTTCACGTAATTTAATCGATATCATTGGTTTATAATTAGTAGAAATAGTTACTGGTGTACTTCTTCCATATGTGTATGTAATACCGGTTGGGTCAAAACCACCTTCTGATAAAATAGTTGAACAAATCATTCTCATTTCAGCAATTTGGTCATTAGTACCTTGTATTTCATATCTAATAGGTAATTTTGCTGTTTTGGTATAAGGCATTGTAAGACCCTCATCAAAGTGATTAAATATATGACCTACATGAAATTGCCCATTAATAAAAAACCCAAATCTGACTTGTCCCACACCTAACCATTCTTGATCAATTGCTAAAATTTTCGTGGTTGAATAATCATTAACAGTTAATCCAGATGGCCCTAAACCATTAAATTTATCAAAACTCCAATCAGATTGAGCTACTCTTGAATTACCATTATGTGATGATGTATCATTACATCTAATGACAGCATATAGAGTTCGACCATCTAATTCAAAAAAACAACCATTGCCACTACCATTTACACCAGTCTTTTCAACATAACTATCAAAACTCCCAACTCTTTCATATGTACCTGTAACACCACCTTCAATTGCCTCAAGTACACCTGAAAAAATCATCAAACGAGATTTACCAGGTTGATATGGTACATATTCATAAGATTGTCTAACTACTTTATTTGTACCTGAACCATCACCATTCCCCGTAATTCCCATCTGTATATATGAATTATCTAAAATAGCATTTGATGTTGCCCCAGCCCCACTAATTATTTCATCAATTAAGAATGGTAATTTACCAGTTGTGGCATTTATTTCAAATAATGTTTCTGGTTCTGATATTCTTAATCTATCAAAAGCATCATTATTGCTTGTTGTATCAGTTAATATAATTTTACCAACAGTTAAAACCCCTGACATTTTTTATATTTATATTTAGGTTATGATTATATTTATGTTTTATAATACAAAAAGTAAAAAATAAAAATTGAATTTATTATTTTATTTATTATTCATGTTTTGAATAATTAAAGAATTGATAAATTTTAAATTTATAAAATTATGTCTATGTCTAAACGAAAGGTTTCTTTCACCCATGCTGATTTAATTCATGAATATGAAATTGAAAATAAAAATCTATCAGAAGAAAATGATACAGATTATGAAGAAGAAAATCAAGACCCTCGAGAAGTTCTACAAAAACTATTGAAAAATCGTTCTTTTGGGAATGAAGAATTTGGTGATGATTATGAATCAAATGCTGAATTAAAGCGGCATGTTGAAGTAACTTTTAATGAATTCCAACAGAAAGCAAATAATTCTTTCAATAATGCTATTAAAATTCCAGATATGAAAAGTCTGAGAGATACTCTACAAATCGAAGAGAAAAATGATATCAAAAAGATTGTTGGTAAAGAATATGATAAGAATGAAAAACCTTGTCCAACTTGTTCAGAATTGATGACTGTTAATTATAATAATTGTCAAGTTTGTTCTCGTGAAACAGTTGATATTCGTTGCAAGCATTGTATCCCTAATATCTTTGATTTATGTTCTCAAAAATGTCGAGATGTATATGAAGGAGGAATTTCTGTAATTGAAATCACTAATGATGATGATGAACCTTTTGTAGTAATTGAAGATGATGGTCAAAATATGGTACTAACTGTAACAAATCATAAAATCTTTTACAAAGAATTAAGTCAGAAAGATATTTTAGCAATTAATAAACCTTGTCCAAATTGTAATCATGTAGAAGATGAGGATGATGACGATGAAGAAAATCAAAATCAAAATCAAAATCAACCTGAAAATCTAGAAGAAAAATCTAATAAACATATTTCGAAGGAGGAACAAGAAATTATGAAAGCTATTAAAAAAAAAGAAAAAGAAGAAGATATCGAAGAAGATAATAATAAAGTTAAAATCGGAGTTGTTCCAATTAAATGTTATAATTGTTCGGTTAATTATAGTTATATTGTAGGCTGTGGTATTTGCTATCAAAAGTCTGGATTACAGTATTTATGTGAAGAATGTGAAAATTCCTTCTAGCTAGATTTACTCAAATCATAACATCTCTAATTTCTTTAATATATCAATCTCTCTTTCTTGAGTTGAAATTATACTTAATAATAATTTTTTTAATTCATTATATTTTTGATGATCTAGATTATATCCTTTTTCTAATAATCTTTTTGACATTGTAATTGCCATAGAATGATGTGGTATCATACCTTTAATATATTGCGAAGGTGTAACTAACGACTGATTACGAATCATATATAATGTAACTAGAATGACAATTAAGCTAGGTAATATGTAGTTATACATTTTATAATAAATTCCCATTAAGAGAAACATCCATGCTGTCATTAGTGATGACATATAAATATCATTGAGACTAAGTCTGATATCTGATATTTTATCAGACCATATATACATAGATGATAATAGTCCGCTAATAAACATTATAATAATCATTGAAATATTGTTATGATTCATTTTTTTAGTAAAATTGAAATAAGATTTTAATCTTTTTATTATATTAGTGAAAAGAATTTGAATATATAAAAAATATTAAATCTAGAAATACATGTTGTTACCACAAGAGATTGAATCTTCTAAATTTAAAAATATCTATTATAAAGACTTACCAGATAAGAATGTAGAATTTTTTTGGTATAATTTTAAAGAAAGTATACTTAATCTTCTTAATAAAATTAAAAATGAAAATTTAAGATATTCTACTAAATGGGATGATATTATGAATCATTTAAATGAAACTTCAAATCAGTTAAATAAATTACAAATTGAAGAAAAATATGATGAAATAATATCAGTTATTCAAAATTATATTTATTTAATGGCAAGAGTCTTATTTATCCCATATACAAATTATTATCATTTTAATATTTTTATAACAAATTTAAAAAGATGGGAAACATGGGTATTAGATTCAAATTCGGGTTCTAATTCTAATAAACATAATTATGATTGGTTGAAAGACGATAAATCTGACGATTATTTTATGATATTTTTTAAATTAAAAAAATATATAAGTGATTATGATAATTATAAAGTCGATTATGATATTATTGATAAACTAGAAAACAAAATACATAATTATCAATTTTGGGATTTATTATCTGGTTTATACCAACCTCAAATTACTTATTCATACCAATCTAATAATAAAATACTTATGGATGAGGTTTATAAATTTATCCTTGAAAAACATTATTTTAAGCCTACATTATTAATTGAATTCTCTCATTATTATCCTGTCATTACAGATTTAATTGAAATAGGATATTTTAAAAATGATATACCTAAACATTGGTCAACTGAAAAGGCTTTAAAAAAAGGTATAATTCACCATTAACAATTAACAAAAAAATTTAATACAATAAAATTTAAGTAATTTTTTAAGTTTTTATTTTTTCTCTTGTTTATTTTTTATTTTTTTATGATAATATAATAAAGTTTAAATGCGTATTAACATTAGTTGTGTTATTGGAATATTATTAATATTAATAATAATATACATTTTATATAGAAAAAAAAAAAATTTTTCTGAAACTTTCTTGACTTCTGAATTAGAAACACAGCTAAGTGATGTTATTGTTTCATGTTTTACAATTGATCAAGAACCTCAATCAGTTGCTTCATTCTTAACAAAAGAAATGATTAATGACCCTGTCATAAAAGAAGAAATATACAAAAAATTAGAAGAATTAATTTTACCTGCTTTATATTCTCTGACTAAAATATTTCGAATTGTAACAATTGATTTTTATTGTGGTAATTCTGAAGGTGATACTTTTTTTAATTATATGGTGGAATATCTATTAAAATGTATTAAATCAGTGGTTATTGTTTTTAGAGAAATTTTAGATATATCAAGTAATGTAACATTACAACCTTTAATTTTTAATGATTCTGAATTAATTCAACAAATCAGATGTCTCCGTAAAAAATATTTACCATACGATGATCCTAAAATTTTAAATGAATATGATTTAAATAATGAACAAGTTGATCAAACATCTTCCGCATATACATTTAGTACTAAATTATTAGAGTTCTCTATTAAATTAGCAAGTAATACTTCAACTGATGAATGCCTAAATGTGGATCTTACACAAGACTCTAATATTTTATCTTCGTATATTTATATTGATGGTTCTCAAAGAACATGTAATTCTACTACACCTTTAGCAACAACATCTTCTCCAACCATTGCTGCTACATCTTCTCCAACAGTTGCTGCTACATCTTCTCCAACAGTTGCTGCTACATCTTCTCCAACAGTTGCTGTTACATCATCGCCAACCGTTGCTGCTACATCATCACCAACCGTTGCTGCTACATCTTCTCCAACCGTTGCTGCTACATCATCACCAACAATTACTGTTACATCATCACCAACCGTTGCTGCTACACCTTCACCAACTAGAACTTCTTTAACATCTTCACCAACAGTTACTGCTACATCTTCACCAACTAGACCTTCTTTAACATCATCACCAACAGTTACTGCCACATCTTCACCAACTAGACCTTCTTTAACATCATCACCAACCATTACTGCTACATCATCCCCAACAGTTGCGGTTAGATCTTCTATACCAACCATTACTGCTACATCATCACCAACTAGCAGTAATTCTACAACATCTCCACAAAACATTACTTCTACATTACCATTAACTAGTACATCTGATACAACAGTTACCGGGTTTGATTCTAGTATTTTTGGTACATCATATAGTGATGTAATACCATCTCATAATAATATCCCACCTTTTATAAATTTAATTAATTCACAAGGTCCTAATAATTTTTTCCTACCTAATATTAGAATTGCTTAAGCAGTAACTTAATTTATTTTATTTAATTTTATTTTTCATTTACTTTTTTCTTTAAAAAATATAAATGAAACCATATATTTTTTGGACATTTATATCAATATTAACTGTAGCTTTTTATCATTTAATCCTTAAACAATTTCAAGTTCTAGGTTATAATAATACACTAGCTTTAATATGGTTACATGTAATAATGTTAATATTTCTATGTATTTCGTATTATAAAAATCAAGGCAATATAACTGAAGTTTTTACAAAAGTTATTACTGATAAAAAATTTTTACTAATGGCATTGGTAGCAGGATTTTTCAGTTATATTACACATGATTTTGGTTATTATTCTTTCTTACAATATAGAAATCCTGGATATTTTGAAGCTTTAATTAATGCTGAAGCTTTAGTAGTATTAGTATTATCAATATTTTTATTTAATTCTCATTTTGGTTTACAAGAATTATTTGGGGCTTTATTAATTATTGTTGGGACTATAATTCTAGCTTATAAAGAATCAAAATCTTAAATTATACCAACCGAAAAGAAAAGTGAGCCAAAATTAATATTATTTTATTTTATTGAGTAAAATCGGCATTTTAAATCTTCAATGGTGTAAATGAGATGTTCTAAATTCATCTATATTATAAACCTTAAAAAGTTCTTTTAATTTTATTTTTCTGTAATTTTAAGTCTGTCCTTATAATTTTTAAGTAATGATTGATATTTTAATCTTTTGATTTCAAATATATTATCAAAAAATTGATTCAAATAACACTTATAAATATATATTGCGTTAATGAAATTGAAATTAACGTTTTTAAACATATAATCATTATGTTTTTTCAGACACTTCCAGTGGAACTTCTCGACAACATTCTGCTAAATCTTTCTCCAGGGGATATCCTTTCCTTCTTGGATGCGATTAGTCTAGATATCAGATTTATAAATAGGTTGTCCTTTTATCTTCCATATTGTCATATAAAACTGGACTATTTCTTCAGAAACTCTTCAATCATACCTAATACGTTCGATATTTTGGTTGGAAGATATTCTTCTAAGAAAAATTTCTATTGTAAACTATTCATGATTATTGTTGAGGCTCATCGTGCTCCGGAACCGGAAGATGGATTCTATTCATTAGATAAATTCTACTCATTAGATGGATTCTACTCCTCAATTGAAATAGAGAATGGTTGGATTGATGGTTCTAATCATTCTTATCGAATTATGAATATTATTGTTGAGCAAATGTTCAAGACTTTTGTCTACAGAGAAAATCGTCGTAATATTTCTGCTGTTAAATGGTCTCATGACTGGGAAAATTCTATTTGGCCAAAGAGTGACATCTTTCCTTTGACCTTTTCACTACTGGTTCATTATCCACGGATATTCCAAAACCAAGGTAAAGAAGGGTCTGACATGATCTCTAAATGTTTCTTCAATGGTATTAAATTTTCGATGATACAGAACCGTATACTTGCTTTGGTTGCTTCTGGAGAAGAACCAACATTTGACAATGTATTCAGTAATGAATTGTTTAATGATTAAGGTGCTATGTGCTATATAATTCCAAGTTACCATAGACAAGATTATTTTGAAAGTCAGGTAGGCATTAAAATATGGTAATATAATTTTTTTCTCATTTTATTTTCGGTTGATGTAATTTTATACATATACTATTTTATTTTTATTTTTATTTTTTATATTACTGGTTTATTTTAGATATATAAAATACTTATAATAAGTAAGAAATAATTAAATAACGATAATTAATTAACATAATCTAGAATATGGAAAATATAACAAAAGATGACTCAAATATCAATACATATTTTGATAGGATTTTTATTATTAATTTAAAAAAAAATATTGAAAGAAAAGAATTAATGTTAAAAAAATTAGAAAAATTACAAATAACTAATTATGAATTCGTTACAGCAATAAATGGTTATGAACAACCATACTATAATCATTATACTGTTTTTAGATTAAGAAATCAATATTTTGAGAATGCTGGGACATATGGATTATTAATGTCTGCTTTAAAAATATTAATATTTTCAAAAATTAAAAAATTCAAAAGAATATTAATCCTTGAGGACGATGTTATTTTTCATAAAAATTTCATTAATGAATTTAATAAAAAAATAAAAGATATTCCACAATGGAAATTGTTATATTTTGGTACAAGTTTACATGAATGGAGATTTACAGAAAGATGTAAAATGATATCAAATAAAGGTATTATGACATCATCTGGGTCTATACCCGGTGCTTTCGGAGTTGGTATCGATTCATCTATTTTTAATGAATTAATAAATTCAATTTATATAACAGGTATGCCATGGGATTTAGGTCCTTTAAGAAATATTAATATAAAATATCCTAATCAGGTTTTAATATTTTATCCCTATTTAACTATATGTGAAACAGAAGATTCTAGTTTGAGAGAATCCATTACTCTTAGAGAAACTGCCAAAAAATGCTTATGGGATTTATCATTATATGATTTTAGTTATAAAAAATAAGTAAATAAGTAAATTAAGTAAAATGTATTAGAATTTTAATTTTATTTTTCTTTCATTTTAATTTTTATTCAGTTTTATTCAGTTTTATTCTAATTTAAAAATAACATTATCATTACTATTATTTTTAATATGTTCTAGCATTTCATCGTGTGTTAACATTTTATTTCTAGATGGTTGATTATTTTGAAAGTAATCGTAATTATTTTGTCTATCAATTCCACTTGAACCACCATCTAGACAGAATACAAATGGATGGTTTTTATTTTTTTCAAGAAATGAAATAGATAATACTTTGTACCATCCCATTCCATCATATGATGAAAACAAAGTGTAAATCTTTGATTTATTATAATAAATAGGATAATGTGTGATTGCCCAAGATTCATTACATTCTAGCTTTGAAAATTGTATATCTTCTAATGATTTAATATAATCTTCCGAATCTTTGTTCATCAAATTTTCAAATAATTTTGCTTCCTTACCGGATAAAATATTATAATAATGAAAATAAGGTAATTTAGATTCTTTAATCCACTGTGCTAAAATATAAATTAGGTAATTATCAGGGACTGATGTCAAGAAATGTAACATTGTTTGAGAAACGTTTTCATTATAAATGTTTTTAAAACTTTGAACTAGAATTTTAAATATATCAAAACTAGGATATTCACAAGGTTTAAAAATCTGTCTCATTTTGTTATTTAAGATTACTACATCAACCAATTCAGACCATGAATTAATATTGAAGAAGTGAAATAATGTATTTTTTTTTACATCATGAATAATAGATTTATTACTATTTTTAATTTCATTATTATAATATCTAGGACCATAACTATGTAGAGGTTTGTTCAATCTTTGATTATCTAATTCTTTAATTTTATCCTGATTATTAATTATAAAATCAATAAAAGATATTTCACCATCTTTCATTACCTTTTTAATCAATTTAATAATAGAATCATTTGTAGGTTGAGTCATTTTAATATTTAGATTTAAGTTATAAATTTGATTTATATCTTATATAAAATTCAAAACATAAAAATTCAATTTTTATTAGTTATTTTTGTATTTACTTTCTGCGACGAAAGCTTGATTTCTTGCTTTTTGTCTTTTTAACACTCTTTCTTACTTGTTTTTTGTTAGAGCGTTTCACACTTCTCTTGTGACTTCTTTTACGACCACCAGTTTGTGTGCATGAAGCTCCTGGGTAAGGACCAACATTTGGACCATACATACCATTAGGTCCAGCAACACCTTGTGAAACAGCATGGAATTGACCATAAGCACTTGAACCATCAACTAATTTAGCATCACCAGCAGGATGATAATTATCAGCATCTCCGCCAAAATAAGCTTTAGGTAAAAGGATGGCACCACCACGTTTATTGCTTCTTCTTAATCTTCTAGATACACTACGTGATCTTGATTTTGATTGAGATTTAGATTTGGATTTGGATTTAGATTGTTTTCTAACAGCCATATTTATTTTTATATTTTTATAATTAATTGAGAAAATAAAAAAAATTAGATAAAAAAATACATAAAACAATAAAACAATAAAAGAATGGAAGAATAAAATAAAAAAAATCTTTTATAGTAAAAAATAATAAAAATTAATAAAAATGGAGACAGATAAAATAATAAAAATTCAAGGAGGATTTATTGATTTATTAAATGAATTAGAAAAAATAAGTATAGATTTTGTTGATATGACTGGGTTATATGGATATATTTTTATGACAAATAATAATGAATTCAATTATATCATACATAATATAGAAAATAATAGTGAAACATATACTTTTCAATACTATCAAACTGATAAATCAAAGCATAATATACCAAATGCCATATTTAAACCAGAAGAAATTTATGATTTCGAAATAAATATCACCAAAAAAACATTCAAAAAAGTTAACCAATATGTAGTGATAAATTTTATGGATTTGATGATAGAGGAAAATAAAAAAACAGAAGAAAAGAAGAGAAAAGTATTTTTCTGTTCAATTCTATAGGATAATAAAAAACAATGAAATAATGAAAAAATTGATTTATTTTTATTTATTTGATTAAAATATTATCTAAATGGAAAATATTGACATTGCTGAAGAACACGATTTTGTATTTAATATGTTTTATATTTATGTTTTGGAATGTGAAAATAATAAATTTTACATTGGTAAGTCTTCTAATCCATCTTTTCGACTGGAAAAACATTTTAATTGCGAAGGTTCTTCTTGGACTAAAAGATATAAACCAATTAAAGTAATTGAACTTATTCAATCAACTGATTCTTTGGATGAAGATAAAATAACTAAAAAATATATGATGAAATTTAGTATTCAAAATGTTAGAGGTGGTTCATATACTAAATTTGAATTAGATGATTGGATGATTAAAAGCATTGAACATGAATTTACATCAGCTAAAGACATTTGTTATACATGTAATCAAAAAGGACATTTTAGTAAAGAATGTCCATTAAATAATAAATTTAATATTGAAAAATATTTAGAAGAATTTAAAAATTTATCTCAAGTTGAGGATGAGATTAGTAAATTAGAACAAATATTTAAAAAAATATGTATTCTAAATTATCAAATTAAATCAACTGAAAATTGTAAAGATGAAGAATATATTAAAAAAAAATTATTGGAAGAAGAAGTATCAAAAATTGATGAAGAGCTGATTCTACTAAGACAACCTTTTACTTCAGAAAATCGTTATAGAAATAATGAAAAAACTAGAGATATTAATGAAAAAATTAATAATTTAGGTATACAAAAACGAAAAATATTATCTGAGATTGGTGAATTAAACCCAAAAATATCCTCCTATTTTGATATGTATAATAATATATTAAAAAAAGATATTAAAGAAACTCAAAAATCAAATGATGAAATCTTTGACAATATTTATTATCAGAATGGATTATATATTATTTATAAAGTTATAATTTTTAATTTAGAAAAAAAGAAAGAATTAAAAGAGTTTATAAGTACTAATGGTGATAAAGATTTAATTGAAAATAAATTATTTGGATTGTTTAAAAAGAAAATATCTATGATACAATAATTATAATTTTTACTTATTAACCTTTCATATTTTTAATTTTATTTTTTATTTTTAATTTTGATTTTTATTTACTAAAAAATGATTTAAGTATTTTTTAATAATTATAATTACAACAGATTTAAATATATTTAAATTAAATTATTAATAAATGACAAATTTTGCTATCGGTATTGATCTTGGTACAACCTATTCAGCAGTTGGTGTTTTTCAAAATGGAAAAGTTGAAATTATTGCCAACGATCAAGGTAATCGTACAACTCCCTCTTATGTAGCTTTTAATGACACAGAACGCCTAATTGGTGACGCAGCAAAAAACCAAATTGCTATGAATCCAACTAATACTATTTTTGATGCCAAACGCGCGATTGGTCGTAACTTTACAAATTCAGATCTTCAATCAGATATGAAACACTGGAGTTTCAAGGTTATTAATGAAAGTGGAAAACCGAAATTCGAAGTTGATTTCAAGGGTGAACGTAAAGCTTTTACTCCTGAGGAAATCTCTTCCATGATTCTTGTTAAAATGAAGGAAACTGCTGAGGCTTATCTTGGTCAAAAAGTAACAGATGCTGTTATCACAGTTCCTGCTTATTTTAATGATAGTCAACGTCAAGCAACCAAAGACGCCGGGCATATTGCTGGTCTTAATGTTCTCCGTATTATTAATGAACCAACAGCTGCTGCGATTGCTTATGGTCTTGATAAGATTGATGATGATGAACATAATATTCTTATTTTTGACCTTGGTGGGGGAACGTTCGATGTTTCAGTACTAACAATTGATAATGGTGTTTTTGAAGTTAAATCTACCGCGGGTGATACACATCTTGGTGGTGAAGACTTTGATAACCGTCTTGTAGACCACTTTGTTGCCGAATTTAAACGTAAGAATGGTGGTAAAGACCTTAGTTCAAACCCTCGTGCTCTTCGTCGTCTTCGTAGTGCTTGTGAACGTGCCAAACGTACACTTTCTTCGAGCACTGAAGCGGCTATTGAAATCGATTCTCTTTTTGATGGTCTTGATTTCTACACTAAAATTACACGCGCTCGTTTTGAAGAACTCTGTGCTGATCTTTTCCGTGGTACCCTTACACCTGTTGAAAAGGCTCTCTCGGATGCCAAGCTAAGCAAGAGTGAAATTAAAGAAGTAATCCTTGTAGGTGGTTCCACGCGTATCCCTAAAGTTCAAAAGCTTCTTCAAGATTTCTTTAATGGTAAAGAACTTAACAAGAGTATTAACCCTGATGAAGCTGTTGCGTATGGTGCTGCTGTACAAGCCGCTATTCTTACAGGTGGTGCTCAAAAAGATGAAAAACTTGACCAACTTCTTCTTCTTGATGTAACTCCTCTTTCACTTGGTCTTGAAACTGCTGGTGGTGTCATGACACCAATTATTAAACGTAATACATCCATTCCTACCAAACAACATCAAGTATTCTCGACTTACTCTGACAACCAACCAGGTGTTCTTATTCAAGTTTATGAAGGTGAACGTGGTTTTACTCGTGATAACAATCTCCTTGGTAAATTTGAACTAAAGGGTATTCCTCCAGCGCCTCGTGGTGTACCTCAAATTGAAGTTACATTTGAACTTGATGCCAATGGTATCCTAAATGTTTCAGCAACAGATAAATCATGTGGTAAGACTGAAAAGATTACAATTACAAATGACAAGGGTCGTCTTAGCAAAGAAGATATTGAACGGATGGTCCAAGAAGCTGAAAAACATCGTCAAGAAGATGAAGACAATCGTAAACGGGTTGATGCCAAGAATGGACTTGAAAGCTATGTTTACAATGTTCGTTCAACATTAGATAACCCTGAAATGGCTAATAAATTTTCAGACGAAGATAAAGAAAAATTAGAAACTGTTGTTAAAAATACAATCACATGGCTTGAATCACATCAAACTTCGGAAACAGATGTTTATGAAGCTAAACAAAAAGAAGTAGAAGGGGTTGTTAATCCTATTATGACTAAGATGTACCAACAAGCTGGTGGCGCTCCGGGTGGAATGCCTGAAGGTATGCCAATGCCATCTGGTGGAATGCCATCAGATGTCGATTAAATAAAAATCAAGTAAAATTAAACAAACTTTAACCCCTTCAAATTTATAATTTTATTATTACTTTTTGATATTACTTTTTCCTAAAAAGTATTTTTGATATTACTTTTTCCTAAACAAAGTATTTTTTGACCACACTTTTTAGGAAAAAGTGTTTTTTGTTAAAACTTTTTTTCTAAAAAAGTTTACCAGACTTGAGGAAGATATTTGGGGCTATCGTAACCGTAGATAGTAGCTTTAAATTCACCATTGTATCCAGGAACAGATACAGCATCATTATCATATAATTCTTTACAACCTTGGTCATCATTACATTGTCTACCTCCAATACTTAATGGAATTTTAAGTGAATGATACTTATCACTTGTTGTGTAATAACACCATCTATCTCTATTACTTATTGTTGGTCTTCCAAATAAAGGCATAATATTGTTGCTATTATTATTTTCATCTTTACCATCATTCTTAATTAATAAACCAATTTGTTGAAACCCTCCTGAATATCCACGTGTAGGTGTGTCTACAAAAACTGGCATTCCAGCATTAGCAAGTACATAACTTCTTTCAGGTGGTAATAAAGGGTTAACTAATCTTTCTTGTTCTTTATTAACAATATATTGTCTTGGTGAAGGTGGAAGAGGTTGTGGGAAAGGTTGGTTATTTATGAATACTTTATCTCCAAATTGTTCTGATGTGGTAGAACCTTCTCTAGCATCTTCAACATTAGAAAGAGGGAGATTTTGTCTCTGACCTTGGCTAACAACTGGTATGGTATTGGTACTTGATACAATATTCATATTGGGAGTTTGTATAGTAGGATATTGTTTATCATAATATTTAAAATATATAAACATTCCACCAATGATTAAAATAAATAATATAATAATCCATGGTATCATACTTTCCATACAAATAACCCCTTCTGGACATGTTTCCATATTACCTCCTTTTTGACCACCTCTATGACCAGATTTTCCTTTAATACTTGTTTTAACTTTTGATTTTGTCATTTAATTTATCTAATTTAATAGTATATTTTTATTATTTTATTCTTAGAAAATAATATTATGATTATCGTTTAAAATGTAAAATGGAAAAATGAAAGTAATAAATAAAAACAAAGGAAATAAATAGATATTATTGAATAATAGGGTCTCCGAGTTGATATTTTTCTTTAATTTTTTTGGCTTTTTCTATAGTATCTTTAACGACTGGACTTAAAGCAAATACTTCTTTAAGTTTTTTACTTAAAGATTGACCTATTTTTTTACATTTAGTATTTTTACATTTAATTCTTAATTTATTCATTTTAGTAAAATTTTCTCTATTTTGACATTCAAACATTTTTTTGTGATCATCTTTTGCTTCTAATTTACATTTTTCTTTAATTTCTTCTTTCTTTTTATCTGGAAAGATGTGGTCACAATTAACCTTATCACATTTATCTAAGTTTTTGAAAAGTTTTTTCGTAATAGAACTGTTTTTTACAATTATTTTATATTTAGGATTAATTAAAATTAATAATTTATTTGCTATTTTTTTGAGATTATCTAAATTTTTTTTACAATTATCTGTAGAACATTTATGTAATTTACCAAGGGTTTCTCCAAACTTATATTTATCAATACAATCCGCAACTTTCATAATACCTTCAAATCTATTCTCATCTGTATAGTTTTTTAAGATTTGATTACATTCAAGTACAACTTTTTCAACTTTCTTTTTAGCAGCAATATGACTGCAGTGTGAAAAAGTACAATCATCTAATTTTTTATTAGCATTGCGTAATTCATTAATAATTTTTAATATTTTTTTTTCATTTATAGATGATTTTTTTTTTGATGATTCTTTTTTAGAAAGATTATTATTATTTTTTTTAATAGTTGACATTTTAATTTTTTATTTATTATAATAAATAATAGATAAAAATATTATTTAAGGTATATTTTATATAAATAATTAGGGACTATTAAAATGGAATTACTCGGATATTACAATTATTCAGATAAATTAAATTATGATGAAAATAGATTTTTAATGAACTTTGACAAACTACATGAAAATGTGGTATATTTTAATGAAGAAAAAAATATATTAGGTGAAAAATCAAATAAAATACAGAATTCAATTGAACAATCAATATTTAATTTTAAATTAGAATCAAAAGATAAAGAAAAATATGTATATTCAATAACTATTATAGAAGAGGGTACAACATTTGATTTTGTGGCTTTAGGTAAAGTAGAAATTTATTATCAAATTAGAGATTCAAAAATTAAATTAAAACAAATTTTAGTAAATGGAGTAATTAATGGACCTTTACATGATAGATATAATGATTGTTTTAATATTAGACCAGAAGATTATTTACACTTATTAATAAATGACTAAAAATAAAATTTTAAATATAATAAATATAATAAATAATAAATATGTCAAACAATAATTCAAATTTAGATAAATATCAAAATCTGGAATCAATATCAGATATTTATTTTTTTTATCCCTTAGCAGATTTAATAACCCCATTTTTTCATGATATATTAAAACTTAAACCGAATCATATTACAACATTAGGGTTTATTTCTAGATTATATTCTGCTTATCTGATTTTATGTAAAAAATATCTTCATGCAACAGGGTTTTTTCTAGTTGGTTATTTATTTGATTCAATGGATGGAAGAATGGCAAGAAAATATAATGAAGGGTCTTTATTTGGAGAAGCATGGGATTCTGTTTCTGATACTATTTCAACAATTATTGTTATTGGGTCTTTATTATATGTAAATAAAGGTAAATTATTATGGTGGCAATGGTTAATGTTAATATTATTTATAGTATTTATTAATATATGGACATATACACAAGAATCATGGACAACATTTCAAAAAGTAGGTCATTATGATTTTGTCTCATTTAAAAAAGATAAATTTAAAAATGAATCAAACCTTATACCTAGAATATATATATTAATAAATGATGGTAGTATGGGGATAGATACTTTATTTAATTTATCTGGTGGTTTTGGTTCATGGAAAAAATTATTACTAGGTATTATGCCATATATTGGATGCGGTAACTTAATTATTTTATTATGCTTATTAATTTTATCTTTCTATAAAAAATAAAAAAATACAAAAAAAAATACAAAAAATACAAAAAATACAAAAAATACAAATTAAAATAAAATTGATATAATGAAGATAATATATTATGAGTATATATAATATTTATATTTATAATAAATAGTATGGAAATTATTGATAATAAAATAGATAAATTAAAGTCCCTAATGGATGAAAATGCTATTAAAGAATTAAAAAATCAAATAAATAAATATATTAATTTTGATGATAATAGTAATGATAATTATAAAAAAATAGACAATTTATTCCTTTATCCAAAGATTAGACAATATGGCTTAAAAGTAGAGGTTAAAAAAAGAAAAATGTTAGTAATAATGATAAAAAAAGATAATAAAGAAATGTACTATAAATTTTCATTCAACATCAAAAGTCTTTTATTAAATCATATTGAAACAAAAATTAAAGAAAAAGAATCTAGTTTCTCAATAGAAAACAATTTAGAAAAAACAATTAAGTTATTAAAACAAAAAGGTATCTTGACAGAAATAGATCACTATGGTGTATGGATTAATAATAATATTTATCATTGGGGGTCAGATATTAAAAAATGGAATATATATGGTGAAAATGAAACTAATCGTGAAATTGTAAATGATTGGGAACCAGACCTAGAATATCCAAATACGTATTTTACTTTGAGAAATATTTCTGAAATAGAAGAATTTTGTAACAAATATCAAAAAACAAAGTTTGATATAAATAATAATAATAGTTATCATTTTACAACAATGATGATTAAATTTTTAGATATTGAAAATAAAAATAATTAAAATTAGGATAAAATAGTAATAATTATATAAATAAAAATTGATTATTATAATTTATAATAATACTATTGGTTGAAAAATTATAATTTCAATCTCTTCTAAAATGTGTATCCCTATGGATAAATTAAGTAAACAACAACTTACTATGGTAGAGGCCGCCATTGAAATGGCTCAAAAATCATCCTTAAATTTTAGGGTAGGTTCAGTTCTTTTTAATTCAGGTATTAAAATTATAGGTGATTGTAACCGTCATGGTAATATTTTATGTGACCCTTCCGGAATTCAACATAATGTATGTGCCATTCATGCTGAAATGTGCGTATGTATGGAATATTATCAACGTTTTAAGAAAGAAGGAAATACTTTTCGAGATATTCGTAAACTAGTATTATGTGTTGTTAGGTATAATTATAATGGAACAATTCGTAATGCGAAACCTTGTATGGAATGTACTAATTTTCTTAAAAAATGGTTTCCTTGTAAAATTTTATATTCAACTGATGAAGGATTTGTACTTTCTAAAGTACGTGATTTAGAATCGGACCATCTGTCTTTTATGCAAAGGAAAAGGAGGCACTCTCCAAATGGTCGATTATGAGTCATATTTTTACTTTTTGACTTTTATAATAAATATATAATACCATAGATTAATGGTGTTAATTTTTTATTTTTTAGTTTTCTTTTTCATAAATATTCTTATCAGAAAGATTCTTATCAGAAAGATTATCAAAATTAGTTTGCTTGAATAAAGTTATTATTTTGACTAAATCATCGAATCTAGAATCTAATAATTTTTTATCCTCTTTTACTTTTTCCATAATAGTATAATATGATGGTGTTCTGAAGTAATTAAACCATATAGTTTTATGATATGCAATCCCTTTTTTTATTTCATTTAGATCATCATGAATAGTTTTAATAATTTCCATTAGTTTATTTAATGATAAATTTAAAGAATGATTTGGATGTATATGATGTTCTTTCATATCATCATGGATATCCCTAACAACGGATTCTACTAATTCAACTTTTGAATTTAGATCGATAGAAGTTATCAATTCTTTAACATCATCGTGTTTTTCATTAACAATATCCCATATTTTAACAAACATTTGTTTTGATGTTTCATTAAATATTTTAGTAGCATAAATAACCATTAAACCTTCAACCATTTCAGTATGTATTTTATATATGTATTCTATATATTTATTTCTACATTTTTATTTCTACATTTTAATTTTTATATATTTATTATTTACGATATTTGATTTTTTATTTTAAATTAAAATAATTATTGTCTTTTTTCTAAGATTATATTAAATATTATATTTAATTAAGAGATAGAATGACATTTAAATTTAATTTACAATTATGTATTCTAGTAACAATTATAATTATAATTTTACTATACTGGTATAATATTAAATATAACCAAAAAAGAGAGGGATTTGTTGGGGAAGATAGTTCAATATCAACAACTGGTGAAATGAATCCAACTAATCTAGCTAGTGTTCAAAGTTGGTATCAAAATATTGTTTCATCACAAGAGCCCCCAATTTATCAAAAAGCTTATGATGATATGACAGACGATAAAATGTCACCTGTGGTTAAATTCAATTTAAAGATTGATCCTCGCGGTAATACTATTGATCCTACAACTGGTCAACAAATGACTAGATTATTAGTTCCTATACATGTTACTCCGCTAATAGATGGATTAATATTAGGTGTATTTAATGATGGTAAGTTATATTATAAAAAAAATATATTTGATGATCAATTATGGATGGGACCTTTAAATAATTCATTATATGGTTCACAATTTGATGGCATTGGTATGAGAATGGTTATGTTATTTCCATTAAATAATAATTTTGAAAGACAAATTAAATTAATTGGTGTTGGTCAAGATAGTTGCTTATATTACAAAGAAACAGAAGATTTACAAAGTAAATGGATTAAATCTCAAACAGAAGGGAATGGAAATGATAATTTAGTATATTTATTTTGCGATTATTATCAAAATATTGACGAATATTATCCATTATTATATGGAATAACTGGTGATGGTTTAATTGTTTACAAAAATTTTAATGGAGTAGACCCAGACAGTAAAGTAGAAGGTACAGAGTTAATTAATAAAGCGACTTTTACTGAACCAAACCCTAAAATTTCTGATAATATTAAAGTATTAAAAGTTTTCTGGGATAGAAATGGATTCTTAATTGGCATCGGTCAAGATTTCAGATTATATCAAAAGAAAGGCATTGATTGGAAAATTCGTCCTTGGGAAACTAGTGAAGATATAAGAGGTACAAATTCAGGAGCTAATACTAAATTAATTGATATTATTATGGATAATGATGCTAGAATGATTGGGTTAGTATTAGACTCTGACAGTAACCCACCGATGATTCGTTTTAAAAAGCAAAATTTAAATTATTATTTAGCTGATTTTGAAGAAATATCAGATGTGAATATTCAGAATAAAATGTATAATCCTCTTGAATTAGTTAAATTTAAATCAGGTTTAGATTGGGTGGCTTATTTAAGTTTTCAAGACCCTGATGAAATATTATATCGTTCTAATAATTTACAAGCTATTTATCAAAGAAGTGTCATATCTGAACGTTTAAGATTGCGTAATTTATGTAAAAATAGAAATCCAAAAAGTAATCTAGAAGCACGTAATTTTGATTTTGAAAGAATTGCTAAAGAAAAAGAAGATAAAATTACACAATTAACATCAGAATTAAATGGTTTATTAGTATACAATCCAGGTTCTACAAAATTAGATTCTTAAACCAAAAAAATTTGGGTTTTTTATTTTTAGATAGTATTTTCAATAAATAGATATAAAATAATTAATTGATAATTAAATACAATACAATAATACATTAAATTAAAAACAATAAAATGGATAATAATGAATTAATAATCCCTGTGGAAAAACTGATGGAAGAATTTAAAATTTTTTGGCAATATCCAGTAATAACAGAAAAAGAATTTTATTTACAAAATAAGGAAGATCCAAACTGTTTAGTTATTCCTTGGGCAACATTAATAGATAGCCCATTTGTTGAAGGTGTTTCTGTAAATAATATACTAAATATTGTCAATAATATAAAAAAATATTGTAATAAAAATCTGAATTATTATACATGTTGTCAGCATATTTATTATGAAAGAATAATTACTATATGTAAATTTTTGGGTATTAATACAATATATAGTCCTCATAAAGTAAAAGGTAGTGATTACGTTAATGGTGTTAAAGTTTTACCATGTCCTTTATATGCTATTAATTATGAAGATGAATCTAGAAATGAAACATTCAAAAATATTGATTTTTTAAACATTAAAAGAGATTATTTATATTCTTTTATAGGGGGATATCAGAATATTTATTTATCAGATGTTAGATTAAATATTTTTAAAATTAATTCAAATCCTAATCAGATTTATATTAAAAATTCAGGTACATGGCATTTCAATGATATTGTATATAATAAAAATCAAAGTGTCACAATGAAAGAAAATATAGACGATAATCATAAAAAAAAGACTGATGAATACAATTCAGTTTTATTAAATAGCAGATTTTCTTTATCACCTTCTGGTTCTGGACCAAATTCTATAAGATTTTGGGAATCATTAGCTGTAGGTTCAATACCAATTTTACTGTCAGATACATTAGAGTTACCTTATCATCCAGAGTGGAACCAAGCAATTATTTTTTTGGAAGAATCAAAATTAAATTTATTAGATAGTATTTTGAATGATATAGATAAGAATAAAGAAAATCAAATGAGGAAAAAATGTATTGAAATTTATCATCATTTTAGAAAAAATTATAGAAATTTGTAAAAAAATCTTTATTTCTTTTATTTCTAATAATAAAGGTAAGATAAAGATAAGATAAAATAAAATGAACCATCGAATTTATGGTATTATATTATTTGCGGGGATAATACTTTTAATTTACTTACTTAATTATAACTATATTTATCATAATAAAGAAGGATTTGTTGGTGAAACCACACCAATCCCTACAGCAAGTGCGACAGAAGAAGATTTATTAGCTGGATATAATATTTATGATAATACATATATTAACTTAAGTAATTTAATAGTTCCAGAAACAGCAAATCAAAAAATTAATTTAAAAGATGCTTTAGTTTTATGTAATAAAAATCCAAATGCGATTGGTGTAACTAAAGATAAAACAGTTTTAAATAAATATTATTTGATTTCAAAAAATGACTATTGTAAGACTCAATATATGGGTAGTGATTTAGAAAAAGATAAAGTTTTAAATTTTAAGACTTATATCAAAAAAACTATTAATGATAGTGATTTAATGTGTGTTAATGATAATTTATTTGATAAAAGATATATTTCAATTGGAGGAAACAATAATTTATATTGGATGGTTGATAATGATAATAAAATACAAACAGTTGATATATCAAAAATTGATATAGCAGGAAAATATACAAAAACTAGATTTAGAATAGTTAAAGGATTAGGAGGGACTAATACGGTTTCATTTAAATATGTAGATGGTATCAATCCAGATAGATATGTGGTTAATGATTATCCTAAAAAATCATATCTGTATTTGAGAGAAATTAATTCAAATGAATTAGATTGGAAAAATAAAGCTTCATTTAGAATTGCTCCTTCTTTAACTTATACTTCTTTGGAAAATACAATATCTACAACAGCAGCTGACAATAAAAAGAAATACTCTTTGAAAATTATTGGCTTTCCAAATATGTATATTATTGCGAATGAAATATCAAAGAATTTTTTAAATATTATGTCATCCGACAATATTGATACTGAAAAATATGAGAAAACTGATTTCATGTTTTTACCAGAATTAACTAAAGATTCAATTTTACAAATAGAAGATACATTAACGCAATCAAATGAATCTGGTAATGAGGGTGATGATTTAACATCATCAAATAAATTTGAAAAAATGAAAACAAAAAATTTATATACTTTAGATAAGCAAAGTAATATATTAGATAATCAAAATGGTATGATGAATGCCTATGATTTTATTCATACAAATAATATGTCTAATATAAGAAGAGAATTTGCTAATCAATCAGCAATATTGTCATTAAGTAAATACCTTGAAGAAAAAGAAAATATGGAAAAAATGCAAAAAGATACTAAAAAGTTTTCATCTCAAGGTTTACCGGATAATACTCCTTCAGTAAGTAGTATAACCCCACAACCATAATTTATTTTTTAATATTTTTATTTATTTTTTAATATTTTTTTATTTATATTTTTATTTATATTTTTATTTATTTATTTTTTATTAAATTTATCATATTTTAGAGATTATGTATCACAAAAATATATCTAAATATATTATAAAATTAAAATATTGAAATAAAATAAACAATGAAAGTTATTTTTTATTTATTAATAGTTATAATAATAGCTTATTGCTTAATTTTAAATTTATATAGAACTGAAACTTTTTTTTCTGAAGAACCAGAATCACCAACATCAATTAATGTTGTATATAATTCACAAAAAAATGAATTAAGATTAAGTTGGTCAAAACCTTTAAGTCTTGAAGCAATAACTGGATATATTATAATGATTAAAAATATTTTACAAACTCCTCAAGAACCAGGATTAATTATGAGATTTTATAATAATGCTGATTGTGAAACATGTGATTATGTTATAAAAGATTTGGATTTGGATGCTGGTAGTACATATCAAGTTGCTATTATGGCAATGAACAAATATGGAACGAGTGTTCCAGGACTAGGTAACAGACCTTTTGTCACACCAATTATTCCTACTATACCACCCACACCAACCCCAACAAAAACTTTAATAGAAACTCCTTCTCCAACAGGTGCTTCTACATTACAAACTATAATGGAAGAAGATAGAATTAGAGATGGTGCGACAAATAAACAAGTTTATTTAGATCAAGAATTAGCAAATATGACATCAAGAGCAAATGGTATATACGAAGTTAATTCTAGTAGCCTAGCATATCCAGATAATTATTTAGATGATGTAAAACAATCTATTAAAACATTAAATGATTCTGTTAAAAGAGATTTGCAAGAATATAGATTGAATGTTCATTTAGCGGCTGTTACCACATCTACAAATTCACCAACTTCATCGAACCCTTCGTCTACAACACCAACAACTTCATCTACATAAATTTGTAATTAAATCTTTTTCCAAATAAATTTTATTTTTATTATTTTTTTATTGAAAATTTATTTTATAACTGTAAAATAAAAAGGTATTTATATAATAAAAGAGTAAAATGAAGGTAAAACTTTATAATATTTTAGGAATTTTATTAACAATTATAATTATAGGAGGAATATTATACCCATGGTCTAAAGAAAATACAAAGGAAGGTTTTATTGTTTCAGATGCTGATAGGTTAGCTTTTTTTCAGTTTTTGTTGGAAACAAGAAGACATGCCAATAAATATAAAACTAAAATCCTTAATTTAAAAACCCAAGCTGAAAAAAATTTAAAAACTGTTAATGGTCAAGACTATATAAAATATGTTTCAGATGTAAAAGATAATATAAATAAAGTTGGTAATTCATTTAGAGACGGAGCATTAGAAATAAAAAATAAAATTAATGAGGAAACAATCACAAAATTAAACAAAGATGTCAACACTTTAGTTGATTTAATAAGTACAGTACCTGTTAGTACACCAAATCCAATGGACCCATCTTCATCAATACCACTTACAAATATAGGAACAATTAAATCTGTTAACACTGGGATAATTATGAATGTAAAACATTTAAGCCCATATAATCTTGGACAGGATACATATAATAATATTGTGTCTAAAAATAATCTTAACACAACTTTTCCTATAATTATGATTTATATGAACAATGGTTGTTTAACATATGGAGATGATGGTAAATATTTTTCAAAATATTGTGAATTAACCAATAAAGCTCAATATTTTGTATTTAAAAAGGTTTTAAATGGAACAGATTATGCTAATGATCATTTATTAGGAGATTATCAAATTAAACAAAAATTTTTAAATGAAAATGAGAATCCAAATGAATTTCCATTCAATATTATTTATCCAGTTGATAATCCAAATAAATGTATTAGAATTGATCTTGATGGAATAAGCATCGAAGATTGTAAACCTTCTAATTCAAATATTAATCAAAGATGGTCTAGTACACATATATCTAATAAATCATGTTATTAGATTTTACAAAAGATATTATAAAATGTAAAAGAACAAAGGAAGTATCTAATTAAACAAAATAAATAAAAATAAAATCTTTGTAAATAACAAATGGCTGAAAAAATAAATTTTAATATTATTATAATTATTACTCTATTGCTAGTAATTATAATACTTTTAAGTGGTATTAAAATATGCAATGTTCCATATAATATGGCGACATCAAATGAACGGTATATTGATACTAGATATAAATATATATCAGAACCTTTTGCTATTCCAACAGTAGAGCCAACTATTGCTAAAGTAGGAGACCTTTCAAAATCATTATTAGAAAGAGCTTTATCTCAATCAGTTGAACAAGAAAAACAAAATAAAAAAATAGGGGAACTAGTAACACAGGTTTCTTTTTTAGAAAATAAAATTAAATCTTTAGATAAAATGATATAAATTGCTCTAGATAACTATAACTATAACTGTATATAAACAGTGTACCAATTTTTTATTTTTTGAATATAAATATTTTGAAATTGTTTTTTAAAAGGTTCAAAATTAAAATTATATGGAACCCCTAAACAAAACATTCTAGCTAATTTTTTATTATACCAATCTACAACTAAGTCAAAAATATTTATGTCTCCTAAAAATAAATCAACTTTATTATAATTTTTATATGATGAACCACCCCATGGAGGAGATATAAATATGACATCTTGGGTCAAAGTTGGTACAATTTTAGTACAATCTCCTAAGTAGAATTTAACATTATTTCTTTTATAGACTTTTTTAATATTATTAACCAAAGCATAATATATTTCTTTTTTCATTTCTACACTATTTACTTTTTTAAAATAATAACTAAAACTTAGGGTATTTCCACCTATATGGGCTGTACCATCAGTTATCGTTAAATTATTATCTTTAATGTTTAATAATTTTTTAATTGTTCTCGAAATAAGATCAGCTTCTTTAGGTAAAGTAATACTATAAGAACTAATATCAAAAATCATAAGATCTTTCATTTTAATATTTTTTTTTACTGGAAAAAGAAATTTCATTTTGTTTTTCATAGTAGAATTCAGTAATACGGCTTTTGATACATCTCTATGACTTTTAATTTTTTTAGTTTTTTTAGTTAGTTTTGATAATGATTTAATATTATCCATCTTTTTGTTATCGACTGTTAAATTATCGATCTTTTTATTATCGACTGTTAAATTATCGATCTTTTTATTATCGACTGTTAAATTATCGATCTTTTTATTATTGACTTTTAAATTATCCATTTTTGAAGATATTATTTATAATAATAAAAAGAAATATTATCTAAATTATTAATAAAATAAATAAAATAAATAAAATAGATAAATAATGGTTTTATTTTATAAAAATATTAGTATATTTTGCTTAATTGGTATTTTATTAATAATATGTATTTTAGTATCACTTTATATAGATAATTATACTTTATCAAAAGGTAATACAGAAGTTAATTCAAAAGAATCTTTTTATGGTGATTCTACTAATCCTACTATTATACCTAAGCAATTAATAGAGATGAATGATAAATTAACCAATATAGAATTAATTTTAAGTGGTTTAAAAGAACCGATCAATAATAATTATGATAATAAAATAAAATATGAAACTAAAAAACCTTATAAAGCATCTGTAAAACATTATTATGGATAATTTGATAAAAATCATAAAAAAATATTTGTAAAAACATTCCAAAAAACATTATTAGAAATAAAAATTTTCTTCAAATTAAATAAAGTAGATATTTAAATCATATTAAAAAATAATTAAAAACTAAATATGAGAACAGAAACTCAAATTTTTATAGTCTTATTTATATTAGTAATTTTATTTTCCTTAGCGTATAATCAAGAAGGATTTGCTATATCAGATGATAAAACAGTTCAAAATATTGCCAGCTTTTTAGGATTAGCATCAGGTAATATTAATTCTCCACCTAAAACTCCCGAGGAAGAAAAAGATTATAAAGCTATTTTAGCTGAAATTAAAACTTTAAATACAAATTTACAACTCGTGATACAACAAAATGCCCAAAATAGTCAGCTTCAATCAAGTGTTCCTATACAAGCTAATAATTTAGAACAAGTAAGTGATATAAGAGCGACACAAATAATTCAAGATTCTTACATTAATGATTTACAATCTAGATTAGATAATTTAAACCAAGTTTACCAATCTTATTTACAAAAGAAAAATTCTGAATCAATCAAGTATGATAAAATCCCGGTTTATTCATCTTGTATAATTTCAGAAGCGAATGGTCAATATACTTTACCTACACAAACTTCATAAAATATTAAATATAAAATATTAAATATCAAAACATATTTTCATAAATTTTTCATAAATTTTTTATATTTTAAATTAATTTTAATATAATAATTTCTCATTAAATAAAAAAGAGAAAAATGATGACAGAAAAACAGTTATTTTTAGTAATAGCAATAATATGTTTAGTCTTATTTATTGTTTATAAATTATTTAATAAAATTGAAGGTTTTGAAATTCCCACCACAGCACCAACTGATGCTCCAACACCTCAAGTTACACCAGATTCTTCATATTTAGCTGATATATGTCCTACTATCGCTCCTAAACCATGGTGGGAGTTAGAAGCACCAAAACAAATAGTATCTTATATTACAGGTGTTAGATTTCCGGTTCATGCGATTAAACCTGCTGATTCCATTAATAGTCCTTTTCAAGTACCTTACATTAAATCAGGAGAAACTGAATCTTCTGGGTGTATAGTTGTGGAAAATACTGGCACTTTTTCAACTAGAATGTGTAATGCTGATAGTAGTGAACAAAGATGGAAAATTAAACGTGTTACTGATAGTGAAACTTTCAATGGTTTAATATCAGCTGGTTCACAATATTATTCATCTAATATTGGCCCCAATGTTAATTTACCAGCAGGTGTACAATATGGATTTTTTATGGTTATTTCAGAGAAAGATCCCAGTATGGTTTTAGCTAGCAATGGTGGAAGTCTTACTGTTCAAAGAATAGGTAATTATACATCTCAATTTTGGGATATAACAAAAGATATTGGTAACGCAAATATCGCTATATATGATGTCCCACCAGAAACCGGTTTATCACTTAATTATACTGATCCAAAAAATAGCGGACCTTCAGGGGCTGGAGGAAGTGCTGGTTTAATGTATCAATATCCAGGATTATCTGGTTCAACAAATGGTACATCGACATCAACATTAACATCAAGAACAGGAACTTCTTCATCTTCATCTTCATCTTCATCTTCATCTAGAACAACTACCGGTTCAAATGGACCAAATCCATTTAATATTAATGTAAATTTTGATAGTGAATCATTAATGAAATTATTTGGAGATATGTCTACAACAGGTGCCGGAATTAATGCTGGTGATTTTACAACATCAACAACATCAACAACTTCAGCTCCAGAAGGATTTAATCCGGATACTAAAGGTGTTGGGGCTAGCTGCCCTGCTTGTCCATCAATTTTAACTGATTATATCGCAAAAAATAATATTCCTTGCTTAGGTTGTAAATTATAATTATTTTTATTATAATTAAATTACTATTTTTAATTTTTTATTTATAAGTTATTTTTTTCTATCAATAATATTAAAGTGAAATAAAGTAAAAATAAGGAAAATATGTTTTTTAAAAATAGAAATCATAATGTCATTTTAACGCTTGTTTTAGTAGTTGTTGTATTTTCTTTCTTTTTGATAGTTATGCAACCTACAGCAATGCCTAAACAAAATATTGAATTATTTTCTGGGGACTTAATAAATCTTGAAAAATTTGCTGTTACTGACAATAATGTAGACCAAATTAAAACAGATTTAACAGATATTAAAAAGAGTATGTCCTCTGGTTATCCCGATATGTCTAAATATGCTCTTAAATCAGAATTACCCCCTACTACAGTTTGTAGAGTTTCTGATGCGGTTGATAAAGCTGGATATGTTGCTAAAACTGATACTACAGCTTTAAATCAATTAGTTAAATGTCCAGTTCCGGCAAACTATAATCCAAATGATTATATTTCTAAAACAGCTGCTTTACAACCTCAATTATGCCCTGAATGTCCTACACTTGATACTACAAAATATGTATTAAAATCGACATTACCACCGGCTCAAAAATGCCCTGATTGTAAATGCCCACAAGTTAAAGTTTCAGCTGGGTTATGTCAAAAATGCCCACCACCACCTAAATGTCCTGAACCAAAACCATGTCCTGTTGTTGAATGCCCTCCACCTAAACCATGTCCACCACAACAGGAATGTGCCCCTTGTCCACCAAAGGAAGCTTGTCCACCCAAAATATGTCCTCCTTGTCCAGTTATTCCTACACCAACTGAATGTCCTAAATGCTGTGATAGAGATGTAATTAAAATTTTAAAGAAGACAATTTATGTTGATCAAAATGGTAATGAAATTAAAACAATTGATGAATCGATAACTACACCTTCACCTACAACAAAAGCTACACCTACAGGAAGTAGAACCGGTTCTGGTAATTTAAATATTAAAGATTCTGCTGGTTCATCAGGAAGTGTAAAAACTGGGTCTGGGTCTGGTTTAGCTACACCTCAACCAACTACAAGTATTGGTACCGCATCAACTTCAACAAGTGGTTCATTAAAGGATCAATCTGAAGCTGGTATTTCTAGCTATTTTAAATTTAGTAGTTCAGATGATA
>JACCDO010644962.1_pt1 | contig 41091 bp, 15 predicted proteins | sample 7446101 | NCBI WGS metagenome assembly JACCDO01 (sample SAMN15323440, study PRJNA562643) | freshwater metagenome | isolation source: river surface water | place: USA:Blue River Watershed | collected 2017-08-16 | reverse complement strand
TCAAGTAAGTTCAAATTAGTTTAGTTATATACAATTATAGGGTATAAGATACACATATTATCTGTAAAACTAATAAACCACCCTAACGACACGTTTCATGTAAACTGTAATTAATCACCTAACCTATAACTTATGCTATTGGTGCCCAAAGACACTGAAACATTTTTGTTCCCAGGGATTCTCCAAAAAATAGGAACTACAGCCAAAATCGAAAAAAAAATTTACCCGGCCTGGTAACAAACCAGTTGCATTCCAAGTGATTGTGTCTCTAGCAGCACCTAGTCTTTATTTAAAGTTTATTATATAATTCCGGTTACTCAGTTTGATCAACAGCAGGTCACCTGTTCATAGAAGCCTTTTTTCCCATGCTTAAAAAATATTCAGAGGATTTGCAGAGATGAATTTATAGAAATCTTTTAATAATTTGTTTCATTCTAGTGGGGGGAAATGTCTGATATTACAATAATTCGTGATCGGGACTGGATATTTAATGCGTTATGGCATAGTTGTAATTCAAATAGTGGTACTAGTATTAGGTTAGCATTAAACATACCGATAACATTTATGTTATTTCAAGGACGAGTGGTAAAGGGTTTAGAGACTGATCGTGATAGTGGATTGGTGAAAACAATAAATATAGATGACAACGAGACAAGTTTTATCCGTGATACTGAAACAACAAGTAATTCTTTTCCATTCCAAGGTTCCATGTTTCGTGATATTCAATGTATGCGTCAAAATTTATTAAAATTTCAAAAATATTATACATCCAACAGTAATTTTGAATTATATAAGAATACAGTAGATGAAATACCAATATGTGTAGTTACGTATACTGATGGAAATCAAGAAGAATTGGTTATTAAAACCTTGGATATTTTAAGTAGAAACGATTCATGGCGATCTCAGCTGTTATTAGTGCAAGGATATGTTCCTTACGTATCAAATTCTTTGGGTCATTATAAAGCATCTAAAAATAAAGAAACACCACCTGAAATTATTAATGAAATTGATGTAACAACATCTATATTAGCTAAAACAATTGAAAGAATATATCGTCGTTATAATATAAGTGGTAACATGTATTCTGATACAACACCTGTATTAACAACATCAGAAATACCATTAGATATTGACAGCATTATTGCATCATATGGTATTGATTATACTGGTAAACATTATTTTTTATATTCGGATTATGTTTCGTTATATTTTAATAAAGATAGAAAAATTATAGAAGAATATTATCAAAATGAAAAAATATTTCGTGATAATATGGCAGCTCATAGCATATCAAAGGATTTGCTATCATTAATTAGACAAGCGTTGAAAAGAGGAGTTTCTATTGAAGAGTCATTTAAACATTTTGATAACCAAAATTATGGTTATGTAGATATAGAATTACTTATGGATGGTTTATCAAAATTAGGAATGGGATGTACAAGACCAGTTGCTGCTCGTATTATTCAATGTATTGGTGGTATAGGAACAAATTATATTAATCTTGATCAATTTACTATATTTTCAAATTGCAATGTTGATGATTTATTAATAAATTTAGTCTCAAATTATGCAAATGCTAATACCTATAGTGATAAAAATGAAACAAAATTAAAACCAATGTCAGCAAATTCAAATAAATCAAATTTGATTAATCCAAATATTACTAAAAAACGAGAAAAGAGTAAAAAGAAAATTAATGATAATGGTTCGCTTTTACAAGATGTCGATGAATCGCAACTAAAAACTATTCACAAACAAATGACAACGAGATTAAATAAGACAAGGGATGATTTATTTCATTTAGGTCAAGGATTAATAATGACATATCGTGTCGTAACTTATGAGTCACTAGTTCATGATATAAATGAAAACTTGGTTTCAGATGATAATGACGGAAAACTGGATACTAACTTTGACTTTTTAAGTGAATTAAATTCTTTCACATTAATTGTTATTCCTGATTTATTTTCTACATTAGAAAGTTTATTTATTTATTTAAGTGAATTAATTGCTTTTTATCCTAAATCTAAAATTGTATTAGTTGGTTTGCCTGGTTTACCATATACAACATGGCCTTCAGGTACTATTATAACATGTGACTTGCAAGCTAGATGTATTGGTAGATTATTGAATTTTCTACTAAAAAAGAATAAAATATCCAAAGACGATCCAATATTTATGCTTGCTATTGGATCAGGTGTTCATAATTTGGCTCGTTTTATTACAGAATATATGAAACATTCGCCATTTTTAGTCGACAGAATTAAAGTTATATGTACTTTGAATGGTAAATTGCAACATGATGTAGGATATAAGCATTTATTAAATGATTTATATCAAACGATGATGACTTCGAATTCAAATGAAGTTTATGAATTGATAAGTAGTTTACACTATTCTACTGATTTTTTATATCCATCTGGAAATGATGGTACTATTAAAGCTTCTGATCATAAAGAAAATGTCTTGACAAAATTTTGGTCGTTACGTCGAGATTTATATGAGGATATGAATCCAAACAGTGCCATTCCTGGTGGTCATGGTCAAGCGTATACTGGCATTATAGAGCAATTAAGGGGTTTATTATTAGTAAACGCACAAGATAAATATGATGGTAGAATACTACTTGAAAATATTTCATATCCTATTGTTGTAGTTCAATCAACGGATGACATTTTTGTCAATCCTAATTATATGATTATGTTTGAACGAGAAAACTTACCTGATGTAAGACAATTGTATGATGATTTATCAGAAGCAATAAAGAATTCCTGGTCGTTGTGTATTAAATGGTTAAAGGCGGGTCATGAGATATTACATGAAAGAAATTCGTATATATTAAGCTTAATTAGCAGTTTCTCTAAATTACAGAATATTGAACCTATATCAAAAGATGATAAAATTGTTCATTTGTTTTCTTCAAAATTAAAATTATTATTAAAACAAATAGTATCACCGCCACAAAAGAAAAAAGTAATTAACGTTCCTAAAGCAGAGACTATAAAGTTTGACTCTTTCGCCCGTGTAGATAAAAAGCCAGAGGAAATAGATACAGTCAATATTAATGAGACTGAGAAAGTAGCAGTAAATACGAATGACGTTGATGAAGATGCCTTATTAGCATTGAGGATAGCCAGGAAAGAAGAAAAGAAAAGAAAAAGGAAAGATGAGCGATTAAAATTACAACAAGATCAGAGAGAAATATTGCAAAAAATACAAGAACAACAGCAAAAAGAAGAAGAAGAATTTTTGAAAAGAGAAGAACAACGTAAGTTAGAAGAAGAACGTAAAAAAGAAGAAGAAAGGAAATTGGCCGATGTTTTAGCTGCTAAAATTGAAGCTGAATCTGGTAAAAATGGAAAGTCTAAAGGCAAAAAAGAATCGGCAATTGAAGTAGAGCGAAGGAGGCAAGCATTGAAAGCTCAACGTGCTTCTGAGCTTGCTGCAGCAAAAGAGAAAATGAGAGTTGAAGTTGAAAGAAGAAATGAATTTAATAATAATGTGAAAATGCAGTATGAAGATAATAGATCTAGAGCAGCTCAAGAATATTATTATGAAATGCTTGAAAAAGCTGAACAGGCTAGAATAGCAAAAGAAAAGGCAGCTGCCCGAAGTAAAAAACGTCGAGAGGAGGCTGAGAAAAAATATTTAGAAGAACTAGCGATTTATCGTAATAAGAAAATTTCGGAGAGACGAAAAAATGCATTTGACATGTCTGCAAAAGTTATTCAAGTTGTTAATTTTATGGATCTTATGTCGGCTGCAGACGTTGAAGCGGATGAAACTGAGAGAATTAAAGGTAATACTACATGGAGTGATAGTGAGGATAATTTTGTATCTAATGAAAATGATAAAATTGATAAAACTAATAAAAAGGAAGTTGATCCACACATATTTGATGAAAAAGATTCTATTAAAACTCATATTATTGTTGGTGAGGCTATTTCAATGCTTGATCAATTATGGGATGAACGAGCATATCTAGTGGAAAATGTAATGTGTTTCAACGCTTTAGAATCTAAAATGGTTCAATTTAAAAAACAATGCGAGTCATTGGACCTTGAATGCAAAAGATTAGAAAGAGCGTATACCTTAATTGAGATAAATCCATCAATAGCTGGTATGGGTTCTGGTAGAGCTGGCATTAATAATGCCAAAATGGAATGTGAAAGTTTAAAACGTAGTTATAAGAAAAAGTTTACAATTTTAAGTTCTTTGCGGGCGCAGCAAAAGTCGCGTACACATAAAATATATTCATTCTTAGATAGAGTTGAGGCATATCAATCAGTTGTTAAAGAAAAAATTGAACAGTTTGAAATTCAGTTTGATAAGTTGCATGAATTTGAACAGCATTTGTTGGATAAAGGTCGTGATTTAAAGACTGAAAGAGAAGCCCTTTCAAACGAGAATGAAAAAATGAGGTTTAAAAAGAAGCAATTAGAGAAAAGAATAGAATCTGTTAATAATGAACTGGAAAGAATAAAAAATCATGACTATAAATTTGTTGACACTTCAATATGGATTGAAGGTGTTCTGCAAAGAATTCAAATCGATGAATTGAGATCTCATTTAAAGAATGAATTAAGTGATTCATATAAAGAATTGGAAAATATGTTAATAAAAATGGAAGAAGATAGCGCTAAAATTTCGGACTTAACAGCACGTATTTATGTTGTTAAAACTGATCAAGATAAAGTAATGAGTGCTATTAATTATATCCAACATGCCTATAATATGTATTGCAAAACAACTCCTGAACAACTTGCAGTCAAGTTACAGAAACAGTTAACGGACTCTTTAGAAAAAGAAGTAAGATTAGAAAAGAGGCGTATGATGGAGAGAAAAGCATTAACAATTGGCGCTACTGAAGGGATTGAAAAGTTGCGTTTAAAGGAGCATGAAGGTCGAACCAATGATGAAAAAGGCTTTTTAGGTATGGATATGATAATGCAGCCTGAAGCGTATCAATATTTATCTGTACAAGAGGCTGAAACAATGAGATTCGATGTTGAATATCGTTGGGATTTAAACAAAGATGACTTTGAACGAATTTGGAAATTGCCGGAACAAATAAATTTGGCACTACCATTTTTATTCACATCTGAAGAAATTAAAGCTCATCGATTATTTAACTTATTCGTTCGTAAAATTGATGATAATTTTTTCAAGGTTAAAGACTATAATAGTGAAAACTCAATTAAATCTTTACAAGACATAGATACAGTCTTACTTGCTATTAAAGAAAGAGATTCGGTTAAAAAACTGGAGAAAAATAAAGATAGTGTTGATTTCGATGATGGGGATGAATCATTTCATTTTGTTGCAACAAAAGAGAATATCATATTCGATACAAGAACAAGGACTGAAAATGATGTTGTCAGCGTTGAATTAGAAGAATGGTTGGAATTAGATCAAATATTAAATAATCATGTATATGAAATGCCTGTTTTGACTAAAGATTTGATTGATTCTATCGGTGGAGAATTGACAACAAGACGGGTAAATTCTCCAAAGGGATCACCTAAATCGAGTATTTCGCCTAAGTCACATCGTTCACCGGGACGAAATACCGTAACAGGTTCACCTAAGCAAATTGTGCGTAATAGCTTGTTTTCTCGAAAGAAAAAAAACGATAAGGATGTAGTTAAGACATCGCCAAACGTATCTCCAACTTCATCGCCCACTGGATCTCCATTAATGACATTACGTATGTCTAGGAAAAGATTAAAAAAATTAGGATTTACTCCCACACAGTCCTCGGATAATGCTGATAAAAAGTTAGCAATAAAATTAAAAAGCAAGAAAAAATTTCCATTTAAAAGGGGGAAGTTATTAGAAATATGGAATAATGAAGATATGCCGTATGAAAAACCAATTTATAAAACTATCAAAGATCATATGGAGAAATATTACATTGGTAGTGAAGAGTCTATATTGGGCTATTTTAAATTAACAATTATGTCAACATGTTGCAATAAAATAATTAATTCGTTCAAAAAATTTGATGAAGAGTTATTAAAATCAAAACAGCATATTAAAGAAACAACATTTGTGAGAGCGGCTGTTGATACATCTAATGGTCGTAAAATTGAAAGAATATGGGGAGGGTGGGATGTTATTCATCCTGCCGCTGCCGGATCGTTATCACAAAACAGTTACTTTTTACGTGCTACATTCAATTGCAATAGAGACCATGCAGCATCGTATGCTATCAGAGATCCCTTGGAATTGGATATCGATGATGATGATAATGATGATAATTTATCTAAATCGACTGCTAAATCGTTATCTGCTATAGAACTTAAAAAGCTCGGTATATCTGCTTTACGAGCTTTACCTGGATTTCAGGTAAACTTGGATACTCTCAATTCAAATAATGATAGTTTTACGGAGGAGCAAAGTCATGTAGTGATTGATCCATGTGAGATTAAAGATCCTAATAAGGAATATCATATTTTGTCATCTATGGAAAAGTTAGCTCATTGTAATCCAAATATAGTTAAATCTAAAAAAGCATTATTAGTTCGACCAGAAAAATTAGTAGTACTAGAAGTAAAAAATGCAAAATTAAATGCTAGACAATCACGCTCTCATCGATTTCAGGTACATGATAGGGATGATATGCGTTTACTTAACTTGACTGTTAGTATAGTATATCAAGGCGACTACACTGGCAAAGGGTATGAATTAGGAAGATTAGCAGCGTCCCTGTTTAGATTGCCGGATAGGGAAGATAAAAAGGCGAAGGAAAAGGGTAAATTGACTTTTCCAACTCCAGTGGGATACGCTCCGTATAATTTACAGTCTCCAAATACACCTTCTGGACTTGGTAAACTTGTTATTTTTCATTATCCTCGTGATCAACCATTACGTCCAGGTTGGTTTCAACTAGTACTAGGAAGTGCGGCAAATACAAGGTATAGCATTGAAGTTACAGCAACATGTGCATCATTAGCCTTAACTTATGTTGATGAATTAGTCGAAAAAGCTAAAGGCAAGCAAACAATGTTACCTAAATTAATAAAAGAATTTACATTATGTCAAGAAAGTGTGCGATTGGCAAACAGAAAGATTGAAGTGGTAGATAAATTGATATTAGAAGCTGATACGAATGCATTGACATCACTAAACGAATTAAAAAGATGTAATCTTGAAATAGCTATAGATAATGAACAAATGGATTTATCAGATGATGAAAGAAGAGAATTAGAAAAACAAGTTAAGCGTTATGAGTTACAATATGGACACTGGTCTACTCTGCAAACTTCAAGGTATCAAGAAAAAGATGATGTAATAAGTGGTTTGGCGCAATTAGAGCAAAAATTAATTGTTTTGCGTAGTGATAGAGACACTATGAAAATTGATTTAGATAGAGATCGTAAAAATTTACCTGCCTGTGTAGCTATTTTACGTTCATTTAAAGAAGCGTGCGCTGTAGCTAATGCTTTAAATGCGGATATGCAAGCTGTTCGTGATGGTAATGAATATGTTGAAATGATGGCAAATGTGACAGACGAAGTTGTTAATTTTACTACTCCTGCTGAAGATGTTCGTAAAAGGTTAAAACGTGATGGATTTAATGCTTTGATTTTAGAAGAACAGCAATGGATATTATTAGATCGCGCAATGCAACCTCAAAGATATGAATGGTTGGCAGAAAAAGAACAGCGAGAAAAAGAAAAAGAGGAGGAAGAATCGTTGAAAGGTGGAAAGAAAAAGAAGAAAAAGAATCTAGCTGCCTTAGAATCATTTAGATATTCTAGACATGAAATAGAACATATATTGCATGCGCCATTTCAAATGTTAAGTTCAAGAGAAATGGTTGTCCGTAAACTAATTAATAAATATCATGATGATCCTGAAATAATAAAAAGAAAATTAAATGTTGCTACCCATGGTTTTGATCAACATCTTGCTGAAAAAGTTCGGATTAAAAATTTTAGAACATGTTCCCAAGAAGAAAAAGAATGGATATCAATTGATAAAATATTACATCCAGAAATATGGGACTTTATGATTAATGAAGTTCCACCTGGTCAGCATGATCCCGATGAAAAGAAGACAACTGTTGGTGGTCTTAATGAGCAAGCTATTGCAGAAGCTAATTTTTTATCAACTAAAGCTAAGGCTAAAGCATCTGCTCCTATTGAAGAAAATATGGTAACTACGAAGCCGCAAAGTAATATGGTACATAAATTGGCAGGTATTTTAGGATTAAGCGATATGACAGATGCGGGAAATTTAGATGCCAGTGGTTTGGCGGCGCAAATGAGAAAAAAAGCTCGTAATGAAGAAAAAATTAAAGGGCTATGGCATTGTACAGTAACAAGGGATGAAATTTTTAAAATTTGGAGAACACCCAGACATAAATTAAAAACTGATGACGAAAAGCTAATACATAGATTAGTGCATAAATATAATGGTACCTATAATTATTATGTCCAAAATATTGAAATTGCAAATAAAAGAAAGTTAATAGCAAAAAAGGATGGTCATCATATTAATTGGGATGTTGGAGGTAAAAATTTAACATTAGATTATGATTTAAGATCCAGATTAATACTTAGAGAATTAGATCGCAATATTGTCACAAGTAGTAAATATATGGATACTGAAGCATTACAAGGTAATGATCAACGATTTCCTACTGATGTGTTAAAAGGTCATTTAGAAAGATTGTTAGACTTTACTTTGGCGGAAGAAGTTCGAGCTCGAGAAAGGTCTGAAAATTATCGTGATGATTCTGATGATGAAGACATTATAGATGACGATGGGGAAGAAATTGATCACGATGATGAAGATGATGCGGATAAAAAAATAAGAAAGTTAAAAAGAAAAGCTGCTTTAAATGCTAGAGCTGGTATAACTCCAGGTGATCAGAAAAAGGGTAAACAAGCAATTACTAAAGGTAAATCTGGTGCCTCTTTAGCTGAAACGTTATTACAAAATATGTTAGGTGTAGGTGGTTGTATTGCATGTCGCAGCACTAAATGTAAATGGGAAACTGCAGTTGACATTAAAATATGTGAAAAAAGATTACATGCTTTGTCGTTAGAAATAGAGAGAGTAAGAGGTGAAAAAGAGGCAACATTTATAGTATCTGATGTTGCGTTAAGTGCACAATTGGGTGGGAATAATGTTTTTGTAAGAAATGATTTATTGGAAGAATTAGTATTTGAGCAAAGAGAAATTGACAGAAATGTAAATCTCAATGCAGTCGATAAAGAGTTACATGATGCTTATGCCAGTAGATCAGAAAGTATTAATGTCAAGGCTTTACATGGATATCCGATATTATTATGGACAAATAACGCCCGTGTTGCTTTAGAACAACGTCGTCATAGGTTGATTGCTGAAGTTGTTGCAGCTGAAATTGCAAATGATATATTGGATTGGATGCTAGAAGGTTGGTACTTTGGTGAACGTGTTAGTGATTTTAGTATGTTAGGATATATCCCATCTGTTAAACCCACTGGTAAAATGGGACCCGGTTTAGATCAGGTCAAAGCTCAAGGAATAGCAGCATCTAGAATGAAAAGACGTCACGATGCGCACAAAAATAGACATATTTTAGATGAACAGCGACGTGGAATTATGAGTGAAAAGTCACAAGTGGTGCAAAGACAATCTGTTTGTCGTGCAGAAGTTAAAGAAATGGAAATTGAACAAGAAACTACCCAACATGTATTGGATGTTACCGAGAAAACTTTACGTTATTTTATTTTTTCTATGACATTAATGTATTTTCGATCTATGGCATTAATTACGAGAGAAAAGAAAAGCTGGAGAGAAGATGGGGGCGGTGATAATAAAAAAAGTGGAAATAATTTAACTATTGAAAGAATGAGAATGATGGATGAAGAATATAACATGACTGCTAGAAAAAAACGCATCGAAGCTGCATTTGCACGTGCAAGACGAGGTGAATTTGCTAAATTTGAACGTGATCGAATAATGCGTAGAGATGCTATATTGCGTCGAAATTTAGTTCTTAAAGAAAAGCATATAAAATATGACTCTGCATTAAAAATTCAAACAATATATCGTGGTGGTATTGGCCGTCGTAATGCTAAGAGATGGGCATTAAAAAGAGCAGAATTAGAAGCGATGAATGCACTTTTAAATCAAACTGCTATTATTATTCAACGCGTTTATCGCGGTTACCTTGCTCGTGTATACACAGATCAATATCGTATGGAAATGGCCCAATTTATTGCATTCTTAAGAGCTGAAGAGGCTAATGCTGATGAAGAACAATTTTGGAAAACTCATCCATGGAGAAAATTAAAACGTGATATTAAGCCAGTGGAAAAGAAGCTAGGAGGAAAAGTTGCAGGAAGAGATAATGATGATATCGTTGATGATGAAACTGAATTAAGTGAAATGTCTAATGATAATACTAAGCCATATAATTTAGATGATTATTGATTTATTTTGTATATAATTGTTACACATTTTAAGTTGATAGTTTAAAGTTGATACATCAATTAATGAGAACTCATGCCAACAGCTTCTTTGAATGCTGCATCAAGAACCTCGGATAATGTAGGGTGTGTGTGAGTTATCATAGCCAATTCACGTACTGTTGTTCCAGACGCTACAGCATTGGCACATTCTTGAATTAAATCAGCTGCATGTATACCAATAATATGGACACCTAGTATTTCCTCGGTTTTCTTGTTAAATAAAACTTTTGCGATACCATCGCCTTCTAACTCAGCTAATGCTTTACTATTTGCACGAAAATGTCCCGTTGCTTTTCCTAAAGTGAAACCTTCAGCAAGTGCTTTAGCTTTAGCTTGTTCTTCACTTAGACCAACAAATGCAATTTCAGGGTGGGTAAAGCAAGCAGCTGGGATTGCATTATGATTTACAACATGTGGACGACCAACAATATTTTCAACAGCTGAAATACCTTGTGCAGAAGCAGCATGAGCAAGCATTAATTTTCCATTAGCATCTCCAATACAATATAAAGATGGTACAACTTTACCATCTTTCTTATCTAATACTCTCATATATTGATCCGTTTGAATAAATCCACGATCTGTTGCAATATTGGCAGTTTCTAATCCTAAACCAACAGTATTTGGCACACGACCAGTGGCAACAAGAACTGCATCTACCTCTAATGTTTCAACATGTTCTTTGGTTTTTGCATCAATCATTTTTATTACACATGGTTTAACACCTGGTATACCAGGTGTTACTTCTGATGCAAATACACCAGTCCTTGAATCAATGTTACGTGGTTTAATTAATAACCTTTCAGCTAATCGACGAATTTCAGGATCGAATGTTGGCATTAGAGTATCAACAGCTTCAATAAAAGTTACTTCAGATCCTAATGCGGTGTATACATCAGAAAATTCTAAACCAATGTAACCAGATCCAATAATAGCAACATACTGTGGTACAAACTCCAGTTTTAAACCACCATCTGAAGTAAATACTGTTTTTTCGTCCGCAACAACACCTCTTGGAACAAATGGTACTGATCCTGGGGCCAATATGATATTTTTACCAGTAATTATTTTACCAGTTGATTCAACTTTAACTTCATTTGGTTTAGAGGTAATGGCACCTTTACTATCAATAATATCACAGCCTTGTGCTTTCAATGATCCTTCAAGATTTATTTTAACTTTATTAGCTAATTGTTGTGCATGATTAGCTATACCAGATCGATCGTATTGCACATCTTTGACTGTTATACCAAATGCTTTTAAATGATGTTGATCTTTCATTTCTCGAACTCTACCGGATGCAGCCAGTAACGCTTTGGATGGCACACATCCGCGATTGACACATGTACCGCCAACATCCTTTCCTGTTAAAACTGCAGTTTTTAATCCTTGTGCTCTTGCATGCAACGCCGCACCATGTCCGCCAACACCGCATCCTACAATAATGACATCATAGTCATAGTTCATGTAAAATAAAGCATTTTTACGAGTTAATTTTAAACTATTTTGATTAAAACAATCAACTTTTTGCAGTAGGCAACTTAGAAGCAAAAATGAAAGTATCAAATACACAATCATTGCTTGCATCTTTACCTCGTGTGATGACGATGGTGACTCACTGTTTTTTGACAAGTACCGGTAAACCTGTAAACCCTAACCATCAAAAATAAAAAAGTGGAGAAAAATGTTTTTAAGCTTGTGACTAAAGCGTTCCAAAATTAATTCATTCTAAATAATTTTTCGTTCCAGCCTCAACGGGTACTGTATGTGGGTACGCACAACGACCGGCCCTTGCACTTGCAATTGAAAAAACCATAAAAAAAAAAAAATAAGATATTTTTCTTTTTTGAAAAAATGAAAAGCCAAATTTTAATATCAGATAGAGCAAAACGCACAACGAATCCTATTCGAAATATTGTTGATAATATCAAACCTCCATTAAATCATCATAAACCGTTATTTAATTTAGCTCTCGGTGATCCTACCATACATGGAAATCTTTTATGTCCTCAAGTATTAACAGATGCAATTAAGGATAGTTTAAGCTTAAATAGTAGTAATGGATATTTACCATCATTTGGATCAGCGGCAGCGCGTCAGGCAATAGCAAAATATACATCGCGTTTAGGATTTCCTGAAGTAAATGAAGATGATGTAATTATAGCTTCCGGTTGTTCAGGTGCATTGGAATTGGTTATTAGTGTCTTATTAAATGAAGGAGATGATTTATTGGTACCAAAGCCAGGATTTCCGTTGTACCAAGTAATAACGAATTCATTAGGTGGTACTGTAACACATTATCCATTATTACCATCTAAATCGTGGGAATGTGATACTGAAATAATGAAAACTTTGATAAAACCGAAAACAAAAGCTATATTAATCAATAATCCTTCGAACCCTTGTGGTTCTAACTTTTCAGTAGATCATTTAGAACAAATAGTGCTAATAGCAAAAGAATTTCATTTACCTATAATAGCTGATGAAATATATGGTGGATGTGTATTCGATGGTGAATTTACTCCAATATATACAATTGCCCAGAGACATGAGGTGCCTGTATTATCTGTTGGAGGATTGGCAAAAGAATTTATTGTGCCAGGTTGGAGAGTTGGTTGGATTACTATTCATGATGCTATTCAGCATCCTCGTTTAATAGATGTTCGTGGTGGTTTAAAATCATTAACACAACTTATTGTGGGTGCAAATTCATTAATTCAAGCTGCTTTACCTCGTGTATTAACTCCCAGTGGTAAAGAGCAAGTATCTTTAGATATTTTCAAAGAAAGATACATGACAATACTTAAAAACAATGCTAAATTATGTGTTGAACTTGCCAAAAATTGTCCAGAATTAAATGTTGTTGAAGCTAAAGGTGCCATGTATACAATGATTCATATTAATATTAGTAGTTTAAATAATATAATTGATGATGCAGATTTCTGTAGACAATTATTATTAGAGGAAAATATGTTTATATTACCTGGAATTTGTTTTGGTGTGAACAATTATGTCAGATTAGTCATTTGTCCTTCAAGTGATACTATCAGAGAAGCGTTCCAAAGATTAATAAGTTTTATTGTTAGCAGAAGACAAAATACTGGACCACATGATACAGAGAATGAAAATAAAAAAATGCGTCTCAAGTAGTACAGTGGCACTTAAGTAGTAGTATTAAATTAATACATTTATATATATGTAATTATAGATAATTAGAACACTAATTTTTATAATCCGTGTGACGAAATATTTGGAGAAGCGTTGTAAGAATTTTCTCCGCTTGATCCTGAAATTTTTTTATTTTTGCTTTTATCTTTTTTGGAGAAATAGGATAGACCCATTCCAATTTCCCATTTATCTGATGCTTCAGTATTCCCTGATACAACACAAATCGAGCTGTTCCTTTTTAATTGCGGTGGCGATGGTATAACCAAATTCAAGCTCTCGGATTCAATGGCAGAAAATAAGTTGGAATGATCACTAATATCATGTGGATCTTTACCAGCAGTGATCGCATCATTTAAACAAGCGATCATGTCATTATAACTTATGGATCTGTTTAAAAAGAAATATGGAACAATTTGATTACGTTTTTCACCAAATGGATTATAGGCAGCTCCAGGAGAAAATGCTACTTCACAACGGAATGAGCCATCTAGCTTATCTTCAAATAATCTGATTATAACTTGTGTTAAATAGCTTAATTCAGTTATTTCATCCAATTTAGCTAATCCTTCGTCACTAAAACATGATTTTTTGCCATCAGCTGGAAATCTTAATACATTTAACAAGGTATGAAGATGACTCTCTGAGGTAAAATATAATCGTGTACGAACAACACGATTTAATGAATTAATTGCTAAATCTTCAGCATGGGTGTGATCTATCTGATAATGTAATTCTTCATGGTGATTCACAATTGTGTTACTATTTAGGTCATGCCTTATTTTTTCTAATAAAGCGCCGCACATTTTACTACCAATAATACGCTTATCATTACTATCGACGCCATATTCCTGTGGTACGACACTATTTTCAAATGCACATGCTAAATCAAATAATTCATTCATGCCTTGTAATTGAAGATGAGAATTGTGTAATATATCAAAACGTATCATATCATATACATCTGGAACTTTTGATAGATCATATAATCCACTTTTAGACATATAAAAATCTTTAAATATTTTCTCCCATCTATCTGCCATTAGTGACAATGTTTCTTGCAAATATAAACCATCATGTGATGTATCTTTACTGATACTTGTATCTTTAAATGATTCAGATGTAGATATTGCACTTGATGAAGTAATAGATTCTTTTGTCGGTAATAAAGATGAAACTAAATTATTACTACTCGACACAGTAGTCGGTGATTTATCATCGATTGAAATTGGAAAGCCATCAGTCCCTAAAACAGTTTCATCGCCATGCTTATAGCACAGTGCATTTAATTGCATGCATAATTGGCCAATTAATGTATGCATTCGCTTTAATGTTTGTAATGGACTATTTAATGATAGCATAGCATTTTTTACTGCTGATGGACAACCAGGTGCAATTTTTTCGACTAATTCTTCGCTCATAATCTCGTCATTTTCTTGTAACATATTTAACTGACTTTTACAACGATCAAGTTCAACTTTAATTTCAAAATTTCCACCTTTATCAAGCATTTGTCTATTTTTTTCTTCAACAGTTACTAGGGAAGCTAAAATAGGAGTTAATTGACCCTCAAGTTCTAATAATCCTTTTGTGAAGGCCGCTGCTGTCTTCATAACTCGACCTTCGTCTGAGGCTTTAATTTTAAGATCATGTCGATATGTTGCATGCAATCTTAATACACCCCCACCTTCATGATCCGGATACATTAAATGTCTAAAGTTTTCACCAACATTTTCAGCTTGATCTCGACCTAATGGTGTAAGATCTCCACCCCATTTTAATATGAGTAAAATTTCAGTAGCTTTTGGTGGATTACCATCAACTGTAACTTCTTCCCATTTTTGAGGTTTCATTTGCAACTTACGATTAATTCCACTAATTTCCCATCTTTCTAAAACATCTCGAATTTGTCTTAATTTACGAAACAATTCAGAATTATTTGGAGCATTTCCACTGCTTATAACGATTCTAGTTATATCTAAAAATTTTACTAAAGCGCTTTTAGATTTTACTTTTAATTCTTTTGTCGGATTTTTGGTATAAGTATGAAAATAATCTAAATAAAGTGATTCGGTTACTTTGATTTTCATTTTCTGCTTTGGTGTACGATCACCATGGCGAATAACAGCTATAACACATCTTAATTCTTCTGGTCTAGACATAGTATTATAATTGACGTTGTATTCATCGATAGATTGAATTGAAGGTGAAGGACTTGGTGGACGTTCTTCTAATGGTGGAGTTTTTGTACCTAATTGGTCCGTAATAGTTAATTTACCTAAATTCTTTAGTGTTTCTTTTGATACTACAGGTTTAACTAATGGTAGTATACGATTACTAGCATTAAATTCTGGTCGTAATGCTTTCAACATAATTTCTGTTAAAATTTGAGATGCATCATCATAGTATTTTCTAGAATTTTTCACGAATGAAAAACCATTTACATCACAACAATAAGATTTTCCTTGAACTCGTAATATATCAAAGCCACAAACAGTTTGTTTAAATGCTGTAACAATTTTACGTGCAATTTCTTTTTCGGATGGTGATAATATTACAGGATATCGTACTTCTAAACCAGCACTATCTCTATTAACTTTACCATCAACTACTGGCGATTTTCTCGCCTCTGCATGACCATAATCAGGGCCTACAGTGTATACTTTCACATCAGTGCCTTGTGTTACAACAAACGATTCATATATATAAGAACCAGATTGTCTCACTTCATTAACACCAGGATAAAATTCAGATGATCGATCATCAACTTTACGAAATAATCGTTTACTGCCGCCTCCAGCTGACATAGGATAATATATATATATATTATGATTTTCAGCATCGATAGGTTTTTCTACTAATGGTTTATTAATTTGTACTCCATTGACAACTATATATTCATCAAATTCCTCAACAACATTTATAACTGATGGATCATCTCGATTACAAAATACATGCAATGGGACATCAATTCCTTGAGACTCTAGTAATTCATAAACTTTTCTTCTATCTTTTAATATTTCACCCATTTCTAAATCATTTATCATATATGGTTTTCTTAATTTTACATAATCTAATGCCTTTTGAGTTGGAAAATGATTCGAATAAAAAGTTATTAGCGCTTCTACTACTGGCCATGATTCTACTGGTTGGTGCAGGATACATTCGTCACCAAATATCACTATTTCAAATTGTTCTGTAGATAACCTTTTTAATATTTCTCTCATTGGTTTCGATTGAGTTTTCTTATCCATCGCACATATGCCTAGGGTAATCTTCTTGATTTCAATATCATTCTTCTTCTTTTTGCCGATAAAGCTGCGAGTAAATGCGGTGAACATGTCTTTTTACGTAACCTAGTTTTTTTCTATTTCTACCTACCGAACATGATTTTTTTTTGTTTTTTTCCGCCAAAATGGAACAAAAAAGAATTAAGTAGTACGATGGATATCTTTTCGTATTTTAGCGATGCTCAGAGTCCAATAGCGGATAATGTCCTTCCGCCATTTTTTCCAAAGGCGCCTAAGCAATGTGAATCAACTTCTCAACCATTTTTTTCATGCCTTTCTGTAAATTCCACTAAACTAGGTAACTTATTATTACTTCTTCATGTCACTGTTCAAACTTATTGACATGATATAGATAATGATGATGCAGATGCTGGTACGAGAGGGTTAAATTTATGCTTAAAAGAAAAGAAAAATTATGAAAAATGTATGTTAGCTTATGAAAAAAAAAATGATATAAAACTGTATCGTGTACAAAAAGAGTATCGTAAATATGGTACAAGTGAATGAATTAGTTCATTTAAAATTATTTTAGTTGTATAATATGTACATATGTATTAATATTAAAATTAGTTATCTATTTCGAATTCTCCTGATGCCAATAATTCTTCGATCATAGCAATAACCTTAACTCTAGCACGGTATCCTCGAAACATACTTTGAATTAATATAGCGGCATCTTCATTTATCCAATCCCTACGAAGAGCATATCCTCTATACATAGCTTGCAATTTTATAAGTGCTTGTAACTTTTGTGGTGTTATATTACTTGTATTTATTTTATTTCCTTGTTGAGATTTCGGTATTGCTCTATCACTATTATTATTGTTATTATTTTTTTGATCATTTATTTCAAATAAGCCTTTTTCTTTCATAAGTACTATAGCATAATTCGTAAGTAATTCAGCAATACTCTTACCACTATTAGTACTTATACATTCAAATGCATCACAACCAAAATCTTTTGAACATAAATTTGATACAAAATAAAATTTATCGTCACCAATAAACCCCCAACTCACTAATTCTTCCATATATAATATTTTTAATAATTTTCTAGACTTATCATAGAAATATATTCCTGAAATATTAATAGCTATTACAATTGTATCAGGAAGCGATCTTGTACAACTTTGTGTACATTTATAATACGTCATACCAAATGTATCTAAAGAATAAATTATATTCATATATAATCTTTGTATTCCGTTCATTTCAATTGTTTTAGATTCATATAATTGTTTTACTTTTTCTAATAATGACAGCTCCCAACTGTCAATAGATCTTGATTTTAGATGTTTTGAAGGTATGTATTCAAGTATCCTATTGCCTAAAAATCCGCTATGATGTGTCTCGTCATTATATTCCCCAAATTTATATAAAAAGTGATATGATCCTAATAATAGCGCTTGTTCTGGAGTCGTTGAAGTATGACCGGTGATAACATGATATACTGCTTGAATATATTGTAAATATAATAAATTACTGTCTGTTGTCTCGGCATTCTCTAAATAATATTCAACTGACATAACATCTTTCGATTTATTAAGTCTATTAGCTACATTATTTTCAATTTCTATTCCTCTATTAATAGGTGAAAATAATTTTATCATGAAAACTAGTTTAGTATTATCATTTTTGAATGCTGTCACAAAATCAATAATCCGATCATTCATACCTAATACTTTATCAATATTGGAACCATTATTAGATATGGCTATAGTAAAATAAGGTATAATATTCTCTATATCTTTTACACAGTACTTTGAAAGTATCATAAATATTATATCCTTCAACTCAACTGCTTCATCGATCAAAAATAACTTGGATGAATTATCGAGGAAAAATATTCTAACTGGTATTTTTCCATTAAATTTGTCGGACAAATCTAACAATCTGCTTTGAGGTGCAATAGATGTGTCCATTTTACTTTAAATTTATTTTATATGTTTGTTCCACTGAAGAAATAGATTCAATCAGCTCGATATATGACTTGACTAAAGACTGATTTATAGCTGGCTGATTATCGTGCCTTCAGCAGCCTAAAAGGATGAGGCTCCTTGCTGTACCTACCCGTACTGTACCTCGTAAGGTCCCAGTCCGAGTCAAGCGCACCGGTACAGTTCGATACACTGGTAAATATAATACAGTCAACAATAACAACAACGAAAAAGATAAAAATATTAAGGTTGTTATCCTAATCGTAAAAAAAATCTAATCTAAAGTAAACTATTTCCATTGGGACTATTGCTCAAATTATTTTCACTATATACTAATTTTGTCAAATTTTTATTTACTCCTTTTTCATCAACTGAAATCCTAGCTAATGATGGTACAGTAGTGCTATTAATTCTAGATCTAGATTCGATATTATCATGAACTGGTGATATTGTAAATGCTGGATTACTATTAACATTTTTCTTTAAATGAATATTATCTTTAGTTCTACCAGGTGTTATTGACTTGATTAATGATTGTAATATACTTCCATCATTTGACGCATGATTACAAAATAAACCACAAAAACACAAGTACAAAAGTTGTATCAATGATACTATTAAGGTAATATAAACAGCTACAAATGATGCGGATTGTTTTGATAATAGGTAGTTGAGTGTAGTAACCATTAAAATAATATATAACATGAAACTGCTACCAGTACATAATGAAATTGTTGCTAAATTGTTATTGTTATAAAATTCTTTATTGTCGATTGCATCCTTACTTGTCCTGCTTAATGGCAAATATTTTACGAAGCAATTATCAATTAACATAAACATTTTTATCAACACTATATACAATGATGATGGATCGGAAATTTCCTCTGTATTAATATTATTGAATAGATATATTGCAATAATACCTATAATAAATCTTATAGATAATATCGTGTAACATATCCAGTGCATTGTATTCTCCATATTTATTATAGCAACTGCAAATAGTATTGACGAAATAAAATTTATTGCAGTTAATATTGTAGTGAAAAATACTTCATATAAACTTGTGATTGAATAATTTTTGTCTAATTTTGATTGTTTTCTAAATGATATTATGTATATTCCAACCAGAATACCAATGCCTACGAATAATGGAATCGTAATTGATTCGGTAACAATATAATTTGATGAATTAACAAAATCTTCATTAGAATTATTTATAATATCATCAGTATTATTGAAAGTAGGTGCTATAGTAGGATAAGGTGAAGAATTTGGACTTAAAGGTGATAAAGACGGTGCCATATTTGGACTATATGATGGACACCAAAAGCATTGACTTCCACTACCACCACATGGATTATGCTCGAAACAACTTTCTACAGAAACAATTGTGTTATTAAATGCATTCCATAAATTAGGATCAGTAGTTGTACAAAGTGCACCACCACCTCTTTTTTCTTGTGAGCACATTCTATTATTATCACCGACACAACTTGCATAATTTTGGGATATAAAATTAACTCTTGCAGCTGCCCATTTTGAATGATCTTTAGTATTTAACCAATTTACCCCATTACTCATTGATATATTAAAAACTTGGTATATATCATATTTAACAATATCGTTGGCATCAGTGCCACACATACTAGACATTCGTCCACCAGTTCCACTAATCCAAGTATCTACATTCATTTCACTTTTGTAATATGGCGCGACTAAATCATCCCATAAATCTTCTCCATAACTTTGAGATTTTGCAAATTGAGTAAAATCATTTCCTCCAACAGTTTGTATAGGTGTGGTACTATTAGTTGAGACAGAATTGTGGTTTCCATTAACCAAATCATTAAATTCTGGTAATTGATTCGCAATAGTTGTAGTAATATATGTACTATATAAATATGGTCTATCTATCATTAAATTTGATGCAATTATATTGGCTGTACTTGCAGAAATAGTTATACACATCAAACTTTGTGCATAATTATCATCAGGAAATGGAATGGCAGCATCTGTCCCTAGAGTAAAATTAAGTATACCAGGCCAATTTGGTTTTGATTGCACTAACCAGAATCCTTGTGTGCTATCAGTAAATAAAACCCCTTTTGCATGAGCATATGTACTGCTTGGCGAAACGTCGTCAGGAGGATCATCACTATACATACCTAATGCAACATTATCACCATCATTAAAAGTATAAACTTGATAAACAGTTGACATGATTGCTCCTAGTGTTACTTGAGATACCGTATAAAGACTTTTTGTAAATATATCAGTATTGCTGTTTAAATCATAATAATAATAATCAGATGAAGCAGCTGCCTTAATAGCAACCCAATAATCAACTTGATTGCCATTCTCATCGAGACATCCATACGTAGCTGCGACGTCGAGAATGAATACTGCCTGGATTATTACTACAAAAAGTAACAATATCATTGCTATAGTAATGTTTCTTCGGTCATAAATGTCTTTACAAAAGTGCCGAGGAGAACTACCCCACCTTTCGGTACTTCTACTACCTACCTTCCGGTTAGAAAAGGTAACTTGCTGACTTACCGGAACTGCTACCGACTCCCAGTCTATCAATGCATGTCACAATGTCGAGTGATCTAATTAAACCTGTATAGATAAATGACGCTTTACTTTTAGGATAGTGGATATACGCTGATCTCTGAATGATTTCTAACGTTTCGTTCAGTAACTATAGCTTTGTAGGTTCCAGCTGAATTCAAACTTGAATTTGAATTTGAATTTGAATTTGAACCAAATAATTTAAAGAGCGAACATAACAATAAGCCAGACATCAGCATTATATATATAATGATTATTTGGAAACTAAACTAAAGTTTACAAAAGTTTGAACAAAACACCTACCGGTACAGGGCCTTATTTTTACGTTGACAAGCGAACTCGAGAAGGAACTGAACAAAAAAGGTTTTGCACGGCGATGTCGAGAATTGGTTACGTATCATTATGTTGGTGTTCATTACTAATGCTTCTTGCATTAGTTGCACCATATTCCAGGTATTTGTTACAAAAAAGATGTATCAAAATAAGTACATTATGTAATAATGCAGGAATAGATGATTTTCCACGATTTATATCAACTAATACAAATGAAAAAACAAATTATAATCAAATAGAACGAAAAACATTCAAAAGATTTATGGAGATTGAATTGTATAGATCTCCTGAATTAGAGAATATGTATCCTATACTGTTGGCAATTGAGTCTGCCTGTCAAGATATTAATCGATTAATGCGACGGGTTACAGCCGACAATTTAGATGGTTTACAAGGTACAAGAGATGGTACTAGTGGTGTAAATATCCAAGGCGAAGATCAAAAAAAACTAGATGTTATAGCGAATAGAATTATGAAATCAAAATTATGTTGTTCAGGCAAGATAAGTATTGTTGCATCTGAAGAAGATGACAAGCCATGCTTATGTAGTGAAGTTACTGACAATTCGGCGTTTTCGGGTGAGTATGCTGCAGTTTTTGATCCGCTTGATGGGTCTTCTAATATCGATACCGGATTGCCGACTGGTACAATTTTCGGAGTTTATAGAAATCCTAGATATGCTGCAATTGATCCCAACAATACCGTAAAGCAAAAAGGAAGCACGCTCGTTCTTGCTGGATATTGTTTATTTTCGGCATCTTGTCATCTTGTTTTAACACTTAAATCAGGTGTGCATCAATTTACTTATGATGAATATAAAGGAGAATTTTTTTTAACAAGATCAAATATTAAAATACCTCGACAAGGTAATATATATTCCTTCAATGATGCCAACGTTGCCAATTGGAATACAGGAGTTAGATATTTTCTTACTGATTTTAAAGAAAAGCGCATAGCCAATTTAAATGAATATACACCGTCCGCTCGATATATGGGTAAAAACCAAATAATAGTATTATTAGTGCTTTTATTTTTTACTATTAACTAATTTATAGGTGCATTAGTTGCCGATTGTCATAATTTATTATGTAATGGTGGAATATTTGGATATCCTGGTACATTGACTAAACCAGGTGGTAAATTAAGATTATTATATGAATGCAATCCGATGGGTAATTTATTTATACGTTTTATATTTTCTTGTTCTAATTGGTTCTACTTTTATTTTTAGCATTGATTTTTGAAGAGGCGGGGGGCGCAGCATCGAATGGTAAAAGTCGAATTTTAGATATGAATATTGATGATATCCATCAAAGAACACCTTTTTTTTTGGGTAGTGTGGATATTGTTAACGCCCTTGTGAAGTATAATGATTTTTACGAAAAATAATTCATACTAATAATGAAAATAATATGTATTACATTGCTATTACATTATACTATTACAAAATATTACTCCGTTGCTATACTTCCGATAACATTATTATTACTCCAGTCGTTTGATTTTTGTGTGTTTTTTTTATTATTATTATTGGTACCAGTGCTTGAAAAATGACCAACTGGTTTCGATTTATCAAGTCTATCAAGTCTATTTATTGCCAATGGAGTGCCGATTTTATCTAAAAATATGGCTAAATCTTCTAAACAAGAACCATATTTGCATGTAGATAATTGGTTTCCAAACTTGGTGATATTATAATAACTAAATTCTGAATTCTGTATATCATCAATAAACTTTTTATTAAAATCATAACCAAACTTCTCGTCCACAATCTCTAATAACTTAATTCTGACATCATACGCAATTTCCTTGTCCATAGCAATAATACTTGCTATATGTGCATAATTTGATGTGCTATTAGCGACTAGAAGATTTTTTAACCCAACTCGATCATAAAATCCACTTAATGATGATACTGATGGATTCCATGGTATGTCCAAATTATTGCGCATGATATGCTGGTAAATAGGATTATATTTAATATTATTTTTAGTATTCAGATATTCTTTTACTTCACTTAAATCCGCTTTTGGTGTTTGTGCTATTATACCCGTATCTAAAGTAATTATTGGAGTACCGACACTTAATGCCATTGCATGAAAATGAAATGATAAACCTATTGGAAATGTATCTAAAATCATATCTGCTTGTTTAAATAATTTCAATAATCGTCCGTCATTGAATGTAGTTGGTAACAATCTTATCCGTTGACTTAAATTATCGCTGCGAGACCACAAGCGTCGAACTAATTGCCGAGCCCAAGATAGCTTGTGTCTCACATTTTTTGAATGACTTAAATAGTTATCAGAAACAACTAACACTACTTGTAATGAACTTACTAAATGCATTAACTTTACTATAGCATCGTCCATTAGTGGATGAAGATACGATGGATAAATTGGTATTACCGCAACTGGTTGACCTTCAAAAAATATTGGTCCTTCAATTTCTAGCGATGAAAACTTTAAAGAGTCTGCTTTATCATAATCATCATTACTAATTTCACTGTTTTGCGGGTTAACTCCCGCGACATTTTTACGATGCGCATTTGCAAGTTCGTCCGCTACTATTGATTTACTTATTGACTGTATTACTTTTGACGTAAGTATAGGCCAATCAATCATAACAACTTGTTCACTAAATATTTCTAACCATGGGGGTCTATAATACATATTACTGTTTGTTTCTTTCGTGGTATTGATTGATGCAGCAGGTAAATTATTTAAATAATATTTTTCTAATTCTCTTGGCAAGATATAATAATCTATAGTATTGGACACACATGACGACCCTCTTACAAAAAAGCATATCTGAATTGGAGCAAATCGTTGAGCTTGAAATAGGATTGCCTGTTGATCAGGAAATGGTTGCCAATCTGGAAACAAAATTATATCTAAAGACAATTTTTCAATAATTGATTTTGCAGCATTTGGATCAACAGGTAAATTAACAATATGAGCTACCGATGACGCTATATGTTTCGTTATGGCATCAGGAATCAATGGCAATGCTAATAAAGTGAATCTAAATCTACTTTTTCCTTGATGCTGGACATGAGGCGAAATTAATGATGATGCAAGACCAAGATTAAGTATTCTTTGTAATACCATGTGACCTGTAGGATGATTATTCATGTGACCTCCATACACTCCAATTTCAATAATAGGACGATCAATATTGTTATTATCTTTTTTGTCGTTTTTATTTTTATTACTAGGTGTATTTATTAATAATGAATTAAGATCAAATGAAAAAGTAGTTGATTTATCCACTATTGAATTATATATAATTGGCAGTGGATATTTTAACCATTCCTTCCATGGATCGTCAAAATTAAAAATAGTATCACTTGTATCAAATCGCCATAGCAATTCATTAATAACTGGTCCTACTGGAATATTAGACCACCATATAAGTGGTAATGGCCAGTATATATCCATGATATTTTCTATATCAATAACAGAATATGATGATGCTGTTGCTGATAAATAAGTTGTCATATTTATATATGATGCAATAATATCCAATATAGATAAAGGAACGACTGGAAAATCCAATGCTAATCTTATACCAACAAGTTCGGTACTTACAATTCCTTCAGAGATAGGATCAGATGTTTCATGTCCTCGCCTCATCATCATAATACCTATTTTAGGTTTACCACCCTCATAGAGAGATTGTCCCATATCAAATACAAATCTCCCGATCATTTCGCCGTCATCCAACCAACTATATAAATTCGAAAACATTTTAAAGTTTTCAACTAATGATGAGGGAGTCATTCTAAATTCACCGTGAAAAATTTTTATCATTAAATCATCTAACCATCGTGATAACACACTATGATCAACTCTGGTGCTGAGTGAATCTATATCCACTTGTTTATTATTTTGTATTATAGAAGATAATGTAAGGACTCTTTTTTCTAATATACTTAGTAATCGGGACATGAAGAACTTTGCTTCATGAACTTTACTTTCAGCAATTAATATGGCACTTATATGAACTAAAACTAAAACATCAGCTTCACGAAAGAATAAACAATTTTTGAAATGCATTTTAGCTCTTTCAGTATCTTCTTTATCCAAAAATAGTAAACCTAATTGTAGATTAGCTTCGTATGGCTGATTTGTATACGCCATAGCCTCATACAACAATAATTCAGCTCTTTGGTGAAATCCCATCAATTTTAATAATTTAGCCATTGATAGAAATATATCGTATCTCTCTTCCATTGGCATTTCACCAAACATGTATGGATGTCGTAATAGTTGACCATATTCGTGTAACGCTAATTGGATCATTAGTGATGCTGCCTTCTGATCTGCTGCTTCTTTCATTACTTTCCACGCTGGTTTCTCATACAAATTGTGAATATTTCCAAACGGTTCAGTCACGCCCTCCAATACTCTCCATGTCACTAAATGAGGCTCATCATCACCTTTAATTCGCCCAGATAACAATTCACTATTTATACCATATAATAACAAGCTAAGACATAATATTCTAGTCAGATATATCAAGACTCCCCTGAAACCTCTCGGCATTATATATCTGCGACAAATTATAAATATTGTGTCAGTCAGCTGACCCGCGGTTGGTCAACAGGGACGAGTTTTTCTTTGTATGAAATCGGATTCCCAGAATTCTCAGAACCGGTTTCTGGGATATAAGTAATGTACGATATCTACCTTATATGGCGATAAAAGTATTGATCCATAATTATTGACTTCGAAAAAATGACAATGTAAAAAAATTTTACCATTAAGTTACTTCCAGAAGAGGAGATATTTCCCTCTCCCTTTTCCTTTACCTTCCACACCTTTTTTCCAATTTATTTTTCCTTATTTTTTCCCGGTAGACCTAATAATACCATGCTGATGGTTTGTTTACCGAATAGGCTTAGGTTTGGGAAATATGAGAAATGATAAATGAAGATCATTCGTCTTTTGATGCTGTGGCCAAAAATTTACAGCTACCACCAGAAGTTCGCGAAACATATGCGAATAATGGTGTAAAAAAATTGTACGATTGGCAATTGGAATGCTTATTATGTACAGGGGTTTTAGACGGTAAAAGTTTAGTATACTGTGCACCAACTAGTGGAGGGAAAACTCTTATCTCGGAATTGATATTGTTGAGAAATGTACTCATATTTAAAAAGCAGGTAGTATTTGTACTTCCGTACGTATCGCTAGTTCTAGAAAAAAGTAAATATTTTAAAAAACTTTTAAAATCATATAACGCTACAAAAGGTATTAATGATAAAGTAATAGTCAAAGCGTACTATGGAGATGTATCTGGTAAAAAAGGATTTAAAGGTCATATAATTATTTGTACTATCGAGAAAGCAAATTCTGTTATTAACAGCATAATTACTAAAAGTAGTGCAAATACTATCGGGTGTTTAGTAATTGATGAAATGCATATTTTAGGTGACCAATTTAATGGATTTTTGTTAGAAATTCTTATAAGTAAATTGAGATTATTAGAAATTAAATCCAGAAATACTTCCGATCATTACAGAATTCAATTAATTGGTATGTCAGCAACAGTAGGAAACGTTAAATTTTTAGCTAATTGGTTTGGTGGATCTCTTTATATTACATCATTTAGACCCGTTCCATTAGTGGAATATGTCACAGCAGATAACGCGATCTATGACATGCAAGGAAATGAATTGTGTAGCTTGAAATTAATTTATACTACCCCTAAGGATATAATAGATAAAATTAAGGAACCTTCCTTGGATTCATCATCCATACAACTTATATCTCTTGTTTATGAAGGTTTATATTCAAAAGGGCAACAATGTCTCGTATTTTGTCCAACAAAGTTTTCTTGTCAAACAACTTCAAATATGCTAAGTAGTGAATTACAGTTAATTGTAGATAAGGCAGAAGATATAAGTAACAAATCAATCACTTTTTCTTCGTGCAAAGTAAATCATAATAAATTAGTTGATGCACGAAATCATTATATTGAAAAAATTAAGAAATCTAATGAATTAGTCGATATTCATTTATTAAAAAGTATTGCTAATGGTATTGCATATCATCACTCGGGCTTAACATCTGATATTAAATCCATTATTGAAGACGCTTTTCACAAAGGTGTCATATGCACTTTATGTGCTACAACGACGTTGGCAGCAGGTGTTAATTTACCAGCTGGTAGAGTTATCATAAGATCTTTGTCTGTAGGCAAAGATAGTTTATTAGTGACACAATATAAACAAATGTGTGGGAGAGCTGGACGGGCTGGACAATCAATGTATGGTGAGTCGTATTTAATGGTTAAAAAAATTGAATTGCAAAAGGCTATTGATCTTGTCAATAATTCTCTTCCCAATGTCGTTAGCCAAGTGCATCCGAGTAAAGACGATGGTAGAGCAATCCTCAAGGCATTATTAGAAATGATTTCGTTGCAACTAATCAAAACAGTAAATGATGTTAGACTATATGTTGAACAGACTTTGATGTACCAGGAAAGTTTAAGTGCTAATCAGGAGGGTGATTTAGTCAAATTAATATATGAATCACTGCTTTTTCTGATCGATGCTCAAGCAATTAATATTAATTACAACCAAACGGAAATATCTTCAAATTTACTTATGAGTGATAAATTTTTGAGCAAAACATTAACTTGTTCTAGATTCGGTAAAGCGATTACTGTGAGTGGGCTTAATCCCGATGAAGCGATTATAATGTATAAAGATTTATTGCAAGCAGAAACTGGGTTTAATTTAGAAACGTCATTACATTTAACTTATATCATTACACCTTTGGACCATAAATATCAGCCTGATTTTAAAGCATTATTAACATGGTATGACAAGGCTATGTGCCGAAAGAACTCGCCGGACGCTGTATTCATTAAGACTATGAATTTAGAGCAATCTTATGGTTTACTGAATAAATGGTCATATGACACACCTCCAGGTAATAAAATAATCAATTACTACATCAATTATTTTTATTATATGTTTCTATTAGCCGAGGCTGTTAACTATTGTGTTGATGCATTAAGATGTCTCAGTTTAAAAAGGCACGACCAAAAAACTCAAGTGACAAGTATTGTAAAAGGTAACAACATGCCATTAATATTAAGAAAATATAATGCCCACGAGTGGGAAAATTTAGCCAAATGGAAACGTGTATGGACAGCAATTATACTAAACCATGCATTAGATGAGCGGATAAGTAGTATAGAATCAGTAGCTACCCGATTTCAAATCGAAATGAGCGACTTAGAAGGCTTGTTGTATAGTGGTAAGATAGTGGCAAGCAAGTTACAACAATTCTGTCAAGAGATAGGTCATAATCAAATCGCCGTGTTAATAAAAGAATACAAAAGCAATTTCGATAAAAACATTCCCTCTGAATTAAAACCACTATTGATAATTCCTTCAATGAATTTAAAAATTGCTCGAGTATTATATGACACATTAAACATTTCTAATTTAAATGATTTATTGAATACAAGCACCGATAAAATAGTATATCAATGTTATTTGTCTTCAGGTTTTGTGTTAAATGAAGAAGATGCTGGTGGTAAAAGTAATAACTCGGTTGTAACAAAGGATCATCTTTACCGTCAACAAATAATAGATTTGGTTGTCAAAATTGTTAACTTTGCAAAAAATGTAGTTTCTGATTCAATGAATGTAGTACCAACAAGTAATGCAACCCAAGTTGCACCAGTAGTCGAGACAATTTTAGAGGCAGTAACTTTTGAGACAAACACTTCAGATGTTGATAGTAGTGATGATGAAAATGGTGTTGACGATGATGATAATGATGACGACGAAATAGCTTCAGTCATTCAAGAGGTAGAAAATTTCGAGGACGGAAATGATGAAGATAGCAATATGCCATTTTATTCCCTTGCAAGATCGGATAATGTTCTAGATAATACCGTAACTGGTATGTTAACTCCTAAACCAAAGAATATATGTACTATGTTTCAAAGCCCTGTACCTACTATCTCATTGGTTCTAGAAACTGTTAAAGGAAGCGATGAATCGAAAAAATCGTGTAATACAGCAACAAAAACGTCAACACCTTCATGTCCATTACTGACGCCACTTGTTCAATCATTGAACAAAAGTGGATCAAAATTTTTATATCTTTCACAGATAAATCAGGACGAAGCATTAAATTCTATCGATTATGATGTTATTCCTTTGGGCCAAGAAGAGAGTAATAAAATTAATGCACCAACATTTGCGGAAGATGTGTGTAATGTCGAAAAAAGTGGTTTTATCTGGAAGCATGTATCAAATGGTACAAGTTGCCTATCTTTTTTAAAAGAACTTGGGACCTGTAAAGTCGTAAGCTTTGAATTAGTATTCAGTAAGCTACCAGTAAATACAAGAAAAAATGGCAATCTTAATAGATGGTTAGAATCTATTGCATTTTCTTGTCCACGTTCTTCATCTTCAACATTTGGTGGTGTATCAACTCTAGATTGTTTAGGAATAAGTGGGGAAAAAAATGAAAGATGCATGTTTAATGATCCTAATGTTGTATGTGGTATAGCGTTGAGCTTTGGTTCTGATACATCATATTATATGCCATTACCAGTATTACCGCCTCAATTATCATATGATGGAATTAACATTACTGATTCGTATCATTTGGTAGGATCTTTAGATAATTTACCGTTTAAAGTGAAAGAAAGGATCGCAAGATATGTCGGCTTTGATCTTATATTGTGCAAATGTCCTTATTTAAAATCCCGCACGTCGAAATATATTATGGATAAAAATTTAGTTGCATCGATAATAAGTAATCCTACTAGCTGTCACTTAGATCATTGTAGTAATCCATTAATGAGTTTAAATAAATCATGGGCAATGGCATCAAGATCAGCGCTAAGAAAAGAATGGCGGAAAGGATCGTGTATAGAATGGCAAATATTAAATGAAATTATGAATAATAAAGGTGTTACAAAAATTGCTTTTGGTATAAAAAATCAATTATTATGCTTAAGGGAAAGAGATATTATTACCAACGGTCCTTTGGAGGATCCTAATATTGCTGCTTTGTTATTGCCATCATTATTTCAAACACCATCAATGAATGTTGAAAAAGAAATACTAAATATGCAAAAACTAAGAATTCCTAAACCTACGAATACTACATGCACTAATAACGAGAGTCGTGGTAAATCATTATTTGAATCATATCGCCAATCTTGTTTTCGTGCGATCGCAGTATTCCGTTTGATGGTTAAATACTCTAATGTATTACGAAGTTTTGGATTACTAGATTTATATCGTAACATTGAAATGCCACTACATTTGTCAGTGATAGATGCCGAATATTCAGGTGCACCTATTCAACCAAATTTTTTTGCTACTATTCGCCAAGATCTTACTGACCGGCAGAATATAATAAGTTTATATCTAAAACGAGTAAGCAATGAAAAAAATGTCGATTTAAGTGATTATACGGTGGTCAATGGGCTAAAGGTAGCCATTAAAAATAAGTTAGTTAGTTGTTTCGAACGACAAATTGAATCAAGTGGTATATTTACGCACCAAAAAGCATTGAAAATGGCTGAAGAAAAGCTAGTTGATCATCCATTAATCAGACTTATTGATGAATATAGGATTAATGATGCCAATATTGTTATATGCAATTCCGTGTTAAAGCATAAATATATACTTAGAACTAGAGCAGCATATAATACAATTGGTAGTTCAACCGGAAGATTGGCATTAAGTAATCCTAATACTCAAGCTATTCCTCACGAGTCGCTGTACACTTGTACTCGTCGCAGCAATATTTACGACGAATACTTGACGATTGCTATGGACAAAAGAACTTTTTTACTGCACAACATAAATAGTGAAATTGCAAATGGGAAACTAATATGGGTAAAAATTATAGAGAATGATTATAATGTGACATCTTGCCGCGATTTTATCTCAGAAACTACTACAGGAAGATTACTTCGATTGTTAGATAGTGAGAATAATGAAGCAAATTCACTCGCCAATAATATTGAAATCATTCATGCCACCGTTGAATGTAATTATTCAGGTAAAGTAGTTACAGTGCCGTGCACTAAAGTTTACCGATTAGACTCATCACTACTTGCTAATGATGATGAAGTTAAAAATATTAATAATTGTATAGATAATGGGATCTTTCCATTGACAGAGCAATCGATCAGACCGGCTACAATATCATTAAGATGGGGATTTCAAGCTGAAGTTGGTTACACATTTGTATCATTTGACTATAAACAGATTGAACTGCGTGTCATGGCTCATTTCTCAGGTGACATGAATCTCATAAATTTGTTCAAATCAGATAAAGATGTATTTATATTAATGGCATCAAAGTGGAAAAACAAAAATATAAATGATATTTCAGTAAAGGAACGCAATGAAATTAAACATATTTGTTACGGGTTAATTTACGGTGCCGGAAAGCAATTATTAGCCTCGCATTTAGAATGCTCCATTGAAGAAGCAACTCTAAAATATAATAATTTTTTAAAGCGTTTTCCTCTATTGAAAAGTTTTATGGAAGACACAAAAGAATTTTGTCGTACACATGGATATGTCGAAACGTTAATGGGACGACGATGTTATTTTAAAGATATAAATGATGACGATCTAAATAGCAAATCAAAAGCTGAAAGGCAATGTATCAACTCTATTATTCAAGGATCAAGTGCAGATTTGATCAAATTAGCAATGATAAATGTTCATTCCGAGTTGATTGAGTTATCACGTAAAACTAATTTAATTAAGTTTAGAGCGAAACGAATTTACCCTGGTGGTGGCTTGTATAAGCGTTTGGATGATGTAAGGTTGTGTATGTCAATACACGATGAGCTAATTTATGAAATTCCCAAAGAACCTGAAATAATATGTAATATTGTCGGTTTAATTAAAGAGACAATGGAAAATAATGTGTTAAATTTAAAAGTACCATTACGAGTCAAAGTGCGCTGTGGTGATACGTGGGGCGATTTACAAGAGTTTAATAATGATGTATATGTGAATAAAAATATGTGAATATAATGTAATACAATATCTATAGGAAATATACAATTTTCTTCAAATTTTAGTTTTTAATGGTTTTTCTTATACGTTAACTCCTTTGTTATCATTTCCTTCTATTAAAGCGGTATTATTGTCATCATCATAAATGAATTTTTGTTCTATTAAGTCAGCACTAAAACGAACATGTCTATTATTACTGGTATCCTTCGTGTATTGCTTTGAATTTGATATAAATGGTTTAATACTTTTATTATTCATAGTATTTTTACCAACATTGTTCAAACCAAAATCACCATCATCAAATTTATCATCTGTATACAAGAATTCATATGGCTGTTGAATAGATTTATTCCTGTCATTGATAATAAATGGTTTATGACTAAAAACAAAGAAATTAAAAATCGATAATATAAACGTCTCAATTATACTTAAGATGGCTTGAATTAACTTTGTTTGTTCATTATCATCATCATTATTATTAATTATTTCATAATTCATTAAAGTTTGAATAGTTATTCCTTGAAAATATAAAACAAATAATATAAAAATTACTGATAAAAATTTACTAAATGTATGAAATGGTTTGAGTCTCAATTTTAAGGCATTATAAAATAATGTTAAACACATTAAAGCGTAAATAATTGATACGCTTAAAATGATTGTAACCCATATGTATCCGTATTTTGGATTAAAATTATATTCATGAAAGTATCCAAATAATTGTAATAATAAAGAACATAGAACAAGAAACGTTTTGACGACAGAATATTGTAAAACACCTATCTGTATAAATCTTAGGAATTTTCTGCCTTTAAGATTTGGTTCACTAAATAGAATAGTCAGTGGAAATGGTAACTGTGGTGCGGATGATGTCTCGAGATATGTTTCAATAGCGAAGAGGTCTTCATCATCATGGCAACCAAGATATGATAATAATAATGCAAAGAATAAATAGCAACAGTATGCTTGATAAGAGTCGCGTATAAATTCCAGGTAAATATTATATTCTATTCCACAAATTACAGCATAACTAGACACACTTGTGATAGGATAAAGCCAAATAAGGTGCATAATTTTGTTCTGAATTTGGATCCGATTCAAGTTAAAATGATGCAATAAGACTAATATTGTGGATAGTAAGCAAGTAGACACCACTAACACCCCCAAAGGGATGATATATGTATTCATTCGTCTCAAATCTCTAATCTGTCTTCGACTCTCGACAGAAATTCACAGAATTATTCGGGGAATTCCGAAAGCGTTGAGGGATTTGGTTAAACTGTTAAAACATTGTATTTTTGTTTTATTTTCTGTATCGTAACTATGGTAACATCGATTCTGGGACAAATTGTCGTTTTTGTGCTGATATTAAATTCACAGGATAGTATGATACCGATACCTATCGATTCACTTCGATTTAAAATTATCATAAATTCTATTAAAAGCTTCCTAAAATTTTGTAATTATTTATTGATGAATTGGTGATACTTCAAGAAGTCATGACTAAATAGTGATATTGAGCTGGCTGGCTCAAACCCCAACGGAGCACAGGAACTCGGGAACGTAGGTAATTACTGGTTGAAGTAGGTCAGGAATAAAACTGAACATAAATACAATAAGTATGGTTGAGAAAATGGTTTCATTAAAGAATGAGGATGGTTACCAAACTCCCATGAAATCAAAATTACAAACTGCTATTGATTTATCTCCATGCAATATTGTCAACGCTAAGTCAGAAGATTCTCCAATTACAATAATTGATCCTTTTGAAGATATCAAGCTCCCACAAAAAATTCATGGGTACAAAGATTCGAATCCAGTAAAGAATGAATTAAGAGTATTGTTGTCAAACGAAAAAGTCAAAGTTCAAAATTTCAAGTTTAAATATATTCTTGGTTCAACATTATCTTCAACATCATCATTTTTGTACTTTTCTTATTTTTAACCTCATATGTTAGGTAAAGGATCCTTTGGTTATGTACTTGGAGCGACATATAAACATAATTCTATTGAATATCCATGTGCTCTCAAAGTGTTAGCTAAATCTAAATGTGGAGATGAAAAAAGAAGCAATCAAGTAATGATGGAGAAGAAAGTATTAAGTCTCTTAACAAGTAGATTTACCACTTCTTTAATAGGATCATATCAGACACCTCAATTATTGGTTTTTATCGTTGAAGAGTACACATATGGTGATTTACTTGGTGTCATTTATGAAGTATCTGAATTTCAAGAAAATGGACTACCTCCATCATTGGTTAAGTTTTATATGACTTCTCTTGTCTTAGGATTAAGTCATATTCATTCCCATGGCATTGTATATCGTGATTTAAAACCCGAAAACATCATGCTAACTAGAGATGGTTACATCAAGTTCATTGATTTTGGTTTATCAAAGGTGTTACCTTACACTAAATGTGTTGCTGGTATCAGCACTACTTTTGATAAAACTCACACTCTTTGTGGGTCACCAGAATATTTAGCACCTGAAATTGTTTGCTCAATTGCTTATGATAAAATGGTAGATATTTGGGCATTAGGTGTCAATTTATATGAAATGTTCATGTTAACAACGCCTTTTGTTTGTGAAGAAGCTCCTAAAAATAATGATTGCGAAGAAGTCATGAAATCATTATTTACTAATATAGCCATGGTCAATCGTATCGGACTACAATTACCTCAAAAGTGGTTTAAAAGTGTTGATTATGTCACTACATCATTGTTGACTGAGTTACTTCAAGGTGATGCTAAAAATCGTCTTGGATATGCCGATGGAACAGAGAGTATTTTGCAACATACTTTCTTTGATAATATTGATATTAATTCAATCAATTCTGGTCGATATGTTCCGGAATATATTCCTGAAAAGGTAACTGATTATGATCCATTAACTGATTTACCTGGAATTAAACCATTTAAAGGTGATCAATGTATCTTCAAAGGATTTTAAATCTATTTTATGTTATGTTGCGTTGCTGTGTGTTGTTTGTTTTTAGATGTTATGTGTGTTGCTTGTTTTTAGATGTTATGTGTGTTGTTTGTTTTTAGATGTTATGTGCGTTGTTTGTGTTTTGGTGTGATGTGTGTTGTTTGTTTTTAGATGTTATGTGCGTTGTTTGTGTTTTGGTGTGATGTGTGTTGTTTGTTTTTAGATGTGATGTGTGCTGTTTTCAGATGTTATGTGCGTTGTTTGTGTTATGAAAATTGTAGTTTATTTAGTGGTGAGTCATAATTGATAGTATAGTAACATGCAATTAGTCAGTATTTTTTCCCCCGTATTTTATTTATAGCCTAGGTGGTTGCATGTAAGTAGTTTTAAAGTAGGTTTCAGTTAGTTTTATTGGAATAGCAGTTTATTTAGAATATCATAAAAGTAGTCAGTTCATTTCTATTAATTGTACTCTTAAAAGTATATTATTTTCAACCCTTTTTATTTTCTAAAGGCTCACCAGAGGTACACTTACTGCACTCACTCACCTCACCTAAGGTACCGGCCCACTTTAGTTGCAAGCGGCTCTATCCACTGTCCAGTTTAAGACCACCCTAATTCGAGTCCTGTAGTAGTAGAAAGTAAGCGTAAAATGCTGCCATATAATTGCATGTTTGTCACTAGAACTCTTGGTCGGTGTGTAAGACCTCAGGGGATAAGATTGTGGGGTTTAGTGGATGCTAATAGTAGTAGAATTAACATCAGACCATGCACGACAAATAGCGTAAGTAATACAGATTCTACAATAGTTGGAGATGCTGTTAACGATATTGGCAGGTTCTACAATACAATAGTATTTGCTGGTAGAAAAGGAATTCCTCTGGGATTAAATAGATTAAGAAAATTGTTAGAAATGGTAAATGAACCAGCACATGGAAAATTTGCAGTATTAGGAATAAATTATTATCATTATAAAGGAATGGATTTTAATTTCGAAATTAATCAAAAGTTTATATCTGCTTGTTTAAAGAGTAAAAACATTAATGGTTTGCTTGACGTATTTTTAAAATATAATTACAGGTTAGCAGCATGGACTACTGGAAATAATTTTCATTTAATAGTCACTGAATTTCATACAAATCCGGTTACGATAACAAGTGAACAATTAATAAAATTGTTTGACATTATTACAGTTAAAGGGGTTCAAGTACAAGAGCATACATTAGATTTAGTGTTACAAATAATTAGTAGCAAAAATGATTTAAATGAAGAAGTTAGAAACAATATAGTTACTTATGCCAAAAGAATATTAAAACCAGATGTTGTCGATAATCTAGTTAGTAAATATCCAACACAAGCTGCAAAGACTGCAAGTCCTGCATCAGAGACAACGTCTGTTGTATCACCACCAACCCCGTCAGATAATAAGTAAAGTAAAATTATCCTTATGTTTAAAAAAGAAAAATTATCACGCGTTCAAAAGCATTATTTTTAATACTTAGAATTAAACACTTTCGTTTTATATGTTAAATCAAACGTATCTTATGCGGTTAGACTCATAACAGCAGAATCTAAATCACCCCCTGAATGTTGTAATGCATTTATTGCATCAACCCTACTAAAACCCATCTCCGTAATTTTTCTTATGTTTTCATCATTCATAGTGTTAGAAACAGGACTACTCTCAGCAATTTTATTATTACCAGTTAACATGGCTAATCGTTTTTCTTTCGCATCTTGTGCAGAAATGGGTGGTGCTGAAGCTAAAGTATGTCCTCGGCCTGGAAAAATATCTTGTTTATTATTATCTTTAGATGCTGGATCAGTTGTGCTTAATTTTTGATAATTACGAGAACTACCAAAAACTGAACCAAATCCATTACTACCAGAATTATTATTATCATTATCGTCTCTTTGTACATTTGGATTTGCTGGTATCCAAGCTTCTGGTCCTTGTGCTAATCCGGTTAAGACCCATCCTCGTTGCCTGCTAACAGAATGTAAAAATCCACCAGATGTTTCTAATTGGTCAACATAATTACTGGATAGTTTAAATTTATCTAAAAATCCTTTACTATACATGTAACCAACAGCTATCGCTATTAAGAAACCTAGTTCTAAACCAGAAAATAATGCAAAAAATGCATACAAAACTAATGGAAAATATTTTGATGGTATATCAACTGGTATAAATAACATTCTACGAGGCAATTCGGGTTGTGCCATGCATTCAATTGTTATAAGACTAAATATAACAGTCCAAAATCCTGCACACGAAAACCCTATTGCACTACTTACACCCATATAAAATAACATTATACTTGTAACATCAAACAATATATTTGTTAATATTGAAAGTGTACAAATTAAACATAAAAAACAAGTTGAACCTAAAGCATTTTCCATTCTACTCGCCATACTTGGATAAAATAATGCAATTAATATAATAGTTAGAATACTATTGCTAACCAAAGGAGACAGAATAATACGATATAATTGTATTTTGAATATGGCATAATAAGGAACATTTGCCAAGGAGGAAGTCAGGTCGATTATAAATGAGAATATATAGATAGCAACAATTCCGATCATGCTAGCTCTGGTCACGTAAGGTGTCGTATCCATCCAACGATTATAATAATCGACATAGGGATTGGGTCGATTTGGACCTTGTTGTGCTTGTGGAGCAGGCTGCATACTCGATATTACTAGAGATTGACTCAATGATTGAATTATGTTTTTTTTTTATTTCTCCCTTTCTCCGATTTTTTTTCATAATTATGCGGAAAGTACTGCGCATCAAATAATGCACGCTTGCTACTTGCTTATAGCTTATGATGTTGATAACAGAAAATAAAACAGTTTGCATTAAAATATAATATCAAAATAAATGGATTCGAGCAATGTTCCATCATATATTTTGGATTTGCAAAAAGAATTGCATTCAAACATGTTGATGGATAATTATATAAAATCTGATACACCCAAGAAATCAGTTGAGAATGAGAATGTTAAAGACGATACTTTTATTTTAACTTCTGTTGTAAATTGTACGAGTCCGTTCACCGATAATACACTCCAAGAAGGAGATGATAAATATTTATTGTCGCCTTCGATGAATTCATCATCATCATCATCACTGCTATCTCATAGTGAGCCATATCCAACTGATAGTTGCACCAACGATGCATTAAGCGACTCGAAATCAAATTTAAGCACTGTCAATAGTGAAACATCATTATATACTCGAGTATTCGGAAAAAGAAAGACATTACACAAGGACTTGGTGATTAAATTTGATAATCCAGAAAGTACTCTATCATCATTTAAAGTACTCGAAGATCGCTTTTTGTCGTACATGTCGGGTGAATCAGAGTTAGAAAGGAAAGTTAGATTACGTTTAGACTGGTATAAAGAATTATTATTGTCTGAAATTGATGTATTAAAATCTGTTAAATCACGTCAAAAGAAAAATTTCAATGAATTAACAGAAGATTTAATACAACATGAAAAGCAAATTAAGAAATGTGGGTTATTTCATATCCTACCTTCTTTCCGTATCCAAGGTTGGCTTCGACTACTGCGGGCTAAACTTTTTCGAGATATTAGTGTGTATACAATAAGCTTATTTCATTCAAGATATGAAAGAGCGTGCAAAGTGTTGATTCAATTCAGTGCAAGACAAAATAACCCTAAAGATATAACGCAGACCCCACTTTCCTCTTACAATGAGTTTTGTATAATGCCTGAATTACTCATGAATAGGGATGAAATTTTAAGAAAGTACCATATAAAATTACAAAAACTGGATAAATTATGTGGTCGAGTAATACACTCATTCAAATTATTACTACCAGAGCTAGAGTATCGAACTTTACAGCATAGAAAAACTAGTTTAACTGAATTATTACAAAAATATGCCTCTACAATGATAACATCTAGTACTGTTGCTTTATTAGACAAAACAACATTATTGAAGTCGTGGGATGGATTTATAGAATGGTATGTGAATAGAATTAGTGTCATAAATCAATTAGAGAATGAATTCTCTGTATTAATAGAAGATGAACGAGAAAAGGAAGGAAGAATACTAAGTAGATGGTTACATTTGATATATTCCTCGTTTGTGTCATCTGATCCGAATTCTCAAAAAGTAGAAAGTATGAAGAATATATGCATGTTAAGTCCAACTGGTATAATAGGGTTTATAAAATATTTCGCTATTAATATTATTGGTACCACTTACTCAATTACTATAAACAATCAAGATGCACTATTATCTTTGACAGAGTCGCTAATATTTAAACGAATAAGTAAAAGGATTTTTAGATATCCAAGGATATCATTACATAATCAAGATGTTAATTGGCGTAGAAAATGCAAATTATGCAAGTATATTGATCCTGTCACGTATGGTGTGCCTTCTGACTACTTATCAGGTAATAAAGATAATATAATGAAACAAGATATCGATTACCAAGATAATTTTCTATCATATAAAAATCGGATGGCAACATTAAAATCATATCCAATTGGCACTTATGGTTTTGAGTATGCTAAGGCTTCTAAATTATTATCGCAAATCACGTCGTCAGTATGTCCAAGAGACATCATATTCAATTTATTCTTAGCATTAAAATGGTTATTACATGATGCATATGATATATCTGGTAAGCATGATCAGTATATCGGTGCCGATCTTATGTTTCCTATATTAGTGTTGGTTATTATCAATGCAGATGTACCAAATATGCATTTAATATTACACTTTCTGCACAACTATAGTTTAATTGAAAGATCTGGTGAAGCAAGTTATTATATTACGTGCTTGGAAGCATCTGTTGCATATATATCAAGGATTGATATACCAGCAAAAGTGTATGAAGAACATCAATATATAGCAACTGTAGATGGTAGTGAGATAGTATTTAAGCAAAATGAAGATGAAGATTTAACGACTTCGATAAGACTGTTAAGCATCGATAATGATAATGCTGTCACTAATAATGATGAAGTACTAGAACAATTACAACAATGGTTACATGAAATAACTATTGAAGAAAAAAATATTGATATTAAACCATATTTTTTTTAATAAATAAAATTTTGATCAATTATAAAACTATGAACAAATTTGTATAATAGAGACATGCCACAGTATCACTGTACACCTCAATCATCACTTGCTTCCCAAAAATCAATTAAAATATCAACCATTTGCCCCAATGACATTGGCTCTGGAAGAACTCCTGTGCCAGTTTGTGCGAACAACCTTTCAATAATATCCTCTATATCCACTGCTTTATTCTTTATTTCTGGTCGCGATACAACCCCCGCTCTAGGTCTGACCCATTCCGAACGAATCTTT
>JACCDO010789953.1_pt1 | contig 41180 bp, 40 predicted proteins | sample 7446101 | NCBI WGS metagenome assembly JACCDO01 (sample SAMN15323440, study PRJNA562643) | freshwater metagenome | isolation source: river surface water | place: USA:Blue River Watershed | collected 2017-08-16 | reverse complement strand
CAATAGCTACTTGCTTAAAACAAGGCATTAAATAATGCAATAGCTGCTTGCTTAAAACAAACCATTGAAAAAGGCAATAGCTGCTTGCTTAAAACAAACCATTGAAAAAGGCAATAGCTACTTGCTTTACCTTTGAGCTACTGAAGATAATATTTTTTTAAGTACTTTATTTTTTAAATGAATTAAAATTTATTTAGAAATGACGATATGTGAACTAGTTTGTATATTTAACATTGCCAATAATTAATATTTTTAATGTTTTTTAGACTAAAATGACACATTAAGATAAAATGATTAAACACTAACCTCAAAGAACAAGTCTCAATAAAAAGAGGAGCTAAGAATAGAAAAAATTATAGGTAAAAGGCCAATCCGCATAAAGAATGCTCCGCTGCCAAGAACGATCCATATAATGGATCTTTTATCGTCTCTCTCGTAAGAAATTCTGCACATACGAACTGCGGGTTATAATTGCGTGGGTAATAATAATTAGCAGCTTCTTTTCTAATTAAGTCTAACGAAGTCATGTAGCTATTGCGACCGACAGGCATTCAAGGCATGTTTCAGCTCTTTATCATCACATTGTCGATCAAATAGTCATCCGATACCGTTTTATAATTTATCAACAGCTCGTTTGGAATTTTAATGTTTCCGTTATAAATACCTCACACAAAAACTGTTGCCCTGACGAAAGCTACTTTCCCACCCTGTAATGTATCAGTATTATATCATTTTGTGCTTTCATAATCCCGCATTCATTCTCCAGAGGTATTCGAGAAATCATTTTTTACACAAATTTTTGGACTATTTCCGTAGTCTGAACAAAATTTGTCTGGTTCAAACAATGATTTACTAATATTGCCTAGTTCGAGTGAACCACTAGTAATGTTTGAATTTATGTCATTACTACAGCTACATAGAGTCCCACTATCGTGACTTAAAATGAAGTAAAATAACAATAAAAAAACAAAATTTATATTTTTATTTATGGTTAAAAAATTCCTGTAGTAATAAGAAAGAAATTTGGTTTTTACATTCATAAACAAAATTTAGGAATTTAACCTAACATAATGTATTAGTTTAACTATATATATATCAAAAGTAAGATTTGAACTTATAACCCTTAGGACATGATCTAAGCAAGCGGGCTAATTCTTCTTTTTTGACTTGAAATTGATTATTATAAAATAATTTTTTTTGAACTATTTACCAAAAACTAATGTTAAATATAAATTTTTAATATACAATAATTCATAGCTATCAGTATAAAATTTAGATTTAAAATAAATTGCCGTGCCTCCCCCCATTGCTTCATAATAGGAGTTTTTTAAAACGAAAAATACTACTTTTTTATACGCATACATAAGCTTACTATTTGAAATAGTATTTTAAAAATTGTACAAAATATAGATAATAAGTAATATTTTTCATTACCTGAAACTTTTATTATGACGCGATAGAAAGGACAATAAAAAACTTGAGTTTTTTAAATATGAGTCTATGTGGTTTCAAAATTTTCTTGAATTAATCATTCAAAAAAAATTTTATGTATTTATTATTAGTTTTTTTGCCATTAGTTGGTTCTTGCTGTGCTGGATTATTCGGTCGATTTCTTGGTCCTTTTGGGTCTTCTTATATTACTGTAACTTGTTTAATAGTTACATTTTGTATCTCGCTTTTTGCTTTTTTTGAAGTCGCATTAGCAAATTGTTGTGTTTATATAAAATTAGCGCCTTGGATTAATTCAGAATTGTTAAATGTGGATTGGGGATTTATGTTTGACGCTTTGACTGTTGTTATGTGTTGTGTAGTAACTTTTGTGTCTTCTATAGTACATTTATATTCTACAGAGTACATGGCTTATGATCCTCATCTTTCTCGATTTATGTCTTACTTATCTCTTTTTACATTTTTTATGTTGATACTAGTTACTGCGGATAATTTCATACAAATGTTCGTTGGTTGAGAGGGAGTGGGTCTTTGTTCTTATCTACTTATTAATTTTTGATTTACTCGAATTCAAGCCAATAAAGCGGCTATAAAAGCAATGATTTTAAATAGAATTGGTGATTTTGGTCTTGTTATTGGCATTTTGATTATTTTTGTTGAGTACAGAGCAGTTGATTATGCAACTGTCTTTGCAACAACTTCAATTTTTACGAATAAAATGTATCATTTTTTAAACTTTGATTTCAATTTAATTTCTATTATTTGTTTTTTTTTGTTTATAGGCGCAATTGGAAAATCTGCGCAGTTAGGGTTGCATACTTGATTGCCTGATGCAATGGAAGGTCCTACACCTGTTTCAGCATTGATACATGCTGCTACAATGGTAACAGCTGGAGTTTTTTTAATTGCACGTTCTTCTCCGTTATTTGAATATAGTTCTAGTATACTTAAATTAATCACGGTTTTAGGAGCTTGTACGGCGTTTTTTGCAGCTACTGTTGGGTTACTGCAAAATGATTTAAAACGAGTTATTGCATATTCAACTTGTAGTCAGTTAGGTTATATGGTATTTGCGTGTGGTTTATCAAATTATTCAGTTGGAGTTTTCCATTTAGTTAATCATGCGTTTTTTAAAGCTTTGCTTTTTTTAGGTGCAGGTTCAATTATTCACGCTGTTGCAGACGAACAAGATATGCGTAAAATGGGGGGTTTAAAAAAGTTAGTGCCATTTACTTATTCTATTATGGTAATTGGTTCTCTTGCTCTTATTGGTTTTCCATTTTTAACCGGATTTTATTCAAAAGACGTTATTCTTGAAGTTGCGTATGGTAAATATACATTACAAGGTCATTTTAGTTATGTTTTAGGTACAATAGGTGCTTTTTTAACAGCATTTTATTCAACTCGATTAATTTATTTAACATTTTTATCTAAACCAAATGGTTATAAAAGTATTATTTGTTCAGCATTTGACTCTTCATATCAAATAACGAGTTCTCTTTTTCTTTTGGTTATTCCTAGTGTATTGATTGGATTTTATGCTAAAGACATGATTATAGGTTTTGGAAGTGATTTTTGGGGAAATGCTATTTTCGTTACGATTGAAAATATGAACAGGGTGGATTCAGAATTTATTGTTCATTTTTATAAAATATTACCAGTCGTTTTGAGTTTATTAGGTGTCACATCGTCATTTCTATTATATGTATTTGGTAGCAAAATATTAGTTAAATTGAAGTTTTCTAGTTTAGGCAAAAAAATTTATAATTTTTTCAATAAAAAATGATTTTTTGACAAAATATATAACGAATATGTTAGTCAATATTTTTTTACCGTTAGTTATACAATTACTTATAAAACAATTGACAGAGGAATAATTGAAATTTTTGGGCCAATGGGATTGTCTTCAATTATAACAAAAAAGGCCTCATATATTTCTAGGCTACAAACTGGTTATTTGTACCATTACACTTTTTTAATTTTGATAGGTCTTACTATAATTCTAGGCCTGCGACAATTTTGAGTTCTTGCTAATAATTTTGTCGATTTTAAAATTTTTATTTTGTTCTTTGTTTTAAACTTTTTTTTACTGAATGAGAAAATTTTTAAAAATTTATAATATAATAATGGCAACTCAAAATTCACAATTAAGTCCTATTTATAAATTTGTAACTCGTTGACTTTTTTCAACTAATCACAAAGACATCGGAACTTTATACTTAATTTTTGGTGCAATTTCAGGTGTAGCCGGTACTGCTTTGTCTTTATACATTCGAATAACATTAGCACAACCTAATGGAAGTTTTTTAGAGTACAATCATCATTTATACAATGTGATTGTCACAGGGCATGCTATATTAATGATTTTTTTTATGGTAATGCCAACTTTAATTGGTGGATTTGGTAATTGATTTGTTCCTTTAATGATTGGCGCTCCAGACATGGCTTTCCCTAGAATGAATAATATTAGTTTTTGATTACTACCGCCTTCATTATTATTATTGTTTGCATCAATGTTAACTGAAGCTGGTGTGGGTACAGGATGGACTATTTATCCACCTTTGTCAAGTGCGACAGCTCATTCTGGTGGTTCTGTAGATTTAGCTATTTTTAGTTTACATTTATCTGGTGCTTCTTCCATTTTAGGAGCTATTAATTTCATTTGTACAATTTTTAATATGCGAGTAAAAAGTTTGTCTTTTCATAACTTACCGTTATTTGTGTGGTCTGTTTTAATTACTGCGTTTTTGTTGTTGTTATCGCTGCCCGTATTAGCTGGAGCAATCACAATGTTATTAACAGATAGAAATTTTAACACCACTTTTTTTGACCCTGCAGGTGGAGGTGATCCTGTTTTATTCCAACATCTTTTTTGATTTTTTGGTCATCCTGAAGTTTATATTCGTGCGCCATTGTGCTTAATATTTCACTAATCCTGTGATTATACTTAGTTATCTATTTTGTATTAAAACGCTTTTCCTTAATATACGCAAGTGTATTAAAAGCGGAAATGAACGTCACTTGCGAAGTCAGATTTTCTTCAAAAATAGTTGGCGAGTTATGATGTATAAGGTTAGGCTTACCAAGTTGACACTTCACACTTATTTTTCACTAAATAACAACTTTATAATCTGTAATGAGTTGTTCAAGTTGGGGCTTTCTGCCAGAATATATAGAAAGTCTTTGGTAACCAATTTTAAGTCTTGTTATCAACACTGTTTTGTGAAGCAACAACCTAACTACATTTATAAGGGGGTACTAAGAACTATGGGACATCTTAAAAGGCGAAAGTCTTTGAGAAGCGGAAACTCTATAAGAGAGTTAGGTTTTAGACGTTTTAGTTCAGTTGCTCATAGCGATAAACGTTTATCTATTCGTTTAAATGAATTAAAAAAAATAAATCGAATTAACAAAGAACATACTAATTATAAATTGAAATATATCATTTCAAATGTTAAAGTTCTTATTTTATGTTATGATAATAACAAAAATATATTTAAAAATTATGTTCTACGTGCTGAATCTACTTTTTTGACCTCGATAAATTTAAAATTACTTACAGCTATTAGTCAAGAATTGAAAACAGGCATGTTTGAATTCAAATTAAATCGCTTGATTAATATATTTAAATGTGATAAGAAAGTTAAAAACTTTTTAACTAAGCACAGTATTAGTAATAGTATTATTGAACAAGCCTCTTTTACTATTTTAAATACAATCTATACTTTTTCTTCTATAAATTCGTCAGATGATTTGTTTTTTGCAAAAGCTGTAAGAACGGCTTTTCTAAAAACAAGATATAAATTTCAAGAGGCAAAATGATGTTTAAAAAAGGCTATTAAACATCATTCTTTTAATTTTGACTCTAAAATTTTATTGAGATTTTTAAATACACGAATCGTTTGTTTTAAATTTCTAAACTTAATAAAAAAGCTCATTAAAGCTTGTTATAGTAAAAGTTGGAAATTTTCTTCACTCGATAAAATTTTTTTTCAACCTACTATTTTGCATTGAATATTAAATAATATTTATTGAGTTGAACTACAATTATTTATCGTCGAGCTTTCAGACTATTTTAATCAGAATAGTTTTTGTAAAAAATTTCTTTTGTTTAGGTGTATTTATTACAAAACAAAAAAAATAGTTCATATTACTTTTTTAACAACAAAATTACCTAAAAAACATTGAAAAATTTATAATAACAACTTTTTTCAGTTTCGAAAATTTTATCACATTTGCTACATTAAAAAAATTTTAGTTGGAGTTGTGGGATCTTATAAAGCTACTGTCAAAATCTCTAACAAAATTGAAAGGTTTATAAGAATTGAGTTACATTTCGCACATAATTTTCAAAAAACATTAGTTATTTCTCTCAGTAAAACTCCTATATTTTTTTCAGGTTTTTTTATGAAAAAATATAGAAGACATTTAAAAAAACGAAAAAGTGTTGTTTTAAATACAAAAATACCTCGTAAAATTATTTTAAAAACATCCATAAAAGTACTTTTTGAAAAAGCAACTTTAAACAGTTTTTTTAAAAAATGCCATAACAGGTTTATCCCTACAACGGTAGCCTGTTGTGTTAATTTGAATCATCAAAACATTCTGCGTTATTATAATTTTGTTATTTATCGCATATTTAATCATTATTTTTTTGCAAATAGTAAAAAATCTTTTATTTATTTTGTTCGGGAGTTTCGGCTTTCTTGCGCTCGCACTTTGGCTCTAAAATATAAGTTATGTCACGCGTCTAAAATTTATAAAAAATTTGGATTTAAGTTGAAATTTTTTGATGAAAGTATACCGTTTTTTATTCAACCAACATTTGAAATGGTAGTAAACTTAAAACACTTTGTTGTCATTCTTGATAATTATAGATAGTCTAGTGAAATTGTGTTTAAGTTAATAACTTAAAAAAGTAAATATAAAAATTTTTGCATGAAATAAATAGATAACAGTAATTTCATAAACCAATACTGTCGTTTCATTTGTTTCAAAAATTTAGATATTTTCATTTTTAATAGTGTATTGTCATTTATTTTAAAATGACTAAAATTGTTTATTAGTCTTTAACCAGAGAGCCGTATGATATCAAAATATCACGTACGGTTCGGGAGGGTTTTGTATGTGCTAAAACTTTTTTTGAGTACGTGCCTATTAAACGACCTCACTTATTTTGCCTGGTTTTGGGATTATTAGTCATATTGTAGTTAGTACCGCAAAAAAACCTATTTTTGGTTATTTAGGTATGGTCTATGCTATGTTTTCAATTGGTGTTTTAGGCTTTATCGTATGAGCTCATCATATGTTTACGGTAGGTTTAGATATAGATACTAGAGCTTATTTCACAGCAGCAACTATGATTATCGCTATTCCAACAGGAATTAAAATTTTTAGTTGACTTGCTACTTTATGAAAAGGGTCTATTGATTTACGAACTCCTGGTCTTTTTGCTATTGGTTTTATATTTTTATTTACTGTTGGAGGTGTTACTGGAGTTGTTCTTGCAAACTCTGGAATAGATATTGCTTTACATGATACTTATTACGTAGTTGCACATTTTCATTACGGTGCGCCGTTTAGCGACGTTTTCGGTTGTCTAGTAACGTAGACCTGTTTTATTGATTTTTTTGTTTATATTTTAAATGTTTTTATACCATAAAAACATTTAACGCAAAAATAGTAAATCATTGTACTTACCGGAAAAGATTGATTTTGCAAGGTAACATAGCATGTACAAAAAAATCTTTTGAAAAAGTAAAGATTGAGAAAAATATATTTATGGATAGAGTAGCGAATCTCAACTTGATTGTAGGATTTCAAAGTCCTTATTTTTTATTGAATGCTCAAAGTAAAAAAGATTACGTGATTTCTTTTTTATTAAATCAATTAAAGCAGCAAACTAGTAGTTCTAGGTGAGCTAAAGAGAATCCTGAAAATATAAAAATTTGAAAACAGTCGAAATTCGGGATTTTTCGAGAGATTAAAATCTTAGAAAAACGGAGGATCCATATTACCTCTTATATTAGGGGAAAGGGGTCTAACAAGTTTGAGGTTAAAAAAGCTTGGTTTGTGAATCAGACTATTGAAAACAATTTTTGAAAATTACGTAAAAACGCAGAATCTAATGAAAAATGTAACAATTTAACTACTATATTAGTGGATCACGATTTTTTAATATGATGTTATGTTAATATTAAGTTCAGGTCCGAAAAAACAAAAAATAAAAATATTCTCTGTGGAACAAATAATAAATGATTTAAAGAAATTCGTAATTCTATTAAGAATAAAGAATTTTGTTTTAAGCCATATCGAAAAATGTGTAGTACGAAATCAATTAAAAAACTGAAGTTTTTTATTCTCCCATCTTTTCGAGATCAAATGATTCAAGAAGCAATGAGAGTGTTATTAAGCATTGTCTATACTAAAAATTTGTATGAATTATTTCAAGGGTTTTTAAAACCTTCTCGTCAAAAGGCGCTTAACTTGATAAGTTTACGGTATAACAAAGTAAATTGATTTTTTAAAGGTAGTTTTCAACAGCATTTGAATATTAATGAAAGTGTTTTAATTTATTTTCTCCGTAAAAAAATCCAAGACAAATTTTTCATTAATCTTGTTTATAAGTTTTTTTGCGTAGGTTACAATAAAAACGTAGATTCTCTTGATTTGATGGCTGCTAATGCTAGGCAAAGAAAAACGTTAATATTTGAGTTATTCGATATTTATATGCAGTCTTTAGACGCGTGAATACTGAATATTCTTATCCCCAAACACACGAAAAGTAATTGAAAAAAAATTTGTTATAAACACCATTCAGCGATTAAGGTGACTACAATACCTATCAATGAATTTTTCAAAAATTTTGTCTGTAATAATAACTATTATACTAAAATTTTTTACGTTCGGTATGTTAATTATTTTTTCATAGGAGTGGTTGGATCTAAAAAAACTTGTGAACGAATTAAAGATGAAATACAATTCTTTCTAAAAAAAAATTTAATATTAACATTTGATTTAAAAAACACTAAAACGATTTATCCAATTCTCAATCGTGTTTTTTTCCTCGGATATTCTATAAGTTGTATTTTTTCAAAAAAAGTAAAAGCGTGGTCTAATTTAATAGGCAAATTCCACCGAACAGTTACTAAGATTGTTTTTACAGTGTCGATAAAACGAATCCTGAAGCAACTACGTAAAAAAGGATTTTTAAATAGTAAAAACAAACCAATTAAAAATAGTAATTATGTCCACAACAAATTAATAAAAATTGTTAGTTTTTATAAGTCTTTAGAACGAAAAATTATGGATTATTATTCTATGGCTATCAATTTTAATAGATTAGCGTTTAAAGTTCATTATATTTTGAAATATTCATGTGTGCTAACAATAGGCTCTAAAATGAGTTTTAAAACTAAGAAAAAAACTTTTAAATGTTTCGGAAAAAACCTTACAGTGAAAACTGAAAAAATATCGATTTCTTATGTTTTTATACCTTATATAAATTTTAATTCTAACTTTATAAGTTTGAAAAACACAATTAAACCTTTCACTGATTCCACAATTATGGATTATATCGGTTTTGCGAATTCTCGACTTGCTTGTTACTCAAATAAATTCAAAAATACATAACTTTTATTTGGTTATTGCTGTTACGTGTAAAATCCAATTTATAAAAGTTTTAAAAAAACGATTTTTAAGTAAAAGATAAAATACTTAAATTGATGAGAGCCGTATGCGACGAAAGTTGCCTGTGCGGTTCGGGGTCGACTTGTTTTATTGCAAAAATAAATTGACGAGTTAGGCCACTATTATCAATGGGAGCTGTCTTTTCAATGCTTGGAGGACTTTATTTTTGGTTTGAAAAAATTACTGGTGTTCGATATTCTGAAGTATTGGGAAAAATTCATTTTTGAAGCTTCTTTGTTGGTGTCAATTTAACTTTTTTTCCAATGCATTTTTTAGGTGTTGCAGGTATGCCAAGACGTATTCCTGATTATCCTGATGCGTATTTTACATTTAACAAACTTGCATCTTGAGGTTCTTATATTTCTGCAATATCTTCATTATTTTTTTTTTATGTTGTATTTGAAGCTTTTTCAGCTAATAAAATCAACAAAAAAGAATACTAACGATTTTTTAATTTTTTGGGTTAAAAATTATATGTTTTACAGTAATGCAACTATTTTTTAAAATTAAAAAATAAAAAAAATTAATTAGACTAGGAAATATAATTTTATTTCCATCTAATCTTTGTAAAAAATAGTTTAACTCTATTTTAATTTTGTGCTTTTAGATTATGACCTCGCATCTCGTATTTCTGGTAAATTTCTCAATTCAAATTCGTCAAAGTACGGCAACTCAAATTTTTTAGCTTCTTTTGTTATTAAAAGTATAAGATTAAGTAAAAACTATTTGTTAGCTCTTTTAGATAGTCATTTGATACATTACCCAAGCCCATTAAATTTAACTTATGCGTGAAGTTTCGGGTCGTCTGCAGGGATTTGTTTAGTTATACAAATTCTATCAGGAATTTTTTTAGCTATGCATTACACACCGCATATTGATTTGGCTTTTAGCAGTGTTGAACACATTATGCGAGATGTAAATAATGGATGGTTAATTCGTTATATTCATGCAAATGGAGCTTCTATGTTTTTTATTGTCGTATATTGCCATATTTTTCGTGGACTTTATTTTGGCTCTTACATGCAACCAAGGCAGTTGCTTTGATGCTCAGGTGTTCTTATTTTCATTCTAATGATGGGAACAGCGTTTATGGGTTATGTTTTACCTTGAGGGCAAATGAGCTTTTGAGGTGCAACTGTTATCACAAGCTTAGTTACGGCAGTACCGATTGTTGGTCAATCAATTGTTGATTGATTATGAGGAGGGTTTACTGTTAATAATGCTACATTAAATAGATTTTTTAGTTTACATTTCTTTTTACCTTTCATAATTGCAGCACTAAGTTTAATACATTTAGCACTTTTACATAAAGATGGTTCAAACAATCCGTTAGGAATTGATAGTAAAGTTGATAAAATAGCATTTTACCCGTATTATGTTGTTAAAGATCTTTTTGCATTTTTTTGTTTTTTAGTCTTCTTTGGCGGTTTTGTTTTTTACTTCCCAAATGCGCTAGGTCACCCAGATAATTATATCCCAGCAGATCCAATGCAAACACCAGCTCATATTGTTCCTGAATGATATTTTTTACCTTTTTATGCCATTTTACGGTCTATTCCAGATAAACTAGGCGGTGTTGCAGCTATGGGTGGTGCTCTTATTATTTTATTTTTGATACCTTTTACAAATACTTCTGAAATTCGAAGTACAACTTTTAGACCTATATTCAAAATTTTCTATTGACTAACTGTTGCTGATTTTTTATTATTAGGCTGAATAGGCCAAAAACCTGTTAAAGATATATACGTTATAGTTGGGCAATTTGCAACTGGTTTTTATTTTCTATTTTTCATGATTTTAATTCCTTTTATAGGGATTATTGAAACTAAATTAATGAATTACGTTTGTAAAAAACAATAATTTTGAACAAAATCCGTTTGTAATCTTTTTTTATTTAAAAATGCAATATGAAATTGTTAATAATTTCAATTATTTAAAATTTTTCTAGAAAAGACTTTAAATTAATAATGACAGTAAAAAAAAAAAATTTATTGAAAAAAATAAAAAATTTCACGATTAATTTTGGGCCTCAGCACCCAGCGGCCCATGGTGTATTAAGATTGGTATTGGAGCTTAATGGTGAGATAGTTAATCGAGCCGATCCCCATATCGGTCTATTGCATAGGGGTACGGAAAAATTAATTGAGTATAAAACCTATGTGCAAGCTTTGCCATATTTTGATCGTTTAGATTATGTTTCTATGATGGCACAAGAGCATAGTTATTGTTTAGCTATCGAAAAACTTTTTAATTGTAAAATTCCAGAACGTGCACAATATATTCGAGTACTTTTTATTGAAATTACTCGAATTTTAAATCATTTGTTAGCCGTTGGTTGTCATGCTATGGATGTAGGCGCAATGACACCGTTTTTGTGAGCATTTGAAGAAAGAGAAAAATTAATGGAATTTTACGAGCGGGTATCAGGTGCTCGAATGCATGCGACTTATTTTAGGCCTGGAGGATTGCAAGTCGATATTCCTAAAGGTTTATTAAATGATATTTATATGTTTACTGAACAATTTACATTACGGTTAACTGAAATGGAAGATATGTTAACTGAAAATCGAATTTGAAAGCAGCGATTAGTTGATATTGGTATTGTTACAGCTAAAGATGCGTGTCAATGAGGTTTTAGTGGAGTTATGTTACGTGGTTCTGGGGTCTATTGAGATTTGCGAAAAAGTCAGCCCTATGAAATTTATGACAAACTTAATTTTGAAGTACCCGTAGGCAGTAATGGTGATTGTTATGATCGCTATCTAATTCGAATTTTTGAAATGAAAGAGTCGTTAAAAATTATTGAACAATGTTTGAACTCAATGCCAAAAGGTTTTATTAAAACAAATGATTTCAAAATTTCTCCTCCTACTAGAGTCGAAATAAAACAATCTATGGAAGCATTAATTCATCATTTTAAAATGTATACTCAAGGAGTAACTGTTCCTGCTAACGAAACTTACATAGGCACTGAAGCACCTAAAGGTGAATTCGGAGTTTATTTGATTTCTGACAACTCAAACAGGCCTTATAGATGCAAAATCAAAGCTCCGGGATTTAACCATTTACAAGCTTTAGATTTTATGTCTAAAGGGCACTTAATTGCTGATGTTGTTACTATTATAGGCACTCAAGATATTGTATTTGGAGAAGTTGATAGGTAAACTAGCAAAATGTGCCTTAATTTAAAATCGTTTAAAACGTTACAAGTTTTTTCAAATGGTTGTATTTGTTTTAGTTCTTCTATTTATTTAAAAACTTTTAAAAAGTATAATTTTTTCAGAAAAAGTTCAGTTATTAATACATCAAAATCTTCACCAACAGTTACGAAACATTCAAATTTCTTCTACCTTAAATATCGCGATCAAATTTTCAAAAATTTAATAAATGAATTCACAATTAATTGTAAAAAACATTAAAAATTTATTTGAATTATGCCCATTAGAAAAAATTCAATTTTATGGTCGAGATTTAATCATTGTCGTAAAACCAAAATTATTGTATGATATTTTGTTGTTTTTTAAATACCATATAACTTATCAATTTGACATTTTAACATGTATAAGCGGTGTTGATTATCCTAGTAATAAATATAGATTTAAATTAGTTTACGATTTATTAAGTATTCGTTATAATGTTCGTTTTAGAATTAAAACTTTTACTCATGAATTATTCGGAATCAATTCTTGCAATCGGTTATATTTTACAGCAGGTTGATATGAATGTGAAATTTGAGACATGTATGGTGTCTTTTTTAAAAATCATTCTAATTTGAAGCGAATTTTAACTGATTACGGTTTTGAAGGGCATCCACTTAGAAAGGACTTTCCATTAAGTGGTTTTGTTGAAATGAAGTATAATGAAACAGAAAAAAGAGTAATAAATGAATCTATTGAATTGTGTCAAGAGTATCGAACGTTTAAATTTTTATCTCCTTGATAGTAGATTAATCATTTGACATGCAAAAACAGATTCAAAAAGATTCAAATATTAGAAAGCTTTTTACTAAACAGGAATTAATTTCTAATATTCTAAAAACTATAATCAAAAATGAAAATTTTTCATTAATCTTGAAATTAAATGCTGTGCTAAAATTATCTAATCTTTCAATTAATTTAAATAAAACTCGTTTTGTAAATAGATGTGTTTTAACTAAACGAAAAGCCAAATTTAATAAAACTTTTAAAAAGTTTTCAAGATTAAGTTTTTTACGGTTAGCAAGGTCTGGTTGTATTGCTGGCCTAAAAAAATCTTCTTGGTAATAAATAAATTAAAAATGACTGTATCTTCTCTTTTTTCAAAAAACTATTTTTGTTTGAATGATTTTTTATTTTGTAATAAATATTTATATTTAAATAACTCTTTATTTTATAATGAGTATGCTGTAATTCTGACTTTTATTTTTATTGCTGTTCTGTTGTCAGTTATTATAATACTTTTTTCATATATTTTTGTAGTTCAAAATCCAGAAACTGAAAAACTGTCTTCGTATGAATGTGGTTTTGAACCTTATGAAGATGCACGCCATACTTTTGACGTTAAATTCTATTTAGTAGCTATTTTATTTATAGTTTTTGATATTGAAACAATGTTTTTAATACCTTGAACTAATGTGCTAGGTCAACTCGATATTGTTGGGTTTTGATCTATGATTGATTTTATGTTTGAATTAGGTATTGGTTATATATATATTTACTGTGTGGGTGCGTTAAATATTAGTTAATGTTTAAAATTTTTCGTTATTTTATTTTGTAGTTTTGAATTATTTGAGAAAGGTGACTGAGTGGCTTAAAGTGAAGGTTTGCTAAATCTTTGTATAACTTTTTATACCGTGGGTTCGAATCCCATCCTTTCTTTATTAATTGCAGTTTACCTATTTTAATGGAATATAGCCAAGTCGGTAAGGCCTTCGTTTTTGGTACGAATATTCAAAGGTTCAAATCCTTTTATTCCAAAATCTGATGATTTTATTAAAAATGTCTTCATCGTCTAGAGGTTAGGACTTCACCCTTTCACGGTGATAACACGGGTTCGAATCCCGTTGAAGATATATTTTAATGCCCGCACATTGCATAAACTAAACCACTACACAGTGTCCAAATGTTTATACCGTTTTATTAGTATTTAAAATTTGTTTGCTCGACTCTGAAAAACTTTGAACATTGAATCATAGTAGAAGAGTATTTAGTATTAAAGTTTTTGCTATCTAAATAAAAATCATTTAATCAAAATCTTAACTGTGATTTAAAAATTTGATTTCGTCTAGGTTTAAAACTTAAACAATTTATAATAGGATTTTTAACTCTTTTTAACATTTGAAACGCTAAATTATTTAAACTGGCTACAGCATAATATTGGAACCCTATAAAATTTCTAAAATGACATGGTATGTTAGAATTAAACGCTATTTTATTTTTTTGGAAAATATTTGAAATATAAAATGTATTTTTACAATAAGAAATCATTTTTCTTATAATTTGTCAATCACTTTTGGTATGATTTAAAGAAGTTAGTATTTTACTTACTTTATTAATACTCCCTGCAGTATTGATATAAGTTCCTGACGTCTCAAAAAAGACGTTATTTGGTAAATGTATCTGATTGCACAAATTAAAATTTTTTTTAAATACGATTGTCTCTTTTGTTTCAATAATGTTATTTTGTGTTATTAAAAACTTATTTATATTTTGATAATTCTGAAAAAAATTTAACAGTTTAAAATTTAATAGTTTTTTTATATTGTATGTTTTAAATGAACTGTTTAAAAAATAAATTCCTAGAGAATTTTTAAAATCTGAATTTTGTACTGTTTTCAAGAGATTAAAGTTGTTAATACCATTTTCATTTAAAGTTGAGTTTAGAATATTTACTTGTTTTAATGTTTTAGAATGCGAGTGTAAATGAATATAGTTTGTTAACAGTTTAAACATACTTGTTATACTAGAAGAATCTTTTCGTTTAAATATTTCTGAGTTTGATATTAAGATAGGATTTAAAGAGTTTACAAGCTCTTGACAATATAAATTGTTACCCTCAACTAAAGACTTTAAATTTTTTGTATTATTACTAAGGCTAGAAGTAGAAAAGGTTAGATTGGATAGAGATCCTATTTGAATTACCTTAAAATTACCTTTTAAATACCTAGATCGAAGAATCAAATTTAATTTAGAGCCTTCATAACGAGGATTTGTGCCTATTAAAAAACATATGTCTGATGTTGAAACTTGAGAATCACTTAAATTCGAGTTTAGTAAATAGTTTTGTTCTAAATCAATAGCCATATTTTGTGATTCTGACTGTCTTAATTTAAAAAAAGAGTATTTATGACTTAAAATGTGTAATAAATTTAAAACTTCCAAGCTTATATCTTTGTTTAAGCAAATTGTGATTTGATAATGCTGGTATAAATGTTTTGATAAATGAGTTTTAAAGTAGAGTACATAAAAAATTTCTTTAAACAGTTTTTTTCAGGATAAACCACTAAACAGTTTGTTAGTGTTTTCAATGAAAGTGTATGTTATTCTTTCTGGAGAAAACATGCCATCGAATGAATAACGAGTTTTATCGGAGATTCAATTTGTCTTATAAGTTGTTCAATCATAACTAGGTAAAACTTTTATTATTTGATTCTTTTTGATAAATAATTGAATAGGAGTCCCAAATCCGTCTGAAAAATCAATAAATGTAACATTCTTTAATTCTCAATTTCGACTTATAAACGGGTAAGGTTTCGACGTTAAAGCTCCTACAGGACAAAGATCAATAACATTACCAGATAATTCGGACTGAAAAATTTTTTCAACATAAGTGCCGATTTCACTTTGCAAACCTCTTCCAAACATTCCTATGAGTTCCACTCCAGCTATTTCGGCTGCAAAACGTACACATCTTGTACAGTGAATACATCTTGTCATTACAGTTTTAACTATAGGACCAATATTTTTATTAATAACGATTCTTTTAAAGTTGTAAAATCTTTTTTTGGTTAGTCCAAAAAAAAGGGATTGGTCTTGTAAATCACATTCACCACCTTGATCACATATTGGGCAATCTAAAGGATGGTTTAATAATAAAAATTCTAAAATATTTTCTCTAGCTTTTTTCACTAGTGGACTGTTTGTATAAATATCCCCATTGGCTAAACAAGATTTTGCATTCATTGCACAAGATACAATAGGTTTTGGTGAGTTTTTTAATTCTATAAGGCACATACGGCAGTTTCCTGAAATAGATAAACCTTTGTGATAACAGTAGTGTGGTATGTTAATTCCTAGTGTTTCACAGTACTCAATAAGAGGTGTGTTTTGTTTTCAAAAATTATTATTAGAATTATTTTTAAACTCTAAATCATAGTTAAATTTTATATTGTTTATGTAAAAATATTTCAAAAATTATGAAAAATTAATTTGGATTGAAGGAAACATAGCTTTTAATGGTTAAAGCATCGACCTGTCACGTCGAAGATTGCAGGTTCAAATCCTGTTGTTTCCGATTTTATTTTTAACCTTTAATGTTTTTAATTTTATCTATCTTAATAGTATTCTTTAATCTATAGTACACGGTTAAAATAGCTAAACCTATAGCAGATTCTGTAGCAGCGATAGTTAATACGAATAAAACAAATATATAACCTACGATGTCGTCCAAATAAATAGAAAAAATAACAAAATTTAAATTTATAGCTAATAACATCAACTCAATAGATATTAATGTTATTAATATATTTTTTCTATTTAAAACAAGCCCCAATACCCCAATTAAAAATAAAGTTAGAATAACATTCAAAATATAATTTAAATTTAAGATTATCATGTATAATTTAGTAAAATTTGGGTACATTGGGATTCGAACCCAAGACCTGTGGATTAAAAGTCCAATGCTCTACCGACTAAGCTACATACCCTCTTCGTTTTTTTAATGTAATAACATTATAATGCAAAAAGAATTAAAAATGCCATCATTAATGAAAAAAGTGCAATAGCTTCAGTTAGTGCAAAACCTAAAATAGCCATTTTAAACAATTCGTCTTTTAAAGAAGGATTTCGTGAAGTTCCAATTACTAATGCACCAAATACAGTACCAATTCCCACTCCAGCTCCTGCTAGTCCAATAGTAGCTAATCCAGCTCCTATAAATTTAGCTGCTTGTAATAACATATCAATATGAAAAAATATATTTGTTTTCGGTGGCTTTAACGCAGCTATTAAATTTAAACTCCTATTATTTAAAGTTCCCATCAAATACTATAATTTTTGAAAATTTTTGCAGTCTGTGTAATATGTAATTTCTAGAAATTACATAAAAATTATTGTTTTAATAGGTAGTTTAGCTCCCCCAGTTTTAAAAGCTGAAACTGCTGTATTATTAGGGACACCGCAAACTTCAAACATAATTGTACCAGCACTAATTTTAACACCTCAATGAGAAAAAGTACCTTTACCTTTACCCATTCTAACTTCTGTAGGTTTTGTTGTAATAGGTATATTAGGAAAAATTCGTATCCATAATTTTCCTTTTCGACTTAATTTTCTGACAATTGCTTGTCGAGCTGCTTCGATTTGTCTAGATGAAATAGTCCCAGATTTTGCAGCTTTTAAACCAATATCTCCAAATTTTAGTCTGTTTGAACGAAAGTTGTATTTATGGAGTTTTCCTTTTTGTGTTTTTTTATATTTAGTTTTTTTAGGTTGTAATAGCATAAATTTTTTAATTTTAATTTTCACAAAGTCAAATTTTTATACCAAAAGTTCCGTTAATAGTGTAAGCAGTTGATTGATGATAATCAACTTTAGAATTAATTGACTGAAGGGAAAATTTTCCGAACTGCATTATGACTTTTTTTGCTCTGGGTGCTCTATTGAATCTACCTTTAATGACAACTTTTGCGCCTGAAATACGTGAGACCTCCGCGTTAATCAAAAGTTGTATACTTTGTTTTAAAAAACCTACAAAATAGTTGTCTTTCCTAGAAATAGTGCTTCGATCATTTCTTATTTGATTTTGTTTAAATTGATAACTTATAAACTCTGTTAGTAGTTTTGCCGATTTTCTTTTAGAAATACTAATAAATAAAATGTTGAGAGCTTCTTTAAAAAAAGAATTTCGAACAAATTTTTTTAATTGTTTGAACACTGTTTTACAGTTTTTAATTTGACTATACGAAAGCTGTTTATAGTTGTTTAAGTTTTGCAGTTTTACAAGAATGTTAACTTTCTTTTTAGTATATAGCGCTAAACTTTCTAGTAAAATATCTTCAAATTTTTTCAAAACTATCATTTGTTTTGCTTTTGATCTATAATAGAAAGTATTTTTTTTATTTATTTTTTTGATATTCAAACGTTTAATTCGAATTGAAAATTTCTTCTGATATTTAGTTAAACTTTTATCGATAGTATTAATTGTTTTTTCTGTTAAGTAAAAAGAAATAAATATTTGTAAAGAGTTTTCAGAATAGAAGATTTTACAATTATGAATTTTTATTTTATACAATGCAAAAATTCGGTTTATATATTTTTGAATTTCTAAAGTTTTATACAAATATAAAGAAGTCTCTTCGTTGTTTTTTTCAATATATTTTTGTTCCCAATTTTTTTGACGAATACCTAATCGAAAAATACGTGCGTCTATTTTTTGCCCCACTTTCGTTTATTTTTTTTTTTTTTTATAAGAAAACTGTTTTCGTGTGCTAATAAATTCTCCTAGTTTATGGTTAATCATTTCTTCTATAATTTTGATAGTTATAAACGTTTTTCCATTATAAATTTGCAATGTAATTCCAACAAATTTTGGCACGATCATAGAATTTTTTGAGGTTGTTTTAATTATATTTTTAGTCTTGTTATCGTTATTTTCAATTTTTTTCAATAACTTATTGTTAATGTACGGTCCTTTTCATTTAACTCTGTTCATTTATTAATGTTTTAATAATTTAAGTTTATTGTTTTCGTGTTTTACCATTTTTGGTAGGTTTACCTCAAGGAGTAACAGAAGACCTTCCTCCTGATGTTTTACCTTCACCTCCTCCGTGAGGATGGTCTACGGGATTCATAGCAACTCCTCGGACAGTAGGTCTTTTATTTAGTCATCTATTGCGACCTGCTTTATGAATTAGTCTAAAAAATGAAAATTCATTGGAAACTGTCCCAATGGTTGCTTGGCACGTATTCGGTAAAAATTTTTGTTTACCAGAGCTTAAGACAATTCGACAATAATTTGAGTTTTTTTCTATTAATTGAGAATTTGTTCCAGCAGATCTACTAAACTGAGCTTTTTTGTTTTTTTTTAATGAAACATTGTGAATAAAACTTCCTACAGGAATTTTTGCTAGTGTTAGTGTATGACCAACCTTCAATTCTGCATGAAGTCCTGACTTTATAATATCACCAATAATCAAATTTTTAGGAGCAATTACATAAAAATATTCAAAATTTAAAAAGTCATAGATAGAAGCAATAAAAGCTGTACGATAAGGGTCGTATTCTAAACTAATTACGATTCCTATTGAATCTGTATTTCTTGTAAAATTAATTTTTCTGTATTTTTTTTTATGTCCCCCACCTTTATGGTGAATTGTAATTTTTCCCGTATTATTTTTTCCTGTGTTATTTTTTTGCCCTTGTATCTGATTTTTTATTAAAGGAGTTTTGCTTAAATTTTTTTTTAGTAAATTCTTTAATTTTTTTTGTGTTAATATAGTAAATTTGTTTTTCATTAAATTCATAAAAATTGTTTTAAAAATTCATGCTTTTATTAAAAATAGTAAATAAATCGTTTTTTTCTTCTAATTACATATTTCAAAACTATGTAAAATACTTATTTTATAAAATTAAAATTTTAGAGCTTGTAAAAAAAGAAACTCTCTTTTTTTACCTAAGTTGAATGATAATATTTGTATATACTAAATTTTATGCTTTAAAAAAAAAAAAAAACTATTTTACTTCCTCTTTATTCACCTTTTTTTTTAATAATCAAAAATTAATTAGTTATGTTATCAATATTAATTTATCGTTAACTAATACTTTTATTAATGTAAACAACATAAAAGGTAACCCTAAAACTTTTTTTTCAGCAGGAATGTTCAATTTTCAAAAAACACAAAAAACCAAACAACCCAAAGCTATACTTACTATTTTAAAAACATTGTTGTTAAAATTTAAAATGTATAAGATTAAACCTGTAGCAGTACATTTTAATAACTTATTTTTTAATCAACAATCATACATTCTAAAACGTTTAAAACAAAAAGTATTCGTTAAATTGATCATGAGTTATAACTATTGTCCTCATAACGGTTGCAGATTAAAAAAAAAAAAACGAATTAAAGTTCGTACCCGTACTAGAAAATTATAGAAGGGATGGCTGAGCGGTTAAAAGCGGCAGATTGTAAATCTGTTAAGTTAATCTTATCGTAGGTTCAAATCCTACTCCCTTCATCGAAATATAACGCAGTTTGGTAGCGTGCCTGTTTTGGGAACAGGAAGTCATGTGTTCGAATCACATTATTTCGAAATTTGCGCTATTTTTTCATTTCTGAATTTAGAGTAAGGCATTTTCGTAAAAAATTGTACAGAATTATAAAACCCGTAGACATTTTCAACATAGGATAATTTTTTTAAAGTTTTTATTTGTTTTTTAGAATAAATTTTATTATTTAGTTTTAGGCTTAATAAGCTAATCCATGGGCTAATATTGTAAAATTTTTTGACAGCTAGTTTAGTATTATTTGTATGCACTAGAATAACGGGCCCATGAATTGAGGTAATTATATTTTTGAAGATCGAGTTATTAAGTACATTAATGATCAATGTATTTAAAACTCGAAAATATATTAATTCATCTTTGTTTAAAAGCTGTTCAACTTTAACTCAATTTGTGTTATTCAAAGAAGTTCCGTGGAAAAAAAAAAAAAAGTTTATTTTTCTAAAATAATATTTAATTTTTAAACATTTATAAGTTTTTAAGTTAAAATCCATTTATGGGTATTTAGGCTTAGTAGGATTCGAACCTACGACAAAACCGTTATGAGCGGTACGTTCTACCTTTAAACTATAAGCCTCAGCTAATTCTTAATTAATTTTTGATTTTATGAAAAATATAAGCGTAAATCAGGTTATTATTGTTTTCTTCGTAGGAATTTTATTATTTAGCGATTTTTCAAAAATATGCAAAAACCTGCGAAATTTGTTTAAAAATACGGAAATATCTAAAACTTTGAGAAAAAAATAAATTCAGGAAAAAAAGGATTCGAACCCTTGACCTTTGGTTTTGGAAACCATTGTTCTACCAACTGAACTACCTTCCTAATTAAAAATTCATGATTTATAAACATCTATTAGAAATTAAATATAGAGCTTTTTTTTCTTTTATTGCATGAAGTTTTTTAGTAACTAACTGTTATTTTTTTAAAGAAACTTTGCTATATGTTTTTATAAAATTCAGCTCAACCCCTAACTGCAATAATATATTTTATTTTTTGATAACTGACATAACTGAAGTTTTTATGACTTATTTACAACTAGTTTACTTTATTACAAATCAAATAACTTTTATTTTTATTTATTATCAAATTTTTACGTTTGTTTCGTCTGGTTTATATAAATTTGAATACAATTATCTTAAACGTATGAGTCTAATGATCTTAGTTTGTTGAGTTGTGTTTGTTCTAATATTAAATCATATAATTTTTCCAGCCAGTTGAAACTTTTTTTTACAGTTTCAAAATTTTGTGCTTGTTCAAACTTTAACGTTTTATTTTGAAGCTAAATTAAACGAATATTGACTTTTCTATACAACAGTCTATTACATGTGTTTTTTTGCTTATCAATTAATGATTTTCTTTTTTATTTTTTTGAATCTATTTAAAACTAATTTTTTAATAGTTAAAAAGTTGAGAAAAGTTCTATATTTTATTTTTTTTTTAGTTGCAACAACCATAACGCCTCCTGATGTCGCACATCAATTAATACTTAGCATTTGTATAATAGTACTTTACGAATTTTTTTTAGTTAACATCTTGTTAAAAATTGAACTTATTAATTTTAAGTAGGTAATCAATTAAAACTAATTAATACGCCTACAGAAAACAATAAATATCCTAAAGATAAAGGAAGAAAACTTTTTCATCCTATATACATTAGTTGATCATATCTATATCTAGGCAACGTTGCTCTAGTCACAATAAAGAAAATTACACCCAGAACAATTTTTAAACTAAATCATAGATTACCTGGCACAATGTTAAAAATTGAGAAGTTACAGCAAGGTAATCATCCGCCTAAAAATAATATAGCAACAAAAGAACTCATTAAAAGCATATTAGCATATTCACCTAAAAAAAACAAAGCAAAAGTCATAGCAGAATATTCAACGTTATACCCTGACACTAATTCAGCTTCAGCTTCAGGCAAATCAAATGGGTGCCGATTTGTTTCTGCTAGCATTGAAATACAAAAAATAATAAACATAGGCAGTAAAGGTGTGATAAATCAGACGTTTTTTTGAGCATCTATTATTGAGCTTAAATTAAAAGAGCCTGCGCAAATACAAACATTAATTATAATAAATCCAATAGAAACTTCATAAGAAATCATTTGAGCAGCCGATCGGAGTGCACCTAAAAATGGGTATTTTGAATTACTTGATCAACCCGCCATAATAATTCCGTAAACACTTAATGAAGAAGTAGCAAACAAATATAAAACTCCAACATTTAAATCTGAAAGTACTATTTGTTTCGATAAAGGTATTACAGCTCAACCGATTAAGCTTAAAATAAAAGTTAACATAGGAGCAATCAAAAAAATAATTAAGTTAGAATTACTAGGAAAAATAGTTTCTTTAACAAAAAGTTTTAACCCATCAGCCAAAGGTTGTAATAATCCTAAAAACCCTATTACGTTGGGTCCTTTTCTTCTTTGTATGATACCCATAATTTTTCTTTCCGCTATAGTAAAATAGGCTACAGAAATTAACAAAGGGATTACAATAGCAAGAATTTTTAACACTGTACAAATTATTAATAAAATCATTTTTAAATTAGTTGCTTTATATATATAAATCAGGATAAGGTAGGATTCGAACCCACGGTATTTATTAATACAATAGTTTTCAAAACTAACGCCTTAAACCACTCGACCACTTATCCTTAAAAACTGGCGCCCAATGCCTTACGAATCATCTTATGTCAAAAAGAGAAAAGAGTTTGCTACACTTAATTCTCTATAATCACAATGATATAAAATGTAAAAGAGTTAATTACATCTAATTCAAACTTCTTGCACAATATAATTTGATCTTTAAGTCTAGCAATCACTTTATTTAACTGTTTATGTTCAAAAGATTCCAACAAATTACGGCTATCATAATCAACATAATCATTATCTTCAAAATGAGAATAAACAATCTCTGAGGGACAAAGAGGAAGATGTAATGCAATGGTTTAAATCATTCTTTTGTATAATATATGTTTTTGCTACTTCGATTATAAGCGTATTTTGAGATTGCTTTGACTTATACCCGTTATCTTTAAAATTTTTTTTTGTCTTTCAATTGTTACAATAGCGATAATGCTATTTTTAAGCAAAAGAAGGGACTTGAACCCCCATCAATAATCTTGGCAAGATTATACTCTACCGAATTGAGTTACATTTGCATTATTATGTATTGTTGTTTATAAAAAAATTTTAATAGATTTTAAAAGAAAAAAAAGTTCATGTTTAGATTTAGAGTTTGTAAGTAATGTAATATCTAGTTTTGGTATATCTTTAAAAAATTCATAGTGATTTTCAAGTTCCATAAATAATAAAGGGTTTTGAACAACGATTGACATCGACTTACAATTTTGGCGGAATGAACTATTTTGAGGGATTTTAAGTTTTGTAAAAACAGAAGTTACTAGTTTTAAATAAAAACGATACATAGTTTTTTTTTTCAAAACTACTTTACAACCAACCGGGTTTCCTTGCTTAATCTTTAACATTATATGCAAATGCTTGGATTTAGTTAACTTGCTTTTCTTGGTTGCGATAAATTCCAACGCCAATAACCCAGAAATCAGGCGCTTGAAATTTGATTTTTGATAACCAAAATTTAGGATAATTGTTTGCAATTTTGGAACTTGTTTTAACTTGTTATAATAAAACGCGTTTATTAAATCATATTTGATGATTTGTTGAGAATAGATAGCAAAAAAAAACATTTTTATCAGTGTTATACGAATCCTGAAGAAAGAGTTGCGAGCTTGAGATTTTTTTTTTTTTTTAATTGTTTAGGTATAGGGCCAATAATACGAGATGCTATAGGTTTACCTTGCTTACTTATTAAACTAACAGCATTTGATTTAAAAAAAATAGTTGTCCCATCTTTTTTTGTTATTTTTTTGGTCGTTCTAAGAATAACTGCTTTATGTACTTCACCTTTTTGCACTTTAGAAATTGATCTGGCTTTATTGCGAAGTTTTTGAACAGATACTATGATAATATCACTTAAAACAGCAAAACGCCTGTTAAAACCATTAAGAACTTTAATACATTTTACAGATTTAGCACCTGAATTATCTGCTACTTTTAAAATTGTTTGTTGTTGAATCATTTTTTTGCGTTTATAGCTCAATTGGATAGAGCGTTGGATTTCGGTCCCAAAGGTTATAGGTTCAAGTCCTATTAAACGTATAAAATTATTGTCGTTTTTAAAATCATCTGTAATAAAAATATTTTTTTTTAACAAATGCATACTCATATAAACTTTTTTTTTTCGATAGATTTACCCCGACATTTTTCGCAGCAACTACTAGTTCATCTATTAATTTCTTATGTATTTTTAGTTCTGTTTTTCTTGCTGCTTTATTTAAAAAAAATTTCAAAGCCAATGAGATTCTGTTTTTATCATTTATCACATAAGGAAATTCTTTTAATGAAAACCGTTTTTTTTTTTGTTTTAATTGCTTTGTTTTTAACAAAGGAGCTACATTTGTTAATGCTTTATTTATAACTTTTTTATGGTTTTTGGTAAATGACTTGTAGAACTTTTTAAGGCTATTCAATCAAATTTTTTCAGAAATCATCATTTTACCCTTTACCAATAAGTGATTAATTATTATTTTATTCATAAAATAATATTTTAGTTGTTTTTTTTAGTACCATATTTAGAACGTGATGTTTTTCTTTTTTTTAAACCATTAAAATCTAGTTTGCCACGGATTAAATGATATTTGATCCCTGGCAAGTCTTTGACACGCCCACCCCTAATTAAAACAGTAGAATATTCTTGTAAGTTATGGCCTTCACCCGGTATATAAGCCATTATTTTTTTACTGTTGGTTAGTCTTAACCTAGTCAATTTTCTTAAGGCTGAATTAGGTTTTTTAGGAGTTCTTAAAAAAATTTTAACACAAACTCCTTTTTTTTGTGGGCAACTATCTAGTGCTGGCACTTTATTTTGTTTATGTTTTTTTTTGCGTTTGTTACGACATAATTGATGAATAGTAGGCATTTCTTTTAAAAAATTTTACCAAAAAAGGGATTTGAACCCTTACTCTTATACAAAGAACTAGAACCTAAACCTAGTATGTCTACCAATTCCATCATTTTGGTATATTTTGGGTTATCATTTTTAAAACTACTGTGCATTAAGATTATACGTAGTTAAAAATGATGTAAAAAACAAAAATTTGTGATTATACTAATAGTCGGTTAAACTTTATAAGAAAGGATTAAAAAACTGTCGTTCGAAAGATTCAAAAAATGATAAGTTTTTTTCATTTTTAAAAACTTTCACCGTTACATAAGAAAGAAAATCAAAAAAATAGAAATGTCAAAAAACAGTTCCAAATAGACGCGCACTATGTGAAAACTCCAAAATAAATGGAAATTTTATTGAAAAAGTCAATTTTAGGCGCAGTACAATTTTTTGAGATTTTAATCTAAAAACAACGTGAAATAAAATTATTGCAAATGGGACTTACTCGTTATCGGACTTGAACCGATACTTTTATTAAAAATCAGATTTTAAGTCTGACGTGTCTACCAATTTCACCAAACGAGCTTTCAAGATTCCACAATTTGATATTTTAACATTAGGTGCACAAATATTCGGTCTTTTATTTACTTTAGCCTTTTTTTATTATTTTAGTATTAATCTTGTTATACCGAATTATGCCGAAACAAAAAAATTTAGAGTTAAGAAATTAATAAAAAATTCTAAATCTGTATCGGCAATGGATTTAGATTTAACAAATAATAAAAAACTAATTAATAATAGCTATAAACTGGTTATGCAATAAATAAAAAAGGGAACATAACTCAATTGGTAGAGTGTCTGCTTTGCAAGCATAAAGTTATCGGTTCAAGTCCGATTGTTTCCAATATCTATTAACATTATCTAAAATATAAAATGTAAATTTAAAGTAAATCGCCGTGCCCCCCTTGCGTCATAATAGGAGTCTTTGAAAACGGAAAATACTATTTATTTGTATACATATTTTATACTACTTGAAAAAATATTTTAGAATATGATTTAAGAATAACTACCTACATGTTTAATTAGTTATTTTTGACTAAATCATTTTGCGGAAAGTTATTTTGATTTTTTGTGCTCACAGACTTTAAATATCATACAAAAATGGCAATCAAAAAAATTATATCGAAGATTACGGATTTTTGATCCTTAGGTAAATCTTGTGATCTTACTAATAAGTTGTTTGCTGTTCATATCACTATAAGCTTTTATAAAAAAAAACAAAAATATACTAGATTGATACGATGATTAATTATTTTAGTAGTTATCAAGATATGTGTATGTACAGCTAAAAAATTGTGTATATACACATTATCAGTAATGGTTTATTTAAATTTATAAAGAATAGAAAACAAAAATAATAAATGTTTATTAAAAACATTTTTCTCTCTTCAGGTTAGATTTGAACTAACATCCTCGTGGTTAACAGCCACTTGCTCTGCCATTGAGCTACTGAAGATAATATTTTTAAGTACTTTATTTTGTATAATATCTTATAAATGAATTGAAATTTATTCAAAAATGGTAATATGTGAAGTAGTTTGTATATTGAACATTGTCAATGATTAATATTTGTAATGTCTTATAGTTAATATAAAAATGTTTAGGAGGCATTGGTCACATTTTTGAATTCAATATATTTGATTTAATAATAGGAGTTACACTACGATCAAAAGTAATTAAATCCCCTTTTTTTAACTCAAAAAATTTATGTTGAATAATCTTGTTATTAACATAAATTTTTTTATGGGAAATTAATTGATTTGCATTATGAAAGCTATGGCAAAAATGTGATCGATATAATGCAGTATCTAATCTGGCTTCAAGTTTTTGAATAAGCAAAATAGACGAACGTATATTTAATTTTTTAGATCGTTTTAAAACTAATTTTACTATCTTTTTCAAATAAGTTTTTCTTAGTTTGCCGTAATAAAAGCTTAATCTTTGTTTATTCTGTAAATTATATTTAAATTTTTTATTAAAAAAATTTTTGAAATTAGATAAAAAATAGGAAACAGGATCATAAAAAATCTTTTTTTTTCTTTTTGATGTTGAATGTTGAAATTTTTGTCATTTTAATTTATTAAACTTTATAATTTTATTATTATTTTGAACATTCTTTTTTAATGGTAAAAAGCTTTTTCATAAAGGTTTACGGTAATGTTTCGTTGTAATATGCATAAAAGGGTTTAACTTACACCTTATAAAATTATGTTAAGATTTATATTTAGGATATTTTTTAGACTTTCGTTTTTGAAAAGAAAATGCTTTAACGGAGGTGTTTGTAACTTTTAGTTTATTAATATTATCTAATTGTTGTTTCTTTTTAAAAGGTATTTTTTTTAGTATAGAATAAAAGAGAAAAAAATAAGTTATTTTAAATTTTTTTTCTACAAAATCAAAATTGCCTAAAATTTTATAAGTTATTTTCGAGACATTTAAAAAATCACAATTAAAAGATAGTATAGGCACTCCAATTTTGTAAAATTCGTTGATTACATTTGTTTCAACTTTTTGATTGAAAACAACAACTAGATGCGGTTTTGCTTTAACTGTCAACAACAATTTTAAGTTTTTTGAAAAGTTTTGTGATTGCAAAGAAACTAGATAAGAAAAAATAGAAAATCGATTTCGAAAAATGCCGCTGATCCATGATTTTTGTGAAATAAAATTATGATTTGTAAAATGTATAAGTTTCATTTGTTTTATTTTTGAAACAACAGGGAAACCTACAAATAATATTTTGAATTGTCGTTTGTGATATTCAAAAACAATTTTTAATGACTGTTTTAAATAGGCTTCTAATTGTTCTAGTATATAATTTGAGGTAGGCAAAAAACCACATTCAAGCTCACTAGAATAAACCTGTAATTTTAATAAATTATATTTAAATAATTTATAATTGCGAACTTTAGTTAGATTACTTTTCATTATTTTATATTTTTTTACCTTCTTTCAAAGTTATTTTTTCAGACATGTACAATATACCTTTGCCTTTATACGGTTCCGGGATTTTGTACGATCTTATTAAAGCGGCTATTTGACTGATAAATGTAAAAGAATTACCTATAAGGAACAGTTTGTTAGATTTTAAACAAAAAACGTTTAAAGTCTTTGGAATTTTAAAATATACAGCATGACTATAACCTAGTTTAAAACACAAAAGATCCGAATTTAATACTTTTAAATAAGACACCCTAAAACCAACCCCAATGAGTTTCAGTTTTTTACAGGATAGAAGTGAGATTTCTAAAAGGATTTGTTTTAATAAAGCAACTTGAGTTGTCTGAATAATTTTTAATTTTTTTTTTTCATTATTAGATATAGTATATAAAGGCTCTCGAGTTACTTTAAACATTTTTTCATTTTTATTAACAATTAATTGGGTTTTTAATGTAAACGTTTTACGAACAAAAGAGTTACTAAAAACAACAATGTTATAAATTGTACAGTAGTACATTGAAATATTTGCTGGAACTTTAACAATATGTCTTTTTGTAATATAATGCATCTCTATTTTATTAAAAGTAAAAGTTTACCACCTATTTGTGCTTGCTTACATTCATTAACTGTCATTAAACCTTGCGAGGTACTTAAAATAACAAGATTTTTTTTCGAATCAAGTTTATATAGTTGAGAAAAAGAATAAAATATTGAACGACTCGGTTTAGAAATAAACTTTAGTGAGTTTATGGTAGAGTTTCCATTTTTATATTTAAAAAAAATTTTTAATAAACTTGAATCAAAAGTGCAAACTTTATAACCTAAAATATAACCTTCATTTCAAAGAATATTTAAAAAGTCAACAATTAGTTTTGTTTTCAAACAATACATAAAATTTCTTCGAGAAATTTGAGTGTTTTTTAAATCAGTAACAATGTTTCATAAAGTATTTTTCATAAAAGAGTACTCACATGTTTAGAGACAGGTTTGAACTGCCGTCACAAGGATTTTCAGTCCTTTGCTCTACCAACTGAGCTATCTAAACTTTAAAATACTACAAGTAGTAATTATTTATGTCTAGTTATTTAAAATTACCCGTAAATTCAATGAGTTCAAGTTTGACTTAAAATCGACTATTATCTAAATTTCTTTTTACTAACTTTATTGAGTTAGTCGTTAACAAGTATTATAAAATAACTTTTTTAAACTATTTGCAAAAAATTATTGTTAAATATTGATTAAAAATTCATAATAATGTAGAACTATCAGTATAAAATTAAGATTTAAACTAAATTGTCGTGCCCCCTTCGTGTCATAATAGGAGTCTTTAAAAACGGAAAATACTATTTATTTATATATTTATTTTATACTACTTGAAAAAATGCTTTAAAGTATAATTTAATAATACAACATAAACATCTAGTTATTAAAAAATACATTAGTTGCTTACTTAAAACAAACCCTTGAAAAATGCAAGAACTCCTTACTTAAATTTATAAAAAATAGAAAACAAAAAATCAATAAGAGCATCTACATAAATAACAACAAAAATTAGTAAAAGATCCAAGCACTCTAATAATAACAAAAAATTAGAGGAAGAAACAAAATTTAAAACAAAAATAAAACGGAATACAATTAATTTTGGCTAAAAATAGCCAATAAGGGAAGCAATTAGTGATATAAAAAATTAAATTTAAGAATTTAATTTAAATATGGCACAATTATCAATGAATCCTTAAAATGTGTTTGACTAAGTAAATCATTTGCTTTTAAAAGTGCTTTAAGTTCTAATTTACTATAAAAATGAAATAACTTTGAATCATAGAATTGTAGGTAATTACGTTCGACTAATGAAATTTATTCTGATATATCATACATTTCGCTACAGACAGAAGATTTATCCCTGCTGAATAGAACTTCCAAATTCAATACTTTTTCATATAAATCCGTTTGCAAGATAAGAAGGTCTTTTCGACCAGAAACAAAAGTACACTTACCCGTTTTAAAAGTTCTATTAGTTTGATCTACTTTTTTATATATCTTACTAAATTGATTTATTAAATTTTTTTTTGACCTTGACTAAGAGTTGTACTTGAAATTAACGAATATTAAGTAGAACATATTTTGTCGCTCAAATGAGAAGCGAGCTCGTTTAAAGGGTCACGAGTAAATTATAAACTTTTTCTATTAGATTTAGATTCCCAAAACTTTTCTTTTGCCGGTCTTGAGTATCTTTCCTAATAATTTTTAAATAATAAATGTCCGGCTAATGGAGAAGTAATAATTGTTTAAATATCAATAAATGTCGTCTGTCAAAAGTAAGATTCGAACTTACAACCTTTAGGGCATGAGCCTAACGAACTAACCAATTGCTCTTTTTTGACTTAGAGTTGACTATTACAAAAGAACTTTTTTAAACTATTTGCAGAAAATTATTATTAAATATAAATTTTTAATTCAACAATAATTCACAGCTATCAGGATAAAATTTAGATTTAAAATAAATCGCCGTGCCTCCTTTGTGTTATAATAGGAGTCTTTAAAAACGGAAAATACTATATATTTCTATGCATATCTTATACTAGTCTAAAAAGTAAGTTTAAAAAGTTTTAGGTATAATGCTTTTAAATTTTTTTAATCATACGATCACCTAAAAAATTTGTCAATAAACTTTCACCTTGAACATCCATTAATTTTAAAAACATTTGTTTTGTTAAACTTGAAAAACGTAAGATTTTTTTTTTAGATTTTTTTGAAAATCTTCGTTTATGAACTTTGGGATAATCAAAAAAAGATTTTTTAAAAAATATTGAAATGAATTTTTCATGGCGAGTTTTATCAAATATAATATGGTTATTTTGATTTATATTCTGTAAACAATCCACTTTTATTTTAACATCAAAAAATAATTTTGTTTTAATTCGTTTTCAAATAAACAAAAATTGCGTCAATTGACACACTTGAATTTTTAATTGTTTGCTATAAACAAAACGTTCAAATTGTTCTTGAGATTTTTTGTTGACATGAGGAGATTGTAAAACAGAAAAAAAAGAAAATTTTTTTTTTTTTGGAGATTGTTGTATATAAAATTGTAATTTAAAAAAGTTTTTTTTGTTAAGTTTATATAAAATTTTTAAAAAATTAGTTAATGAATTTGCATTGTTAGAATGTATAGATAAAATAATAAACATGAATTTTGTGTTACAAAAATATGATTTGAGTCGCTAAACTTTAAAAGAGTTATTTTTTAACTCTCAACAATACTATTTAATTTTAAAAGCAGTTTTTGCATTAGTATGAGTACGTTGGCCCCTAACAGGCAAACCACGTAATCTCCGAATTCCTTTATATGTTTTAATTTGAATTAATTTTTTGATTAACATAATTTTATGTTTTTTTAAATTGCTATTGATTACTAAATTTGAATTTTCAATAAGTTTAAGTATTTTTACAATTTGATTTGACGTTAATTCAGATAATTTACAGTTATGTGACAAACCTATTTTTTTACAAATTAAAGACGAGTGGAATTTACCAATCCCAAAAACTTTGGTTAAAGAAAGATAAATTGACTTATTTTCAGGTAATTCTGTTTCTAAAATATAGATCATTTCTAGTTTAAATACATGCATAATTTCAATCAACATATTTACACTCATATGCATCGAAGTTAAGAAAAATTCAGGATATAATCCGATTAATATAGTCCCAAAAATTAGTGGAAAAAAAACATACATTTCTCGTTTATTAATGTCAATATAATCCTTAAAGTATTGAGTTTTTAAATTACCATAAGAAATTCTATTGAACAATCACAACGAATAGCAACCGCCGATAATCATACCTGTAGCACTAATAAAAGTAACGCTAGTATTACTTTTAAATGAACCTGCTAAAATTAAGAATTCTCCTACAAAGCTTCCTGTGCCTGGCAAACCTATGTTTGACATAGTAAAAAATAAAAATATAAACGTATATAACGGCATAACATGAACCAAACCCCCGTAGTATTTAACCATTCTAGTATGATGTCTTTCATAAACTACACCAATAATTATAAACAAAGCACTTGCGACAAAACCATGACTCAAACTTTGCAAAATAGCACCTTCTAAGCCAATAGCGTTGAAACTAAAAAGACCCACCATAACCAAGTTCATATGGGCTACAGACGTGTATGCGATAATTCGTTTGAAATCAGTTTGTCGGATTGCTGTAAAAGATGTGTATACAATACCAACAACAGCTAGAAAATAAACGATTGGTGTGAAATAAAAAGACGCTTCTGGAAACAAGGGGAATGAAAAACGAAGAAAACCGTAAGTTCCCAGTTTTAACAAAACTCCAGCTAAAATAACAGAACCTGCAGTTGGAGCCTCCACATGTGCCTCTGGTAATCATAAATGAACAGGGACCATAGGAACTTTTGTAGCAAAAGAACCGAAAAAAGAGAGTCATAAAAATTTTTGCTCTATTTTAGAAAAGGCAAAAGTTAACAAAACCTCATAATCTGTGCTTCCTGCTTGATAGTATATGTATAAAATGGAAAGTAGCATTAGCACAGACCCCAATAAAGTGTATAGGAAAAAAAAATAAGCAGCTCTTATCTTTCGCTCTCGAGATCCCCAAATACCTACAATTAAATACATTGGTATTAATACACTTTCAAAGAAAATATAAAATAATAATAAATCCAAAATAGAAAAAACACCAATCAAAAAAAATTCTAGTATTAAAAAAGCAATTAAAAATTCTTTAATGTGTATTTTAACGCTGGTCCAACTTATTAAAAGGCATAAAAAAATTAGTAATGTGGTTAAAAGAACAAAAAATAATGAAATTCCATCAATACCTAAACTAAAGTTAAGATTTAAAAAAGGAATCCATAACACCCTACTAACAAATTGAAAAGAGCCAATAGACTTATTGAAAAAAACTCATAAAAATAAAGAGATTACATAAACAATACAAGAAACATTTAGAGCTATCGTTTTTAATGTTGCAGAGTTAGAAGATGGCACACATAACAATAAAAAAGTTCCAATTAAAGGTACCACTAAAATAAAAAGAAGTAAATTTGTAGCGTTTAACAAAAAAAAATCTAACATCAACATTTTATAGGATTTGAACCTATGACCATCAGCTTAGAAGGCTGTTGCTCTATCCAACTGAGCTAAAAATGCCGTAAAAATGAAGGCTAAAACCGGACTTGAACCGATATTTAAAGATTTGCAATCTAATACATTAACCAAATTATGTTATTTAGCCTGTTTTAACTTTATTGGGTAGTTATACGTTTACATAACACTTGCAGTTAACAGTAAAGTTATTTTATATGAAAATAAATAAATTAACGTTGGGTTTACAAATAAAAAAAATAAAAAATAAAAGATAGAAACAATCAAAATAGATACATGAGATTTAAGTGGGTAATACAACCTACCGACTACAAAGTTTTCAAAAAACATGATTTTTAATATTCGAATATAATAAAAAGTAGAAATTACACTGCATAAAATGCTGATAATTGCAAGAAAATACATAAAAGCTTCAACCGAAACTAAAAAAACACTAATTTTAACTAAAAAACCAATCATTGGGGGAAGCCCTGCGATTGATAATAAAACAATACTAAAAAATAACGCTAAAATATTATTAGATTTGTTTAATAAATTCAAATCAGCTAAATCTTTATTTTGTTTTTTTATGTATTTATATTTCAATCGTAATAATAAAAGAATAGACCACATAGATAATCCTGCAATCATATATAAAAAAAGATAACAAAATAACATTTGTATACCTTCAAAAGTTCCCGTACAAAAAGCAATTAATGTATAACCCATGTGGCTTATAGAACTGTACGCTAAAAGACTTTTTAGTTTTTTTTGCTCTAGACCTGCAAAAGATCCGACTAAAATTGTTAACATAGCTATGATTATTACATAATATTGTCATTTAACTGTATATTCAAAAAAACTTAAATAAAAAATTCGAATTATTAGAATAAAAATTGCTAACTTAGGTACAACCGCAAAAAAAAATGTTGAACTAGAAAGAGAGCCTTCATAAACATCTACAGATCATAAATGAAATGGGGCTATTGCTAATTTGAATAGCAAACTTACAAAAATAAAAGATAAAGCAAACTGAATCAAACCTTTATCTATCATAATGTGTTTGATAAGATTATAATTTGTAATCTCATATAAATTATCATACTTTGAGTATATCAAAAAAAATAAATTTTTTAAATCTTCGAAATTAGTAGTCCCACTAACACCGTACAAAATAGAAGAGCCAAATAAAAATAAACCGGACGAAAAAGCACCTAAAATAAAATATTTTAATCCTGCGTCTACCGAAAAAGCCGAATCTTTTTTGAAAGCTGCCATAATATAAAAAGACAAACTTTGTAGTTCAATAGCTAAATACGCGGTAATTAAATCGTTAGAAGAACATATAAAAAAAATTCCTAATAAAGCAAACAATATTAGTACACTATATTCAAAATAATTTATTTTTTGTACTGTTAAATAATATTGCATTATTAAAAGACAAAAAACGGAAGTTATCGCAATTAAATTTTTAGAAAAGTTTCCTAAATAGTCAATAATTATAGTTCCGTTTAAAATTTGGAAATTGTTATATTGCACATTGTTGTTAATTGATAGGAAACAAAATAAACTAATAATCAAAATACTTAAGTATAACACAGAATTATGAATCAACAAATATTTGTTATTACTAGATAAAAATGTCCCGTGAAGAACTAAATAAATTATAGAAATACCTAAAAAAATTTCAGGTAAAAGTTGTATTTCCTTAAATATTAACATTTATATATTAAAGATTTCATAAACAAAAATAAGTTTTCAATACATTTAATATATTTCAAATCTTTAGTGTTTTTGCTAAAGGGTAAAACTGTATGTAAACTATTTTTAAGTATTAACCGTATATCAAATTTATTTTTTGTCTAAAAAATAATAGTTTCAAGAAAAAAGAGATTTGAACTCTTGACCTTTGGTTTTGAAAACCACTGTTCTACCGGCTGAACTATTTTCTTAAATGAATCTTAACCAAACAGTATCATATTTACATGACTTTGTTTTCAATAGAAAAATTGTCATTTTTATGCTTTAATAGGAAAAAACAGAACAAATAAGCTTAAGTAGATTTGAACTACTGACCTTACGCTTATCAGGCGTACGCTCTAACCAACTGAGCTATAAGCTTTTTACTAATCAAACATTTAATAAGTTGCGGTACCAGATAAATTCATTAATGTTAAACATTCGATTGAAGATTTTTCAAATCGTATATAAAAATCTTCGCCTCTTAAATAAAAGTGTTTGGTAGACTTGCTTTTGTGTTACTACAACGGTACTCTAACTGAATGTCCGTCGATTAAATCCAAAATTTTTGCATTCCTCAAAAAAAAACTTGGATTAAATATAGTGTGTAGATAATAAATAACGTTTTGTTCTGTTATTCAACACAAGTTTCTAGCTTGTTGACTTAACTTTCGATCGAAAACAGATTTAAAAAGTTTGAGCTTTTGGTGATTTCCATTTCGTATGTTTTTGAAGCACATACAGGCGTTTGAAGGTGTAACAACAACAAAAAGTCGAAATTGACCCTTTTAATTTTAAAGATTTTGCACACTTTAATCATTAAAGTGTTTAGAAATTACGTTCTTGTTATTGGGAAAGTTTATTTTTAATTTGACGCACAAAAAAAACCATTAAGTAATAATGGATTTGAACCATTAACTTTTTCGTTGTAAGCGAAACACTCTACCAATTGAGTTAATTACCTTGAAATTGTAAAATAAAAACTAAAAATAGCTAAACAGCATTAAAAAAGTTTAATCTTTATATTTATGGATTACTTTGAAATCTTGGCTTAAGAAAATATGAAGACTTAAATCTAGTTAAATTCACAATAAATCAGTTTAATTTAATGAATACCACCTCATCAATATACAGTGATAAATAAAAATAACCATACAACATCCACAAAATGTCAGTATCATGCGGCTGATTCAAAACCAAAGTGACGCATTGAAGTAAAATGATTAAACACTAACCTTAAAAGCGAAACAATCAAACAGCAAGTCCCGATAAAAACATGAAAACCATGAAAACCTGTTGCCATATAAAAACATGAACCAAAAACACTGTCATTTATGTTAAAAGGAGCTTCTACATATTCCATGCCTTGTAATAAAGTAAAAATTGTTGCAAGTAAAATAGTAAAAAGTAACCCTATAATTGCCTGTTTTTTTGAACGTACTATAATAGCGTGGTGTGCTCATGTCACAGTAGCACCGGAACTTAAAAGAAAAAATGTATTTGTTAAAGGAATTCCTGAAGTTTGAATAGTTTGAATTGCTACTGGGGGTCAAACTCCTCCTAAGTTAAAAACAGGTGACAAACTAGAATGAAAAAAAGCCCAAAAAAATGCAAAGAAAAACATAATTTCTGAGACAATAAACAGAATCATGCCTAATCGTAAACCTCTTTGAACTGACGCTGTATGCTGATCCTCAAAAGTAGCTTCTCTTACAATATCGCGCCATCAAGTATACATTACGTATAAAACAATAAAAAACCCAATTAAAGCTAGTTGACCTCCTCCTAAAAATTTGTTCATATATAGCACGGTTCCTGAAGTCATAAAAAATGCACCTAAAGAAGCGACTAGAGGTCAAGGGCTTGGATCTACTAAATGCCAACTATGTTTTGTTTTGATATACTTAAAACAAATTTTATTTTCCATTTGTGGTTATAATTTTTGAAAAAAAATATAGAATTCTCTCATTTGAAAAAAATTTTCTGAAATAATAAAAAAGAAATTTGGTTTTTACATTCATAAACAAAAGTTAGGGATTTAACCTAAAATAATGCTAGTTTAGATATAATGAAACTAAAGTTTCACTATATCTATCAAAAGTAAGATTTGAACTTACAACCCCTAGGACCTGATCTAAGCAAGCGGGCTAATTCCTCTTTTTTGACTTGAAATTGATTATTATAAAATAATTCTTTTGAACTATTTGCAAAAAATTATTATTAAATATAAATTTCTAGTTTGGAATAGTTCACAGCTATCAGTATAAAATTTAGATTTAAAATAAATCGCCATGCCTCCCTTGAGTCATAATAGGAGTCTTTGAAAACGGAAAATACTATTTATTTGTATACCTATTTTATACTACTTAAAAAAAATATTTTAAAACGTAATTTAATAATAACTAGATGTTAATTTAGTTATTAAAAAGTACAATAGTTGTTTACTTAAATTCATAAAAATAGAAAATAAAAACCAGTTGCAGTCAACAAAAACAATAAATGTTTACTAAAAACGTTTTTCTCTTTTCAGGTTAGATTTGAACTAACATTCTTGTAGTTGATAGACACTCGCTTTACCTTTGAGCTACTGAAAATAATATTATTAAGTACTTCATTTTTTAAATGAATTAAAATTTATTTAGAAATAACGATATGTGGAATAGTTTGTATATTAAGCATTACCAATGATTAATATTTTTAATGTTTTATAGTTAATATAAAAATGTTTAGGAGGCATTGGTCACATTTTTGAATTCAATATATTTGATTTAATAATAAGAGTTACACTACGGCTAAGAGTAGTTAAATCTCTTTTTTTATGCAAAATTAATTAACTTGCATTATAATAGCTGTAACAAAAATATGATCTAGATAAAGGAGTATTTAATTTGACTTCAAGTTTTTGAATAAACAAAGTAGGCTAATATATATTTGAATTTTTTATTAAAAGCAATAATTCTCTACGAATCGTTTAGATTATTTGATAGCACAAACTGATTAAATCTATCACACTCCGTGCTCATTCAACTATCCAATTGTGTTCTAATATTGTTATTGCCAGTAATAATGTCATTTTGATAGTCAGTTCTTGCTTTAATATTTTTTGATAACAGTTGTGATTTGATATCATTTATTGCGTTTGTATTTAAATTGTTTAATTGCGAAGCATTAAGGTTATTTATAAAAGTATTAAAATTTTGTAGTCTTGCTTCATAATGAGGCGAATCTGTAGACAAACTTACAGTTTCACAAGCTTGAAATCCTTCTAGCTGTCTTTCGCACAGTTCCGCAAGTCTCGAATTAAATAAGCGCTTTCAACATCTTGCGGGAGCGTGCTATATTAATTCATCTTTATTTTCTTTAAACCCCAAATATAATTTTATATTAATTTGGTTGATAGAAAAACCAAATTTTGCTCCTCCATACGTGCTACAGATTGTAAAAGACAAAGTCTGTAGCTCGGTTGAATATATAAGTAGTGCAAATTTCTTGTTTCACTTGCCAGCCGGATTAATCTTTGTAGCTGAGCTGGATTAAGTTCTAAATTATTAAAGTCCTCCATTTATAAACAAAATTGAAAAAAAAACAATAGAATTCTCTCATTAAATTTGTATACTAAAATACTAAGAGCCGATATAGGCAAATACGTATAATTAATCAATAAATTTTTTTTTATTACTGTCATTATTAATATATTTTTACGAAAAAATATTAGTTTAGTTCTAGTTTCGTCATTATATAATTATGAAATTGCATAGTAGGTAATGAAACGATAACAATTGGCATAAAACCATGATTTACACCACAAATTTCACTACACTGACCAAAAAAAACTCCTATTCGTTTAATAAATAGATTTATTTGGTTTAGTCTGCCTGGACAAGCATCTACTTTCAAACCAAATGAAGGTACTGTTCAACTATGTAATACATCCGCAGCACTAACTAAAAGCCGTATATGCGTGTTTGTTGGTAAAATAACTCTTTTGTTAGTTTCCAACAACCGAAAATACCCTTGTTTAGTTGTAGGTAATCCGTCTAAAACCATCATATAACAAACATATTTTAAACTTTGTTCTTGACTTTGACAAGAGTTAAATTCAGAAATTTCATAACTCCAAAACCATTGGTGGCCTAATATTTTTAAAGTTAACTCAGGCTCTGAAATTTCATCCATAGCATATAATAAGGTAAAAGAAGGAGTAGCTAACGCTAAAAGTATTAAAGCAGGGATGGTAGTCCAAACAATTTCTAGCTCTTTCGAATGAACAAACTTTGAACTGAACTTATTATTGTACTCTATAAAATAATAAATAGTGTAAAATAGTAATCAACCAACAAATAAAACAATCGCAGTCAATAAAAACAACAAATGTTTATTAAAAATTAAAATACCTTCCATAGTAATACTAGCAGGGTCAGATAAATAAGTTTGCCAAAAAGCAGGGCTGTCACATTGTATTATAAAAATCATATCTTTATTATTTAAACTATTATTTATGTATATAAAACAGAGTTATAAGTACGAGAAAGTTGTTTAAAAGTAATTTGAAACTTCGAAATTTTTGTAGATTTGTTTAAAACTAAAACAACAGGCCCAATAGTTGCTAGTAGTAAAATATTCCCCGAAAGCAAAAATTGAACTAAATAATCCGTGTATAAAATATGGCCTACCGACATTATTTCACTAAAATAATCTAATTTATTCAATCAATCGACGTAATAGTTAACTAAAAAACTGGTAGTGTAAGGATTGAACTTTTCGAAGACAGAGGGAACTATTAACAAAGTTTCAATTAAAAAAACAATTCCGATAAAACTACCAAAAGGAAAATATTTTAAAAAATCTTTTGTTGAATAAACAATTTTTACGTCTAACATCATAACTACAAACAAAAATAAAACAGCAATAGCCCCTACGTAAATAATCACAAAAATTAATGAAATATACTCGCACTCCAATAAAAACAAAAGACTAGATGAAGAGACAAAACTTAAAACTAAAAATAAAACGGAATATATTGAATTTTGGCTAAAAATCGTCAGTAAAGAACTTGTTAGTAATATAAAAGAAAAAAAATAAAAGAATAAGTTAATCAGCATAAAATTTAATCAGTTTACTAATGAAAGAGGGATTTGAACCCCCGACATTTGGATTATGATTCCAACGTTCTGACCTACTAAACTATTTCATTTGTTCCAGCTACACGTTCCCGTACAGCTACCTTGTTACGACTTCATCCAAATTACTAATTTTTCAATGAATTAGTTTTTTTACCTTTTTAGAAAAAACTTAAACTCAAAAAAAATAAAAAAATTTAAATTTCAGGTAAAACTAGCTTTCTGCATGTGACGGGCGGTGTGTACAAAGCCAAGGTACGTATTCACCGCAACGTTCTGATTTGCGATTACTTGTGATTCCATCTTTATGTAAACGAGTTGCAGTTTACAATCCGAACTAAGAAAATTTTTAAAGATTAACGAAAATTATTTATTTTTGTTACTTTTTGTTTTTTTCATTGTAGCACGTGTGTAGCCCAACCCATAAGGGCCACAGTGACTTGACTTAATTCTCACCTTCCTTTAAAGTATTTATTGTTAACAAAACAGTCTTTTTAAAGCAAAATTTTTGATAAACATCAAAAATTAAAAGTAAACTTTTAAAAATAAGAGTTACGCTCGTTTAAAGGAATGAACCAAACATCTCACGACACGAACTGACGACAGTCGT
>JACCDO010826552.1_pt1 | contig 41189 bp, 41 predicted proteins | sample 7446101 | NCBI WGS metagenome assembly JACCDO01 (sample SAMN15323440, study PRJNA562643) | freshwater metagenome | isolation source: river surface water | place: USA:Blue River Watershed | collected 2017-08-16 | reverse complement strand
GCCTTTTGGGGCCTTGATAATTTCATTCACAGTTATTGCCTCCCTTGAAATGGTTGCAAGTATGGGTTTAATTTCTTTTCATCACCAATAGACGTTTGCGAACCATGACCGCACAAAACAGGTAAATCGTCATCTAGAGGCATCACGACATTCTGCAAAGTTTCTTGCATTGATTGCCAGTTGCCACCGTAGAGATCAGTTCTACCAATTGAACCTTGGAAGAGCACATCACCGCTAAATAAGACTGGCTGTTCTTCGTCATTGAATTTATACATTACCGAACCAGGCGTATGGCCTGGCGCGCAGAGAATTTCAATTTCAAGTCCAGCAATTTTTAATGTTTGATTATCTGAAAACTCTTTTACTTCGTTCGGCTCTACGAACGAACCACCTAGTGTCTTAACTAAAAGTTGACTCTCTTGTGCCAATGTCGACACTGGATCCGCAAGTAGAAACCGATCTGCAGTGTGCACCATTGCTGGAATCGAGTACCCATCCGCTATCGGCGTTACAGCCCACATGTGGTCGATATGCCCGTGCGTTAAAAGCACCGAGACAGGTTTAAGTTTGTTCTCCGAAACTATTTGAGCGATTTGGTCGGCAGAATCAAAGCCAGGGTCAATGACCACACACTCTTGATTGGCTCCTGGTGAAACCACCCAACAATTGGTGGACCAGGGGCCGGCACTGAAGCCGGCAATTAGCATGGCTAAACCCTTCAGATAGACGGTCTGAACAGGACACTCACGCATTTGGTGAGCGTGCGCAGTCTAGACGACAAGCCCACTTTGCCTTACCGAAACTCGGCTAATTGAGCCTAAATTGCTCTAATACACTTGCCCGCCTACCCATAAATAGGAGCTACAAGTGTCATCATCCAACAAACGTGAGCGTGAATTAGCTAGAGCAAAGCGTGAGCGTCAATTGGCCCGAGCGACCACCGCAAAAAGAAATCGCAGCGTCTTTTTACCTGCTGCACTGATTATTGTGATTGCCCTTGTAGTCGGTTGGAATAAATGGAGTGATTCGCAGGCTTCCGCAACACCTACAAATGTAGAGAGTTCGAAACCGTCTGACTTCTGTGGAGAAGCTCCTATTGGAGTCACAGCTGCTCAAAGTTTCACAAAAGCCGAGAAAGTGGATCTATCTAAAGATTCTTATCAATGGGTCTTGAACACAAACTGTGGTCAAATTGTTGTGGAACTTGAACATAAAGCAGCGCCAGTAACGGTCAACTCTATGCTCTTTCTAACAAGCCAAAATTATTTCAACGACACCCCATGTCACCGAGTTACTACTGCTGGACTTTTTGTTTTGCAGTGTGGAGACCCGACTGGCACCGGAACCGGTGGCCCTGGATATCAATTTAAAGATGAAAATCTACCTAAGCAGAAGGAAAATAATTATCCAGCCGGAACTGTTGCAATGGCTAACAGCGGCCCTGGTACAAATGGAAGCCAATTCTTCATTGTTTATGACGACACCACTTTGGGTGCAAACTACACAATCTTCGGAAAAGTTATTCAAGGTCTAGATATTGTGCAACGAGTTGCCGATCTAGGTGCATCTAACGGATCCGATGGTCAACCAAATCAACCTATTGGAATCAAAACTTCTCGCTACACAGTTGAGAAGGATTATTCCCAGGCGCCAGTAACAAGCTCAGCGTCTCCAACCAGTAGCAAGGGATAACAATGACAACAAGCACTCAATTTGGCCGGGCAACAGATGACGGTACAGTTTTTGTTAAAACTTCTGCAGGTGAAACTCAAATTGGCCAATACACGATTGGAACACCGGAAGAAGCACTCGCTTTTTACGTAAACAAATACGAAGCGCTAGTTGCCGAAGTTAATCTTGCAATCAGCCGTCTTCAATCCGGCAAAGGTAGCCCCGAAGGTGCGGTCGAACTGGCCGCAAAACTCGAAGCCCAAGTTGCGACTCCATCTGTAGTTGGTGATCTTTCGGCCTTTCCAGCCATGTCAGCAAAGTTACGTGAGCTTGGTGAAGTTAAAGCCGCAGAAAAGGCAGCTGCAAAAGCTGCTGCTCGCGAAGCTGCCTTAGTAAAGCGCACCGCAATTGCGGATGAAGCTGAAAAATTAGCGAATTCCACCGCATGGAAAGCCACTCAAGAAAGATTTGCTATTTTGCTAGAAGAGTGGAAAAAGCTGCCTCGAGGTGAGCGTGAATCTGAGCAGGTTCAATGGAAACGATTCAGCGCAGCCCGACAGACTTTCGATAAAGCACGTCGAACTCATTTTGCAGAATTAACAAAAGCAACCGCAGCCTCGAAGGCAATCAAAAATGAGATTATTGCTGAGGCTACTGAGCTTGCTAAATCGACTGACTGGAATGCGACTTCAAACAAATTCAAAGCGCTTATGGACCGCTGGCGCACTGCGCCCAGAGGCAATAAAAAAGATGATGATGCGCTTTGGAACAAATTCCGTTCGATTCAGCAAGAATTCTTTGATGCTCGTTCTGCTGCGCTTTCGATTCGCGACGAAGCGCTTGGAGGGAATCTAAAGCTGAAACTCGAATTGCTTATCGAAGCTGAAGCAATCTTGCCAGTAACAGATTTAGGCGCTGCCAAGAAAGCGTTTAAGTCAGTATTAGATCGCTGGACAAAAATTGGTCACGTCCCACGTGCGGATATGCAGGCGGTCGAAGGTCGATTGCGCAAGGTTGAAAATGCCATCAAAGAAGTTGAACAAGAAGAATGGCGCAAGAATGATCCAAGTCGTAAAGCTTTTGCGGCAAACACCGCAAGCAAGTTCCAAGACTCAGTTGATCAAATTGAAGCAGCGTTAAATAAGGCAAAGGCCAGCGGATCTAAAGATGTCGCAAAGATCGAAGCGCAATTAGCAAATGCCAAAGCAATGCTCGACGCTGCTATGAAGCACGCCTAAACGCGATAACAGTCATACACGCCATCGATTTGCCTGACAGACTGCATCACTGTGCCCAAATGGCGTGGATCAGACATCTCAAAGGTGAAGCGTGATAGTGCCACGCGATCTCTTGTAGTGGTGACCGAGGCGCTCAAGATATTTACATGCTGATCACTTAAGGTCTTTGTTACATCAGACAAAAGTCTGGCTCTATCGAGCGCCTCTACTTGAATGTTCACCAAATAAACGCTGTTGTGGCGTGGTTGCCAAATTACATCGACTAAACGATCTTTTTCAACTGCTAAAGCCATGATGTTGTTGCAATCTTCTCTGTGGACACTTACTCCACTGCCGCGGGTTACATAACCGATAATTGCATCACCCGGCACCGGAGTGCAGCACCGAGCAAGTTTCACCATCACATCATCAGCACCTTGGACACTGACTCCTGGGTCTCCTTGTGGCAAACCCTTATTAGTACGAACTTTTGTTGGGACGATTGCTTCTGAAAGGTCTTCAAGAACCCCTTCTTCTCCACCGAGGCTGGCTAGCAATTTTTGAATAATTGAGGCGGCCGAGATTTTGTTTTCACCAACCGCTGCATAAAGGTCATCAACATCTGCATAGCGAAGATCAAGTGCAAGCGATGTCATAGCTTGTGGAGTCATCAACCTTTGAAGTGGTAGGCCTTGCTTGCGCATTCCGCGAATAATTTCATCTTTACCCTGCTCTTGAGCATCTTCACGGCGCTCTTTAGTGAACCAGCCTTTGATTTTTGCACGAGCTCTTGAGCTCTGAACGAAATTCAGCCAATCTCGACTTGGTGCAGCGCTATCAGCTTTTGAGGTGAAAATTTCTATGACATCACCATTGCTAAGAGTTGATTCAAGGGGAACAAGTTTTCCATTTACTTTCGCACCTACACAGTGATGGCCAATTTCTGTATGCACGGCATATGCAAAATCGACTGGGGTAGATCCAATAGGTAGACCCATCACATCTCCCTTGGGAGTGAAAACATAAACCTCTTTTGACGCAAGGTCATAACGCAAAGAATCCAAAAATTCATCTGGATCCTCGGCTTCGCGCTGCCAATCAAGTAATTGTCGCAACCAACCAAGGTCATCGGTGTTCTTGTTGTCAGCACCTTGTTTGTAGCGCCAGTGAGCAGCGATGCCGTATTCAGCTTGCTTGTGCATCTCATGCGTCCGAATTTGAAATTCCACTGGCCTGCCATGTGGGCCGATTACCGTTGTGTGAAGAGATTGGTACATGGTGAACTTAGGCATAGCAATGTAATCTTTAAATCGACCTGGGACCGGATTCCACTTGGCATGAATTCGACCCAATACCGAATAGCAATCACCCACGCTTTCAACCAATATTCGAATTCCAATTAGATCATAGATTTCATCAAGGTCTCGGCCTCTTACAATCATTTTTTGATAAACCGAATAGAAATGTTTTGGTCTGCCTGAAACTACAGCCGATATATTTCCGCCCTGCAAGTCTTTGCGGATCTCTGACAAAACCGTCTCTAATTCGATTTGGCGCTCGGGTGCTTTTTGGTCTACCAATCGAACAATTTCATCGTAACGTTTTGGGTAAAGAAATTTAAAACTTAAGTCTTCAAGTTCAAACTTAATAGTGTTCATGCCGAGACGATGTGCCAGTGGTGCAAAAATCTCTAATGTTTCGCGCGCTTTATTTTCTTGTTTTTCGAAATCAAGAGCACCTAGAGTCCTCATGTTGTGCAAGCGGTCGGCTAACTTGATGACCAACACTCGGATATCTCTGGCCATTGCCACAACCATCTTGCGCACTGTTTCAGCAGCACTAGCCTGCCCATACTTAACCTTGTCTAGTTTGGTCACGCCATCGACTAGGTGCGCAACCTCGGCTCCAAAATCATTAGTTAACTCTTCAAGCGTGTATTCGGTATCTTCTACGGTGTCGTGTAAGAGATATGCAACCAAAGTTGGTGCTGTCATTCCAAGATCTGCAAGAATGAAAGTTACGGCCAGTGGATGGGTTATGTATGGCTCGCCACTTTTGCGATACTGGAATCGGTGGTAATACGCAGCGCGATCAAATGCTCTTTCAATAAGAGCGACGTCAGTTTTTGGGTGAAAACCTTGAACGGTCTCAATGACTTGGTTGAACTCATCGGCCAAACTAGTTACTACGGCTGGATAATTCGAAACAGCCTCAGGGCTCTGCACAGCGTTACGAGTTCCTTCACCATCTCGTGACACGCTGCACCTCCTAAATCAAAACCTAAGCATAAATGGTGCGTAAAGTGTGGATCGGATATTGAGAAATCTTCTCTACGCCGCCGAGAAAATCCAGCGTCAGGATGAATCCAAAACCAACCACTTCTGCCCCACCACTTTCAATAAGTTGAGCAGCGGCTCGGGCGGTACCTCCCGTAGCCAAAACATCATCAATGATTAACACCTTCATTTCAGGCTTTACATCTTCTTGATGTACCTGCAAAGTGGCGGTGCCATATTCGAGTGCATAAGTCGCGCTATGAACAATTCCTGGAAGTTTTCCAGCTTTTCGTAGCGCTATGAATCCAACACCAAGTTGCCGAGCAACCGCTGCTCCCACAATAAAACCACGAGCTTCCATGCCAGCGACCACGTCGATATTTTGATTCAGATATGGTGCTGCTAAATCTTGGGATATTTCACGAAGGCCTTCGGCGTCTGCCAACACTCCAGTCAAATCTTGAAAAGTCACACCCTGCGAAGGCCAATCTGGAATAACCCGAATTAGTCGATCTAGGGCACTCATTTTTATCGCTTACTACGTGACTTACGGCGTGGTTGATTTCTAGGACCAGTTTCAAAAACTTGATTATCAGAAACTTTAGCTGTCTCGATAGCATCACCTGAAATAACTGAGGCTGACTTATTGCTCGCTCGTTTTGCCAATGCCTTCATCTCTGGTTCGCGCTCCTTGAGCTGCGCCAAAACAGGTGTTGCAATTGTGATTGAGGAATAAGTTCCTGCCAGCATGCCGACAAACAGCGCGAGAGAAAGGTCGCGCAGAGTTCCGGCTCCAAGCACTCCTGCTCCAATAACCAAAATTGCTGTAACTGGAAGCAGAGCAACAATTGATGTGTTGATTGAACGAACAAGGGTTTGATTCAGAGCGAGGTTTGCTGCGCCAGAGTATGACAGACGATTTTGTCGAGTGATGTTCTTTGTGTTCTCGTTTACTTTGTCGAAGACCACGACTGTGTCGTAGAGCGAGAATCCAAGAATCGTTAACACGCCAATCACGGTGGCTGGTGTAACTTCAAAGCCAGTCAAGGCATAAATTCCAACAGTAATAACGACGTCATGTAGAAGTGCAATTAATGCAGCCGCTGCCATTCGCCATTCAAAAGTAACTGCCAGGAATAACGAAACAAGTACCAAGAAGACGATTAGCGCGTTCACCGCTTTGCCGGTGATATCTGATCCCCATGACGGGCCTACAAGTTGAACTCTGACCTCACTCTGGTCTACGCCGAACTCCGTTGCGAGATCTGCAACAATCGTGTTTCGAACATCGGATGCAAGGTCTGGTGTTTGAACCCGAATAGTTCCATTGCCAAGCTGGGTAACAATTGGATTCTCTACGCCTGCTGCAACCGCAACTGCTTTTGCTTGGTCAACTCCGTTGGTGGTTGATACAACCTGAAATTCTGCTCCACCTTTGAATTCAATTCCTAGGTTGAGACCACGGCCAAAAAGGCCCACAGCAGCAAAAATCAAAATTACACCTGAGAGGGTGTACCAAAGTTTTTTGCGTCCGACAAAATCAAAAGAAACTTCACCTCGGTAAAGGCGTGCACCAAATGCTCCTAGTTTGCTCATGGTTATTCGCCTGCGCTTTCTGCTAGAACACTTGATTTTGTAGAAGCAACAACCCCAAGCCGCTTTGGATCAAGTCCGGTCATTGAAGATCCTGATGCAAACCACTTGTTTCGAGTAAACAAAACAACTAGCGGGCGGCTAAATAGGAGTGCCACAAAAACGTCGATTAAGGTGGTTAACCCCAAGGTGAAAGCAAAACCACGGACGCTTCCAATGCTTAACACATACAAGACCACCGCGGCTAGGAGTGATACGAAGTCCGCAACCAAAATTGTGCGACGGGCTCGAACCCATCCAGAGTTCACTGCCGTTTTTAGACTCTTGCCTTCTCGGATTTCATCACGAATACGCTCGAAATAAACGATGAAGGAGTCAGCTGTAATACCAACCGCAACAATCGCTCCGGCGATACCTGCCAAAGTTAAAGTAAATCCAATTTGTTTACCAAGAACAATTACCGATGCATAGGTCAAAATTGCAGCAATCACCAGAGAAAATACCGCAACCAAGCCAAGAGCTCGGTAATAGACCAACAGGTAAATCATCACAAGAAACAGTCCGAGTCCACCAGCCAAAATGCCTGCGTCAAGCTGCCCTTGACCTAGTGTTGGCGACAATGAAGTTACTTCGGCTAACTCAAGTGTTAGCGGCAAAGAACCGTAACGCAACACAGATGCGAGTTCTGATGCTTCAGCCTGCGAGAATTGACCAGTAATTGAAGCGCTACCGCCAAGAATCGGCTCAGAGAAATATGGTGAAGAGAAAACCAAGCCATCAATCACAATTGCAAACTGATTTTGTGGCGATGTTTTTTGGTACAAAAGGTTTGACGCCTCAGCAAGCTGTGCAGATCCTTCGTCGTCGAAATCAAGACTTACTTGCCATGCCGCCGAGTTTTGTGGAATCTCTGCTCGCGCATCAGTAATTCTCTCGCCCTTAATAAATGCAGGTTCCAAAAGATATTTAACTGATCCATCGCGCGAGCAGGTCACAATCCATTTTGTGGAATCTTCAATTTCCCCACCTTGGCGGGTGGCTGGATTTGTGCAATCAATTTCCTTGAAAGCTGTTTGAAGTTCCGGAGAATTAGAGTCAAAAGAAACCGGAGCAATTAAGTCTGAAGGTGTTGCGGTTGGAAGTTGACTAACTTCTTCTGCAATCACGGGTCGAAATGAAAGCAACGCAGTTTGTTTGAGAACGTCCGCAATGTTTTGCTGAGATACACCTGGGATTGAAACCAAAATCGCTGCGCTGTTTCCGCTTCCTTCTGTCGAAACTTCTGCTTCAGCAACACCTAGACCATTAACACGTTGGCGAATGATGTTGACAGCCTGGCCAAGTTGACTATCAGTGATTTCGCCACCCGAAACGGTTTTTGGAGTTAGGCGAACTTGGGTGCCGCCACGAAGATCGAGTCCCAACTTGGGTGAGTTGGACTCCGAGCCTGGCCAGAAAGCCCAAGCACAGAGTGTCACGGTAACAAGTGCGAGAACTATGAGCGGGCGTGCGATAGAACCAGCGTTTTTAGAAGCCACAGAAAGTGCCCTTTCAATCAGGTGGCGAAGTTTACGGGTCGGGTGAAAAGGCCTCGACCGCTAGTTCAAAATAAGGAATTCTCGGGAGGGTTCAGCCCAAGATGCAGCCAGCCAGCAGGTGTCGCTTGTCTTCCACGAGGGGTTCTAATCACAAATCCAGCTCGTACCAAGAATGGCTCTGCTACATCTTCAACAGTTCCAACCTCTTCCCCAACCGCCATTGCCAAAGTGGAAACACCGACCGGCCCACCTTTATATTTGGTAACTAGCGCTTCAAGAACTGACCTATCTAATCGGTCAAGCCCCACTGCATCAACTTCATAGAGTTCTAACGCTGCCTTAGTTTGTTCTAAATCAATACTTCCTTGACCATGGACTTCGTTGAAATCGCGCACCCGCCTAAGTAATCTGTTTGCGATACGTGGTGTACCTCTAGATCTACTGCCAATTTCACTTGCTGCTTCATTTGAAATTTCAAGGTGAAGTAAGTTTGCTGAACGCACCACTACTTGCGTCAACTCTTTATCCTCATAAAAATCTAGGTGAGCTGTAAATCCAAATCGATCACGAAGCGGATTCGGTAGCAGTCCCACTCGAGTCGTTGCACCAATTAGTGTGAACTGAGGCAATTGCAACGGGATTGCCGTAGCCCCAGGACCTTTACCAATCATCACATCAACTCGGAAATCTTCCATCGCAACATACAAAAGTTCAGCAGCCGGTTTAGCAATTCGATGAATTTCGTCAATGAAGAGAATTTCACCATCAGTTAGCGAGCTCAATACCGCTGCTAAATCTCCGGCATGAGTTATTGCCGGACCCGAAGTTATCCGAATAGGGGCATTCATTTCTGTTGCCACAATATTTGCCAGTGTGGTTTTGCCAAGTCCTGGTGGTCCACTAAACAATAAATGATCGGCTGATTTTCCGCGTCCCTTCGCAGCCGCAAGCACTAACCCAAGCTGGTCTCGAACTCTAAGTTGGCCAATAAATTCACTGATACTTTTTGGACGTAAGGCGGTCTCAACAGATTGGTCTTCTTGAAGTTGATGCGCATCGACAACTGACTCTGAATTATGTTGTTCGGACATCAAGATCTGCCAATTCGATTCAAGAGTTCAAGGGCGGACTTCAGTCCCTGAGCCACATTCCCATGAGGCATCTTCTTTTCCACTACCGCATTAACTGCAGAATCCGCTTCTTTTGCACTCCAACCTAGTGCGGTCAGGGCGTCATGCACTTCAGATTGCCAACCTGATTTTGATAGTTGTTGTTTGCCAAATTTGTCGCCAAGCTCAAGCACTAACCGCGCTGCGCTCTTCTTGCCGACTCCTGGAATTCTTGTCAACGAAGCTTCGTCTCCTTGGCTAATTGCATCTGCGAGATTCTCGGCAGTTGTTGCAGCCAAAATAGTCAGAGCAAGTTTCGGACCAACGCCATTTACAGTTTGCAAGAGTTCAAATAATTTACGTTCTTCATTGTTAGAAAAACCATAAAGTGTCATTGATTCTTCGCGCACCACTAAAACTACTGGCAGATTTATTTCCGAATTTCGTTTTGTAGATTGCAAAACAGTGGGCGTTACTATTACGTTGTAACCAATTCCGTTAACGTCAATTTCTAAGTTGGCAGCATTAATTTCCGTAACAATGCCACGCAAAAAACTGATCATCTAGTTACCCTTTGAATGGCAGTTTCAATCTTTTTAATACTTACACCGCGCCATGCATGGCATATAGCAATAGCTAACGCATCAGCCGCATCTGCTGGTTTTGGAGGATTCTCCAAATTCAGAATTCGAGTAACCATCGCAGTAACTTGAGCTTTATCCGCTCGTCCATTGCCAGAGACCGCAGCTTTAACTTCGGATGGCGTGTACGTTTGAACCGGGATGTCGAGTTGGGCCGCAAGTAATAAACCAATTCCAGAAACTTGGGCTGTGCCCATTACGGTTCTTACATTGCTCTGAGCAAAAACCCTTTCAATTGCGATAGCTTCAGGCTGATACCGGTTAATTAAGTCGGATAGTTCAAAATGGATATTTGCAAGCCGTTTTTCAAGGGGCATGTCCGAAGGGGTGCGCACCACATCCACATGAAGCAATGCCACAGATCTGCCAGGAGCAGAATCAATGACCCCAACACCGCATCGGGTCAGGCCAGGGTCGATTCCAAGTACACGCATTTCACTCCTCAGCGCTAAGCGTAGAGAGCAAACCCCCTTATCAGGCGGATTTCGACCCAATTATTCGAATATTTGTTCGAATAATTTTTGATTAAATATTTCCAGCGCGGAGGCTTCAAACGCCAACTGCCACCTTTGCCTGTCTGATATCACTTGGTGGTCGAGACAAAGGCCTATGTAAACGTAGCCGTTCAATGTTACCGAAGTGAAATTTAGCCCAGCTCCGATTGGGGCTAAAAGCGGCCAAATCCCTTTCACTTCAAAGCCGAACATGCGCTTGGGTTGTGAATCTCCAAGCAAAGTGCTGATGGTTGCATCTGAGCTTCTCAGATTTCGAACGATTAAATCAATTGGTATCAATTGAGATGCATTAATTAAGGAGTTGGCGATCTTTAAACTTGGCTCTTTACGCCAATTGCGCAACTTTTCGCGACTCATTTTCATGAGTTGTGAGGCTGGCGTGATTGCGAATGGAAAATCTATTCGAGCGACCACAATTTTATTAGCTGCCAAATCATTGATGTTCATTGCAACTGGAACATTAACTAAAAGTGATTCACCGCTATTGGATTTTTTCTGATGGTATCTCTGTAGTGCGCCTACAATCAAGGCCACCATTGCATCATGACTGCTTATTTGATTACCTTGAGTTAAATTATTTAATTGACGCTTATCAATTTTGTAAAACTTCGCTGCTAATTCTGAGGTTTCATTCGAGTCTCTGTCTGCGGTATTTAGCGCCATCAATCTAGTGATGCTCTGCGCCATCTCACTTATGTCTCTCGCTAAGCCAACTGGATCTTTGGTTACTCGCCCAACAAATTCACTTACACCATTTTTTATGTCATTGAAAAAATCTGATTTACCTTCGCCAGATTTTGTCTTGAAGCTCATTTCACGCGGATTATCAAATAGATATTGCATTAGAAGCATCGCTGTATTTCCATCGGCAATTGCGTGGTTGATGGCACACAAGATAAAAGTTTTACCCTCACGATAAATCATTTCTATGCGCCATAGGCACTCGTTAGGACCTATATTTAAATTTGCCAATCGCGTTGCAGATTCACTAACTGAATCAGTCGACTTTGAAATGTAAGGCAATATTGAAAAATCTGGAATTGAGTAAAGATGGGTTGGCTCAGAGTCACTTACCGCCATAGATAAAGTTGGATATATCGAGACTAAATTTTTGACCCGATTATTGAATGCCTCTGAGTTGATGATGCCAGCAACTTCAACAATTGCCACCACATTTGCAGCCAGGCCAGATTTAGATTGCGTAACCCTCCAGGTTGCCAGATCCCAACCTTGCAATGGCTGATTCATCTTTATTGATCTAGTTCAGCCATAATTTCATCTGAGACATCAAAATTAGCGTAAACATTTTGTACGTCATCACTATCTTCCAATGCATCGATGAGTTTAAAAATCTTCTTTGCTCCTTCAGCATCCAATGGAATTAACAGACTTGGAACCAACGAAGAATCCGCTGAGTCATATTCAATTCCCGCGCTCTGCAATGCAGTTCGGACCGAAACCAAATCTTGCGGTTCGGAGACAATTTCAAAAACTTCACCCAAATTGTTAACTTCCTGAGCGCCTGCGTCGAGTACGGCATCAAGAATTGCATCTTCACTCGTGCCGCTTGCTGGGACAATGACGACACCTTTTCGGCTAAACAAATACGAAACAGAGCCTGGATCTGCCATGTTTCCATCATTTTTACCCATTGCTGTGCGAACTTCGCCAGCGGCACGATTTCGATTGTCCGTTAAACACTCAACTAATACCGCAACTCCGTTTGGACCGTAGCCCTCATACATAATGGTTTGCCAATCTGCACCACCAGATTCAGCACCGGAACCCCGCTTCAAAGCCCGCTCAATATTGTCGTTTGGAACCGAAGATTTTCTCGCTTTTTGAATTGCGTCGTAAAGAGTTGGATTGCCAGCTGGGTCTGCTCCACCAGTTCGCGCTGAAACCTCGATAGCTTTAATTAATTTCGCGAAGAGCTTCGCGCGTTTACCGTCTATCGCCGCTTTTTTATGTTTGGTCGTCGCCCATTTGGAATGTCCGGACACTTTTACAACCTTTCCAAGGTCTGATATTTATTTACCAAGTTGATGAAATACTTATGAAATCTCAAATCGCTCGTAAGTTCTGGGTGGAATGAAGTGGCAATTATGTTTCCCTGCTTGACTGCAACAACAGCACCTTTATGTTCCCCAGATTCAATCCTTGCAATGACTTCTACTTTTTCATTGAAATCTTCTACCCAAGGTGCGCGAATAAATACGGCACGCACACCTTCAGACCCAATTTCAGGTGCGTGTAAATCTGCTTCGAAACTATCAACTTGCCGGCCAAATGCATTTCTGCGTACAGAAATATCAAGACCGCCAAAAGTTTCTTGATCTGCTCTGCCGTCAATTACCTTGGCTGCCAACATGATTAATCCAGCGCATGAGCCATAAACGGGCATACCTTGTGAAATTCTTTTTCGAATAGGCTCTAATATTTCGAATGCAATGGCCAATTTACTCATCGCAGTTGATTCGCCACCAGGAATTACAAGCGCATCAATTGTTTGTAAATCTTGTGGTGTTTTTACAAACGACACACTTATCGCGCCAGCATCCTTGAGGCTTTGTGCGTGTTCGCGAAAGTCACCTTGAAGTGCAAGAACTCCGATGCGAGGCATTACCAACCACGTTCAGCCAGGCGGTGAGGGACTGGAATGTCCGAGACGTTAATTCCGACCATAGCTTGACCTAAGCCACGTGAAACGTTTGCCAAAACTGCAGGATCATCAAAGGCAGTAGTTGCTTTAACAATTGCTTTTGCTCGCGCAGAAGCCTCTGCTGTCGAAGCTGGAAGACCAGGGGCGTGATTGAAAATTCCCGAGCCGACAAAAACACCGTCTGCTCCAAGCTGCATCATCATTGCCGCATCGGCTGGAGTTGCGATTCCACCTGCAGTAAATAGCACGACTGGAAGTTTTCCGTTTGCCGCTACTTCTTTAACCAGTTCATACGGAGCCTGTAATTCTTTTGCAGCAACGTAAAGTTCATCTTCGCGCATCGCACTTAGTTTGCGAATTTCCGCTGTGATTGAACGCATGTGAGTGGTCGCGTTCGACACATCTCCAGTTCCAGCTTCACCTTTTGAGCGAATCATTGCTGCACCTTCGTTGATGCGGCGAAGTGCTTCACCGAGGTTGGTAGCACCACAAACAAATGGAACTGTGAAATTCCACTTATCTATGTGGTTTGAATAATCAGCAGGAGTTAAAACTTCAGATTCGTCAATGTAATCGACTCCAAGAGTCTGCAAAACCTGCGCTTCAACGAAATGACCGATGCGCGCTTTTGCCATTACTGGAATTGTCACTGACTGAATAATTTGATCGATCATGTCCGGGTCAGACATGCGAGCCACTCCACCTTGAGCGCGAATGTCAGCCGGAACTCGCTCGAGCGCCATAACTGCTACAGCGCCAGCGTCTTCGGCAATCTTGGCCTGTTCGGCATTCACGACGTCCATGATTACGCCGCCTTTGAGCATTTCTGCCATGCCGCGCTTTACTCGTGCCGTTCCTACGACTGATTCTTGGTTACTCACAAAATTCCTCTTCCACCCTGTGGGGTGCGAAGTCTAAGCGGAGAACTAGGAAGTGGCAGATTCGCTCGGAGACGGGCTACTAGTTGGCTTTGGATATTTGACGGTGAAGTCATCCTTTTCGGACATGACTAACCACCAGGCTTTGCCGGGTTTGACCGCGATTTCCTTGCCTTTTAGCGTGTACCAACGTGGCAGATCTGTAATTGTTGGCCGCTTCCAAATCGCTTCAATTATGGTTCCGTGTGAAAGAACAAACCCAGAACCTTCACCGTAAGTTTTTGGGTATGGGGTTGGGGAAACTGCATGGGTTTTGTACGGCAAAGGAATGAGATTGGTTTGCATAACAAATATAGTGTCAGCTGCGACGTCTTCTAGTTGACCCTCGCCGATGAGGGTTTCCAAATCCTCTTCATAAACTTTCATAGACCATTTATTTTGCGAAGCATCCCAGGTGAAAGTTTTTTCTGATGCTGGCCATTCGGCTCGGAACCAAAGTATTTCTTTTCCAAGTGTTGGCTTATCTGAGAACTTCCAACCAGTTCTGCTACCTAGTAAGGCAGATTCCGGCTTTTCAATTCGACCCAGAATGTCTGCGTAAGTTCCCAGCAAGTTGTGTGGAATGTAACGCTCGTTATCTCGGTAATACCCAGTTGACCCTTGCGGCGCTCCAACTAGCTGCAGTGTTGATTTCCATAAGAATGGTGAAGTTTTTGACGATGCGCCTGAGTACGCCAACCCAGGTTCACCAAACGCTGCCGCTAAATCGACATCGCTAACCCGGGCACTACGAATTGGACCTAGGGTTACTGGTTGCTGCGATTGATAAACCGCAAAAAGCCTCGTTAATCCACCTTCAACCGGTTCGACAATCACAACGTCTGCAAGGTTCAATGACCACTGCGGTCTAGCGTCAGATACGTCGTCGATCTTTACTACCAATGTTGGAATAGTTTCATCGGCACACAAACCAGTAATGGGAGAAGTCCAACAAGCCGGTTCGGTTGATTGACTTGATTCGGATTTGGAAGGGCCAACATTTGTGGTTGAACATGCCGCCAAAAATAATGCAACCGCAAACAGCATTATCTTGCTCTTCACAATCATCACTCCCTACAAATTTCTGAGCGCATTTGGTACACGGTCATCCAGATCAACAGTTGTTGGCACTTTAGTGTGTCCCGCTAATCTGAATAATCGTACTGCAGTTCTAGCATGAAGTAATTGTGACGCTCCGACTGCATCATTGTGAAACCTTCTTGCTAATTGAACTCTTTTTGCTGCACGCGCTAGATCAAAAACCATAGATGCAGTATTGGTTGAAGACATGAAATCCTGTAAATCTTTTTCGTCTTGAAAAATTTCGAAAAGTAGACCTGTCAATTCGCTTTCAGCAGATAGGTATTCGCGAAAAGTTTTCTCAGAGCCGCTTAAGACCTCTTCTAAAGCCATTTTTAGTTTAGCGCTCGACACATCATCAAGATTGCCACTTGCTACAAGCCGGGCAACACAAGTGGCTCTAATGGCTAAATGTTGCCGAAATGAATTTAGTGCATTGTCTCTGCGAATATGGGTGCGATCTAGTCGACCGGCCAATGACGAAAATTTCCATGCAAAATATATGAGAACAGCAAATATGATTGCGATTTCCAATACTGGCATCAGTCAGACACCAGCTTCCCCATTATTTGCCCGCGCAGATCCTCTGCAACTTTCGGCTGGTTTAGGGTTATGGTTTCATAGACATCTATCAGATCGGTTGCTACCCGACTCCAATCAAAAGATTGCACTCGTTCAAAAGCTGTATTAACTCTTTCCTGTGCAGCTTGTCGATTCGTTATTGTGTTTCTGATGGCTTGAGCCAAACTAGAAGGATTTTCATTTTCAAACAGCAGGCCACAACTTCCAAAATCTAGAACTCGGTTGAAAGCGGGCAAATCACTTGCAATCACCGGTGTACGGCAAGCCATTGCTTCCAGTAAAACAATTCCGAATGATTCTCCACCAGTGTTTGGCGCAATGTACATTCCAGAACTTTGCAACATTCGAGCTTTATCCTCATCAGAAACTCTTCCTAGGAAATTGACTCGAGAGTGAAGAGATTCGGGTAAATCTTTAATCGCTTCTGCTTGATCCCCTGGGCCTGCAACAAGTAAATAGTGAGTTGGATAATCAATTGCAATCTCTTCGAAGGCTTTCAATAAGATTTCAAAGCCTTTTCGCGATTCTTCAAATCTTCCAAGGAAAGCAATTGCATTCTCATCTCGCTGACCGCTAAATGGTGTTGATGTAAAAGGTTTCGCATTAATAAACGAATCCGTATGGACGCCATTTGGAATGAGTACCGCGTCACCGCCAACATGTTCAACGACAGTGGTTCTTGCTAATTCACTTACAGCAACTCTAGCTGCTAACTTTTCTAAAACTGTTTGCGCCAAACCGTATCCGGCACTAAGGATTCGAGATTTATCCATGGCTGAATGGAATGTCCCAACAATTGGTCCGGTTGCAGACCAGCAGGCCAAAGCCGAAAGGGATGGCGTGAGTGGCTCATGAATGTGCAGGACATCAAACTGCCCATTATCAATCCAGCGTTGAACTCGCTTAGTGGCTCTATAGCCAAATGTGATGCGGGCAACCGAGCCGTTGTAAGAAATTGAAATTGGAGATCCACCCGAAGTCACCCAACTTGGTAAGACAGATTCGTCGGAAGTTGGTGCTAGAACATTGACTTCATATCCGCGATCCATCAATTCAAGCGCAAGGTCTCGAATGTGAATCGAAACCCCTCCAGGGACTGCCCAGTCATAAGGACAAACAATGCCTATCTTCATCACTTAGTCCTCAAGTTCTCTAGGCATATCAAGCCAGATTTTTTGCAGCATATGCCAATTCTGAGGATGTTTGGCAATTATTGCTTCAAATACTCGTCCCAAACTCCGAGTGGCCAACTCAACATCCAATGAACTCAGATTGACACTTGGATAAAACTCAATCACAGTTTTATCATTCTCGGTAAACACAGCTGCTGGGATCAATAGTGCTGAATTCTCAATCGCCAATTTAGCGGCACCAAGTGGCATCTTTGATTTATGTCCGAAAAAATCCACTTCTAATCCGTGCCGAGACATATCTCTATCTGAAACTAGCCCAATTAATTTTCCGGCTTGCAAAACCTGTGAGAGTTTGACGCTAGGAGGAATATCACCACCTCGATGAGGCAATATCTCAATATTTCTCGATCGTCTGCGCTTTGTGAATTCATCAAATAATTCGACCGGTCGCAATCGTTCTGCAACCGTAGTTATTCCGTTAAATCGCTTAGCGACGTAGGCACCTGCCAGATCCCAATTTCCTGAATGAGTTACTGAAACCACTACCCCAATATTTGATGCAATCGCTTTTTCAATTTCATCTGAATTTCTCATTTCAACAGATGACTCGATGTAATCACTGCCGCGTTTAGATAGCGCAAACATGTCCACCCAGTAGCGCATATATGAGCGCATAGCCATTCGCGCGACAACTTCAGTGCGAGCATCATCTAAATCCACGCCTAGAACGCGAGCAAGATTGAATCTCAGACGACGGGCACCGTTTCTATTTCTTGATATGGTGATATCAGCCACAATATCAGCGCAGATGTAAAGGATCCTTTGCGGTACGTAACCAAAAGTAGCCCAAGCCAATTTGAACCCAAGAACTACAACGCGTTCTTGTAATTGCATTAATTCACACTCTTTAGAACATGAATGATTCTCTGAATTACCGTGATTGAGCCAAAAACTACAATCGCAGCTAATGCGTACCTGATTGAGATTGTGTACCCGAAAGCTGAAGCGATCGTTGCAATTCCCAAAATTAGGACTCTTTCGCCTCTTTCAAGAATTCCTACGTTGCAGGCAATCCCCATTGATTCGGACTTGGCGCGAATGTAAGGGATAAGAGCACTTACGGCTATGGCTCCAAATCCAAGTTGTGCAGTATGAAATTCCATATTCTCGATCGCCCAAAGCGTGAAGGCAATGAGCAGCGATAAATCCGTTAGCCGGTCCATTACGCTATCTAGAAAAGCCCCAGCCTTTGATACCGAATTAGATAGACGCGCCATGGTCCCATCTAATAAGTCTGCTGCGACTAATGGAATCAGAAATAGTAGAGCTGTTGAAAAATCACCTTTAGAAATAGTCATCAGCGCTATCAAACTAGATGCGCAAGCTCCAATGACCGTAACTTGATTGGCGGTTAGGCCAATTTTGAGAAGTCCTTTTGCAATCGGATCGACAAATTTCGCGGCGAACGCTCGAGAGTTTTGATTATCTAACATCATCCCACGCTTCACTCAATAATCTTCGAGTTTCTTCGAGTAATTGTGGGAGCACTTTTGTCTTGCCGATTACTGGCATGAAGTTTGCATCACCTGTCCAGCGCGGTACAACATGCTGATGTAAATGTCCAGCGATTCCTGCACCCGCCTGGTTTCCTTGATTCATTCCAATATTGAAACCTTGAGCGCCAGATACGTGTCGCAAAACTCGCATTGCTTGTTGGGTTAAAGCCGCTATCTCTTGCGTCTCTTCTAAAGTCGCTTCATCAAATGTTCCAAAATGACGATACGGGCAGACCATTAAGTGGCCAGTGTTATATGGAAAGAGATTTAGAATTACAAACGCGAATTTTCCGCGTTTAACAATTAGCGCTTTTTCGTCTTCTTCATTTGGAGTCCTGCAAAATGGGCAATCTTCGACATGAGGAGCTGAACCCGCCTTGATGTACTCAATACGGTGTGGAGCCCAAAGCCGATCCCAATCTTCAGCCATTTTTTACCTAAACGCGACTTTCTACCGCAGCAACGATTTCTGCAATTGCATCGTCGATTGCAACACCATTTTTTTGCTCCCCGTTTCGGTAGCGGAATGAGACAGCATTTTTAGCCACATCGTCATCGCCAACAATCAACATAAATGGAATCTTTTGTTGTTGGGCCGTACGAATCTTTTTTTGCATCCGTTCGTCTGAAGAATCGACCTCTACGCGAATGCCCGCGTTCCTAAGTTTTCTTGCAACGTCAAAAAGATATTCTTGATGAGCAGCGGCAATTGGAATTCCCACAACTTGCACAGGTGACAACCAAGCTGGAAACGCCCCAGCGTAATGTTCAAGAAGTACCCCAAAGAATCTTTCAATTGAGCCAAAGAGCGCTCGGTGAATCATGATCGGCTGTTGACGGGTTCCATCAGGGGCTGTGTATTCGAGATCAAATCGCTTACCCATTTGGAAATCAACTTGGATGGTTGACATTTGCCAAGTGCGGCCAATTGCGTCCCTTGCTTGTACTGAAATTTTTGGACCATAAAAAGCTGCGCCACCAGGATCAGGCACTAGATCCAAACCACTTGATTTGGCCGCTTGCTCAAGAGCCGCGGTTGCCTCGGCCCAGTCCTCATCACTGCCAACAAACTTTTCTTCGTTTTTGGTGGAGAGTTCTAGATAAAAATCATTTAATCCATAGTCACGTAGCAAATCAAGAACGAATTGAAGTAAGTTTTTCAGTTCATCTTGCATTTGTTCGCGGCTGCAATATATGTGCGCATCGTCTTGGGTCATACCTCGAACACGAGTGAGGCCGTGCACCACACCACTCTTTTCGTAACGGTATACCGATCCGAATTCAAATAGTCGCAATGGCAGCTCTCGGTAAGAGCGACCACGAGATTTGAAAATTAAGTTATGGAATGGACAGTTCATTGGCTTCAAGAAATAATCTTGGCCTTGACGTTTTATTGCACCATTTTCGTCTCGCTCTTCGTCAAGGCGCATGGCTGGGAACATTCCATCGCGATAAAAATCCAAGTGCCCAGATGTTTCAAACAAATTTGATTTCGTAATGTGCGGGGTGTACACAAATTCATAACCAGCAGCTTCGTGACGGCGACGTGAGTAATCCTCCATCGCGCGACGAACTATTCCACCTTTCGGGTGAAATACTGCAAGACCACTTCCAATCTCATCTGGAAATGAAAATAGGTCTAATTCAGTTCCAAGTTTTCTGTGATCACGCCGCTCTGCTTCTGCAATTGCTTCAAGATGGGCCTTAAGCGCTTCTTTTGTCGGCCAAGCAGTTCCGTACACGCGTTGAAGTTGCGGATTTTTTTCGCTACCCCGCCAGTAAGCTGCGGCAGTTCGCATTAATTTGAATGCGTTCGTTTGAATGTATCTGGTATCTGGGACATGCGGTCCACGACACAAGTCGCCCCAACACTTTTCGCCAGTTTTAGAATCCAAGTTGTCATAAATCGTAAGTTCAGCACCGCCAACTTCCATGACGTCTGAATCAACCCCACCCTTAATTCCGATGAGTTCGACTTTAAACGGTTCCTGTGAAAGTTCGACTAGAGCATCTTTTTCTGAAACCACCCGCCTCGAAAATTTCTGGCCAGATTTGATAATTTCGATCATCCGGTTTTCGATTGCAGAAACATCATCCGGGGTGAAAGGCTGCTCAGTTTTGAAATCATAATAAAAGCCATCTTTTATTGGCGGTCCGATTCCGAGCCGGGTTTGCGGAAATAAATCTTGGACCGCTTGAGCAGCAACGTGAGCAGTTGAGTGCCGCAGCACCGCTAGTCCATCCTCAGACTCAATTCCAACAGGTTCAACAACATCTCCATCAGCCAAGACATGTGTGAGATCTCGGAGCTCACCATTAACCCTCGCCACCACCACTGTTCGGTTTGTATTACCAACTGCATCAAATGCAGTAGAACCGAGTGGTAATTGGACCGATTGCCCGCCAATATTGATAGAAATTTCGCTCATGGGAGTTCAGGCTACCTTTCGTTATGGCGTCAGATTACCCTGAGTTGTAGTGAGGGCAGGTGAAAATTGTCCGATTTCACCCAAATATGTCTAATTAAGCGTTCATGAGCGAGAAAAGATTTGAAAGCCTGCTCCCTTGAGCGTGGTTTTGAAACTTTTCTTGAGATTAATACTTTCACCATCGGTAAAGCGCTGAAAAGAACCTGCGGCGTTAAGCATGATTCTGACTTCCTGTGGACGTTTAGAAAGGTTAATCACGGTTACCACCAGATTTGAACCTTTCTTTCGTTTGAAGACCAAAACTCGATCGTTATTGGTCTCAACCAATTTGATGGCGCCACCCGTTGAGCTATAAAGCGCTGGATTGTTCTTTTTAAGCGAGATTAATTTTTGATAGAAAGCCGTCATCGGTGAATTTGTCCAAACAATTTCATCTTTATCAAAAAACGCCAGTTGCTTGTCCAGACCAATTTCTTGGCCACTATAAATAAGAGGTATTCCTGGGTAAGTGAATATAAGAGCAGAAAAAGATTTAACGAATTTTCCGTATCGATCGTATTCAGTTCCATTCCAAGAATTCTCGTCGTGATTGGTTATGAATGTCATTGGAAAAGTTCCAATTGGGTGGCGACTTCTCTGAATATTTAAAAACATTCTGAAATAGGAAGTCCGCTTATCGCCAACTGCAAGTCCCCTCATCTGATCCTGAAGTTTCCATCCGTAGTTGGCCGAAAACGCTGAATTCAAAAGTGAAACATTGTCACTATCTTCGGCAAGCATAAATAGTGGCTTAATTTGTTCTAACGATTCACGTGCATCGTTCCAAAAACTAGCCGGTACTGCACCTGCAACATCGCAACGAAAACCATCAACGTCGAATTCTTCAACCCAGTAAGCCATTGCATCAATCATTGCCGAGCGCATGGAGGTATTTGAATAATTCAAATCAGCGACATCGTCCCAATTTGTTCCTGCCGGCCAAATGATGTTTCCATCTTCATCCTGTGTGTACCAATCAGGATGTGCAGTAATCCAAGGATGATCCCATCCAGTGTGATTTGCTACCCAATCCAAAATAACTTTGAAACCTAAAGAATGGGCTTGTTCAATCAAGTCTTTTAAGTCTTGTTCAGTCCCAAATTCTGGATTTACAGATGTGTAATCGGCTATTGAGTAATAAGAACCCAGTGTTCCTTTTCTGTTCAATTCGGAAATTGGATAAACCGGCATTAGCCAAAGTATGTCCACCCCTAGCTCTTGAAGTCGTGGCAGATGCTCACGAAAGGCATTTATGGTTCCCTCGTTTGTGTATTGGCGAATATTGACTTCATAAATCACAGCGTTTTGAACCCAACTCGGGGTTGGCGATGATGATGTTGTGATCGCGCCGGAATTGATTTTCGGAACTAGCACAATTGCTGCAGCAAGTACGACGACAAGAATTATTGAGACGATGACTTTCAGTTTGCGTTTGTTTTGGTCATTGGCTTTTGACTTTGCTCTTTCCAGCGCCCACTCAAAAGCCTTTTTCAATGGAAGTGAAAGTCTGTGCGCCCATGCGAATTCTGAACCCAAAATTACCAGTCCTAAGAAAATGGCCGCCCAACCCGGCCCTGGTAGCACCAGCATTGCGAAACCAGCACCTAAAACGCCAACACCAATAATCAAAATCGTAACCCGCCAGAAAACATGTGTAACTGGCCGGCGACGAGCCCATGATTGCAATCTCAAGTGAACCGGAAGCGTGGCTTCCATTGCGCCTTCTACGTCGTCAATAACTTCTTCGGCAATATCGTGAAGATTTTCAGGCTTGGATTGTTCTTCACTCATTATTTTCTTCCATCCATTGACTAAAGTTCTGGGCTAATTGTTTCGTAACTGGCCCAATCTCGAAAGTTTTATCATCGATTTTTGACACTGGTTGAATATCTCGCGTTGAAGAGGTCAGGAAAACTTCATCCGCATCCATGAGATCATCTTTACTAAAGCTCAATTCAGAGAATCTCAAATTTTTTGGTATGGACTCAATTAGTGCATTTCGTGTGATGCCTGCCAGTAATCCATCACTCTTTGGCGGAGTCAGAATTGTTCCATTTTTAACAATGAATATGTTTGAACCTGTTCCTTCACAAACATTTCCATTCAGATTTAGCAAGATTGCTTCGGATGCACCGTTTTGCTTTGCCCGATGAAGGGCTAAAGCGTTTTCTGCATAGGAAGTGGTTTTTGCTCCTGCAAGCGGAGATCTTTCGTTTCGAACAATCTCGCTGATAACTATTTGTGCGGATTCTGGCCACGGCTTTGCAACCGACCAAGAAACAACAAGCGTCCAACCGTTTCCACGAGCGGATCCAAGCTCGCCAGTCCCTGAAGAAATCGTGATTCGCAATCTCCCAAGTGCAGCACTCTTGACTACCTCTTGAGACGCAACTTCAATCACGGCAGTTTTTATGTAATCCAAGTCAGGGATTTTTATCTCGAGAAGTTGAGCAGAATTAGCCAAGCGATCCAAGTGTCGATTAAGCAAGATTAATTTCCCTGATTCGGTTTTGAGCGTTTCAAAGACACCATCGCCAACCGTAAATCCGTGATCAAATGCAGAAACAAGCGCAAGCGGTACCAGACCACCGCCTTCGGGGGATGAAACCCAATATTTCATTGACTCTTCTCCCATTCGAGATTTGCAATATCTATGAGTTTACGTGCTTTCAATTCGGTTTCTAGCCATTCAAGCTCGGGCTCACTTCCCCAAGTAATGCCAGCACCGGCACCAAATCTCAAATATTCCCCTGATTTCCAAAAAGTACGTATTGCAACCGCTAATTCCGCACTTTTCAAGTCTGAATCAATCCAGCCAATGGTTCCACAATAAATCTCCCGAGCTGGTTCATGACTCGCGATGAAATTCAACGCACTTGACTTAGGAGCGCCCGTGACAGAACCCGGGGGGAAAGTAGCTGAAAAGATTTCATTCCAATTGGAATCTGCTTTGAGCACACCCGCGACAGTTGAAACCAAGTGGTCGAGGTTTGGAAGTGCAATTCTTTTCAACAATTCTGGAACATGCACGCTGGCAGTTTCGCAAACCTTTGAAAGATCATTTCGGACAAGGTCAACAATCATGATGTTTTCACTTGCATCTTTTTCTAAAAACTCGGCGCCACTTTCGACTGTGCCTTTTATTGGGGCACTAGAAATATCTTTATCTTCAATTTTTAAAAACAACTCTGGTGAGGCACTAGCGATTTGAATTTCGGGAAGTCCGAATTCCGCCAGTCTGTCATCTGTGATTGAAATCAAACTTGCATACTTGCTTGGATAATTTTTGTTAAGTAGATTAAATAAACCTGCGATGTTGTTTTCAGATTTCCAATTGGCCGAGTACTGGTGACAAACATTAACTTGATAAAACTCACCAGCGGCGATTTGTGATTGCGCTTCAACTACAAGATTTTGGTATTCGAGTGAATCAAGATTTGATCTCCACGGCCCAGCTCCAATCCAGTTTCCGGCAGGAGGATTCGTAACTTTCCAATCTTCAAATTTGAATCCGAGCACGAGACCTTCAAAGAATCCAAGAATCAACCACTTGCCGCCAGTATTTATTTCCGACAAGTTGTTTGTAATGCGTGAAAGGCCGGTCGCTAACAGACCATTTAGATAGGCATAAGGCTCGCTCACAAGGTAACCCTAGGTAATGAGCGCTCTACCCCAAATTGGTTAAGCGCACTCAATCGGGTAATCTCCCGCCCCGACGCTCCTCTTGAGAGCGTCATGCGGATGTAGCGCAGTTGGTAGCGCATCACCTTGCCAAGGTGAATGTCGCGGGTTCGAGTCCCGTCATCCGCTCGGCGCAGGTCTTTGAGCCTCGCGGTGGAGTGGCCGAGAGGCGAGGCACGGGACTGCAAATCCCTCTACACGGGTTCAAATCCCGTCTCCACCTCAACATCTCTCACGAAAATTTCATAGGGTCGATTGGCGCAGTTGGTTAGCGCGCTTCCTTGACATGGAAGAGGTCACAGGTTCGAGTCCTGTATCGACCACTCTAAATCTGACTCAAAGCAATTAATCTGCTAAGTGCACGGCGATATTTTTTGCGATATCCACCTTTTAATAATTCAGGTGCGAATAATTCATCTAGTTTCGCACCACTTGTCATTATTTTTATATCCTGGTCGTACAAGCGGTCAGCTAAAACCACCCAGCGCAGAGCTAGCGCCTGATCGGTGATGGTTTCGACATCCGAGACGCAAACAGCTTCTATCCCAGAAACGAGATTTCGGTATTTCGATGGGTGAATCTTCGATAAATGTTGCGAAAGACTAGAAAATGAATCTAACGACACATTTCTATTACTCAGGCAGAAGCTTTTCAATTCTTCTTCACTGGATCAATCAATGGCAGTTGGAATACCTCGGTGGCGATAGTCGTCTCCATCTACACGAATATTTTCAAAATGTGCTGCTAAACCTTGAATCTCGCGTTGAAAATCCTCAGCTGCAAATCGCTCTTCCCCTAAGCGGTCAGGCAAAGTGTTGCTAGTCGCTGCGAGGTAAACCCCGGATTCGACTAACCGCAACAAAAGAGTTGACATCAAAACTGTATCGCCTGGGTCATCCAGTTCAAATTCATCTATGCAAACCAACTTGAAATTTCGAAGTTGATTTACTGTTTCATTAAATCCAAGTGCACCAACTAGATTTGTGTACTCAACAAAAGTCCCAAAAACTTTTGGCACATCAACCTCATGCCAAAGAGCGGCGAGCAAATGCGTTTTACCGACTCCAAATCCACCATCTAGATAGCGACCTTGAAGCCCGGTCTCTTTTCTTTGCCAGAATTTTCTTTGGGTGCCAATTAGCTTTGAAAATTCCATCAAGTTTTCGAGCGCCTGACTTTGAGTAACTTGCCCAGGATCAGGCAAATAGTTGCTAAACCGAACATCGTCGAAGTGTGGTGGCGGCACAAACCCTGCAATTAATTCATCGCTCGTTACAACAGGGGTTCGACTTGTAAGCGATGTATACATAGGGCGGAACTCTAAACTTTCTGCGATGATTACACCCTATGGACATTCTAAGTATTGATTTTCTCGACCGAATTGCATTTCCGGCAAAGGGCATTCGCGCTACCATGATTCAAAATGCATCGGGTGGTTGGATTGGTGATTCAGGTTCGTCCCGTGAACTTAGCAATCCAACTGATTTGAAGTGGTTGCTAGCTCACAGATATGTAGCAGACGCCGTTTTGGTCGGCTCGTCCACCGCTCTATCGGAGAATTACCAGAAGATTAATTGTTCAGATGAAATTTCGAGCTGGCGCAAGAAGCACAATTTGAAGCCAAATCCACTTCTAATAACCGTGACTAGAGATTCAAACAAGATTCAAGATCTTTTGGAGATTTCGGATTTTGTCATAACTACAAGTAACTCCCTTCCAGATGTAACAAATTCCAGAATCATCAGAAGCGATTCGCAAGAAATCAATTGGATCGAAGTGGTCGACAAACTAAACGAACTTGGTGTGATTCGTATCAATTGTGAGGGTGGACCTACTCTTATTTCTAAATTGCTAAGTCAAGGTTTGATAGACCAGTTTGTGCTAACCAAAAGTCCGATATCTGGTGCGGTTGAATCAGTTCCTTCGATTGACGATTTCCTTACTAACAATTCTGCCCAATCCATAATCACGCAAGACAATTTTGATTTCCAGCATGTTGGCGAGCTCAAAACTTGGGAAGACCTCCTGACGGTTGGCGAATACTTCGTCTTAAGAGACGCTGGTACTCAAGCCCCATTCTCGGTTGATTATGAGAAGAAACCAGCGGCCGGTTATTACACCTGCCGATCATGTGGAGCAAGACTTTTTGATGCTACAGATCAATTTGATGCAAGATGTGGTTGGCCAGCTTTTTGGAAACCAAATGACCATGCAAATTTGATTCTAGAAGACGACCACAGCAAGGGATACCTTCGAGTCGAAGTGAAATGCGGAAGTTGCGATAGCCATTTGGGTCACGTATTTCATGGAGAAGGCTTTGGATTCCCAACTGATGACCGATACTGCATCAATGCAATTTGTTTGATCAGAAAATACGACTAAAACTATCCAATGGCAATTTGGCAAACTCCAAAAAGCGCCAAGACCACACCTATGTATTGAATAGTCATCAGTCTTTCTTTCAAAATTATCCAAGCCATAATCACTGTAACCACTGGATAAAGCGAAGACAAGACAGAAACCAGTGCGAGTAAGTCTTCTTGTGACGCGATTGTGAATGCCACATTTGCTAATACATCAAATGCCCCAACTACAACCAACAAACCAACATGTTTGGGTTTAATTTTTGTGAAGGATTTTGCTTTCCAAACCAGAATCAATCCAAGGAGAACTGATTGCACGCGCATCAAAATCATTGTGGTTGAAACTGAGTATGCGCCACCTTCTTTTAAGAAAAGAAAGCAGGTTCCAAACCCGATTGCCGCACCTATGGCTAGCAAAACAGGCTTAGGGTCAGAAGCTCCGCTTAACTCTGGTCCGCTAGCTAGAGCAACGCCAATTAATGCAAAGAGAATGCCTAGAAATTGAATGCTAGATGGTTGTTCACCTGTTGCAAGTCCCACAGCTACCGGAACGATTGCCCCTAATGAAGCGATCGGAGAAACAATTCCCATCGTTCCGGTCGCTAACGCCTTGTAAAAACTCATAATCCCAAAGAAACCTGAGAAACTCGCAAGTGATGCCATCGTGGCAGCGCGCCAATCCCATTGTTCGTTTGAAACCAAGAAATAAATTGCCATAGTCAACAAACCAAAGGACTGCGATACGAGCAATACAAAAGACACCTTATAGGTTTTCGAAATCAATCCGCCAAGAAAGTCAGCAACGCCCCACATCAAGCTACCAAGCAATGCAAGTGCCAAAGTCATACGCGGACAATACTTAATAAACGGCGAGCCACAGTCTCAAAACTCAAATCATTAATTAACCTTGAACTGTGAAAAATCTTGGGGCTGATAATGCACAGTGGGTTGAAATTACTTCCCAAATCAAAGCCCTTTTGGAAAATCGCACTACTCGCCCCGAAGTGAAACTAGACCACACCGCTGCTCCGGCAAGACTTGCAACTCATACCGCTGCCATAGTTGCAGACGTAGATGTTAGAGGCGAAGAAGTTGGGAACGGTCGATTGGTCGTACTTTTCGAACCCCTATTCCAAGATACCTGGGATGGAAATCTTCGATTGGTTGGTTTCGTTTCTGCAGATCTCGAAACTGAATTAGTTACCGACCCGATGTTGCTCGAAGTTGGCTGGTCTTGGGTGGAAGATGCATTTAAAGGCAGGTCGCTTAATCCCCTAGCTTTAAGTGGCACTGTTTCAAGGTCCGGTTCGCAGAGTTTTGGAGATATCTCTATGCGAGAACCAGAAGGCCAAGTTGAAATTAGAGTTTCATGGACAGTTCCAGGAGGCGAAGAATTTTCTGAGCACGCGCTTGCATGGGTGGATTTGATGACAAGCGCGGCGGGACTTGAGCCCCTGCCAGAAGGCGTAACAGCCATTCCACTGAAAAAGTAATATGCCAGAGACCGAAAATTTAGAGACGTCGAATTACCAACCGCTTGAATTTCCTGCAGGTGGCGTACCAAAAGTTATTGAAACAGATGCAGATCTTGCAAACGCTTGTGTTGAACTTCAATCAGGCAATGGTCCAATTGCAATCGACGCCGAGCGAGCGAGCAGTTTCAGGTACACAGCGCGGGCTTACTTAGTTCAAATTCGCCGGCAGAATTCCGGCACATTCTTGATAGACCCATTAGCAATATCAGACTTTTCTGCACTATCTCGAATTTTGTCGCAGGCTGAATGGATTCTTCATGCGGCTACTCAAGACTTGGCTTGTCTGGCCGAATTGTCTTTAGTGCCACAAAAACTTTTTGATACCGAACACGCTGGCAGGTTGCTCGGACGACAACGAGTTGGTCTGCAAGCATTGCTTGAATCAGAAATGAATTTGAGTTTAGCGAAAGAGCATTCAGCTGCTGATTGGTCAACTAGACCGCTACCGCATCCTTGGCTTATTTACGCCGCACTAGACGTCGAAAAATTAATTGAATTACGCGAAATATTGCTAGAAGAATTGACCAATAAGAATCGCTTGCATTGGGCAGAGCAGGATTTTGCGCATTTGGTCACGTGGAAACCAAATCCTGCACTTGCTGAACCTTGGCGCAAGACAAGTGGAATCCACAAAGTCCGAAGTCCTCGGCAACTTGCGATTGTTAGAGAAATTTGGCTTGAAAGAGATCGAATTGCTCAGGAACGCGATAAGTCCGTCAGCAAAATTTTGCCTGATGCGGCAATCATCGATATCGCAAAACTCGAACTTAAGAGCCCTAAAGATTTATTTATGCTTGAATCACTTCGAAATCGGAGCCATAAGTCTCTCGCCGATCACTGGTGGCAAATCCGGCAAATTGCGCTAAACCTCAAAGAAACTGACCTACCAAAAGCTAGCAGTGGCCTTAACCCAATCCCACCTACAAAGGCCTGGGAAGAAAAGAATCCAGATGCTCATATTCGGTTTTCAAAAGTCCGACCGAAAGTACTCGACATAGCCGATTCTTTTGAAGTAGCGCCTGAAATTATTGTTTCGCCGGAAGTAATTCGCCAACTTTGCTGGAATGGATACGAGTCAATTTCTAGCAAGAATGAATTGGGCATGTGGCTCTCTATTCAAAAAGTTAGACCTTGGCAATCAGAACTGATTAGTTCAGATTTGTTTGACTTACTTTTTTCTTAAAGCAAACTGCGCAAAACGTATTGCAAAATGCCACCGTGGCGGTAGTAATCGGCTTCACCTGGGGTGTCAATTCTCACTACAGCTTCAAACCTAATCTGACCACCATCTGATTTAGTGGCAGTGACCGAAACTGTTTTCGGAGTCTTGCCATTATTCAACTCAGTAATACCATTGAAATCGTAAGACTCTGTGCCATCCAAACCAAGCGAGGATGGGTTTTGCCCTGCAGGAAATTGCAATGGCAATACTCCCATTCCAATTAAGTTTGATCTATGGATTCGTTCATACGATTCCGCAATCACAACCTTTACCCCAAGTAGCGCAGTTCCTTTTGCTGCCCAGTCGCGCGAAGAACCAGAGCCGTATTCCTTTCCTGCAAGAATCACAAGTGGAATGCCGGCATTTTGATAATTTATAGATGCGTCATAAATGAAACTTTGTGGCGCATCAGGCTTTGTGAAGTCGCGGGTGTAGCCACCTTCGACTCCATCAAGCAACTGATTCTTCAATCGGATATTTGCAAAGGTTCCTCTAATCATGACCTCATGGTTTCCGCGACGTGATCCGTAAGAGTTGTAATCAGCTTTAGCCACTCCATTTTCATCTAAATATTGAGCAGCGGGAGTTCCTGCCTTGATTGAACCAGCCGGAGAAATATGGTCAGTGGTTACTGAATCCCCAAGCAAAGCAAGCACGCGGGCATTCGAGAAGTTCGTGACTGCCTCGGGTTGTTTTTGCATGCCTTCAAAATATGGCGGTTTGCGAACATAGGTTGATTTAGCATCCCATTCAAAAGTATCACCAGTAGGAACAGGCAAACCTTTCCATCTCGCATCACCCTCAAAGACCTGCGAATAGCGATCTGCAAACATATTTCTATCGATTGCTGAATCGATTGTGGCTTGAACTTCTGCAGGTGTTGGCCAAATGTCTCGCAAATAGACTGGATTTCCATCCTTATCATCTCCGAGAGAATCTTTTTCAAAATCAAAATTCATTGTGCCAGCAAGTGCGTATGCAATTACCAACGGCGGTGATGCCAGATAATTCATTTTTACGTCTGGGTTTATTCGGCCTTCGAAGTTTCTATTTCCACTCAATACTGATACAACAGTTAAATCTTCTTTGTTTACGGCTTGGGAGATTTCTTCAGGTAATGGTCCACTGTTTCCGATACAGGTTACACAGCCATATCCGACCAAGTTGAATCCCAGTTGTTCCAAATATGGAGTCAAACCTGACTTGTTGTAATAGTCAGTGACAACTTGTGAACCGGGAGCCAAAGTGGTTTTTACCCACGGCTTTGAACTTAGTCCCTTTTCAACTGCATTCTTTGCAAGCAATCCAGCGCCAAGCATCACTGAAGGATTTGAAGTGTTGGTGCAGGAAGTAATTGAAGCAATCACAACATGCCCATGATTTAGTTCGGTCGATTGACCACTCGCAAGTTTCAGAGCGACTTTCTTATCAGTAGCACCATTTGTGTAGCCAGTTAATGCAGATGCGAATTCAGCTTTGGATTTGGAGAGCTCGACTCGATCCTGGGGGCGCTTAGGGCCAGCAATCGATGGCACGATGCTTGCTAAATCTAGTTCTAGGTACTCGCTGTAAGTTGGCTCGACATAATCCGCTGACTTGGCATCGTGCCATAAACCTTGTTTGCGAGCATATGTTTCAACTAATTTGAGTTCGTCCTGACTACGTCCTGTCAGCTCTAGATAGCGCAGTGTCTCATCGTCAATTGGGAAAATTGCTGCAGTTGAACCGTATTCAGGCGACATATTTCCAATCGTTGCACGATTCGCGAGTGGAACACTTGCTACGCCTTCACCATAGAACTCGACAAATTTCCCAACCACACCGTGCTTACGCAGAAGTTCGGTGATTGTCAGCACTAAATCTGTTGCAGTTGCGCCAGCTGGAAGTTGACCAGTCAATTTGAAACCAACAACACGTGGAATCAACATAGAAACTGGTTGACCAAGCATTGCTGCTTCGGCCTCAATGCCGCCCACTCCCCAACCCAGCACACCAAGACCATTGACCATGGTCGTGTGAGAGTCAGTACCAACAACTGTGTCTGGGTATGCAACACCATTTCGAACCATAATGGTTCTCGCTAAGTGTTCAATGTTTACTTGATGGACGATGCCAGTTCCTGGTGGTACAACTTTGAATTCGCTAAAAGCGGTTTGACCCCAGCGCAAAAAAACATATCTTTCGTGGTTGCGCTGGTATTCCAATGCAACGTTCAAATCGAAGGAATCTTTTGCACCAAAATTATCAGAGATAACTGAGTGATCAATCACTAATTCGGCGGGAGCGAGTGGATTGATCTTTTGCGGATCGCCACCGAGATCTTTCACAGCTTCGCGCATAGTGGCAAGGTCTACGACACATGGAACGCCGGTGAAGTCCTGCATGATTACGCGAGCTGGAGTGAACTGAATCTCTTGCGAAGGTTCGCTTGCTGCGTCCCAACTGCCCAATGCGGCAATTTGATATTTGGTGATATTTGCGCCATCTTCGCAACGCAATAGATTTTCTAATAGAACTTTGTGAGTGTATGGCAGGGTCTGAGATCCGGGCACTTTGCTAATGTCGAAATATTCAAACTCTTGATTACCGACCGCCAACTTTAGCTTCGCGTTGAACGAATTCGGGTGTGCCATTCTTACTCCAAACTTTAAGTGCTAAACCCCAATCTTACTCGGGGCAAAAAGGGCAAATGTTTCGAGATGTTGGGTTTGACCGAAGGCATCCCACGCACGTATTTCACTGAGTTCATAGCCGCTTTCAGCAAAATAGGCCACATCCCGACCTAGCGCTGCAGGATCACAGGCAACATACAAAACGCGAGATGGACTCAATTTAGTGATTGCCTTCACGATCGATTTTCCTGCGCCAGTTCGCGGTGGATCGAGTAGGACTGCATCAACTTTCTTGATTTTCGAAGTCGCAAACCACTTTTCAATTCCCATTCCATAAAGATGGACATTAGAAAGATTGCGGGTATTTCTTTTTAGGCTTGATACAGCCTTGAGATCTCCCTCAACACTTTCCACTCTCCCGCCTGCACCTACTGCTCTAGAAAAAGGCAAAGTAAACAGCCCGCTGCCAGAGTAAAAGTCACAAACATGTTGCCCTACAGACAGTCGCAGCATCTCCATTGCCGTCTCTACAAATACTTTGGGAGCCAAAGTGTGTGCTTGCCAAAAACTCTTGGCATTTAGTTGGTAGGTAAAGTCTTGAACTTTCTCCACAATTCGATACTCGGCATCATCGCTGTCGGCGATTTTGATAACTTCGCCGCTAGAACTGACCACAACCCGAATTTCAGAATTTGCCGCCCACGGAACATTGGTAAATCCATCGCCAGTGATTTCAGGACGTGCCACCTTGCATTCATTAATTGCAATCACATCATTGGACGAATGCTTTTTAAAGCCTAATCTCCCACGACCATCAGTTGAATATTCAATCCGCGTCCGATACCCCAAGCCATCGTTATCGCCAGGGAGTGAATTCACTCGCAAATTCACCAAAAGTGGATTATCTGGTGTTAGTTTTCCAAGTCGGACGTGTTGTTCCTTAAGTATTTCGGTTTTCAAAGACTGCTGATGACTAAATTCAACATGCTGCCAATCGCATCCGCCGCAAGTTCCAGCATATGTGCAACTTGGAGCGATTCGGAATTCACTCTTTATCAATACTTCGACTGCATCAGCAAAAACAAATTTGTTTTGTTTTCCAAGTCCGGTTATTTCAGCGATAACTCTTTCACCTGGCAGTGTATGCCTAACAAAACAGACTACTTCGCCGATTCTTCCAACGCAATGTCCACCATGTGCAACACGTAATATTTCAACTTCATGGCGCGAACCGATTTCAAGATTCACAATTACTCGTCGAATTCTTTACGAACTGTGTCTTCAGCAATTTGTGCACTCGGCTGGCCTCGGCGCACGGCTCCGGCAGCTAAGTGCTCAATTTGCTCCTTCTTTACTTCGCCCGACATCAATACATACGGAACGCTGGCAATTATTACGCCTGGAATGAAATGCAAACGGGCTTTGAGTCGCAAGGCGCTTTGGTTGTGCAAAATTCTTTCCCAGAATGTACCAACCACATACTCAGGAACATAAACAATCACAATGTCGTTATCACCAGTGTTGATGCTCTTGATGTGATCCACGATAGGACGGGTTATTTCCCGGAAAGGGGAATCCAAAACCCGCAACGGGATTGGAATAGATCGCTTTTCCCATTCTGCGAATAATTCATCGGTAGCTGATTGATCTACGTTGACGGTAACCGCTTCTAAAAATGCCGGGCGGGAAGCTCGCGCAAAAGCAACCGCTTGCCACGTCGCTTTGTGAACTTTAGAGACAGTGACGACTGCATGCACACGGCTTGGGAGTGTGGATTTTGCGCTTTCGGGAAGTTGCAGTTCAACAGCAACTTTGTCGTAGTGATTTCGTATTGAAATCATTAACCAATAAAGAGCTGGCATCATTATGCAGACAATCCAGGCGCCATGGGTGAACTTGGTTACGAGCACGATTATTAACACAGTTCCGGTCATTAAGAAACCGACACCATTCACTATTCGACTAAAAAGCATTTTGCGACGCTCGAGCAAATCTGATTCAGATTTGAGATTTCTTGTCCAGTGTTTGATCATTCCAAGCTGGCTCAAAGTAAAACTCACAAAAACACCCAAAATGTACAGTTGAATCAAAGCACCAACTTTTGCCTGGTATGCGGCCACCAAAATAACTGCGAGCAGAGAAAGCATGACAATGCCATTACTAAAAGCGAGGCGGTCGCCGCGAGTGTGCAATTGCCGTGGCATAAACCCATCACGCGCAAGGATTGAGCCCAATACCGGGAATCCATTAAATGCAGTGTTTGCTGCCAGCGCCAAAATCAGCGCCGTGGTCGCGGTAATCAAATAAAAACCAATGGGAAATTGTTCAAAAACAGTGGCTGCAACCTGAGCAATCACAGTTTTTTGATGCTGCCCTTGTGGTAACCCAATCAGAGATTCGTCGTGTTCTGTCACTTTAACTTGCGTTTGAATCGCAAGCCAAGTTATTCCGGAAAACATGGTCATAGCTATCACGCCGAGCATGAAAAGTGTCGTTGCAGCGTTTTTGGATTTGGGTTTTTTGAAAGCTGGAACACCGTTGCTAATCGCTTCGATGCCTGTCAATGCGGTTGTGCCTGAAGAAAATGCCCGCGCAAGTAGGAAAATCATCGCAGCACCACTAAATGATTGTTCAGCTTGCACTTGCCATTTTGCACTCTCTGCAAGCATCACATCGCCTTGTGAATATCTAAATAGTGCAACGCCGAGCATGAGAAACACGCTGAACATAAACAGGTAAGTTGGAATTGCAAACGCTGCGCCTGACTCTCGCACTCCTCGAAGGTTCATGGCTGTGATCACCACGATAAATGCAATTGCCAAACTAGTTGCGTGGTCTGCGACACTCGGAAACGCAGAAGCAATATTTGCCACAGCAGAAGAAATCGAAACCGCAACAGTCAATACGTAATCGATCAATAGTGCACTAGCAACGAAAACTCCTGCGCGCTGACCCAGATTGGTCGCCACCACTTCATAGTCGCCACCACCCGATGGGTAGGCGTGAACATTTTGGCGATAAGAAGCAACTACCACCAGATAGATAAAAACCACAGCTGCGGCAATGGCCGGTGTGAAATTTATATAGGCCAAGCCACCTAGCGCGAGCACCTTGAGAATTTCCTCAGTGGCATATGCATTTGATGAAAGTGCATCAGACGCAAAAACTGGAAGCGCAAGGCGCTTTGGTAAAAGAGTGTCACCTAGTTGCTCGCTTCTCATTGCCCTTCCGAGCAGAATGCGTTTCAACGATGACATCAAATTCACCCCGTTATCGTAGACGCTCGGCCATTGATAATCGGTAGTCACGTTGCAAGGACTACTCTGCCCCTGTACGTCTAGGAGGATTCGTGCACATCGTCATTATGGGTTGCGGACGAGTTGGAAGTGCTCTTGCAGAGCGACTCGACCAAGCTGGACATCGAGTAACCATCATCGATCAAGACGAGTCTTCATTTCGCAAACTTTCGCAAACTTTCTCTGGGGAGACAGTGATTGGCGTTGGTTTCGATCGTGACAAACTAATCGAGGCGGGCATTGAAGATGCTGATGCATTTGCCGCAGTTTCAAGCGGTGACAACTCAAACATCATCAGCGCACGTGTAGCTCGTGAAACTTTTGGTGTCAAAAATGTAGTAGCAAGAATCTACGATCCACGTCGTGCAGAAATTTATGCTCGACTCGGAATCGAAACCGTTGCTTCAGTAGCGTGGACAACCGAACAAATTATGCGACGGTTAGTGCCGATTGCAGCTGAGGAATACCGCGATTCAACCGGTTCACTTGCATTGGCCGAACTTCCGTTTCATCAAGATTGGATTGGTCACCGTGTAGCTCGACTCGGTCTTGACTCTGGTGCTCGAATTGGCTACATCCTTCGATTTGGTGAAGCGATATTGCCAAGCAAAGATTTAGTTATCCAAGAAAATGACATCGTCCATGCGATTTTCTTCCTGACCGAAGAAAATCAAGTGAAGAATGTTTTCAATAATCCACCGAAGGCAGATTGATTCAAATGCGTGTAGCTATAGCGGGAGCTGGAAAAGTCGGTCGATCAATTGCAAGAGAACTAACCGCCAATGGGCATGACGTTTTACTGATTGATAAAGATGCAGACAATGTTCGGCCTGACTCCTTCAATGGAACAAGAGTTTTAGTAGCGGATGCTTGTGAGGCTTCCGCTTTAGAAAAGGCCGATCTTGCAACTTGCCAGGTGATGATTGCTGCAACTGGAGATGACAAAACAAACTTGGTGGTTTCTTTGCTTGCGAAAACCGAATACGGAGTACCACGAGTCGTAGCTCGGGTAAATCACCCAAAGAATGAGTGGATGTTCAACGAATCTTGGGGAGTTGATGTCTCTGTATCGACCCCACGATTGCTCTCGGCTCTGGTAGAAGAGGCAGTGACTGTTGGCGATCTTGTAAAGCTATTAACTTTTCGAACTGGTCAAGCAGAGTTGGTCGAAATGACTTTAACCGCAGACTCCCCTGTAGTTGGCAAACGCGTTGATGAAATGAAATTGCCAGCCGATACGGCGCTGGTGGCAATTCTGCGGGGACCTCGAGTAATCGCACCAACTCCAGATGATCGCCTCGAGCCAGGTGACGAGCTGCTATTCGTGGCTGGGGAAAATACTGAGCATCAACTTGAAGTATTGCTGAGCACAGATTTTTAATTAATAAATTCCGCGAGCTTTTAGAGCCCGGTAAGTGACCCAAACTACGGCTAGATAAATTGGGAATCCGAGCACAGTTGCATTCAAAGTACCGAGTAATTGCACTTGGTTTGTTAAATAGAGTGGCACTTGAAAAATAAGTCTGACCGCAAAGAGACCAACCCACCACCACGTGATTAGAGAATAGAACTTCAAGAGACTTGCATCTTTTCGCCAGCCTGTTAGGTCACCTTTTAATCCACCTACTATGTATCCAACTATTGGATGTCTAAAGACGATACTAAGCAAAATCACCAGCCCGTAGCCAAGATTTTTCAGGATACTCGGCATGAAGAAATCTTTTGCTTCACCTGTTCGGTTAGCGAAATATGCTGAAACAGCAACGCCAACAATTCCACCAAAAACTTGTTGCAAAGACTTTTTCTGGATGATGCGCAAGATCGCCAACAGCAAAGCTACGCCTCCTGCAGCCATTAAAGCTGTTTGAAGTATTCGACCATTGAAGGTCCAAACGCTCAAAAAGATTATGGTAGGCAAGCCTGAATCGATGAATCCAGTTTTGCCACCCAGTGCATTTGAAAGTAATTTCTCAGCGGCCAAAACTTCATTGGTTTCTTTCTCTGAGTAATTCTCTAAGTTGCTCATACTTCTCCACCGCGCGCAATAATCGTGTATTTCGGGTTGTACATGGTTAGTTTTCCATCAACATTAACGAGCCGGCCGGAAACCGAAATGCTTGTTCCCGGACTTATTCCTGAAATTTTTCGCCGGCCTAGCCAAATGACAACAATAAATCCTGTGCCGTCAAAAATTTCGGCCTCTAGGGCTGGCACTTTTACTTCTGGCCTGTAAACCAAGCTTCGAATTTTCCCTGAGTGGGTTGTAACGCTTCCAAGTTTTACATTAGCGATTGCTTCTGCACCTTGAACTTCCAACTCTTCACGAAGCTCTTCTGCATCTAAATCTGCATTAGAAACCGTTACGCGATTGAGCCATTTGCTCAAGAAATTGGTCATGACGAAATTCCAGTTGAACCAAAGCCACCAGCTCCACGTGCCGTTTCATCTAACGAATCCACCTGCACAAAATGTGCACGTTCTACTTTTTGGATGACCAACTGCGCAATCCGGTCACCTCGATTAACTTGGAATGCGACATTTTGATCGTGATTAATCAAAAGAACTTTAATTTCACCTCGGTATCCAGAATCAATTGTGCCGGGGGTGTTGACCATGGAAATTCCGTTTTTTATCGCTAATCCGCTTCTGGGATGAACTAGCCCGACATAGCCAAGAGGAATTTCGACACTCAAACCCGTGGAAACAGCTGCCCGCATTCCCGGTTCCAAAGTGATGGATTCAGCGCTAACCAAATCAGCTCCAGCATCACCGATGTGCGCATAAGTTGGAATGGGTAGATCCGAATGCAGTTGGGTGCATCTGATTACAAAATCTTCAGACACTTTCACTCCTAGATTCGAGTGCTGTGGCAAGTTTAGATGGATGTTTTGAACTTATTACCCAATGGCAAAACGGGTCAATCGGATCATCAATGTCGATTACCACTCCACCTGCAGAGTAATTCCTGATTATTAAGACATCCTGCCGATGGGCACCACTACGAATGCGGTTCAAAAACTCATTTTCATCCAATGAAACTGTTTGTCCGATAAAGGCTTTATCGATCTTGAATTTTCCAACTTGTACATTGTTATTTGAGATAAATATTCGCACACTCTGGCGGTACCACCAATGGAGTGCTAGAGAGCTTAAGCCGACTCCAAGCAGCCAGCCCCAAAATATCGAAACGGCACTTCCATATGCGATACCCAGTGAAGATGTGACAAGCAATGCTAGAAAGGCATGCCACATTGGTGGAAATTGAATTTCGGAATAGTTAACGGAACTGATCGCGGAAGTTTTTGAAATTTGCATTATGTGCTACTTAAGCACATTCCTTGCAAATTCCATCTTCGCCTTCACGCCTTGCAAGTTGAGAGCGGTGGTGAACCAAGAAACAACGTACACAGGTGAACTCATCATGCTGGTACTCAGGAACCACCAATACTTCTACACCCATTGATTCTTCTGATAGGTCGGCACCCGGCAGCTCAATAGTTTCAGCGAGTTCTTCTTCGTCCATATCTACAGACGAGTTGACCTTGTCGGCGCGACGGGCTTTTAGCTCTTCGATCGAATCCTCGGGAAGTTCTTCATCCGTTTTTCGGGGGGCGACATAGTCAGTTGCCACGAATCACTCCTTTTCTCTTGGCCAGTCTGGCAGGGGCGGATTATGGCCTATGAACATGCCAAATGCCCCTTGAGTCAGGGTTTAATAGGTCTATGCCTATTTACGCACTCGGAAACTTAGTTCCTTCGATCCATCCAGAAGCATTTGTGCACCCGGATGCCGTAATCATCGGAAAAGTTCGCGTGGGAGCCCAATCCACAATTTACCCCACCACAGTTTTGCGAGGCGACTCCGGACTAATTTCAATTGGAAGTCAAACTTCAATTCAGGATGGAACTGTCATCCATTGCACGGACAAACACGACACAATCATTGGCGATCGGTGTGTAGTTGGGCACAACGCGCATATGGAAGGGTGCACAGTTGAGGACGATGTCTTAGTTGGCTCTGGTTCGGTCATGTTGCATCGAGTCCTGGTCAAATCTCGCGCCATAGTTGCAGCGGGTGCGGTGTTACGCGATGACACAGTCGTTCCAAACAATGCACTCGCTTACGGCGTTCCAGCCAAAATTCGAGAAGACGCAGTAGAAAACGGAGTTTTTGACTGGAATGTTGAAATGTATGTAAAGAATGCGAAGATCTACAAAGAAAATCTGCGCCTAATTAGTATCGACGAATGTCGTTAAATATTTTCGAAGTGCGACACTAATTCTGCTTGCAACTTTCTAGGTCCGGCAATCGTAAAGTCTGGGCCAGGACCATTGCCAAACAAACCCGTAACTACCCCACCCACTTCTTCGACTATCAATGTGCCAGCTGCAATGTCCCAAATTTGGGCGGTGCGTTCAAAATAAGCGTTTACGTTTCCGCAAGCAACCATGCATAAATCAAATGCAGCGGTTCCTACTCGTCGAATATCTCGAATCTTCGGCAAAATAGTTAGAAATTCATTCGATTGTTGAATGCGCATATCTTGTTTGTAAGCAAAACCTGTGGCACACAATGCATTTTGCATTTCAACTTCTTCTATTTCTGGCAGCTTAACTTCACCAAATCGATCTACTCGGTAAGCGCCTTGACCTCGAATTGCATAAAACTCTAAATCTAAAAGTGGCGCATACACCACCCCGACGAAAACACCTTCGCTGTCTGCAACCGCTACCGAGATTGACCAGAACGATGCACCGTAAATGTAATTTATGGTTCCATCTAATGGATCGATAATCCAACTAATTCCAGAGTTGCTCGGACGATTGGTTCCCTCTTCTCCCACAATCCCATCCGACGGAAATTTCGCGAGAATTCCCTCAACAATTGCACGTTCAGAAGCTAAGTCTTTTTCCGAGACCAAATCTGTAGGAGATGACTTTGAGCTGGTTTTGAGCGTGAAGTTTCGAGCATGGTCAGGTCTGCCATCGAGAAGAACTGCACCAGCCCTCTTGGCCAAATCTCTGGCAAGTTCAAGATATTCAGAATTGTTAACCACTATCTAAACCTAACTTCCTGCACTAAAAGAAAATCAACTGACGCGTGGCGTTGATTTAATTGTCGACAATTATGGCACTATCAGCGCTAGAGGAGTTCCCGTGAGCGATTTGGAATTTATTGCATTTTCGGATGATGGCACTTTCATCATTTTGCAAAATTCTGCCGGCGAGTGGATTGAAGTTGCAATCAAGAAAGATGCTGGAAGCAATGCTGCCCAAAGTACCCCAGCCGCGTTTGAAAACCTATCCCCTCGAGAAATTCAATTCCGAATTAGAGCTGGGTTAAATCCCGAAGATCTAGCGCAACAAACCGGTACTGATTTATCTCGAATCATGATCTTCGCACCACCAGTTTTGCAAGAACGCGCATATGTCGCCCAAAAAGCCAGTAACACAATTATCCGTAAGGCCAGTGGAACTGGTTCATTGATTGATGTTGTTTTAGCGCGATTAAGCCCATTGTC
>JACCDO011890473.1_pt1 | contig 41194 bp, 34 predicted proteins | sample 7446101 | NCBI WGS metagenome assembly JACCDO01 (sample SAMN15323440, study PRJNA562643) | freshwater metagenome | isolation source: river surface water | place: USA:Blue River Watershed | collected 2017-08-16 | reverse complement strand
AGAGGGCCATCTCAAGATATTCCGCGAACTCTGCGTCTTCCCAGATAAACCCAAACACTTGATTGTAACACCCGACTCGACCTTCGCCCTCAGGCGGCATAAATCTGTAGTATTTGTCCGGGTTGTTATCTCGAGTGAGGACCCGCATCTTGTTGATCAGGTTTCTCACGCAAGGCGTGTAAGGGTCTACCGAAACCTGCTGGGTCCCGATAACACCAAACTGTTGGACTGCGCCTTCTTGCGGAGACGCAGAAGTCTGTCTAAAGACCCAACGGATCCGGTAACACCCGATTTCAGCTCCGTTTGGAATACGCATCGCTGCGTAATACTCTCCCACAGACGGGTTCGCAGGAATCTTACCCATAGGCCCAATCAGAGTCTCAGAACCCGTAGAAGGATCTACGAAGTAAATCGAGTAGGAGATCTGATAAGCGTTGGTAGGGTTACCCGAGGAGTCTGTAAGAAAGATGTCCAGATTTCCCTGACCCAAAGTCTGACCCTGCTCAAAGTTGGTGCTCACGGGGACCCCCTATCAGGAAGTTTGGTGGATCAGGGCTTTGAGTGCCTTCAGGCTTTGGGTATAGCTGAGGGCGTGGACTTTGGCTTTGTCCATAAAGAAGTCTTCTTTGAGATCCTTTATGATGTTCCCTCCTGGATCTTCAAAAATAAAGACAACTTTCCTATTGTCTTTCTCAGTTCCTTGGAGAGAGATCCCTGCGACTTTCAGGAATGCCGCCCAATACAGATCGCTGGTTTTGTATATCATAGTGTCCTCTTAGAAGAACAGCCTCCAAGGGACCCCTTGGAGGCTGTTCTATTTCGGGGGTTCGGATAGAACTTAGGCCAGACAGGTGCCGTCAAAGTCATAGACCGAAAGGGCACGGCCCGTTGCGCCGAGGTACTCGAAAGAGCTGGAAGCAAAGCCCGCGAGCTGGCCCGCGCCGCAGGAAACCTGCAGAGCGCCAGTCGAGAAGATCTCGAGGCCCGCGCCCGCCGCGAAAGAAGCCGCGTCGTCGAACGCGCCGTTGACGGCACCCTTGAACGCCGCCCCACCGTTCACCTGCATACCGACGGGGGTGGTGTAAACCTCACCCGCGAGAATACGAAGAACAGAAGTCACGGAGCCGAGGGAGCCGCCCGTAGTCAGGGTGGTTCCGACGTTGATGCCAGAGCCCGCAGCCTGAATCGCGGTATTGATGTTCGCGAGAAGCAGGTCAGTACCGGCATTCTTGACGGCGAGAACCTGATCGGCAGCACCCTTGGCCTGAGCAGCAGTCAGACCCTGACCCGTCGCACCCTCAGCGATAACGTCGAGGAAGTAAGCCGAGAGACCGTTCAGGGTCACTGTGGTCGCGTTCGCAGCAACAACGCCCGCTACGGTCGGGTCATCGTTCTGGGCGACCGGACCGAGGTAGCCAGTCTGCCCGTAAGCAAACAGAGCGTTGTTCTTGAGGGAGGTGTTGGGCTCCAGATCAGTGAACTGGAGAGCACCAGCGGGGATGTCCGAACGGACACGACAGATATAAGCGCGCTTTGCCATTTGAGAACTCCGGGAGATGGTAGGAAGAATCCTACTAACAAAGGTAGGAGTATAAGCAGTCTATTGCCTTACCCTTGAATACCATTGATAAGGACGCCTTGGAACCGGAAGGCCGAAGTCCCACCCTGTGCCCGGATTAGCATCTCATTTGTGCCAAGCTCTTTGATCTGGACAAACTCTCCGGAGGGTACGAGCATTTCAGGAAACCCAATACCTGGAGAGATATAGATATCGCTCGCGCCGTCGTTGTACAGGCGAACTTCTTCCAGAAACCGGGGGAGCTCAATCCACATTGAAGTTTCTGCGGGAAGTCCGTTACCGGGACTCGCAACATTAGGTGCTGTACCCATCAGGAAGATAGAAGACTTGCCGGCCTTCAGATATCCCGAAGGAGGAACAACAAGGATCGGCCCCGTGGGAAGAGGATTCCCCGCATAATCTGTTTCCGTGATACGGAGAAACCCGATAACTCCGTCCCCCGGAAGATTTACAGAAGCATAATCGTTCGGGTCATACTGGATGCGAGTAAGACCCCGATTAGACTCTTCTACTCTGTTTTGCCCTGTTCTGCGAAGAGTTTTACTCCGAAAAGTATAACCCTTGGGAACAGTAAGAAAGTCTGTTACGCCCGCATACGCCCCGTCGAGAGTAACTTCTCCCCCGAGGGTGTAAGAAGCCACAGCGGCACGATTGCGGATCGCGAGGTCGACAAAACCCGGATACCTTTCGACAAGTTGCGCTGATGTAGCCATTTTGTTCTCAATCCTCAATAATGAAAGAGGATAGTCTCGTTACCGCACTGGGGCGAGACTATCCTCTCAAGATTTTCTTGTGGGTTTTAGAACTTGAAAAGCCCAACGCCGAAGATCTTCGCATCTTTGTAGTGCATACGGACACTCACCCGCTTCCAGTCTACGGACTGAACGAAAGCCTGAGCATCCTCAAAGGAAGGGAACTTGATTTCCGACCAATCTTGAGGATCGCCCTCGGCGTCTAATTCGACGCCGCCGTCAATAGGACGCCCGCCGAAATCCTTAGCGAGGAGCTCTACTTTAGAGATGTCTTTCGGAGAATAGCCGAAGATGTGAACGTGCTTTCCGTCGTGGTGATTAGCCTTCTTGAGTCCGGCGAGGATCACTTTTCTCTCCGGGGATCCCTTAGGGAGAGAAGAAGCAAGCCGGATAAGGGCAGTACGGTCAGAGGCCGTTAGAGAACGAGACATTTTAAGAAGGCTCCTTAGTTGTACACGCTATCTCCGAGAAATAAACCGTCTACCGGGAATTTCGAATAGCCTCTTGTATCTTTTGTTGTTGCTGAAATTTCTGGTACTCGGACTCATCCCAGTAGCACTTTCGCAAAAGTAGGCTTAGGCATATGCCTATCAAAAACAAAAGGCTGATACGGGATGGAGGCTCGTTTTTGGCTTCAGGCAAGGTTTCCTCCTTTTCTAACAAACCGTAATCTAACGGTAACCTACCCCTGGAGAATCTATGCCACGCTACAAGAATCTGCTAATTGATGGCCTAAATCTCATGCACCGTGCGGGGCACTCTTACGACCTGGGTTACTGGGAAGAGGGTAACTACAAGCCCGTTGGCATCGTGTTTGGGTTTCTTTCTATGACTCTTTCTCTTGTCCGGAAGTACGGGGATAAACAGGGCGTCCGGGTCGTTGTGTGCTGGGACGCGGGCTACAAACACCGAACAGACCTGTACCCTGACTACAAGATCTCTCGGAGGACACCTCAGGTTCTGGCCGAGGGGGAAGAAGCTCCTGAGAAAACGGAGAACCAAGAAACTTTCCGGGACCAGAAGAGAACTCTTCAGAGAGTTCTTGACCTGATCGGTTTCGAGCAAGCGACGGCTTCCGGCTTTGAGGCAGACGATGTAATGGCTACGCTGGCCACAGAAGCTGGTGCTCGGGGAGAAACCTGCGGCGTTTACACGAACGACGGAGATCTACAGCAGGTAGTCTCTGACCTCGTAAATGTTATCTCTGGGGGGTATGGGCAGGATAAGATCTGGACACCCAAAGAAGTTCTCGAGAAGTGGGGCTTTCCTTCTAACAGAGTAGCTGAACTAAAAGGGCTTCAGGGAGACGGTGGGGACGATATTCCAGGTTGCCCCGGCTGCGGCATGAGTTGGGCCCAGAAGTTCCTCGGAGAATTCGGGTCTATCGAAGGAGTTCTTGAAGCTGCCAGCAAGGGAGTTCTGACAGGGACTTGGTCTCCCGGAGGTTCTCCCGGAAAGAAGTGGTCAGCCCCAAAGCTCTCAGAGGCTATGAGGGAGAATGCTTCTCTGGTTTCGATCTCCCACGAACTCGCGAAGGTCGTGAAAGACTGCCCTGTGAATATCCCCCTTACATATCAAAATCGAGCGGAGCTCGAAAAAGAATTTTCTCGCATGGCGTTCCACTCCCTTTTGGACCCAAAGAACTTCGACCTGCTTCTTAGCCTTGGGCGTCAGAAGCAGGTCGAAGTTAGTCCTGAGGGAGATGTTTTAAACCTGTTCGGCTAACGGACTACTCCCCTGAGAGGAAGTCGAGAGCATCCACGCTCTTTTTAGACTCTTCCTTCGGAGAACCTTCCCCGAGCCAAGCCTGAACGAAGCTCGTCTGAGGAGCCTTCGAACTCACAGGAGCCTTTGCTGGAGGAGCACTCTTCGGTGCGAGCTTCTTACGCAGATCCTGAAGGTCTTGAAGGTACATGCTCTCGGGCTTCGTGGCATCTACCTTCGCCTTTTCTTTCAGCTTCTCCTTCAGCTTGTCCTGAACTTCCTGATACTTTTCAGAAGTGAGAGAGTAAATCGGCATCGAAAGAAGATAATCGTACGACCCGTCTACCTTGCGGAGAGACATCTCCTCGCACTTCTTGACCAGCTCGTTCTTCGGCTTGTTGCTGACCGTCAGAATCCCGCTTACCACAGCCTGAAGAAACTTCACTTTGTCTTCAAGAAGGTCTATTTCTCGAGAAAGGGACTCGAGGATGTAGGCTTTCCTCTTGGCGTAGTATCCCAGACGGATATTCACGAAGTAGAAGACGAGCTCTTGTGCAGAGTCGAATACTCGGAGCTTTCCGGTTTCATCCAGCGTGGTGATGTTCTCGGTAGCAGACTCGTTCATCTTAAGCGTGGCTTCAAGTTTATCGTCGGCGAGTAACTCAGAGAGTTTGACGCGAGGAAACTTCAAGAGATAGCGGACGCGATCCGAAGATTGATCCTCGTAACTATGAATGATTCCCTTCTCGATTAGAGACTCAAGATGTTGCTCGTACTTCTCATAGGTAAAGCCTGGAGGAATCTCCGTGATTTCTACCTGCGAAGTATTCTTCACAGTGTATGTGCCTGAGAAAGTCCAGCTCTTTCCGGCTGAGGCTTGCTGAGGCTTTACCTCGCCCCAGAAACCGTTGATCCAAGGCTTCAGTTCTTGCTGGGTGGTGCCAGTCTTTAGAACTTCCGTGGTAGCATCGATAAGGTCAAGCGGATGACGGTTCAGGATATTCGTTGCAAATCCTACAGCGATACCTGAGCCCCCGTTCAGAAGAACAGTTGGGATAATGGGAAGGAAGAACTTCGGCTCGATCTCTTCTCCGTCTTCGTACTGGGGCGTGACAAGCTCGAAGTCCTTGTATAGGAGCTTGAAGTTATCGTTGAACTTCACGCCGACGTAACGAGGGGCTCCCGCTTCCGGAGAACGAAGAGAACCAAATTGCCCGATGCCCTGAAAAATAGGCATCGAGTTCTTGAACTCTTGAGTCATTCCGATAATGGTTCCGTCGAGAGAACCATGGTGGAAAAACGAAATAGCAGCAGCCTGACCCCCAAGCTGAAAAACCTTCATCGGCTTTTCGTTGCCCGTCTTCCAGAGCTTGTTCGCTGCATACGCAATCTTTCTCTGCGCGGGCTTAAACCCATCTACCAAAGAGGGAATAGCGCGATTTCCGATGGTGTAAATCGCATAGTTGCGATACTCGGTATCGAAAAAATCGTTTGCAGTGCGAGAAGGTAGGCTGCTCATTGTACATTCCCTTAGGGTGCAATCTCGAGGATCTTTTCTTTGCGGGGCTTTACATTTCCGGAGAACCAACAGTCGAGCACTCCCCGAAAGTTATCTCCCGGAGTAATGGCAAACATCTTCGGGTTCTGGATAATCTCTTTGTACTCCGCGTCCTCAAGAGCTGCCAAGCCCTTTTTGTAGGCGATGTCCCACTTCTTCAGTTCGCGCACGCCCTGCTCTCCCTGCCACTTCTCGAACTCTGCGTTCGTGTAAAATGGTAGGGTAACTCCGGGCTTTTTCGCCACCACGAGGGGAGTCATCACTCGGAGAACTCTCTCTTCTTGAAAGAGCTCTGGCCAGTACCTACCAAAGAAGTTTACCAGAAGTCCTGTAATCGAATCTCCGTCCGGATCGGCGTCGGCATAGATAAGTATCTTGCCGTAACGGATGTCCTTCGGTTCCTCGCCCATCTTCAGACCGATAGCGATAAGGAGACTCTTGATCTCTTGGTTCTTCACCGCTTCTGCGGGAGTGAGTTCTGCGACATTGAGAACTTTTCCTCGAAGAGGGAACGCTCCCTGAAACTGCGGGTCACGGTACTTTCTAAACGCACTCGTCGCGGAGTCCCCCTCAAAAAGAGCCAGAGAGCACCTAACTCGGCCTGAAGTAGCCTTCGCGTCGATCAACTTGAGGATCTTCTCTTTACCGACGAGCTTATTCAGCTCCCGGAGCTGCTTGCGCTCGTCTGCAAGGGCTTTCTGTTCTGCCCAGTCCAGAATTCTCTGGATTACCTCGGAAGCAAAAATCTGCTTTAGAAGGTTTTCGGAGGGCTCCCACTTGGAACCGAAATCCCGAACTTCTGTGATCAGCTTTTCTTTCGTCTGAGAAGAAAAAGCAGGGTTCACGATATCTGATTGCACAAACACAAAGATGTGGTTTTTGATTTCCTGAGGCTTCAGGTCAATCTTGTGCTTTTTCTTTACGCGCTCTCGGAGCCAGTTCACGATCTGGTAGACGACGTACTCAACATGAGATCCGCCGTCTTTGGTCTCGACCGAGTTCACATAAGAAATCTGAGAAAAAGCCCCCTCAGAAAGAGACACCCCTACCTTCCAACGCCCAGACTCTTCGTAGAAGAGGTTCCCCTCTGCGGGGATGTACATCTTGCAGTACTCTTTGAACGAGGGGAAGGCGAAGTTCTCAGTAGAGGTTTCTTCTCCTACCAGAGTGTAGGAGATTTTCAGCTTGGGGTTGCAAGCGGCCAAATCAAGGCACCGCTTCTTCATCATCCCGGCGTGGTCTGGATCGATCTCCTCGAGAGAGAAGCGAGTTAAGTCAGGCTGGAAAGAAATCTCAGTGAACCCAGACTTTGCCTTCTTGGCGGATACTTTAGCAGGATCCCTCTCACGCATATTGTTACGGAAAGTTTGCTCAAACTCGTTCTTCCCGTCATTAGTCCTTACGCGGAACTCTTTCGAGAAGATATTCGTAAGAGTAGAACCTACGCCGTTGGTTCCCGCCACAAGACGATCTTCCGAATCGTCAAAGTTAGAACCTGCTTTCAGGTTCGAGAAAATGAGCTCTGGGACCCACTCTTCGTACTCAGAATGCTTTACGACAGGAATGCCGCCATTGTCCCAAATCTGCACAAGATTATTTTTCGGGTCTACAGTGACCCGAATCTCGTTGAGTTTAGGGTTACGACGGTGCTCATCTACCGAGTTAGAGATAATCTCGTCGAAGATCTTCATGAAGGCGGGGTTGTAAACCACCTTCCTCGAAGACATAGTCCGTAGAGAAGGTTCCTCCTCTGAAGGAGCATTGAGGAAAAATACCTCTTCCTCTCTGGACTTGGTCGAACCGACATACATTCCCGGACGAAGAAGTACGTGCTCGATATCGTCGAGTTTCTTGTACTTTTCCTCTACGGACTTTTCCATCCGAGTTACTCCGCTGAGGTTTCGGAGGCTTCCCCGGAAACTTGAGGATCCTCAACATGGGCCGAAGGTGTCTGCTTCACAAAATTGTACCACTTTTCTGCCAACAACATAATTTTGTGCAGAGTGGGCTGACGCACATACTTTGGAGGACGGTTCTCAAACTTTGCCACGGCTTCTTCTACTCGAACACGCTGCTCCCAGTCTCGAAGCAGCGTGTCCTTAGCCTTGTCAAGAAGGTTGTACCGAAGTTCTACGTCGTTCATGAGGGTTCTCCTTAGAAACCATAGTAGATTACGGTTCCTTACAGAGGAATACCCCCTGCTGTTCAAATCAGAAAGTAATCCTCCAAGTGATTGACAAACGTGCCGTCGCGGGCTTCGATATGACCGAAAAGGTTAAATAATTCATAAGGATGTCCAGTCCTGAGACGTCTACTGTCGTATCACGAGTAGGGAAGGTGTTCGGGTTCAGATTTAGAACGAGAGGGTTACCTGACTCAGTAGAGAAAATACCCATCTCATTGAGAGGCCCAACTGCCTCCCCCTCATCAAAAGTGCAAGTAAAGTCTACGATGTTCGTTGGGATAGCGACTGCGTTACCGGAACCGTCTCGGAAAATGGTAGAGGACCAAGGCTTACGGGCAATCTCAGCATTGAGACGACGTTGCTTCGGGTCTGGGGCATCTGGAGAAAGAAGAGCCCCGGTAGCTCCGGTCCCTACTGCGAGCATATTCGCCCCGTAGTTTCTGGAATCCGGGTCTTTGAAAAGCATGGCTGCGAGGATACTCGCGTCCAGAGTAATCACATTTGGGCGATGGTCCTCAAACAGGAGCTCTCCTGTCTGGGTATCCTCCATCTTGAAAAACACTTCACCTTTAGCACAAGGAAGACCCGCTCGCTTTGCCATAGGGAAGATATCCTCATGTGAGATAGAGAAGCCCATCTTAGTGCTCTCCCGGGAGGCGCGGAACTGTTCTTTGATGAGAGCCACGAGGTTCTCCTGCAGAAAGGTTTACGATAGTTAGAATACCGCCAAAAACAAAGATCCTCCGGACTCTACGATTTGAGTCCGGAGGATCTTCTTTATTGAGTTTTTGAGAGACTTACGCCTTCTTGGACTCGTCCTTCTTCGCAACGTACTTCTTGAACACGAAGTAGAGAACCCCGAGAAGAAGCGTTACGCCAAGAGCGATCTGCCCAGCCTGGAAAGCCGAGATTGCAGACTCTACGTCAGCAACTGCCTCTGCCTCCGTAGTGGGAGCAGCCTCAGCGGCGGGAGCGGCAGGAGCAGCCTCTGCGGGAGCAGCAGGAGCAGCCTCGGCAGGAGCGGCCTCAGCGGCGGGAACAGTCTCTGCAGCAGGGGCAGCCTCAGCTGCCGCCGGAGCGACTGGGGCTGCAACTGCCGGAGCAGAAGCGGGGGACTCGGCAAAGGCCAAAGACATCACGAACGTGCAGAAAAGAGCGAACATGGGTCGCACCTCCGCGTAGAGGGCAGTATAGGTGAACTATTGCCCTCTCAAGAAGTAAGTGCTTCTCCCATCTTTTCCATAAGAGACTCGATCATCTTCTTCACCCCTCCGCTGTTTTCCATCTTGTAGATCTCACGGAGGATATCCGGGTTTTCCTTGTACCTCATAGCTGCTACCTGACGGGTCTTCCAATGCGGGGACATATCCCAAGAAAACCCTTCCGAAGAAACAACCTTTTCCTCTACTTTCTTAGGGGTTTCGAGGACAGGCTTCTCTTTACGAGAGTTCTCGAGGGCCTCGAGAACTGAAAGGGCCATCAAAGAAAGATCCCGCAAAGAAACAGGCTGACCGTTCCAAGTCTTGCCCGTCTGAGCCCAACGACGAAGAGCCTTTTCGCGGAACCCGTTATCCTCAGGGAGGAGGGATTCCTCCTCGTCATCCTGAATTACGGGCTGGGAGATAGCCGTGCGGGGAGCTCCAACCTTACCAATAACAACGCCGTCTTCCTGACCGCCGACGCGGGAACCTCCGGAACCCGTCTTAATGCCATCGTCCGTAAATACTGCGGAGTTTGGCTTGTGGCTCGAAGCTGCATCCGGGAGAATATCTTCGAGGTCATCCCCGACCATAGTCTCAGACACGTCTCCAGTGTACTTGGCTACGCGAACTCTTTCGACGGGGAGGCTCTGGCTCTCAAGTCGAGCCATAACCTCTCTGTCGTTCGTTCCGATCTCGATGGGGGGAGCCTTCGCAGAAGTCTTCAAACGGCTAACGACAACGCCCTCTCCCCCATTAGGAGAGAAGGAACCCGGAGGAGAGTTCCCGGAAGCGTTGTTGCGGCGGATGTCCTTCCTGTTTCCGACGTTTTGCTCCTCGTCGTGAACTGTCATCAGGTTTACTTGGTCTCGCTTTTCTCCAGAGGACTTAGCAGAATGAACCTGAACGCCCGCCGCCTTCGGGGTGAACGCCGTTTCCTTCGAAGAAACTGGAACAAGCCAACCAACTTTGATGGCTCCAGCGATCGCGGTGGGCTGGCTCAGCTTGATCTCTTCTCCGTCCTCTGTCTTAAGGGTAGTTCCGTTGAAAAGAACAATGCTGTTCAAATCAAGTACGGAATCAAGTCCCCCGAGGTGGATCTTGTGGACTACTCTGTAAGATTGAAACTGAGACATGAGGTATCTCCTTAGGAATCAGAAAGTTTACGGGAAAAGAAAAGCACAGGAGAAGAAGCAGAGTTCGAAGAAGGTTGAGACTTTATGCTGTCTTCGACTTTGCTCAAGATTACCCGTAGGAACTCCGGGGAAACCCTGATACGAGACTTTACTTGTGCTCGGTCTTCTTTTTCGGAGTATAGACAGAAATCGATCAGAACTTCTGACCCGTCTTCAATAAGACGAATAGAATTCGCGTATACGCCCAAAGGGTCTATTTCTGGGGGTTCAATCTTACAAGAAGACTTTCGGTAAGACAAAGCAGCCCTCTGTAACAGAGATCTTAACTCTTTAGGATAAGTACCCCCGAGCGGGTAGTATGGTAAGACTACCCTCGGAGAAAGCATGGCCTTTTCTAAAAAGTCAATCAGTATGACCCGCCCCGTAGCTGTTATTCTGGACAGTAGTTCTGGTATCGTTACGACGGTGCCCGGATCAGAAAGAGTACCTTCTATCGGCGAAGAGAAAGACGGTAAAGTTTGGGATGGCGAGAAATGGATCCCTAAAAACGAATGGGAGGCCCGTCAGGCCTCCCATTAACAACCTTTCTCGGTTAGCGCATACTAAGAAGTCTCGCCATCTCCTTTGGGTCTCTCTGAAGTTTCTCCCAAGCGCGATGCATCTCAGCATACCAATAATCCGCGTAGATTTCGCGGAGAAGGCTTTTTCTTTGTCTGAGGTTCCAAGACTCAGAAGTGTCTTTCTTGTAGATGCCCGTTGTTAGGGCCAGCTCAAATCTATCGAGGAAGTCCTGAGCCTTCGGGGTCAGAGCAAACTCAAAAGACATTGCCATATCCCCTGACGCATTTTGCAACCAGGAATCGAAATTCTCAGGCTCTTCCCCAGACTGCAGGAAAAAGTCCCCGACGTCTGCTCCTTGCCCCTTTACGGAAACAGCAAGGGAGTTCACAAGAGAGTCCCACAGCTTAGAGATATTCGGACCTTGCGTTACTCGCGGGGTTGTTCTCGGAGCCCTTTGAAGACTCACGCCCAAAAGGGGGAGGGCGAAGTCTGGAACAGGCTTCTCCCCCCGAAGAATCATGCCAAGATCAATGCCTAAGTATCCTGCCTGGGAAAGAACCCGAGTTACCAACATATGGTCTGCTCGGAACTTCTTCCCTGATTCTGAGACATAAGAGTCGATAGCCATTAGAAACCTCTTAGGGGAGAGTTAGATAAACAGCAGTTCCTGCACCTAACAGAAGAGCTCCGGTTATGGACCACGCCATAAGAGCTGACTTTCGGGCAGAAGAAACTTTCACAGTAAGTTCTATGTTCTGTTTCTCTAAAAGAAGAGCTTTGGAAGTTAGCTCTGCTTCCCTCTTATGGGACTCTTCTAAAAGCAGAGTGCAAGAAGAAACTTCCCGGTCAGTATTAGTCAAAAGTAAAGAATAATCTTCCCGGAGCTTGATTAGCGCGGGCTCGCAAATCTCGAGTTTCTGGGCTTTTGTGATCGCCGAAGTGTAGTGGCTCTCCGGAAACAACCAAGTCTTGCCCTGAGTATGGTACTTTTTCCCGCTGATCGTTAGCGTGCTCCCTGAAGGGACATACATAATCTCGGCTGGGAAAGCAGGAGTAGCCTCAGAAGTAGAATCCTCTGCGGCCAAGGCCAGAGAAACCAAGAGAAGCGCAAACATCTACGACCCCTTCCCAAAGAGGTCGTTACCCTTTTGGGTTAGCTCTTCAGGGGTGCTGTTGTAAACAACCTCGTCTGTTTCTTCCATTTCAGAAAGGGCTTTATCTGCTCCCTTAAGGGCTTCGAGTCCTTCTTTCTGAATCCGGTCATGCTCTTCCTTTAGTTCTTGCAGCTCTTTTTGGCGCACTTTTGCCGCAAGAGCTGCAAGCAGGATAGATACAGGACCCCCGGACAAAGCAGAATCTTGGTCGCTTACAAAATAAGCGACCAAGGAAACTACAAGCACTACGACGGCTAATCCGACGAGTACCCAGATCAGGGTTTTCTTAGACATTAGTCTCAGAAATCTGACGGTCGATGTAACGCTTCAGAGTAGCGAGCTCTCTCTGGGTCTTGACCGGATCCGCGATAAAGCGGGGGTTCAACTCCATCCGAGAAACCGGAGCCTTCAGAAGAGCCTGAAGCTCTTTCGCCATGGAGGAGTTCGGCATCCCCTCGAGAACACCCTTCATCTGGCGAAGAGCCTCGAGCAATGCGGGGGCGTTATCCTTGGAAACGTCTGCACGGGCTTCGGTAAGAAGATCGGAGAGTTTCCGGAGATCCCCTACGGAATTAACAATGCCCTGAGTACCCCAGCCAAAGCCGACGGTACGAGAAAGCCCGACAGGGTACTGGCCGACAGGACGAGTCTTCATCGCATCCTTGTAGCCTCGGTCCTTCAAACGCTTACCGTACTCGGCATCGAGCATCTTCTTGGCAACGTGAAACTCAAGACCATACTTGTCGAGCTTCGCGCCGTCAACACGGCGACGATCCGGGCCGTCGTCAGTAAGGGCACCCCAACGACGCTGGTAAAGCCAAGTGCCATCCGGCTGCTCAGAGATCATGCCCTCGTAGAACTTTGAGTTGTTCGCCGCAGCATCGATCTTGTAGGTCATAAACGCAAGCCCGGAACGAAGAGCTGCCGGGGTCGCCAATACGGGACGGTGCGCGATCTTGTCGAGGCCCGCAGTCTTAGGGAGAAGACCCTCTTCGATCAAAAGGGCGCGAAGATTCTTAGCCATTGGATACTCCTGAAGAATGAGCGTTAGACCCTACTGTGTTTCTATAAAAGGTCTAACGGAAGATTAGTTTGCTGCCTCGATCGTCCCCGAAGTCTCAATCGAGATAAGGGGGAGAGGTGCTCCGCCCTCAAGGATAAACTCAATCCCAGAAAGAGGAAGTCCTCCTCCGAGAAGGCTTCTCACCGACAGTGCGGACAGACCAGCCCATGGGCCAAGCCTTGAGATCGGAGATGAGGAGAAGTCTTCAATGAGGTAAGCCGCTGCGCCATGTCCGAATATTCCCGGAATCCCATAAGGATTCGGATCCGTATACGGGTCTGCACTCGAAGGGGGAGAGTTATCCCCGAAAGCGAGACTTACATCCCAGAGATCAGAATAAGGCGTGACCGTAAGAAGGCTCATCGCGAAGTCTTGGTTCATACCCATCGAGCCAGAACTCCCGGATAGCGGAGTCCAGTTGTTCGCTCTTGCGTTGGGGTAAAGAACCATGCCTATCGGGCCAAGAGTTCCGTCAGTGTAACTTCCCCCCGAGGCAATAAGCACAGAGCTCTGATTAAAGTGGCCCGCACTTCCGCGAATAACAGAGCCCTGCCCACCCCAAGTTCCTCCGGGACCCCCTTCTACCGTAAAGGGGTCTGTGGTAAAAGATCCGGAGATACCGATTTCTGCGAGACCTAATCCCGGACCGGGACCATCACACATCGGAGAGATATGGACATCCTCCCCTTCTTCCTTTTCGCAGAACTCCGTACTCGCATAAAGGGAGTTCGGGTTTTCGGGGAACCCGATAAACTGATGGAAGTCCGGTGGGGCAGGAGTTTCCTCCGGGTCCAAAATGTCTGTAGGATCGTTTATCGGGGATCCTGTTAGCACAAAAGGCGTAGTCGGGAGAATCCTGCTCTTTGGTACAGGGGGCGTTCCTGCGTTCAGGATCGTGGGCGAGTTTTGCAGAGGCTGAGTGCACAAATACTCTTTCGTATAAGGAGCCCCTACTGCGAAAGTCACCGTCACAGGATAAGAGGTTTCCGGAAGGGGTGTGTTCAGGACAAGTACCTGAGTTCCAGGATCAAAACTCCACCCCGAAGAAGGAAGAACAGAACCCCCGACTTGAACCACGAAAACCCTGCTCGCATACATAGCAGAATCAGAAACTTTTACGAGAGTGCTTGTTCTCGAAAGGATTGTGTGCACTTCAGGTTTATCGTCATTGATAAACTCTCCTGAAGTAAACGTAAATGCCCTGTTAAGAACCATGTTCTGAGGGGCAATGCCAAATCCGTTTATATCTCCCCGGATCTTATACCTGAGGAAATCCCAGCGAGACTGCGTTATCGCTTGAGGATTTGGAGAACCGAAAGTTACAGTTCCCCGAGATTTGGGGTTTACCGGAAGCTCTGCGTACTCGACAGAAACCCAAGCCTCTGAAGGGTTGGTTGTTTGAGTGGCGAAACTTCCTGAAGCCCAAGGAGGAGGCGGGATATCCGGACGATAGAAACAAACGCCCCAAGTCGGGTCCAAGTAAATTCTGGACCAAAGAGGGTTGCGCCAATCCATCAGAACAGGCACTGCTAAGAGGGAAGAGTTTGGGGCTTCCGTAGTGTCATATCTCGGAATCCGGTAGCCGTTGATGTCCGAGACATTCCCTTCTCTTAAGAGGATACCGAAAGTTCTGCCAAGCACTGATCCTGGCTTTGCCACAGGGCGAAGGGGGATACAGCTTGTAGCATAAACATAACCAGAGAAAGCCCCGGAACCAGACATTCTTAGAATGCCTTGGGGTGCTTCTGTGCCCGTAACGAAAGAGGTCAGCAAAGTGCTCGACAATATGGAGTCGTCTACAGAAAGTACCACAAGATTAGCCGAAGGGTCAGCCAATACTCGATAAGTGTGGGAAGATCCGTCTTCCCAAGAAAAAGGAGTTGTCTGGACGAGGTTTAGATTTTTGTCGAGGAGGACTATTGAGCCGGGGGCAAACCCCACTTGAACCGCTCTGGTATTTGCACCGCTCCGAACTCTACACCCGAAAATAAGCCCGATGCCTGGAGATCCTGCAGAAGCCCCAGAAGATATCTGTATCGTGGCTTCCGAAATCAAGCCCTCGTAAGAAACAGTTATCGGGTCTTGAATCGTTTTAGTCCAAAGAATCTCTGAAGAAGAAGATTTCTCCAAGTAGAGTTTCTGGCCCTCTGCGACCAACACGGGAGTGCCAGAAACTCCGGAAGTAGTCCAACCAGAATCGCTTGGAGACTGAAGGCCAGAAATAGAAGCCTGCGGTAAATCCGGGACTAATCTTCTTCCAGTCTCCATTGCTGTAAGAGATATCGGGTAAGTTCCCTGCACATAAAGGAGAGTCTGAAATACTACAGCACGGACCCCGTCATCGAGAATAACCGAGACATCCCCAGCACCTAATCTACCAGACTCTACTTTGAAGGTAGTGTCAAGATCTAAAGTTACACGGTTCGAGAAGTACGGCTCTACTCTTTCGTAGGCATACTCCAAATCTATGCCCGGAGTAAGAGGAGCCGAAGTGCTCTTGATAAGAGTCTGATTTCCCGCAGGTTGAACCTGAGCAAAGCCATATCCCCCTCGGATATACCAAGGGTCGTTCGGATCGTTCTGGGGAAGAACTCCCATTTCGGTAGCCACGGTCAAACCCTGAACAGTGTTCAAAATTCGATCCGGGAGATACGAGTACTGAGAGATGTCCCAAATAGAGCTGTTCAAGGTTCTTCTTGAAACAGAACCCCAGAAGGCAACACCGCTTTCTACCGCAGGAAGAATAAGCGACGTTTGTGCAGGATAAGCAGGCAGGGCAGAGACTTCCCCGATCGTTCCAGAAAGATCTCCCCCAAGGTAAGCAACAGCATTGCCCTCAAGGTAAGAAACCTGCGCCCGGACAGAAATCAAAGAATCCCAAAGAACCTCGAAGAGTATCTCGAACTCTGCGTTTCCGTAGCTCCCAATATCCGCGGGAAGAGCACTCGTCAGGGTCAGGATGATGTTCCCATTAGAGGCTTCTACGCCGCACTTAGCAATAGTGTAAATCCCTGCCTGATCCCCTGAAGCGATGCGGAACCTCGTATAAGGTTTAACCCCAAGAGGGATATCTTCGGCTGAGATCTGTAGTTGCGTTTGACTCAGTGCAGTTGCTGTTACGGCAGGACCTATTTTCCAGCTCGACTCAAGCTGAGGGTCTTCTCCGTTTAGAAGAATCCCTACGTGCTTGACCCCGGAAACGATTATCGCCCCAACAAAGAAAAGATGATTTCCGGAATAAACCCCCAAGCCTACCCCGGTAAACACCCCGTCAGAAGTCCAGGCCTTTAACTTGAACCTACCGATTTCTGTAACAACTCCGTCCAGAGATAGATCAAACAGCCTTCGGTAGTAAGCAGACTTTCCGACCCCATAAGCCCCCGATAGAGAGTCTACGATGTTGTAGGTTCCGTCTCCTACAAGACCGCCCGTATCTACACCGATTAGCTCCCAAGGAGTTTCCGCGTCTGCAGGAAGAGTTTTCCCATTAAAAGACCCGAACTCTTCGAGGGCTTCGGCCGAAACTTTCCCAATAGATATAGCATGCGGGTTTCTGTTCAGTAGGAGAGTACTTGGCTCGTTTAGCAGAGCTGAGTAGCCACCCTTTTGGAAACCGATGTAGCGATGCGCTATTTGCTTAGGGGAAGGTCTGGAATACGGCCCGAGAGCGATTCCCATCGGGAATCGGTTCGTCTTCATCGCCCCCGTAGAATTACTCGGTACAGGAGAAAGAGCTCCCGCTGTATGGCCGACTGATCTATCCCAAATGTTTAGCCCGAGTCCTCTCGTGTTGAGTCCGGAGAGCTCGAAAGCAGGGTTAGAGAACCAGATGTAATCTACTTCTACTGAGTTTGTGCCAGAAGCTGTCAGGGGGATCGGTATGAGGGGGTAAATCTCCCCGACATAAGGATTTACACCCGCAACTTCTACAGGGGTTCCGTTTACCCGGATTTCGACATCTTGCTTCTGGGCGGGGGTTTGATCTCCCCATCCTCGAACAAGAGGTCCCCGCTTTGTGATAACTCTGTCTCTGGTAAGTACAGAAGAACCCACAAAGGTAGTGGTAACGCCGTGGATAAAGTTCCAGGCATTTGTAAACAGAGTAGAAGAAGCTGTTAGAGAAACTTCCCCGACTTTGAGCTGGCTTACTTCGTGTGCTGGCCCGAGGATAAACTGGGTTCCCGGAGAGAAAGTGGGAGCTCCGTCCGGCAAAGAAATGTCGAAACTAAGAATAGGGGTGTCGTTCGCCAGAAGGGAGTAAAGCCCTGCTTTTTGATTTCGGACCAAAGATACTTTACACGGACCTGTATCCCAAGCGAAAGAAACAGAAGCCGCGTAGCTCCCGCTAACTACAGAAAGAGTCTTGACACCTAAGATATCTCCGACATAGATATCGACTTGAACCGTTCCATCGCAAACGGAAAGAACAGCAAGTGTGGAGTCTATCACAGGAGGAGAAATAGTCGTGAGGGCATTGAAACTGAAGTCTGCACGGAAAGTAGAAGTAGGAGTTATTCTCCCCTTGGTATCCTCAAAGCCCCAGCCGTAAGTATCCCCCATCTCTTTTGAGAGCAAGAGTCCTGTAGCGGGAGAGGCCGAAGAAAACCCAGTTCCGATCTCAATGCCGATAAAGTCTACAGAATCGTAAGGAAGTATGTTTCCGAGATAATCAAAAGATAAAGAAGGTCCGACTAACAACTGATAGGTCGTCGAAGTCATATTGTTCACTTCGACTTCTACTCTCGAAAGCAGAATTTTAGACTGCGCTGCTTCCGACACGACCGGAAGTATCGGGTAATCCCCCTCTACTTCGTAGGTGATAATCTCATCGACGCCTGGATACTCGGCCTCTGTTAAAAGGGGCTGAGGAAACCCGAAGGAATTTCGGAAGTCTACTTGTATTCTTTTGCCCTTGTCGGGAGCAGGCAAAGAAACTTCTACAGAGGTTTCATCCCCGAAGGCATAGAAGTAAGCAAACGAAGGGAGAAGAGGATTTCCGTCTAAGTCTTGTAATCCAACAGCTGTAACCTGATAACTCCCTCCCAGAGTAGAACCCGTATGGGAAAGAATAACAGAGTCCCAGCCGCCGAAATCTCCCGGAACTCCACCCTCTACAAAAAGGGCAGTTAGAGGCACACCCAACAAAGAAGTCAGAGTGTAGTTTGCCGGATCAAATAGTGCAGGCTCATCTTGCATAGCCCGCGAGAAAAACACTTCTACCTGAAAGCCGTTTAGAGAAGATGCAGCAGAAATTTCTGGATTTGTAAAGTCGATAGAGCCGTAAGAAGACAAACCATAAAGTGCTCCTCCGTAGCCCCCCAAATAAAGGGGGGTAGGAGAAAGCGTCAGAGGCCCACCTAATGCGGAGGGGGAGTACCCAAAAGGTACTCCCCCGTAGCCGAGACCCCCAAGGGTTAGACCGGGAAGGTAAACGGGCAAAGTCTTCCCTGCAGAAAAAGGTTTCTTATCTTAGAGGCTCGGAAAGCCCTAAGACCCCCTCTGGGATAACCTTGCTACCGCTTACTGAGGCGTCTTCTTCTCGATAAGAATTACCAGAGTATCTGCGATGTAGCAGAAGGCACTCGAGGCAAACCCGAAGAAGAGAAGTTCCGGAACGAAAGAGACCGGATCGAACTTCCCGTCAAGAAAAGCCGGAAGGGACTTGATCAGCCAAACAATCCAACCCGTATGAAAGCCCGTGCAATAGGGGCAGTCGAACATACGGGCAAAGAAAGTGTTCCCCTCTGCGTCTGGAAACAGAGGAAGCCTCTTTAGCAGAGGGAAGAAAGGAACCTTCTCGTTCATCAGACCGAAGCAAAGCCCGTAGGCTGCAAGAAGAAAGAGTAGGAAGTGCATTTTGACCTCTTAGGTGTTAGAGCCGAACAAGTTCGCGAAGAAACCTCTTCCCTTGGCCGGGGCCGGAGTTACTTCCCCAGAAGGTTCTTGGGCTTCTTTCTGGGCGGGTTTATCCTTAGAGATTCTGCAGCAAGAAGTCTTGGCAGAATGCGCGAACACAGAAACCGAATCCTCGATAGTGTCCGGGATTCCGTCTGCATCGCAATCCATGCCAAGATTTAGCTGGAACTTCTGGTTCAGAGCTTCGACGATCAGCTTTCTTTCCGCAACGATGTGATCGCCGGGATCCGGGATGTTCGCGTAGAAAGACTCGACGTGAATAAGTCTGAGAACAGCGTCTCCAAGACCCATGTGAAGTTCATGCTCTACCCGCGCTTTGTTTTGGGCGGGGAGAGAAGATTCTTCCTTAGGAGGCTTTTCCATAGGGCTTGCAAGGATTTCTTTTGCGGGGGATTCGGGAGATTTCGCAGATGCTGCTCTGGAACGACCCCGATTAGAAGTGACTTTTAGTTCTTCTGCCATGACTTCTCCTAAGGGTAGGATACCCTAAAAAGTTGGGCCCCCTGCTTTACAACAGAGGGCCCAACAGGTTTAACTCAACCCAAGATTACGGGATCTTGGCGATGAACTGCGGCTGGAACAGGATCTCGGCGGGAGAACCAACGCCAACGAAAGCGTTGTAGACCACAAGGTAACCAACCTTGAACACGGTCTTTCCGGAACCCGAGGGGGCGATGAGCGTCAGCGCGCCGCCCGTGCCGAGGTAAACGGTCTTGCCGATGTCCGCGCTGGTGGTGTCGGCGAGAGCAGTGGCAACCTTCAAGCCAGCAACCGAGTGCATCTGGAAGAAGTTTCCAGCCGCACCAGCCCCAGTGACCGCCACGCCGTAGACGTTGCGCTCCGCGTCAGTAGCAGCAGCATTCGATGCCTTGTAGTACCGAATCTTGCTGTTTACCGCGTCCCACTTCGCCATGACGGCGTCGCCCGCCACGATCGTCTCGCCCGCCTCAACAAACATACCGCCAGACTTCGAGAAGTTGACGAAGTGGTTGTTGGAGATGACGCCCGTGTTGTTGGCAACGTCGCCGATGTTGATGGAGGTCTTAGCCTTGAGGGTAAGATCCGCCTTTCCTGTATTTGCGTTCTTCGACTCGACGAGGAGAACATAGTCCGCCACGTTGTTGCCGTTGAGGGTGAGGTCGGTGTTCGCCGCGCCCTCGAGGGAGAGGGATCCGGTGGTGTCCACCGTGATACCGCCCGCCGCCGCGTCGATGTCGATACCGCCCGCAGAGGCATTGACGCGAACCGCGTTCACGCCCGTACCCGCCGAGCCGAGGATCAACTGCTGCGTTCCGCCACCCACAACACCGATGTTGAGGTTCTCGTTAGCAGCCGTGACGGTGAAGTTCGAGAGCTTCTTCGAGTCGAGGCTGATGCCCAACTGAGCGTCGATCTCAACATCCGTCCCGGCGTCAACATTCAACAACTGCACCGAGTTGATGATGAGGTTGCCGCTCGTCAGCGTGGACAGGGTGAGGTTGCCGCCGTCAACCGTGAAGTTGGAGGCCGCACCCACCGCGTCGAGGCTGATGGCCCCGCCGGACTGCGTGTCCACGGTCATGCCACCCGTGCCGAGGTTCACATCGAGAGCGGTGGCCCCCGTCGTGTTACCGACCGTGATGGTGCGAGCCGCCGCACCAGTACCGATGTTGATACCGTAGGCGTCGGCGTTGCTGCCGATGCTGATGGAACCACCGGACGAGTCGAGGGTGACGGTACCAACGGCGTCCATGTCGAGGTTGCCCGCCGACGTGACCGCGAGGACACCGCTCGTGACCGTGCTGACGGTGAGGTTGCCCCCCGTCACGGTCATGTTCGACGCGCTCGTGCTGTCAACGCTGAACGAGGCACCGTCGATGGTGATCGCGCCGTCCGCGTCGATGTCGAGGTTGGCAACGCCGTCCCCGGTGTTGCTCGCGGCGATGGTCAGCGTGGCGGTGCCCGCATCGTTCGCACTGAGCGAGAAGTTCGACGCCGTGGCCGTGGAGTCGAGGCTAATCGCCCCCACCGCGTCAACGGTGAAACCACCCGCCGAAGCAGTGACCGCAACCGCATCAGCGCCAGTACCGGACGAGTTGATCAACACCGAGGAGTTCGTCGCACCAGTTACGGCGAGAACGAGGTCCTGAGCATCAGCAGTGGTCGCCACGGTGAAGTTCGAGAGGTCAGCAGCGTCGAGGCTGATAACCCCAGTCGAGTCAACCGCGATGCCCGCCGTGCCCGCGTCGATGTCGATACCACCCGCCGCGTTGGAGGCGTGGATCTTCACCGCGTCGGAAGCAGCCTCGCCACCGTCGAGGATAAGGCTTGCGGCCTCAGCATCGAGGGTGAGGTCCCCAGCCGTGGTATTGATGGTCGAGGCCGCGCCCGCCTCAGCAGTGAAAGCTCCAGAAGCGGTGATGCCGTAGGTGGTAGCCTCGAAGACAACCGGGATGTCCTGAGCAACACCGACGTTGAACTCAGAACCGTCGAACGACATCGCGCCGCCGTCCACGTCGAGCGTAGCGGCGTCGAGATCGACCGTCTGGCCGGAACCATTCAGGGCGAGGGTTCCACCAGTCGAGGTGACCGTAACGCCACCAGCACCGGACAGGGTCAGAGCACCCGACGAGGTGGTGAAGTTCGAAGCCGCAGCAGAGTCGAGGCTGATGGCACCCGTCGCGTCCACCGTGAAGGTGGAGACGGCGGATCCGGAACCGACCTGGACAGCCTGACCGCCGTCAACGGTGAACGCGCCAGTCAGATCGAAGTCCGCCGAGGTGTCCACGTTAAGGGCACCGCCGGAGACCTGCAGACCGCCCGTAGAGCTAACGACCAGAGTCTGGTCGCCAGCGACGGTGAACTGGCCCTCGGCCGCAGAAGTGGTGATGGTCGCACCAACCTCGTAGGCTTCCTGCAAGGAGGTCTGAGCCGCAGTGTCGTACGCACCGTTCGCAGTGAAGTCCGACTCAATAGAGTACGGCTGCTTCGTGGTGATGAACGCACCAGCAGGCCAGTCGTTACCGCCGCCGTCCTTGAAGGCCGGACCGCCGCTGGCGAACGCTGCTGCAGAAATCGCGACCTTGTAGACGGACGCGCTCTGAGCAGTGCCAGCCGTGAACTGGTTCTGCACGAAGGGGACCGACGCGCTCGGAGAGGTACCCCCAACACCCTTGATGGTGACGGTGCTGCCAACCACGCTTGCAACAACGTACAGGCCGTCGTTGTTCGCATCGGCTGCGCCCGAGATCGCGATCATATCCCCAGCAGCAAGAGAAGAAGCCGCCGAAGTGGTGAAAGACGGAGGGGTGTTGGTCGGAGCGCCAACGCCCGCAACGAAGGTCTCGGCGGTCTCGACCGAGGCGGAAACGCGATTCATAGCAAGGGCGAAACCACCCGCCTGTACGGACGTAGTGGTGTTGCCGAGGCCAAGGTCGATGAACGCGTCCTTGATAACAAGGCTCTCCTCGTTCGTCGAAACAATGGTTCCGGTAACCTGAAGGTCGCCATCGATCTTGGTGTCGCCAGTGACGTTGAGGCCAGCACCTACGGAGATCTTGCTGGAAAAGGTTACTTCGGGGCCGACGACGAGCGCGTCGTTCGCCGCGTCGAGGGTACGAGTGACTCCATCCTCTACGAGAAGGAGATTGTTAGTCTGAGTTGCCATGTGGGAGAACCTCGGGAAAAGGTGGGACGAGATTTAGTTTCTGCGGAGGTTCCGCGATTTACACTATTTGGTCTGAGATAGGCTTCCTATTCTTGACTTCAAAGAAGAACTTTTAGGGAACCGTAATGAAACCCCTCTAAGGGAATCTGGCTACAAATTGGGGGTGGAAAGCAAACATCCCAAAGCCCCCTGACAGCCCCGTTAAGATGCCAACCCGAAAGACATCTTGGTTAGGGGGAGCTGGAGGGATAATCGTAAGAAGCCCTGCGGTTGTACTCAAGAAAACGAGCTTCCCAAAATCACTCGCTGATAAAACCGTATCAAAGTTTGCTTGCACGACTGTTCCAAGATTTATGTTTACTGGAACCAGACCCCCTAAAGGCGTAGTTGCACCCGCGATAGCATACACATCCCTCAAGTCATAAGACGGGGAATCTGCTTTAGATTTTACAACTCGCATCTCTGAGTTGGGAACATCCCAGTAAAGCGCAAGAGCATCTCCCTTGGAGATATTTTCTCCTGCTTTCTGAGAAGTCCCCACAGTGCTCTGAACCAGCGTAAGGAGCTTGAGAAGGTTCAGGTTCTGCTCGTAAGCCCACCCTACAGTTGTAGCGTCTGAGGGTACAGGCGTGGGGCCATACTTCTCCCCTGCTGCAACAAGGGCGAGGTTTCCATATGCAGTGAGAGCTCTTAGACGAACATATTGAACAGTCGTTCCTGTTCCATCGGTAGCCTGCAAACGAACAAGGTACGGGCCTTCTTTATCGACAACGAAAGTAAGAGGTCCAGGTCCGGTTACTCCCCCCGCAGGAGATAAAGCAGCGACGCTGCCTTCTGGGACAAAGAGGAGTTCCCACTTGTAAGTCAAGAACCCTAAAGTAGCGGATTCTACACTAACAATATCCCCTACAATTAGGTCGTCTCGGCTCGCCCCCGTAACAGGGCTCAACCCATTACGGAGACTTAGGATAGAAGCTGTAGCCATCTATGGGTCTTCCTTTTGCGGGTCCGGCCTTGCATTTAAGAGAGAGCGGTATAGTGTTAGAACCGGGAGTAGGTGGAATGTCCGAAAGATACGATGCTATTGCAGGAATAATGGATGACCCCCTTAATCTCCTGTGCTTTGTTAGAGAGTTCCATAGAAGGAAAGTTGGGAAGTTTGTCCTACCCCCGATACCTCGTGCAGAAGGGGGATGGGCTTTGCTTCCCCTGAAAGAAGCCTTCAAGTTCTCGAAGGGTGTAACCTTACCGAGTAGATACTCCGGGGACGTTTACTATGTGGTGTACAACGACGGAAATAATTGGTTTGTTCTAAACCCGAGAACAGAAGAAGAAGTCGGGCCTTTTGATAGCGGGGACGTAGCCCTGAAAGAAGCGGCGGACCTCGCTTCATCCGAAGGTCTGCAAGTTCTAAACGCTTGGCCTTGGGACTCGCAAGATATCAGCAACTACACAGTTTAAATTGGAAAGGGGGAGTTGGTTTTACCCAACTCCCCCTTTCGTTTTCGTAGCCCCCTTCTTTCAAAGAGGGCTAACGATCAGGCGCGAACAATCGTCAGGCGGGTGAGGCCCTTCGGGTTGTAGCAGCCGATACCGAGGTTCTCGAAGACCGAGAAGCCGATGGTACGAGCCTTCGGGTCGTCTGCGGAGAGAACCGTGAGCTCGGTACGGACCGGGATACGGCCGAACATCTCGGGCTCGCAGCAGACGTACACGGTGCCGACCGGGACGAGACGCGACACGATGATCTGCGCGCCCCAAAGCGTGCCCATGAGGCCCGTCTTGAGGAGGTCACGCTGAGTCTCGATGTCGAGAATGTCACGACCGAACTTGCGGAGGTCGGCGTAGTCGCGAGCGTTCATGAACACGCGCGCAACGCGGAGGTCGTGACGCTCGATCAGGGCGAAGGCGTCCGCGAGGACCGCGCCGGAGATCGGGGCAACCACGGCCACGTCGGGGTTGATCTGTCCGGGGACAGAGTCAAAGCCCGCAGTGGCAACCGCATCGAGAGTCGCGAAGACGCGCTCGTCCTCAGCCGCCTGGATCTGCGCACGGGCCAGATCCTGAGCGCGCTCGATCAGATCGAAACGACGCTCCTTGATCTGGGTGAGCGGGATCTCAGGGTTCGAGGCGATCTCGAAGAGGGGGAAGATCACGCGGCGGGGCTTGGTGATAGCGAGAATGTTCTCGCCCTCCTCACCAACCACATACGCAGTCACGTCCGGGTCCTTGTCGTAGATCGGCAGCGCGCCGTCCGGGAGCTGCTCAACCAGGAAGGTCTTGCGGCCCACGGCCATGTAGTCGCGGCGAAGACGCAGCGGCTGGGTCATGGAGGCGGCGAGCTTGGCGCGGCCAGCCTGAGTTCCGATGTAATCGGAAATCAGCTTTGCCTTGACAGCGTTAGAAACAGTGTTAGACATGGCGTTCTCCTCAGATCCGCTGGTCGTAGACGATCTCAGGCTGCTCGCTGTCCGCGGGCATCTTGAGAACACCGATGATGAGGTCCGAGAACGGATTGCCACCGCCCGCGTCGTACTCGTCGGCCGCGTTGTTGGTGAGGTAGCCGTTCAAAGAGGCGTACAGAGCATCGCCAGCAGTGTAGGTCAGATCGGGGTACGCCGGACCAGTCAGGAGGTCCTGGGTCTCGTACAGCTGGTTGCCGAAGGTGCCCATGCCGGAGACGTAGGGGCACTTGTCGGAGGCCACTGCGGGCTGGTTCTCGTAGGGGTTGCCCACAGCGGTGTTGATGAAAACACCGAGGGGGACAACGCCTGCCGCGCCGCCGCCGAGGGATCCAACGCCGCCAATCTCATTGGCGCCACGGGAGAAAGCCACCGAGCCAGAAAGCACGCCGAGGGTCTGAGTGTGCATACCCTCAGAGTTGGAGACGGTCGCAGCTGCGGTGATGGTGGGGGGGTTGGTCTGGGTGAAGGCGTCTGTAGTCAGAACGCCAACCGAGTTCCGTACACCAACGTACAGAATGCGGAGGGCAGAGCTCGACTCCAGCCACCCACCGCTCGCCTGTCCAAGAAGGGGCATGTTCGCTCCTACTCACTGTTTACAGAAGATTGGGGGGTCGGAGAAACTTCAAGACGAAGAATTTCGCCTTTCAGCCAGACGGGGATATCCGTCTAACATTAGGGGCTGATATAAATGAAGTATTGAAACAAAAGAACCCTCAAGGGGTTTCCTTGAGGGTTCTTTTTTACCCCGAGGGGTTTTTCAGCAAAATCAGAAGTGCTTGCTGACGTCCGGAGCGGACTCCCAGAGCTTGGACAGGTCGCTCGTGTCAGAAGCCTCCTTGGTCACGCCGCCGAGACGGGTCGCGCCAGTGGAAGCCTTCTTGGGCTGGGGCTTGACACCGACGGGGGCCTTGGAAGCCTGCTTCGCCTTAGGAGCAGAAGCGTGCTTGTCCCCGTAGATAGAAGCCAGAACCTGCATCTCGTCTTCACCCATGAACTCCTCGTCGAAGCCCATCGCCTCAACCTCAGACTCCATGCCGAGCTCAAACGCCGTATCCTCGCCGCAAGCCTCCTCGCCGCAAGCCTCCTCCTCAGAGTGCTCCTCGAGCATCTCTTCTACAGAGTGCTCCTCGCCAGCCATACCTTCCTCGGCGAGCATCTCCTCGAGCATCTCTTCAGCGGAGGGCTCCTCGGCGAGCATCTCCTCTCCCATCATGCCCTCTTCCTTGAGCATCTCCTCGAGCATCTCCTCCGCAGAAGCCTCCGCGGGGTGGGCCTCGGACTTCTTGCCCATCATGCCCTCTTCTGCGAGCATGGCCTCGAGAAGCTGCTCGTCGCTCTCCTTCTCCATCATGCCCTCTTCTGCGAGCATCTCCTCAAGAAGAGACTCCTCGGAAGACATGCCCCAGTTGGCACGGCGGGAACGGGAAGCGGAACGGCGAGAAACAGAAGCCTTCTTTGCGACTTCCTCCTCAGCCTCCTCCTCAGCCTCCTCCTCAGCCTCCTCCTCAGCAGCGAGGCGGACGAGGATGCGCTCAAGACGAGCGACGCGGGCTTGGAGAGAAGCCTTCTTAGGGTCCTTCTCCTCGTGCTCAGCCTCCTCCTCGGCCTCTTCGTGCTCGGCCTCTTCCTTCTCTGCAAGGCGCGAAAGAGTGGCGTTGATAGCGCGGTCAGAGAGGTCCATCAGCTCGAGAGCCTTGTCCTCGATCTGGGGGATGGAAGCCTTCTTACCGAGGAGCGCAGAAGCGATACGGATGCACTTAGCAGCTTTGCGCTCAAGAGCCGCAGCCTTGTAAGCCGGGGAAGCCGGACCCTCGTCCGGAGTGGCGGGGTGCGCGGAGTTGACGTAGGGGCCGGGATGCGGATCCTCTGCCCAAGAAGAGGTATCGCCGTTCTCGTAGGCATCAGCCTCGGGATCAGCACCGGGGTAAGCCGGGGAAGCCGGACCCTCGTCCGGGTAAGCAGGGTGAGCAGAAGCCTTGCGGTCCTGCCAAGTAAGACGCTGACGGGTGAAACTCATGACGAACTCCTTTCGGGGTTATCGGGAACGAGGAGGGTTGTTGATGCTTTCCCAGGAAGAAAGCAAGGTGCCGACCCGGACAACAACCCGGAGTTCGGCAAGAGAAAGCTCTTTGCCAGCAGCTTGATTGCAGGCTTGAGCGTAAGACTTATTGTCAGGATACCTACGAGGAGAACCTACTCCAAGAGCCACTTTATAAAGGGAAGGAGAAGAATTAAACCCGTAGGCTTTGTCGATAGTGGCGATACCCTCAACGAGTGCCTTCCTGGAAGACGCTGTTTTAGATAGAACTTCAAGAGAAGTTCTGTACTCATTAGCTCGGAGTCTCTTTGAGGACTCTTTGTTGAGAGTATCGTTAGGCCAGGTGGAGACTTTGTTGGATTCCTCAGCAGGCTTCTGAGAATCCTTCATGTCTTTCTCGAACCTCTCGCGGACACGGTTGGAAATCAACTCGTACACAGAGTTCTCAAGATCCTCGAAAGGCTTCTTGGGTTCTGCGGGAGCCCCCTCTGCAGGGGCTCCTTCCTCGGCGGGAGGCTCAGCACCAAAATCAAAAGCAACTTTGCGGCTCTGGTCGATGGCCGGGAAGTTTAGGCTCGCGGCTTTATTGATCGCCGTCTCAGACCAGTTTGGCGCAAAGTTAGAGAAAAGAATCTTCCGAATTTCGGACTCGGGAACCTTGACTTCTGAAGCAGTCAAGATATTCCGCATAACAGCTCCGGGGAATGCCGGGACGGCAACCCAAGAAGCCTCGATAAAGCGGACGCCGCCTGGAGCGTTCTGATTTTTGTTATAAGAAACATGACCGCAGAGCTCGGCGACTACGCGCTTCTTGCCCTGCTCATCCATAAAGGTGTTCAGTTTCCCGTAACGAATGTGCTCACAAAGATCAGTCTCGTCTACGGCGAAATGTCCGCACTGAGAGCAAATCGTGAAGTCGGTAGTGCAACCCATCGACAGGGTCGACAACTTACCAGACTCGATGTCTTGCACGAGAGAAGAGTGCTTTCGATCCGTAGCGACGAGGATGTCGATATAAACCGAATCCCCGATGTCTCGGGCTACAGCGTCGATAATACGCCCCTTCGACTGCTCTTCAATTTGAACGTGCTCTTGAAAGTTATGTGCCCCAATAAAGGTCGGGTATGCTGCGAGGAGAACCTGACGGCTCCAAGAATCCCCGTTGTTATTCACATACTGAGAGCACTCAGGCTTGATGTAGTAATCGTCATAACGGCGATCTACAGTCGTGGAGCCTACCTTGACCTTACCCAAAGAAACATCGGGGACTTTATCCGTATCGACGGAGGCCACGATAGTGCAGTGAGTAAAGAGATACTTGTTGGGGTCGAGTTCCCCTCCAAGAATCTCTCGGGCCTGCTCGGTCAGATTTCTCTTAGGCGCGCTGGAAGCACTTTTGCAAATGCCGCCCCAACCCCTCCCCGAAATACGGGGGTGGACGACCATTGCGTTTGCTCGCTTCAGGTGCGCCATTAGATTAGTTCCTCTTCGCCTTGGTGCTGGCTACAACACCAAAGTTAAGAATGTCGGAATCTTTGATAAGGAAGAGGCAAGTCTTACAGCCGAGGAGCTTGTCTGACTTGCCCTCTCTCCTTTTGTAGATTGCCCGCTCGAGGGGTTGGCCCCCCTCGCAACGAGGACAAGTCATACACCCGTTATCAGACTCTTCCTGGGTCATCCGATACTGACGATCGGATCCTGCCCAATAAATAGCCCCCTTGTCGAAAAGAGCTTTCTTTTCGTACCTGGAAGCAACTTTCCGGGCGGAGGCTTTCTTTGGAGTAGGCACGCCTACCCAGCGGTCGCCGCCCGGAGTTGAGTCTGTGAGAGGAGGAGCTGCGTTGCCGCCGATATATTCCTGCAGGGACTCAGCTGGGTAACGCTTGTTGCCCAGAGCAGTCTCTACGTCAACCATGCCGATCCCAGGCCATACAGCTGTGACTTTTCCAGTCCAGGATTCAAGCAACCCGAACGGGGCCACGATGTCTCCAACGGAGAACTTCTTGGCCCTATCCTGATAGTTGACAAAGTTTTCGGCGTTGCGACGCAAGGTATTTCCTTACTCGAACAGGTTGAAGCCCGCGAACTTGTCCGCGGAAGCAGTCTTTCCGGCAGCGGAAAGAGCCTTCACGAATTCGCCGTGAGCCTTCTCGACGCTGGCAGAAGAAGACATAAGAACCTTGGTAGAGTTCTGAACCATCTGAACCATCTTATTCCAGCCCTTCATGAGGAAGTCCTGGAAACGGGTCAGAAGGTCTGCAAGACCTGCCTGCTTCAGAGAAGCAGTCTTCATTGCGCGATGCTGCATCTCGAAGCCCTGGAACGCAACCCGAAGGGTCTTGTTCATGTCGCGGAGAGAAGCAGTCTCGGTCTTGATGAAGGCGGCGACTTCCTCGCTGTACTTCGCAGTAACCTTGGCGAGAAGCTCGGCCTGAACCGCATCAAGGGTACGGACGACCGGAGAAACCTTCAACATAGCGCGGGCTTCGACGAGCTTGGTCTTACGCTCGATCGTAACATTGCCCTGAGCGGAAAGGTTTTCCTTGTACTCCGTCTTCAGAGTATCGATAACCTTGGCCAACTCCGCATCAAGAGCCTTCTTGTTAGCGAGAAGGGGGCCAGTAGCAGCCTCAATCTGCTTCTCGAGCTCCTGGATCTGGGTAGAAAGCTCCTCGAGCTGGCGAACCTGATCCGTAAACCCATCAAAGCCCTGAACCAGAACGTCCGGGAGCTTCGAAGCAGCTACAAAAGTGCGCTCAGCCTCGTCGAGAAGAGAAGCAAACTTCGCAGCAGCGGCTGCTGCAGCGGCGAGCTCGCCGGACTGCTGCTTCTCACCGAGCTGAACATACTTCTCCTGAGTAAAGTGACCTCCCATCCAAGGCTCGTCGGGAGGCGTCACGATCTCGAGAGGGCCAGGAACCTCATCCCCGATCTCGTTGGCGTCAAAGCCCTCGTTACCGGGAAGAGGCTCGACAGAAGTTCCAGTCTCGTCGATTGCTGCAGCCTTCGGGTAGTTGATGACCGCTGTGGTCTCAATCGCGTCCGAAAGCAGGTCGCAACGACGAGCGAAATCCACGGCGATCTTCTTGTCGACGCCGAGGAGATCAGGATTGTTCTGGATCACAGTAGCCACCCGGTCGAGGGCAGCAGTTAGATTACGAGCACCCTGACGGGTCAGCTTTGACATTGAGGATCTCCTTAAAGGATAGGGAGGGATTCAACCCTCTGGGGGGGATATAAACACCCTACCGCGAAAGAATTTTCTCGGCAGGTAAATTCACGCTGGAATTTCTTCTCTGAGGGCGAAAGTTTGAAACACTTTCACCTTAGAGGCGTGGAGTGAAGCCACCCGTGCGGGAGAGGGCGAGGGAGGTGACGGAGGTGATGGGGAGGGTGGGGTCGGGGAAGAAGGAGCCCTACGAGGTTTTCTCGGGGCTTTCCCCTTAGTCGTAGGCTTTTTCTTAGTCGGGGTTTTCTTCTTGGTCTTCTTTTTCCCGCTCCCTGCCCCGAGGAAACTTTGGACTTTGGACTTAGCCGTGGCAGCGAGGTCTTTGAGAAAGTTAGAAAACCAATCAGCAGCCTTACTGATAGTCGAACCTTTACCCAAAGAAGGTTTGGCAGTCGGGCGAGCAGCACGCGCTATTTCTTCTCTACGACCACGAGTCTCATCTTCGTCTAATTCTTCGTCTATCGCGCGATCAAGAATAGAAAACTCCCCGAGCATAAGATCGCTGAGTGCTTGCCTAACAAACTTCCTATCTTGGGTATTCATAAATCTTCCGGCATTTGGTCCGAGCAATTCAGCCCAACCTCTACCGGGATGATCCTCAGGAATCATCTCTAACCAATCATCATCACTTATGCCTGCAAACACTTCTCGGATCAGTTCTTGGTCTCGACGGCTTTCTTCGATAGCTGCTTGTTCGTCTCCTTCAGGATGAGACCCAGAAAGAGAACTTAGAGAAAGAATTTTCTTTAAGTTCCCACCCTTGTCTGCAGCAAGGATAAGGCGGGCCGTAGATCCACCAATACCTTCTGCATCTAACCCGTCTGTTAGTGCGGAAGCGACCCCGATGCCTTTCTTTAGGGACTCGAGGTGCAATCTACGAGGACTTCCCTCAGGAAGAGAGTCTATTTCGTGATCGAGTTTTTCTGCATGCTCTTCTCTTTCTTCTTTTGGCATGTTCCTGTATTTTTCGACGGCTCTTTCTGCTCGGGCAAGAGCCTTCTCAGCATCATGCTTTGTGGGTCGGGCATTTGCCGCAGGAATAGGGTCTGCAGGATCATAAGTCGGGCTTGAGAAAATTTCTTGGTCGAACTTCATGCGAGCAAGAGCTTTTCCCAGAACTACTGGATCTTGATAGTTATCTATCTTCCCAGTAGAAGCTGCCAGAGATTCGTTATCTTTCTTGAGGTTTCTCTGGTAACCCTCTAAGTCTTCTACGCCGTCGTTTTGGAGAGCAGCGAACTCTTGGCTGAGAGTTTTTTGAAACCTCTCGAAATCTTCCGGGGGAAGCCCGGATAAATATTCCCGCAGTGCGTCCCCTTTGCCGTCTTCGGGGATAACACTGAGAGCCTCGTTTAGAGGTTCTGCACGAAGTTTCTTAAAGACCCTCTGATTTTCTGCGATCTCTTTTGCACGGGCTTTTTCTGAGACTTTGGAATCTAAACTGGTAAGAGCTTCTTCTAATGCCCCCTTAGAGTCTCCGGCAGAAAGATGCTCGATTAGCTCTTCGATCTCGTCGTCTTCTAACCCGTGTTCTGCATAAGCCTCTTGCACCTTTTCCTTAAAGTTCTTCAAAGCCGAAGGCGTGTTAATGCCGCTCTTGAGGAGAGCTTTCTTCGTTTCAGCAAGACTCTTTATCTGGTTACTGCGAGTTTCTAAGATATTTCGGATCTCGTCGAGTTCTGCAGGATCTATTCCTCTTTGAACAAGACGAAGGGTTTTCTCGAGGTCTTCTGCGGGAACGGGATACTTACTTTCGGAATTCTGTTCTGTGAGTTTTTGACGGATAGCCCGAACACCCCCTTTCATCCTAAGGAGGTTTTCGCTTTTGCTCGCCTTCTCTTCCAGAGCCCTCTCCGCAGCTCGAGAGCCTCGAGTTAGATTTTTGTCAGTAATCTTATCGAGGGTTTCGTTGATGTCTGCTTCTGTCAATCCCAGGTCTCGGTACTTAGACATAAGATTAGACCGAACGCTCTCGAGCGTCGGCTTTTCCGGAGCAGCCCCACCCTCTGGTGCTGTTTCTTCTTCAGGAGTTTCCTCAGAAGGAGTTTCTTCCGGGGCTTCTCCAGCCTCGTCTTCTTCTATTTCCTCGTAGTCCCCGCTCCTCTCCCTCAGAGTTCTTTCGGAGACCTGCACAACTTTCCCGTCCTCTTTACGACGGACGGTGATCTTCTTAGACTTTGCGGCAGCATCCACCCACATAAGGGCTACACGGATAGCGGTTGCATCCTTGTAGTTGTTAGAGCGGTCTTTCTTGTCCTGCTCTTTATCAGGATCTTTTTCCTCGTCCTGAGGGGTGTTTCTGCGCAAGTCGTTGCGGGGCGGCTTCTTTTTCGGGCTTTGCTGAACAAGCCTTTCCGCTTCTCGGTCTTCTTTCTCAGAATCCGAGAGGGTTGCTATCAAGCCTTGCGCTGCGAGGATTTTTCTCAGAGCGGCTTTCTTATCGAGCTTGTCGAGGACTTTCCCGCCCATGAGATATTCCTCTTCCATACCTGGAACAAGATACTGGCCCCGAAGCGTGGCGGGCTCGTGCCCCACCGCTTCAGCAGAGAGCCCAAGGGCTTTCTTAAACTCTTCTTTCAGAGCTTTTTCCCTCTCTTTCTTGTCCTTGGGAAGAGTTCCCCCCTCAGAGCGCACTTTCTTCAAGTTCCGCTTCATTTCCTCGTTAGCATGAAGCCCGCGGATATCCTTCGCAGTAACATCGTAAGATCTTAGATACTCATTCACGTCTTTGGCAGCGACGGTACAATCCTCGCCCTCGCAAAACACATTATCAGAACCCTTCTTTCCCTCGAGGGCTTTCTTCAGTGCGGCTAATACCTTTGGCTGGGTGATTTCTTTTTCTTGCTCTACACCAGATTTGCCAACATAAGTGATAACGGCTTTCTTCGGGGATACTTTTACATGCTCTACTTTCCAAGTAGTGACCCCAAAATGACCATTTTCTGCAGAGCCCGAGTTTCCTACTCTTTCGTAAGTCTCATCCATTAGGCATACTGCAAGTGCTGTTAAGCGAGTTTTAGGATCCTCAGAATCTAAATCTTTCCGGGCCGTGGCTCTCAGGTCAGACATTTTTTGACGAAGAGACTCGATCCTCTTCGCCTTTTCTTTGTGTCTGTTCGCTATCTGTCTATCACTATACTCATAGATAGTTGTCGTACCCTTTCCGTCAGAACGGGGGACTTCTCTCTTCTTCTTGAACTTGGCAGCAACTCTCACAGAAGAAGGCATGCCCTCGTTCACAATATGCTGAAACAGGCTCTTACCGAAAATCAAATCACTCGGCCAGTGGTAGCCCCCGAGGGCTCTCGACCAAGAGATCCTGGACGCTAAGTCCATAAACAGCTCGCGATGCTGCGGGGCTCTATCTGAGAGCAGATCAGCAACCAAATAAGCCTGTATCGTGTGCCCACCCGGATAAGCGGGGGTATGTGCGGTTTTAGAAGGCATCGGAGAAAAAGAGATTCCCAACTTTTCAGCTATCTGAAAGGGGCGTGGTCTGTTGTACAACCACTTCAGTTTCGTAATCCAGATAGCAGACTCGGAAATAATCTCTGAGATATCCTGTTCCGGGTAAGGCGTGCCGATCTCTTTGCACAAATCTTCGAACAAAGAAGAGAAATCTTCGTCGGCCTGCTTGATGAACTCGAGATTTTCCTCCCTCTCAGAAACCAGAGAGATGAGAAACTGAAGTTCCTTAAGAGTCGCTCCTCTATCCGGGGGAGGAACAAATGGGTATTCTCGGTCCAACCACGTAGGCGTGGGAGAATTCAAAAAAGCAAGAGTTTTGAGGTCTGCTTTTGAGAGATGCTGATAGACTTCTCCGAAAGAAGAAGTCTTCATCCTCGAAGTGTCCGAGAGAAATCTCATTCCCTTACCTCTCCGCGAGGCTCGTCTAAAACCACGTCTACAATATCAAAATCCCCGTCGCCATCCAAGTCGGTGTACTCCCGAACTTGAATCCCGATTTTAGACTTGTACTTCTTAGGAAGAGTATTTTTGTAACCTAAATACACGATCTGGTCCGGCAGAAGGTACAGCGTGACCTCAAGATCATCGAGGTTCATAACCATCTGAGAAGTAGTTCTCATCCCGTCTGTCAGCTTCACCATGTTTAGCGGGTCAGACCGATCGGGGCGACGCTTTCCATAAATTGCAGGAGCAATCCCGTCAGGATCCTCTGCTTTACGAAGCTCTTTCATCGCCTGATCTCTTCTCGCTAACGAGGAGAGATAGTTATCTCCGTCTTTCTCTGTGTACCCAGCATCCTGATAGAAAATACCGTGGTTTGTACGAACGTGCTTTTTACCCTCAGGGAGCTTCCTTTGGTGGAAGTCGTGGCCTCTCCAAGTAGCCTCTAAAGAGTAGGTCACATCTTTGTTTGCAATAAAGGTATGTCCTCGTAATCCATCTAAATGGGTCTTGAGGGTTTCTACAGACTCTTCGATGTTGTCGCAACCGAGGGCTTTTAGAACTCGCTTTCCGTCCCGAAGAGTCGCCTCGGACATCGCGTCCGTAGACTTGCCCTTTCCGGCTTTGCCCTGCTTCTCGTCTGCAGCAACCGCGAGAGCAGCATTAACAATGCCCGTGCCGAACTCGTTAATTCCCTCGCACCAACCCGTCACCTCGTCCCGCATATACAGGACTTCGATCCCGTTGATGAGTTTGTGGTAAAGCATCACTTGCGGCTGGTAGTTGCGATCCCGGTTCTTAAACAGGCACTTCTTTCCGCCCCACTCCCCGACAGAGATAATGCAGGCTTTCTTCAAATAGCTCGCCACAATGCGACGAGGAGAAGGAGGGGTAGGCATGTCAGACTCCAAACCACGCGGAACGAAGTTTTGCCGAAAGTTCTCTCTTTCTTTGGATTCTAAGTAATGTCGTTGAGGGAGGGTCTTTTGGCCCCAACGGGATAACAGAAACTTTAGGCAGACCCCAAATCTCTACTGAGTGGAAATGCCACTCCCCTACAGGGGCTGGGAGCAACCACCGCGCTTGAGGGTCATCCAAGTAGGCAAGAGTTACATGCGGCAGATAAGCGAGAGGAAACTTGTTCTCTACTTTAAATCCGAGATCCTCGAGGCGCGAAGCGAGGCGATCCCGCATAGCCCCCATATCCGTAGAAAAGTGCACTCTGGAATAAGCCACGCTGCTCGTCTGATTACGGAAGTGGTCTACCCCGGAAAGCCTCGCAAGAATCGGACCGCGCTCTTCTTGGAAGAAATCCCGAACAGCTCCCTCGAAGATTTCTTCTCTTCCAGTCACATCTCCTACATAGAGGAGGGTCACGTGAGGTTTAGAAGTGTCTTTAGAAAGAGGAGGGAACTGCTTTGCAAGTTCTTCCGGGAGAGGAATGAACACGCCTGCTTCGGTTCCTTCTCCGGACTCAGAAGCAGTTTTATTCTCGGGGAGAACTTCACCCCACTCTTCACTAAGGGGAGTTCCGTAATCTCTACGGAGACTCAGGGGGGAAGACGCTACCTTTGGAGTACCATACAAAGACTTAGCTGCGGCGATGCTCGAATCCCCGAGCTGACGAACATACTTTCCGTTACCCAACCACTGAAGATCTTTACCGCCAAGAGTCTTGCGAACGACTTCCTCGTTATCGATAGGCTTGAGACCCGCTGACTCGATAATATCCGCAACCTTGTGGCTGGCTTCCGTATACCACCCCGGCAGTTTGATTAGCTCTTTCATCTTACGGATCATTGCCCGCTTACCCGCAGAAGTTCCGTCGGATCCTCCGAGAGTTATTTTGCGTCCGGCGTGAGTCTGCTTGAACGCGATAAAAGCGTCAGGAGCGACGTCATCGTCGACATTCACCAAATACATAAGGCTGTACTTTTTAGCGAAAGTCGCTATGTCCGGGACATGCTTACCGATTTGACCGTAAGTCATGTCGTAAATGTCCCAAACAGAATTCTGCATAGATTCTGATATGTCAGACCAGTGGAGCAACAACCACTTATTGTCCAAAAGGGTCTTGACCCCACCCAGGGGAACAGGAATATCCGTAGGATCGTTAATAGAACCCGAGAAGTCTGCCTTCTTCAAATGGGCTGAGACAACACGAGCAATAATTCCCGGAAGCATGAAAGGCTCCTTCGCCACTAATGCTCTATCTATAGCGGTCTTACCGCCACAGGTCCTGAGGGTACTCGAGGACGATGCATTACTGCAAGAACATCCCCGCTGTGAGGGAACTTCTTCTTTAGGGATTCCCAAACACGCATAGCGTCTTTGGAGGTAAAACCCGCCCCAGAGCAATAGTCTGGCATAAAGAAAAACGGCCCCTTTTTGTCAAACCACGCACCCATAGCCGCGAGGTACATTGCTACACCGACACCGAGACCTCGGAAACTTTCATCGCTTATGACAGAATGGGAAACCGCCAAATACTCTATTCTGGGGGTCTCAGGTTTCCAGCGAGGCCTTGAGAGGTCTTCCATTTCAGGGTAAATCTCAAGCAGCTTCAAGATATCTGGAGCACAGCGAAGAGAATTAAACCCTCCTATCTGATAAGCATCCATTCCCCCGATACGCTTATTCCCGGCGATGACGGCTACCACAAGTCCCCAATCGTCAGACTTCACACGATAAGTCAACTTGGCCTGAGGAACTTCCATAAGCGGTGCGCGAGGACCGAACAGCTCCGCAGTCTTAGACTTTTCCGCCTCCGCCTTCTCTTTCTCGTCTGCTTCTTCCATTTGCTTTTTGATTTTCTCGGCCCAGGACTTCCCCGCATCTCCGCCCCATAGAAGCCACGCCACATACCCTGCATCTTCCCAAGGAGTTTTCTTGTTCTCTGGGGAGATACTCTTGTTTTTCTTGCTGCGGGAGAAGAAATTCAGCATCTGTTGAATAGTGTCTGGGGAGATATTGTTTCGGTTTTTGAGGTTCACTGCGCGTTGAACCCCTGAACCTATCCCTTCCTCGCCCGCTTCCTGAGAAGAAAGCCCGCCTTTTCCTGAGCGTCTTCTGTAATCAAGACCCTTTTCGGCCTCGTCTGCTACCGAAGTAGGAGGCTTAAAGTCTATGCCCTCGTACTTCTCCGGAACAGCGGCTACACGCTTATTCAGCATAAGAGATCTTAAAAGTGCTTGGGCTTCCCCCAAAAAGGGGTTGTCGCTGTTTCTCACTTGGATATTGCGAAGAAGCCAAGCAACATTCTCGGGCTTAGAGACGTCCCTACGAAATTCTGGGAGGTCCATCTGCCGCAGGAGCACTTCTATGTCAGACATGCCAACCCCTAATATCAGATATAGGGGTTGGACTATACTTCTTCTACCGTAGGAAAGATCCCCACTCCCTAATGAGACGAGAAGTAGAGGCTTTACGGACATTCATAATCCCGCGCTGTTCAGGATGAACGCCGCCCCAAGTATCTTCGTCCGTCAGCTTCTTTTGGAACTCGATGTTCACAAACTTGCCGAAGATTCCCTTCTTTAAGTTCTTGATGACGACACCCTCGGCTTGAGAAGACCCGAAAGAAGAGAGTCTCTGAGCAAGAGCTGGAACATTTTCGGGAGAAACTTTCCCCCGGAAAACCAGAGGAACTATCGGGGCTCCCACAGTGCTACAGATTGCTTCTTTTTCAGAGCGGGTGAGCCACTTTCCGGTGCCCTGACCTGCCTGATAGGGGGGAGAGATTTCTCCGTCAAGAATCTCATAGACGACGAGCATGTCCGGCCAGCCGTCTTGAGAGTACGGGCACGCATCATAATCTACGGAGTGCTGAACTTTCAGGCTCTCGCAGAAGAAAGTAAATCCCCCATAGAGGGCAATCATAGGGTGCCCGTCTACTTTCTCTTCGATAACGACTTCGTCCGAGAAAAGAGCCTGCATGGTCTTAGTGTCCATGTAGGGCTTACCTGGAATAAGAAGCCCTCTTTCCTGGATCTCTTCGAGACCCAGAACCACCTCGTCGCCTTCTTTGGCGATAGGGATTCTGCGGATCTTAGAAATCTGCTTGTATCCCCGAACATAATCGAGGAGCTGCATGCCTTCAGGAACACACTTGTAACGAGCCATGATTATCTCCAAAACCTGGAAGCAGTCTTAACAGACTTAGAAATTTCGACCCGCACTAATTCTCGAAGTCTCCCAGGTTCCTGAGCCAAAGAAGGGTCTTCCAATAAAAGGTTCCTTCCTGCAAGGGTCACCTTCGGCATAAAATTGGATAGATCTTTTCCAGAAACCCCAAACTCTCTCGCGAGTCCCGGTGCGAAACCCTTGTCGGCATAAGCGATGCCCGGATTCTTTAACATCCCGACATACTCGAGAGCTTCTTCCCGGTTCATCTGTTTAGTGACTTCCCGGATACGATTTTGCTCCCCCGGAGAGAAGAAAGAGACGATAGACTTGAGAGAGATCCCGACATCCATTAGATCAAACAGATATGCGACTCCCCTTTTCTCAGCATAGTTTGAAAGCGTAGTCGCGAAAGAAGGATCCTCTTGGACCATCTCAGCAAGAACAGAAACTACTCCGAGTTCCTGCATCACATCGAGGGCGCGCTTGTACTGAGGGTTATCCAGAACGATAGTTTGGAGAACGCTCCACGTCTTAGAAGGAATCCTCTTCAGCTGCGGGGCTTGCTTACGCGCTGCCGCGAGAACATCCGGAGGGAGCTTGAACCCGTACTTGAACGCAAATTTGATCGTACGGATAATGCGAGTCGGATCTTCGAAGAAAGTTCTGTTCGGGTCTTGCGGGCACTTCATTACCCGATTTTCTAAGTCTGTAAGTCCACATCCTGTTAGGTCTATAACTTCTGCCTTATCCGGACCGTCCGCCAAATCCAGAAGTCTCCACATCAGAGTGTTGAAAGTAAACTCTCTGCGAAGAACATCTCTTTCCATCGTGGTTGGATCTACTCGAATAGGCTTGTGCCCGGAACCTTCCTCGTAGACTTCCTCGCGAGCATTCACGATCTCGATTACTTCCCCGTCTAAATCATTTCCGTCAAGAATCCAAGTTCCCTTGATAAAGACCTTGGACACCATAAGGGCGTCTGTAACGATATCCGTTTGGGTAGGGATCCTACGGGCGATTTCTTTCGCTACCCAAGAGGCATCTCTCCCCTTTCCTATAGAAAGGGAGTCTACGACCATATCGATGTCTTTGATGGGCTCCGAAATCAGGAAGTTCCGAACTGCTCCCCCAACAACATAGACATGCTGAGCAACCCCCATTTGCTGAGTAGCCTTTGAGAGCCACCGCATAAGAGCTACGGAGGCTTTGTCAGACATCTCAGCTAATTTGAGGGCTGCTACCCTTTTGGGGGAGGGAAACATCTTAGAAGTCCCAACCGCCGAAAGCGATGTCTGTCACCTTTTCGTCCTCTGGCAAATCCGGAGAGATCCCTTCGAGGTTGTTATTCTCGAGATCAAACTCAGAAGGATCGAAAGTTGGAGAGAAGTACGAAGTCGTTACCTCTATGTCTGTCATGTTGGCTGCGCGGATATTATTCTCCCGCACCTTAGCGAGATCCTCTCCCTCGAAGTCCATCAAGACTTTGTTGTAGACTCCGCACTTACGGGTTCCGTCTTCCCGGACCCGGACCATCGCACAAGTCGCACAACGGGGCATCTCGGAAACCGAAGAGATTCGGTTAGCTCTATGCTTTAGGGCTCCCTGCTCACAACCTGTGACACCAGAAGGACTCGCGTAAGCCTCGGCGTCCACGTAGAGAAATCCGGAAACTCCCTCATGCTTTGCCCGAATTTCCCGGAAGTTATCCTCAGAAGCAACTCTGAGATTTTCAGAGAGCCTGTTAGAAATCATATCGTCGAGGTCTTTGCCCGCGAAACCTTCGGTGAGAGTGCGTCGCAACCAAACAGAGGCTTTTTGAATCTGCCCCGCTAAAACAGACTTTGCTGTTCTCTCGGATGCAAGTCTCGTATACTGAGTCTTATCGTAGACCCGTGTCTCGTTAGGCGCGTCCTCCAAGGATGCAGCAACACCCCTTAGTAAACGCAGGGCTTCGGGGGCGTTTTCTCGAGGGATAGTTTTCGCGATAAACTTGCGAAGGGGCTCCCCCTTCAGACCGCGAGAAATTTCGCCCCGGACTTTTTCGACTTGAGAAAGAAGCTCTTTCTTTCCTCGGAACTCGAGAGTAGAGGTGCTTGCCTTCTTCCCTGCGAGACGGGAAAGCTCTGAATTCTTTTCCGCCAACTCTTGCGCTTTCCTGTTCGAGCGATTCTCTTCGAGAACCTGCATAGAATCAAGAGCGCGGTTAGAGTCCTGGTACTCAGATTTCCGAACCTGAGCTGCGCCACGAAGAGCCTTCGGTAGCAGAATCTCAGAAACTCTGCGATAAGAACCGTGTTCCTTAAGAAGAGAAGAAACTTCAGCAGCCGTGACAAAATTGTCCCGAACCCAGTTAGCCGTCAGGTGCTTAGAAGAATCCTCCCGGTACTTAGCCAAACGGAGCTGGGCCTCAGAAGAATCTTGAGTTCTGCGCTCTGCTTGTGCGGCCTCGAAAGCCCGCACACCCTCAAGAGTAGAAGCGTCTCCAGCATAGACTCCGGGCTTGATTTTTGTAGCCTCAATAGCCGCAGCCCGAACCATATCGATCGGGGAAGCCCCCGAAGACAGAATCTGGTTTCGGATGCTCTCACTAATCATATTTGCGCGGGCGAGTTTATTGATCTTGGCTTCTGCGACTTCCCGTGCGCGGGCTTCTCTCGTAGAAGTCGGGTCGTAAACCCTCTGCTCGGGCTGATACTGGCGAAAAGCCTCTCTTGCTTCTCTTGAGCCGACTCGTTGAGAAGGATCAATATGTACAGGAAGGCTTTCGGAAGAAACTTCTTTCTTTGTAGGGAGACTCAAGAAAGCGGCCTGAAGGGCTTTCTTAGGGTCTCCCCCCGCCACTTTTCTACCCGTGGATTCGAGAAGAGGCTTGTAGTGGGAAAGAGCCTCTTGCCAAGGAACCTCGGTTACTGCAAGTTTAGAAGTGTACTTGCAGCGACCATTTTCGATCCAAGTAGCACCCTGCAGGTCTTTCT
>JACCDO010314397.1_pt1 | contig 41254 bp, 30 predicted proteins | sample 7446101 | NCBI WGS metagenome assembly JACCDO01 (sample SAMN15323440, study PRJNA562643) | freshwater metagenome | isolation source: river surface water | place: USA:Blue River Watershed | collected 2017-08-16 | reverse complement strand
TCCAAACTATTGTCGATGGCAATCATGTCCTTGTCACTGCTCACACAGGAAGTGGTAAAACTCTTCCTGCCGAGTTTGCCATCAACCATTTTACAAGCAAAGGCAAAAAAGTGATTTATACCAGTCCTATTAAAGCACTATCCAATCAAAAATACTACGACTTCACACACAAATATCCGCACATTTCGTTTGGTCTATTGACCGGCGATATTAAAACCAATCCTGATGCAGATGTCCTTATTATGACTACCGAAATCCTGTTGAATAAACTGTTTATAATGAAGGATGCTGAGGTTTCTGAAGTTCCCTTAGGACCCACACGCCTCAGTTTCGACATGGACATTGAGAAAGACCTCGCTGCAGTCGTGTTTGACGAATGCCACTATATCAACGACGCCCACCGTGGTCACGTGTGGGAACAATGCATTATGATGCTTCCAAAACAGGTGCAAATGATACTCTTATCTGCCACGATTGATGACCCCACCCGATTTGCCAAATTGGTCGTCGGCACCGGCAACAAATCATTGACCATTTGCTCCACCAATCATCGTGTAGTGCCCCTCACACATTACATGTTTGTGACCAGCAACGAAGGTCTTCATAAGAAAATCAACGACAAGAGCGTGTCGGCAGATTTGCGGCGCAGCATGAATACCTGTTTGACAATACAAGACGCAAATGGCGCGTTCAATGCAAAGACTTACAGTGATGTTTCAAATATGCTCACTATTATGGAAAAACACCGCGTGCATCCCACCAATCATTTTGTGTTGAATTCGCTTATTGAACACTTAAAAGGATCCGAAGGGTCCGACGGTTCTCAACGTCCTTCTATGCTCCCGGCAATCGTCTTTGTGTTTTCCAGAAGACTCGTTGAACAATATGCAGAAGAAATCACGGTTCCATTATTCAACGATAGAGATGGATCATTGATCGACATACCTTATCACAAAATCAGGCACGAGTGTATGACCATTATTCGCCGTCTGCCTAATTGGCAAGAATATGCGGTGTTGCCCGAATACATATCACTAGTCAACCTGTTGGAAAAAGGCATCGGCATCCACCACTCCGGCATGTTGCCTGTGCTCCGAGAAATCGTGGAATTAATGATTTCTAAAAAATATATTCGCGTCCTTTTCGCCACTGAGAGTTTCGCCATTGGACTCGATTGCCCCATTAAAACAGCAGTGTTTGTGAGTTTGAAAAAACACGATAAATCTGGACCGCGCTATTTGATGGCGCACGAATATACGCAAATGGCGGGACGCGCCGGCAGGCGCGGAATTGACACAGTGGGCAATGTAGTCCATTGCGTCAATATGTTTGGCGAGTTCCCCATTCAAAGCACCTACAAAGAAGTCCTCAGCGGAATACCGCAACACCTTGAAAGCAAATTCAAGATTGATTACAAGATGGTTCTCAACATTTTGGGTCAGACACCCGTTTCAACGCATTTGAATCAGAACATTTGCGATTTTGTTAAAGGATCGATGATGTCTATGGAATTGGACAAAATGGAAATAGGCGTTGAAAAAGCAATTGCCAATTTAGAAACCGAGATTTCCCTGTTTGAATTCACCGTTCCAATAGAGGAAATTAAAACATATGCGAAAATGCAAAAGTTGCGCACCATGTCATCCAACAAGAAACTAAAAGACATCGAGCGAGACTCCAAGAAAATGGTGGACACGTATCCAAACTTAGTTGCAAATGTCGCAAAATATGAGACTATGCAAAACATGGAATCTGCCCTGTGTGAAAAACGCGACACTGCACGGTCCATCAAAACCTTTATTGAAAATAGTGTCATGCACATTTTGGAGATGTTTCGTCAAACAGATATTGTTGATGATGCGATGCAACTCACTAAAAAAGGCGAAATATGCACTTCCATTGCCGAAGTCAATCCTGTATTGATGTGCCTACTGTTTGAACAGTTCAACGATTTTGCCGAGTTTGATGCGCACACTCTTGCTGCCTTCCTTTCTGTATTTGCGGATGTGAAATCAGCAAAAGACTTTGAATATATAGAAAACGATGTCCTGCACGCGATTTCGAAACAGTTCTATGATGTGTGTGACAAAATTGTGGAATGCGAAGATGCCAATGGCATAATTGAAACTCTTAATATAAATGAATATTCATTCGCCATTGCAGACAATGTGCTGGAGTGGTGCGCGTGCTCCGACGAAAATGATTGCCGCGGTGTTTTACAGGGACTGCGCGAAGAAAAAGGCGTCTCTATCGGTGATTTCACAAAAGCATTATTGAAGATATCAACTGTGGTGCGCGAGTTGATATCTGTGTGTGAGAAAACGGGCAAAATAGAATTGATGAGTTGTCTTAAACAAATCGACCCACTCATCTTGAAACACGTGACGACAAATCAGAGTCTATATTTATAATTGAACTCTCCCCAAATTTATAATTGAACCCTTTTAAAAAACTCATTCACCTGGTCATGGTCTGAACCCATCACCATATTGTCCGGAATATAAGTCAAATTACCCTGTTTGAAATGCAATATTGCCGGGATTCCGGACACTTGGCGACGCGACTTGAATGCACCATACAGGTCAAACGAATCATCCACGTCGACTGCTATGCAAAGAAAGTTATTGGAATCCTTATTTTGACTTAGAAAATCGAACCATTTGCCTACATGCGCCTCGATGCGCTTACAGGGTCCGCACCAGGTGGCGCCGAATTTGATAATAATATTTCCAGTATTGTTTTTGAGCAATTCCTCAAATTGGGGTCTTGATAATTCGCGTTCATAATCAGCAGTTGCCGATGCCGTCTCTGCCGCGGGCACAATTTTCGCATGAGGATTACTAAATTGCATTGGTGTCAGCGATTCCTAAATATAATGAATGCATAGATTTCTGTTTGACCACATATAACGAATTGTGTGCGACTCGGCATTTGCCATATTTTTTTTTATCCATTTCTGTATTATGTCGCACAATTTAGATATAAGTTCATACTCTTTAGAAGAAATGTTTAGTCTGTTTGATCTCACCTACGATTTGACCGAGGAATCCATGCGCGCTGCCAAAAAAAAGGTGCTCATGATTCACCCCGATAAATCCAAATTGCCCTCCGAATATTTCCTGTTTTACAAACAAGCGTACGAAATCATTCTCGATATTTATAAGCAGAAAAATCGCATCCAGAACGCGCCTCTATCGGCAACAGTTTATAACCCGGAAGTTGTCAAAACAAAAGGAATCGGCAATTCACAGGATGTCATAAACAGCAGCAAATTTGTCGTCAAAGATATTGATAAGGGGGGTAAAAAGTTCAACGACAAATTCAATGAACTGTATGAAACCAATATGGCAAAGAAAACCGACGCCACTAAATACGAATGGTTCAAACAGGATGTTAAGGACGAATTTGTGGGACGAGGCATCAATTCGAAAAACATGGGCGAAGCATTAGAGGAAGTCAAACACAGACAACAACAGCAGCAATTATCTGTGTATAATGGCGTCCGCGAAATCCGTTCTGTGGGGTTTGGCACCAGTTATTATGAGGATCAAGATGATGATGCAAATAATTCCTATGTGGAATGTGACATATTTAGCAAATTGAAATTTGACGATTTGCGAAAAGTGCATCGAGACCAGACTGTATTTGCAGTTTCCGAAAAGGATTTTGCAAAAGTGCCGCAGTATAAATCGGTGGATCAATATATGAATGTGCGAGAGCAAAACAAGGGCACGGCAATGTCAAAAGAGGAATCGAATGGAGTTCTGGAAAAACAACAGCGCGAATATGAACGAGCAATGATGCAGAAACAGCAGCGCGATCTATTGTTGCAACGAGAATATGAGGCAAAACAGAAAGCAGTGCAGGCAGCATTTATGAAGATTGGGAATGGGAACATATAAAATCATTTTGCAATACTATATATTACAAAATGTTGCTTTCGACCAATAAAACGATTATTGGAACATCGGTTAATAATGCAGCAGGGCAAGGAGAGCAAAAAGTGGTGCAGGCGCAACTGGCGACCAATCTGAATAATGCAACCTTGGTTTCCGGAACTTCAAATACTGTATTAGACACTATTGGAACCGGAAATTGGAAATTCTATGTTGCGGGCAATACAAGCGTGGCATCGATTACCAGCGCAAGTGCTTCGACCGAATGGACCGGTGGGTCTCTTATGCCATATGTTCCACCACCAACAGATTATTATTTGTATTATACACTAAATAGTGGTCCTGTATCTGGAAATATAATTACAGATTCTGTTTCTGGCAATACTGCAACATTGATGGGCGGTGCAACAATATCAACATCATTCAGTAAATTTGGCGCCGGTTCATTATATGTAAATAATACACAGTCATATTCATCTGGCAATTCACAACATTTAAAATTGCCAACTATAACTGTATCATCGAGCGGATTCACAGTTGCACTCTGGACATATGTGACTTCATCGCCGTCTTTTCCATTTTTCTTTGATTTTTCAACTGCTACAAATGGAGGAAGTCAGGGAAGTAATAGTATGATTCTGCGAGGCGATAGTGGTCGTTATGCTTTTTATCCATTTCTGACAAATGGTACTGGAGACGCAATTTACACGCCAGGTGGCACGTTGTCAAATAATAACTGGATTCACATTTGTATAACAATTGCCACAAATAAATTAATACAAATATATGTAAATTCGGTTTCTGTTTATTCTGGAATTACTGCAATAGACATATTTGCAAATAATGTAAAAACTGAATCAATACTAGGAACAACATTTTTTCCAGACGTGGGATTAAAAGGTTATATTGATGATTTTAGAATTTATAATCGTGCTATTACTTCGGATGAAGTGTCTGCAGTATATGTAGGTTTATCAAAAATTAAAGATGCTGCCTCCGGTGCCACATGGATGCCCACTTCGGCAACACCAGTCGACGCATCCGAGACCAGTTATACTGTGAAATCCACCGAAATTGCTTTGACCCCTGGCACCAATAGCACCTTTGCTGTCTGGACTGCTCCCAAGTCAACAAATATTCATGTCGATGTGTCTTTTGCCGATTATCACACACGATCTGCTGGTGTCGGATTCCAAATCTTCAAAATTAACAGCGACAACACATTCGGTTCTGTGTTATTTCCGCGCACAGTAACTTCGACTGCATTAACAAATGCAGCACCCACCAATTACCTTTCAGTGCCTTTAAAGACAATTTCGGTTGCTGCGGGCGACAAGATTTATTATCGTATTGATGCCAATGGAAATACTACTGCAGCAAGTTCTGTGCTCGCCACCAATATTTACACAGACAACAATTATATTCCACCATTGAGTGCAACCAATATAAATGAGACAAAAGTAGCACAAGCACAACTGGCGACCAATCTGAATAATGCATCCTTGGTTTCCGGCACAGCAAATACTGTATTGGACACCATTGGCACAGGCAATTGGAAGTTCTATGTTGCTGGAAATACAAGCGTGGCATCGATTACCAGCGCGAGTGCTTCGTCCGAATGGACAGGTGGATCTTTATTAACATATAATCCCAGCACGGCACTTGTTTTAACTGATTATTTATATTTTTACAATTTCAGCACCAGTAAAGTATCCGGCACAACTGTGTATGATGTAGTTGGAAATTATACAGGAACTCTTTCTGGACTTGCATCTGTTGCAGTTGACGGAAATTCAAGAGTGCCTGGACAGGGTTATTTAAAATTAAATCTTTCTAATGGTTTGACATATATGACTTTCCCCACTTTTACAACACCCGCAAATGGATTTTCATTCTCTATGTGGTTTTATTCAAACAATACTCCTGACTGGGGTCGTTTGTTTCAATTTGGCACTGTTAACTCCGACCGTATTCTTGCTTCTATACATACTTCACAAATCAGACTTTATACCGATGGTGCTGGAGTAGTAGATACTTCATATATTCCAACAAATTATACATGGTATCATTTTGTTTGGACTTTTGCATCAAATGGCACTTGGATAATTTATATAAATGGAACAAGCATTTACAATTCTGTGAAAACATATCCTCCGCAAAATTCAAGAGCATCTAATTATCTTGGAAACAGTCCAAATGGAGAATATTTAACCGGCGGCATTGACAATTTTAGATATTACAATTATGTTCTTTCGCCATCCAATGTCACATCCATCTATAATAGTGGAGACAATGATGTGTCATTTCCAGCATCGTTAAAAGATGCTGCCTCCGGTGCTACCTGGGTGCCCACTTCGGCAACACCAGTCGACGCATCCGAGACCAGTTACACCGTAAAATCCACCGAAATTGCGTTGACCCCGGGCACAAATAGCACCTACGCAGTTTGGACTGCTCCCAAGACAACAAATATTCGACTCGATGTGTCTTTTGCCGATTACCACAGCAGATCTGCCGGTGTCGGATTCCAAATCTTCAAAATTAACAGCAACAATACATTCGGTTCTGTAATATTTCCTCGCACAGTAACTTCGACTGCACTCACTGATGCGGCACCCACCAATTACCTTTCAGTGCCGTCAAAGACTATTTCTGTTACAGCAGGTGACAAGATTTATTATCGGATTGACGCCAACGGAAACACCACGTCGGCAAGTTCTGTGCTCGCCACCAACATTTACACAGACAACAATTATATTCCACCATTGAGTGCAACCAATGTAAATGAGCAAAAAGTGGTGCAGGCGCAACTGGCGACCAATCTGAATAATGCATCCTTGGTTTCCGGCACAGCAAATACTGTGTTGGACACTGTTGGCACCGGCAATTGGAAATTCTATGTTGCGGGCAATACAAGTGTGGCGTCGATCAGTTCAGCAAGTGCTTCGACCGAATGGACTGGCGGATCGTTGCTTTCATATGATTCAGGAAATCCACTTGTTTTCAGTTATTCATTTGACACAACAACCCAGATCGGAAGTACAGTTAAAAACACAACCACAAATGCATATGATTTAACTTTATACAGTGGAGCACAAATTGCAACTGCAAGTCCGGCACCATATTCAAGTGATAATGCTGGGTATTTGACAATGAATGTTTCATCCGGACAATATGCACAGTCAAATGCAACATTATCATTGTCTCAACCATGGACAATATCATATTGGTTTAAACATAGTGGAGGTAGTCCAAATGTGAGTGCAACCATGTTTGAGATGGGAGATTCAAATTTGAATGCAATAAGGTTATCAGATAATAATGTTGTTGCGTCTCATACAAACGGAAGTCAAGTTGAAACAGGTGCTAATTATAGTGTTTATTACAATGACACAAATTGGCATCACCTTTGTTTTGTTTATAGTGGAGGAAGTATATCAGTATATGGAGATGGCGTTAATACACAAAACGGCACGCAAAATTTTAATGTTACTACAAATTTTACTTATTTTTCATTTGGAAAAAGTTATATTTTTCCAAACCCAACCTCCGGATCATGGACTATGAACTTTGACAAATTTAATATTTTTAATACTGCTCTTTCTGCGGGTCAAGTTTCATCTTTGTACAATAATACGTTTACCATAGTTATAAATCCAACACTTAAAAATGCTATTACAGGTGTGACTTGGAAACCACTTTCGGCAACAGCAGTCGATTCGACCGAGACCAGTTACACCGTAAAATCCACCGAAGTTGCTCTAAAACCCGGCACAAATAGCACCTACGCTGTTTGGACTGCTCCCAAGACGACAAATATTCGTGTCGATGTATCCTTCGCAGATTATCACACACGATCTGCCGGCGTCGGATTCCAAATATTCAAAATTAACAGCGATAATACATTCGGTTCTGTGTTATTTCCGCGCACGGTGACTTCGACTGCACTCACTGATGTGGCATCCACTAATTATTTGACCGTTCCGTCTGTGAATCTATCTGTGGCAACCGGCGACAAGATATATTATCGCGTCGATGCCAATGGTAATACCACAGCAGCAAGTTCGGTGCTCGCCACCAACATTTATTCGTATTCTGGCAAATGGTCTTAAATAAACATCATATTTAGTGGAAACCATAATTATTTTTCACATATGATAGAGAGCAGATTGGGAATATGAACATATAAAATCATTTTATAATACTATATATTACAAAATGTTGCTTTCAAATAAAGGAACCGGAACAACAGTCAATAGTTATACCGGACAAGGTGTGCAACAAGTAGTTCAGGCGCAACTTGCATCAAATCTATCAAACACAACTTTTGTTCTGGGCAACACCAATACTGTATTGGACACCATTGGCACAGGTAATTGGAAATTCTATGTGGCGGGAAACACAAGTGTAGCATCAATCACAAGTGCTAGTGCTTCGACCGAATGGACCGGCGGGTCGTTGCTTTCTTATATTGAAGATTATTCTGTTTTATACTACAACTTTGACATATCTTTAGTTTCCGGAAACAATGTTTACAACTATGCAACCCAAGTGTATGATGCATCTCTTGTCAATGCAACCATTGTCACCACATCGCCATCGCCATCTGTATTCACAGCAAGTACCATATATGACAAAGGATATTTGGTTTGCAGCGCCGCAAATTACATGCAAATAAATGCCACCTATGTAAGCGGTCTTACAGGGACATCAATTGCCGCGTGGATAAATGTGAATGGGACGGGCGGGGACATTTTCAATTCGTCGGATGGCGCGCAATCCATCATACAATTATCTGTGTCTGGAGGAAATTCAATTGTGCTCTCTATTACAAACAATGCGGATTCCTTTTCAGCAACACTTTATACAAATGCTGCGGTAAATGATGGATCTTGGCATCACATTGCACTTGTAATGACACCAGCAAATGCATTATCCGGATCTTTCACAAATAGTTCTGGAAAATCAGGAACACCCGGTGGTGTTGCCAGATGGCAACTGTTTTTCGACGGAACTAGTGTTTATAATCAAATATCACCGACGGTTAATTGTAAATACCCCGATTATATTGTTCGAGGCACCAATAAAATCGGTCCTATCACAGCATTAATAGATGATTTCCGTGTGTATGATATTGCATTGACAACAGCAAATATCACTGTTTTGTATTCAAAATTTTTGGCGTGGTATAAATTCAACGTGGCAACCGGCAATAATGTAAATGACAGCATTACACCTGCAAATGCGGCAGTTTTATATGGCGGAGCAAGCATTCAGACATCGTCTCCATCGCCAATAGGTGGAGGATATCTTTCATTGTCAAGTGCATCACAACAGTATGTCACAGTTCCATCATATTCTGTGGGCGCATCCTCAATTGGATATAGTTTTTGGTTCAAAACTGCTATGAACAATTCGCACAAAATTCTCACAAATTTCGGTATTAGTCAGTTAAATACATATATTACGTTTGGCATCATCAACAACAGTGTATATTTAAATATGAATTTGACAAACGGAATTGCCTATAGTGTTGGTGGAGGTCAATTCCAATTTGGATTTAATACATTCAGCAATTTGACTTCATATACAGGTGGCGACATTGCCGTGTCTTCGGACGATAACATCATGGTTTTTCACACAGGATTCAACGCATCTGTTGCTAAAAATATATATGTTTCCAACTATTCCGGTTCCACTTGGGGTGTTCCAACCTCTATTGGTTCAATGGTGAAACTGTGGAATTTAGCAATGATGAGTGATGGAAAACGAATTGTTGCCACACAGAAAGGCGGTTATGTGTTTGTTTCCACGTGGAATGGATCATCCTATGCTGCTTTTGTTCAAACAAGCGATGCCACGTCCAGAACATATACTGGATTAGGCATGACCGCAGATGGCAGTCGCATCGTGTGTTGCACCAACGAGACCGGTCCCAGCGGAAATGTATACATTGCATCATGGAATGCATCCACGGGAAATTATGACGCATTTGTCACAGGTGTATCTGGCATATCAACCTCTATTGGATATGATACAGTGTGTATATCAGTGGATGGATACAAGATTGCATATAGTTCGGGAACAACTGGTTATTGGGCATCATGGAACGGCACTGAATATGTCCAACAAACATCATTTACCTGTGTGACTGCCTTGAATATGAAATTCACTATTGATGCAAATGTGTTATTTATGACAACCAATTCGGCAACAAGTGCATTGTATTCATTGTTTTATAATGGAAGCACCTTTACAACTTTGACCGCATTTAATGGCACATCTTCATTGTTGAATAAAAATTTGCTAGGATTTCACGTGAATGTCAGCAGTTATGTTTATTTTTCAGAAAATGGCGTGACAGGCGGACCTTATAGAAATAGAGTTTATTGGGGCACCAGTTACAGACATTATCTCTGCAACACAATCACAGATAGCAATTGGCATAATATATATTTTAACTTCTATTCGCCTTATTATTTTGAATACTGGTTTGATGGAATATCCAATCCAGGCAATATGGTAAATATTGATCCCAATTTTGGCGCATTTTATGCAAACAAAACAATTACCACAAATTATATTGGCAAATGTCTAAATAGTCCGCTCACTTTTTTTGATGGAAGTATTGATGATTTAAGATTTTACAATAGAAGATTATCTTCCAATGAAGTTTCATTTTTGATGACCGGAAAAATGATTATTTCACGAATTTCAGCAGGCGCATCTGGTCCATCATGGATGCCCACGCCGGCAACAGTAGTTAATACTGCCGAGACCAATTACACTATAAAATCCAACGAGATTGCATTGATTCCAGGAACAAATAGCACCTACGCAGTCTGGACTGCACCTAGGTCTACAAATATCCGGGTCGATGTGTCTTTTGCCGATTATCACACACGATCCACCGGTGTCGGATTTCAAATATTCAAAATTAATAATGACAACACATTCGGTTCTGTATTATTCTCTCGCACGGTGACTTCGACCGCGCTTACCGATGCAGCGCCCACTAATTATATGTATGTGCCTTCCATGAATCTATCTGTTTCTAAGGATGACAAACTTTATTATCGCGTGGACGCCAATGGTAACACATCAACCGCAAGTTCAGTTCTTGCTACAAACATTTATGCTGATTCCAATTATGTGCCAGTGCCAAGTGCAATAAATGTAAATGAAACGCGGATTCTGCAAGCACAACTTGCAACCAATCTGAATAATGCCACCTTTGTTTATGGCAATTCCAATGTTGTGTTGGACACCATTGGAACCGGCAATTGGAAATTCTATGTGGCGGGAAATACAAGTGTGGCATCAATTACAAGTGCAAGTACGTCTACCGAATGGACTGGTGGATCTCTACTTTCATATTATCCAAATGCCGTTGCTGCTTTAACCAATCATTTGATTTTTTACACTTTTAGTTTGGAACAATTGTCAGGCACAACCATGTATGATGTAGTTTCAAATTATCCCGGAACACTTTATGGAGGTGCAACATCCACTGTTGATGGAAATTCAAGAATATCCGGACAAGCATATTTAAAATTAAATTCTTCTTTGTCACAATACATGAGATTCAATTCTTTTACTCCGGGTGCAAGTGGCATTTCGTTTTCTGTTTGGTTTTATGTGAATAATTGCCCCCAATGGGGGCGCATCTTTGATTTTTGCAATAATGGTTCAGACAATATTCTTGCTGCCATTTATAATTCGCAACTTGCTCTTTCTATTCATGGCACTCCAGAAAAAAATGTATTCAATTTGATGACTCCAACAAATAATGTTTGGTACCATCTTGTGTGGACAATTGCGTCAGATGGCACTTGGACTGTCTATATAAATGGAACCAATATTTACAGTGCTTTGCAAAGATATCCCACCACAAGTGAAAGAACAATCAATTACTTTGGATATAGCATTTATGGCGAATTGTTTAGTGGTGGAATCGACAATTTCAGATATTATAATTATGTTTTGTCGCAATCCAATGTAACAACCATTTATAATGGAGACAATGATCCATCCACTCTTGGTCTTAAAGATATTGCATCTGGCGCAACATGGATACCTGCTTCCGGAATAGCAGTGGATAGTGCCGAAACAAGTTATACTGTGAAATCCAATGAGATCTCGCTCAAACCCGGCACAAAAAGCACCTACGCGGTCTGGACTGCTCCCAGGTCGACAAATATCCACATTGACGTGTCCTTTGCCGATTGTCATACACGATCTGCCGGCGTCGGATTCCAAATATTCAAGATTAACAACGACAACACATTCGGTTCTGTGTTATTTCCTCGCACAGTGACTTCGACTGCACTCACTGATTCATCGCCCACCAATTATTTGTCAGTGCCATCTATTAATATGTCTGTGTCGACCGGCGACAAGGTATATTATCGCGTGGATGCCAATGGCAATACAACAGCAGCAAGTTCTGTGATCGCCACCAACATTTATTCATACAATGGCATTTGGAATTCATAATAAAAAAAACACAACCAAAATCAAAAATGAACAAAATACAATCAAACAATATTTGATTTCTTCGATGTTGATTCCATATTTCTCATCCAAGTCATCATTGTCCCAGTTCCAGTTTAGTGTCGGATCTTCCTCATTGATGTATATGTAAATTTCATCGTCTGTATCTCTTCGCAGACGCGTTGGCATTGTCTTAAATTCTTAAGTCATTTGTCCCTAAGTATTTTCCAACATTATCTTATAAGCAAATAAGACAATGTTTGAATCCAAATACGTATATAAATATTTAGGCGCCATTGCTGTGCTCGGGTTTGCCAGTTATTACGGCAAACAAATCAAACAAAAGATGTCCAATAATGATGAAAATGACGAACTCATACGAAAATATCTTCTCAATGAATCCCCCCTCTATGGCATGAACAAACCCAAACTGTGGATTCACAGCAAATACGAAATCAATGCCCGGTCCTGGAAAAACTTCCAAAGTAGAAACAGCACCGATCTGAATCAACCCTATCTCCATCAAACTATCAAAACCATCATTAATCACTGTGGGAACGATTTCAATGTGTGTCTTATCGACGACGAAACATTTAGTAAGTTGATCCCCGATTGGGATGTCAATCTTGCCACCTTGTCTGAACCCTTCAAATCGAATTTTAGAGAGGTCGGCATGCTCCAACTCCTCTACATTTATGGAGGCGTCGTCTTGCCCAATTCATTCATCTGTATGAAAAATGTGGCGCCCCTTTACAATGAGATGATTGCTAGTGCAAGACCCTTCTTTGCCGAGGAAATTAATCATAGCGCTGGAACAAGTGCAATCAATGGCACATTTGTACCCGGAATGCAAGTTATGGGCGCACAAAAGGCGTGTCCTGTCATAAAGGAAATCATTGTTGCGTTGCAGAAGCGCAACAAGTCCAATCATTTTTCGAATGAGGCGAAATTCGTGGGACAGAATCACCAGATGCTGCGCTGTTTGGTGGACGGGGGCAAAGCAACCTTGATTGATGGCAGAATGGTGGGCGTGAAAACAGTAAAGGGCAAACGCATCTTGTTGGACGATTTGATGAGCGAAGATTTCTTGGATTTGTGCCCCCGCGCTTATGGCATTGTTGTGCCTGCCGACGAGGTGTTGTCTCGATCTAAATATCAGTGGTTGGCGTATTTATCAATCAATGAATTGATGAAAACTAAAATGGTATTGACAAAGTATTTGAAAGCATCCATTGTGGATAGCAGCAACGAATATTTTTCGAAAGATGCCGTGGTCAAAAGTGCGACTAGCATTTAAGGACTCGCATAACTTATAAAAAAGTTGATGTAATATTTGGAATGACAGAATTTGATTTCGGATTCAAACGCAATGTCCAAATGTTTGCATACTTGCCGCACAATATTGGTGAAACTATTATAGGTGAATTCGCGATCAAGATAAAACAACTTTGCTGTATGATAATAGGGTCGCAACGCTTCAATAAATCCTGTGTGAAAATTGTGAAACATCATTTTTCGATATGCTGTTTCATCTAAAAAATAGTATTTCTCCTTTTTGAGACATATTTCGTCCAACAAATTATATAAGATGTCTGCAGACATCACATCTTTGAATATTTGGTTCATGGTTCCCAATCTACTACTATATATGCATATTTTTCTATGTTGGTTTAAAAATCCGATGTCTTTATCCACACATAATAAATGTTGATTTCTGATATCATCTTGCACACATATCCACGCATTTGGTCTGTGTTTTTTTTATAAATAAATAAACTCTGGTCAAATGCATGATTGTATTTATTGCCGCATGTTTCCAATTCCAATTTTTCACATATGGTGTTCATACAGGTTGGTATTATCACCGGCAATGCAACTGTTTTAATTCCTGCGTCCGCGCGCACATGTCCTTCGCAAAATAACATAATATAATCCTGTATTTCTTTGGGCAAAATCATTATGAATTTAATTAAAAACTATGCATGTAATTATTTATAAAAATGAACGCCGAATTGTATAAAGCACAGACTATATACAATACACTCCCTGTGGATATCCAAATGCATATTAAAGAATATTATATTCTGCCACAATTGCGTGGTGATGATTTAGTTAAGGAATTTGACACACAATTGATGTCGGATGAATGCAACAAATTAAACTGGCAAGTGCTTGTTGATGTTGTAAGCAAAATCATAGAGAATGAGTTTGCCATAGCGCAAATCGATAAAAAATACAGCAATCTTAATTTTCGAAATTGCTATGAGAATCATTTTATAAAGAAGATTAATTCTTTCACACATCATTCATGGACACCTTTAACTAGTATGTGCGCTGAATTGACTATGCGTCAATGGCATTAATTACAACGCCACAAAAATCTCAGCAAGATTATTGGTGAAAAACGCCAACTCTATCGAGTCTTCATGCACTTTATGAAAAATCGTAATGTATTTGCACAAAAAAGGCAAAATCTGGTATTTCACACTCTCCTCTATATTGGGCGTGAATTTCACAAAGTTGAAGAAATAATCCAAAATGTCAATCACCGAATATCCGTGATCGTGGATTTCATACAGAATCTCTATCGCTGCCTTCAAATTTCCTGTTTTCAACGCGCACACATACTTTTCAAATTGAATATATGAAATGTTTGAACACAAATTATGCGCCTTTTCGATTGTGATGGGTTCCCCTAAAATGTAGATCTTTTCCAAATAGTTTATCAACACGCGCACCGAGTCGTTGCAAATGTTAATCATAAAATCGCGCGATTCTCTGTCAATTTCTAATTTCTCTATCTCAATGATTTTGTCAAGGGTCATTGTCAAGTGTTTTCGTTGTGGCGCGCTGATCTTTAATATGTGCAATCGCGATTGCAACGACTCATTCACTTTTTGAATGTTTGTGCACGCCGATATAAACTGCACATTGTTGCTGTATTTGTCGATATAATTGCGAAACACCTGTTGACTCTGCTCGTTGATGCTGTCGATGTCGTCCACCACAATGAGTTTCTTCTTGCCTCTTATGTTTGACTGCGACTGACAAAATGTCTTCATCTCATTGCGGAAAAACTGGATCCCCTGCTCCTTCAAATTGTTAATAAACATGATGTTGTGCTCGGGAAATGTCGCGGTCTTGTCAAGACCATAATAATTGCGAATAATGGCGTGCAACAATGATGTCTTGCCGGAACACTCGGCACCAATCAAGATTAGATTCAAATCGTCCAGCGTCATTAATGCATTGATCACCTTTAAATTGGTCTCGTCGAGGAAAAAATCCACGATGTAATATGGTTTATATCTGTTAATAAATGTGGTTGACGATGATGACGATGACGATTCCATTGTGTAAATAATTTGTGTTGTTGTGCAATGTTTATATCTTATTTTGCGGAATTACAATATGAAAATATTGGTATTTACAATATATATTCTGTATGACAACCCATTATGAAGTGTTGGGCATTGATACAAATGCCGATGAAACCGAAATCAAAAAGGCGTATCGATCGCTGTCTTTTAAACATCATCCGGATCGGTCGCAAGATCCCGATTCCAGCAATATTATGCAACGCATCAATGAGGCATATGAAGTGTTGAAGGATCCGCATTCAAGACAACAATATGATGCCGAGTTGAATGGACATAATATGCATGCGAACCCTTTCATGGGAGGCATGCATGGCATGCCTGGCATGCCTGGAGGAATTAATATTTTTGACATGTTATTTAGTCAAATGACCGGCGGGGGTATGTCCGGTGGCATAAATATCGAAATCTTGCACAATGGTAATGGCGCCACTTTCATTCGCCGCCACATTGGAAAACCCGAGACCATCACTAAAAATATTAGCATAACATTGGAACAAGCATATGCCGGATTTGTGGCAACTGTCGAAATCGACCGATGGAATATGAGACCACAGGATGGTTTGAAAATCAATGAAATCGAATCCATACAAGTGAAGATTCCTGCCGGCGTCGAAAACGGACAAACAATCATGTTGGAAGGCATTGGCAACGGAATCGATGGAAATGATAGACGAGGGGATGTGAAAGTTTGCGTATCCGTGCAGAGTCACGCAACCTTTGTTAGACAAGGATCTGATATTTGTTTTAAAAAAAATGTATCTCTCAAAGAGGCGTTGTGCGGGACACAATTCCAATTTGAGCATTTAAATGGCAAAATGCTGACCCTCAATGTGACAAATGCAATCATATTTCCGGGCGGCAAAAAAGTGTTTGCCGGAATGGGCATGCCTAAAATGGATGGCACTGTTGGAAATCTTGTTATTGAATTTGAGGTGCAGTTTCCGGCGTCATTAACACAGGAACAAAAGGACGGATTAAGCAATATACTGTAAGAATCCATCTCTTCATTTCTTGTGTTTGGCAGTTTTACTATTGTGTTTTTTGCTTCTGCGCGTCTTCTTTCTTTTGCCGCCGACAGTTTCCTTCTTTTCTTCCTCGGGTTTCTCTTCTGCGCCGAATAAATCACTTGCGCTAGTGCTTATGCCACTGCTTACACTTTCCTCGGGTTTCTCCTCTGCGCCAAATAATCCACCAACGCTGCTGCTCACATTTTCCTCTGGTTTCTCTTCGGATTTCTCACTCTCGTCGTCACTGCTTTCGGAACTGGATGAATCAGAATCTTCTGTAGCATCTTCTTTATCATGAAATGTATAATATAATAAAATTCCACTTGTTAGTGCTATTAATCCTTGCGAAATGGCAGTAGGATTTGACATTATAAAATATGTTTTCTCCCTAATAGTATCCATCTATATATATTACATCTAAATTTTTGTTACACACAAATTACTTCGTATATGTATTTGATGTTTTCTATGTTATTATTATATTAACATGGAATCATATTCATTGTCCGATTATGAAAATGACAATGCTGCTTTTTTTTCTAAAAACCAAGAAGAACCTTTTTTGTACAAATTGACAAATGTGTTGTATCCAAACCCGGAATTCTTGTCTGATTCCATCCCCGAAAACATAAGTTCACACAGGGTGAATTTGTGCATTTTTTACATCGATTATTCATGTGTGTTGCCCTTTGTCAAATATGCGGTCCTCAAAAATGACGACGCCAATACTGTCGATTTTGTCGAATTCGAAAAAGGCAATACTACATCCGAAAATTTAGAAACATTAGTCATAAATCAATTGGAATCCCTGTTTGAAAACGCTGCAGATAGAGATTCCAATGATTTGTTTAGCAATTCATACAAGGGGTTCATTGTCAAACATGATGATATTTACATGTTTTTTGACATTACTTCTCTATTGATCACCAATCACAAGTTGGATTCGGCATTTGTGTATGCAGTTGCCGACGAATTGTGCAACACGAAATCCGTTTTCAATTATGACCTGGGTCAAAACATAAATAACATGTTTGATGTTGATGAAGACACATTTCCTAAATGTGCTATTGTGCAACCGTGGTTTTACAATGTGGATGGGTTGTTGGAATTGATTGAACTTCCGCGAGTCGGATATATTTGCGATGCGAACGACAATATGCATAGTTTGACAGAAGACGAATTGCGCGAGATATTTGTTCCGGTCGATTGCATGGGTGATTATGATGATCACGGATTTCTCTATTATTTTTCCGAAAATTTAATCAACCCGATAGAGAATGCAACATACATACGATTTGTGATATTTACAATGAAAGTTGGCGCGTCACTTGACGAAGAATGCAATAGTGTGGCATTTAAACTGCGCAAAACACAGGTTTGGGGCATAAAATCGATTGACCAGTTTATTCCCGTGTAAATATGCGCAGTAAAAAGGTTTGCACATTATATAGTGCATATGTCATTTGATGCTGTTGCGAAAATTGCCGAAGAAAGTAAAAAAATAACCGATGTTGCAGAAAATAGTCCCACATTGTCTCGAAATTTATTTGAAATCATCGTTTCTTCTATTAAAACAGGGATTTTTGTTTCGCCGCCATTTTCATTAGAGAATTATTTTCCAAATGTGGATCTATTCAAAAACAAATATTTCAAACTGATCTCTATTGTTGCCATTTATTTAGGACTAATGTTGTATATTTTGTCAGCATTTAAACCGGCAAACACGCGCAATATGTTTTTGGTATATTCGGTGTGTTTTTGGATTGCCGCGATGGCGTTCTCTATTATCATTGTGAATCCATATGATGAAAATTCGGTGGAACCCATGTTGAAAGACAAGGAGAAGACAATAGAGAAAATGAAAGAAATAGAGAAAGCAAAGGAAATGGAGCAAGCAAAGAAAATGATTAAAGAACCAGTGGAGTCGGAATCATCCGATATGTCATCCATGAAACTTGTATTTGCAGTGATATTAATGTTATTTTTTGGTGCTCTAAAAATATATTCGTATCTGGCAACGCCGGTTTAAACCCAGAAGATTTAAAACATCTTGTTTTTAATCTTCAAATGAACATCATTAGTAACGGTGTAAATAAACTACTGGGATTAAGAATCCAAAGGATGCGATGCTTCAAGCACCTGTTGGGCACTTGCACCTTCGGTGCAAGACAAGCACCCTCGTTACACATTATTATCCGATCCATGCTTCTCAAAATATTTCGTGAGTATGTCGTCATCCACTTGCCCCTTCAATGAATCCTGTAATTCCTCCTTCAACGGGTCGCGACTATAATTCTCTCGGAACAGTTTCATGGTTTCTTCGATTTTCTTGTTTTGCACCTTAATTCTGTTTGCCATCTCTATTGCTGCCTGTCGGAATCGGTTCTGCACTTCTTCGCGACGGTCGTTCTCCTCTTTTTCTAATTTGCGTTTCTCCTCCTCTATCCAGCGCGATTCATCCATCGATTTGCGTTTCTCCTCTTCCTCCCGCTTCACATTATCCTGTATGACTTTTATCTTCTGCGACAATAGAGTCTCTATCGAATGCTCGTCAATAACAGGTTGGGTTTGCGGCACCACAGGAACTCGGTCCGGATTATACCAATCGTGTTTGTCCAATTCAGACACAATGATTGTATCACATTCGTCGGGTTTCTTAAGTGCTTTGAATTGGGTCTTGCGCTCTTCTTCGTCCTTCTCCTCGTCGTCAACATCGTCTTGTTCGGGCCAGCACCAATAAGGTTTCTTGCCAGAGAAAGTTGCCACAAATTCCTGTGTGACCTTCTTCGGTATTGATGGACTCGTCTCCATTAATCGGTCAAATTCCTCGCGATACACCTTTAAGAAATGACCCGCGTCCATACTTCGCTCTTCCGGCGCCTTGGCAAGTTCAATGCTAATATTGCGCGCAAATTTGTCCCACGCTATTCCCGATACTCTGTGTGATTCATTTAATTCGGAAATCTTCATATATTGCTGGATGGTTGTGAAAATTCCGATAATGATATTTACAGAACCGATCACCATGGGCGCATACGCCTGAAATGATACCGGCAAACTTGCTTGGGCAAAAGATGCCGTTCCAGAAATAGTAGAGAATATAATGGCGGGAATCGTGAACCATGCGTGTAATACAGAATACTTCTGGTGCGCGCGGTTGTGCAACCACTTGTAACATTTTGCTATGTCGCACCATTCACTCGGGATTTTCTCGCTTTCTTTTGACCATCGCACTTCGGGCACTTTTGGCGCATTTGGATCCTTTGCATCTTTGGATTCTTCTGTCGGATCTGCTGCTGCATCGCCCTTAATAATATCTGATATTGCTGAGGTTTCATATGCCTTTTCGTCTTGCATTGCACTACCACTCATGTGTTATATAATATAATATTTTATTTTTTGCTAAATTATTGCGTATATATCTAAAGCAAATGCCAAAAAAATTGATCTTTCCGTGTTTCACGATTCTCAAACACAAATAATATAATGAATTTTAATAACTTGTCCGTATCTTTATCAAATCCCATGTTTATGAATGTTGCTGCTATTGTGTTTTGGTTATCCTTTGCTTATGGATTTCCTAGAAAATCTTTCTTAATATCAAATGTAATTGCTCTTGCAACCATTGTCAATGTTGCTTCATTTCTAACCCGTTTATTAAAAAGACTGGAACGGTCTCAGATTCAGGAAACCTACCAAAGAGCAGTTATGCAAGATTTCTTGGATAGATTGAAAGAATTAAGAAAAATTAAGCAACAAAAATGGTGTGATGTGGATGATGTAAATATCATAAACACCAAAAGGAATCGCACTTGTGTCAATTATTGTGAGTATGACAGCGATGATAGTGATGAAAACAGCGAAAGCGAATATTATTATGACAGCGACGAAAATAGTGAAAGTGATAGTGAGAATTATGATGAAAATGATAGTGATGACAGCGAATACCTAGAAGATAGTGATTATGAAGACAGCAATAGTGTGTCTTCATATGAAAGTGAGAGCGAAGGAGAGGAAGAGATAGAAGATGATAATGAAAGTCATCGCGGCGAAGATATAACAGACGAAGATGTTGATGAATGGATTAATGCCGCAGAGCAAACCGCAGTTGAGAATACAGAACAACCTGTAACTGAGAATACTGAACAACCTGTAACTGAGAATACTGAACAACCCGTGACTGAGAATACTGAACAAATTGTAGTTGATGTTGAGGTTAGACAAAAGTCAGAATCAACCGAATATGTAGTTGTGGATAAATAAATAGAATCATTGCAATCATGCATGATTCGTTTTTTTTCTGTCCATAATATAAATGGAAGAGCAACTTAAACTATTGAAAACAGAATTCTCTATTGTCAAAGAAAATATTCACACAATTCATTTGAATTCGGCATCTATCAAAACCAAAATAGAGAAACTGCGAACCATATATTCCCAAATGGTTTCCGAAAATAGTTCCAAAAAAATATTCCTATTTTGTCTAGAGTCCTTCAATTTCCAAATAAAATCATTTAGTGTAGATAATGAAAATTTGAATAAATCTCTATTGCTCATTTCAAACAGAGTGTATTGTGATTATTATAAATTATTTAAACTCATAAAATCCCTGTTTGAAGAATACAAATATAGCACGCCCAAAGAAATCGTCGAACCACCTGTTTATGACATTTTGAACCCCTTTTTTGAATACAATGTAGAGACCATTTCGAAAATGCATGGCGATGTGACTTTGATGCTCGAGACACTCATTGATTATTACAATAATAATTGCGATAATATCCAGGCGTATAATTGCAAATCGCAAACGGGCATCTGTATTACGAATTTCATTAAAACACTGGAATATGATAACTCTGTTTTAAAAGACCAAATCAATCTTTATTTGAGTTATATGGATTTTTTTAAAAATACGCAGATCAAACATCTGATGAAATTACTGTGCAAAATGGAACTTCTAAAAAAGGAGATCAATGACGAAATTAATGATGATATTGATGAAGACATTTGTCCTGTTACGCCAAACAATAGTGTCAAAGATGATTCCGATGGCGATGATGGTCCTTATTTAGAATTAACAACTCCCATATTAATGACTAGAAGCATTTTAAGCAATTCATCTGTGTCGAGTAATTCATCTGTGTCGAGCAAAGTGACCAGAAACACGAGCAAATCGGTGTCGAGCGAGGCGAGTGAATTGAGTAGCAACAGTAGCAACATTAGTGAAATAAGCGCAAAGAGCAATACCAATGAAATATCTGTTGTATCCGTTTCAACTGTTTCAACTACATCCACTGAAAAAAAAAACGAAAAATTCGTAGAGCAAAATGCCGAAGAAAAACCCGCGAAAAAAAAAGGAAGACCAAAAACAAAAGACGTAGGCAAAACGAAATCCGACAAGAAAATAGAGGCAACCGATTCTAAAGAACATTCTGAGGAAGAATTCGGTGTTACTATAGACCAAATTAATGTCAATGCTGATACTGTTTCAATGGTTATAGTCGAGGGTCTCGAGGGCGTCGAGGGCGCAAACGCCCTCGGCTCCGTTTAGCGTCGCTCAGTCTTTCAGACTTCGCTGACGCGGTTTAAACATCATTTAAATATATAACCACCAAAGGTCATTATATATAATACAAAGGTCACAAAGCAAAAATACATGTAACTGCCATAGGTAGTTATTCCCACATTTAACATAATTTTAACCGCGTCAGCGACAAATAACCACCGAAGGTGGTTATGAGTAAGCGACGCTAGACGGAGCCGAGGATGTCTGCATCCTCGCCTAAAACAAATAATCATTTTTGGGTTTGCGAAGCACTTTAATCTTTCGCCGCGTGTTCGTTTTCACCTTTTTGACAGGTTCGGCACGTTTTCTGCTTGATGGTTTGGGCGATTTTATTATTTTTTTAGTATCAACCATTTTATTGGTTTTGCCCGATGATGCTGCCACTTTTTTCGCAACCGGTTTGTAATTAAGAAACCATTCATTGTATTCGCGCGTCCCCTTCTTTGACGACATTTCGGCATACTTCTGCGCTTTTTCAGCACGTATATCCTCCATCGTCGGTTGTTTTCCATAACAATTCATCGAAAATCGCTTAAGCAATCCCTTCTGGTTTAATCGGTTGTCTTCCTGCAAATCATACAGATATTCCGCAAGACAACTCAACCGATCCTTGTAATAATAGATTTTCTTCGTATACATGAACGCCAAATAAAATGTCAAAATGGTGTCAATGGTCGCCACATTAATCTCCATGTTGTTTCCTACAGTAATCTTGTTGTAATTGTGGCAGGCAATCGGATCATACAAAAATGCGATCGACTCTTTACCAATCTTTATCTCAATATGGCGCGGAATTATTTCGCCGATTGCCGCATGCTCTATCAGCGTGATCTTGGTATATCCACTTTGCTCCAATTGCTCCTTTATGACTAGCGCAATGTGGTCGGAATTTTCCACAATCACGTCGAAATCGGGGATTTTCGCCAATTCCTGTTTCTCACTGTCCTTCATGTGTTTGGCATACAACCCGCACGCATATCCGCCAAAAAACACGGCACCTTGAGACGCCAATTCGTCGCGCACAATAGTGAATACTTCTGCCTCTATTTCTTCGATCGACATATTGCCTTTTTTGACAATTTTGGCATTTCGGTTCATGCGGCGCTGAAATTCGATTTTGCTGCATTTTGTGTTTGCCTTAAATGGATAATGCTTGTTTAGCAAGATGAGTCGTTTATGCACCTTTTCCCAACGACTGATGTCGCCATTGGGGCGCGATAATTCCAAAAACATTCCCATCCGAAGAAAATCGGGAGACGCATAATGGATCCCGGCAATCTTGATAGAGGCATCATACAATTCGTCAAAAATCATCGAATGCATTTGTGTTATGTCGGCAATCGGCAAGAAATTCACATACACCTTGTATGTTCCGTGGTGCACGCCCGCCTTTGCCTCTACTTCGGTGTATCCATGACTACTGTATATGTCTGCCAACTCGATTGCGTGGTCCATTGCCGAGTTGGAATAAAAATCGTAGTCGGGCACTTCGATTTCCTTGTTGTAAAACTGATCGTTCTTCGGCAAAATATTGTTGATTGCCGTTCCGCCATAACAAATTACGCGCTTGATTTTTAAAAATTCTTCTAAAATTCCGATTATTTTTTTCACGTCCTCGTTTTTGGCAACCATTTCGCCCTGTTTTGTTTCGCCCTCGTCCACCGCCTTTCGCAATATTGCCAATTCACATTCATGGAAAGTCATGTTGTCTTCGCAAATTGAATTTTCATATTTGGGCATCACACTATATATTGTCAAAAGAAAAATCTGGCAATATGCTCAGGCAAAGCACTTATTGCAAGTCTTCGGCATTCTTTTTCCGATCCTCGCGCAGCATTATTCCAATTGCACAAAAAGATGAATTGCACTTGTTGAATATTTCTTCATACTTTTTCAAATCGTCGGTCTGCCTGTAAAACGGCACCAACAACATCTGCACCGGCAGTTTCACCAATGCATTGTTTTTCGGAATTTGCATATTTTTACTGCCAACCTCGGGCGGCGCAACCATCATAAATGTGCGCACATCCGTGCGATCGGAATTGGGCGCAACCATGATCGGCGCATGAGTCAAGTCGTAATATTCCGTGTATGAATACCTCGGCAAATCCACGGTGCCACTTAATAATCCAAGTTTGGTCGTCAATTCGATGCAGTTCATATCTGTGTTCAAACACTTGCTGTATCTGTTGTAATCGGGTGCCGACAACACATCCAATATAATTATGACTTTTCCATTGATCTCTTTTAATGGTGTGCTTCCATTCAATTCCTTTGTGTAAACTTTGCTGCCCAAAATGGAGTCTATCATGGTTGATATTCTGCTGTATGCAGCATTGCTGTTGTTTTTGATGCGCAGTTGTATAAACAAAGGATCGGTCGGCGCAGGCGACGGCGGCGAAAATGCATTTCCGGCAACAGTATTTAAGGCATTTTCTAAAGTAAGAGTCAATCCCGTCTCTATTTTGCGATATTCGGGATCCTCCGAATAAGACACATATTCCACCTCCTTTCCACTAGGTGTCTTGCGAGTATATATCTCAAAATCTAGTAAACGACAACCGCGACCCAGTACAAATTGGATTGCTTCTTTGCTGGCAACATTATTCACAATGGCACTGTTGTATGACGATTTAATCATAAACTCGCGCAATGGATAATCCATGTATTTTGAGGCAACAGGGAGTATTGTCAATTCGAGACCCTTTTTTTCGGCAGACTCGCGCAACTCTTGCATGGCATCAAATCCCTCTTTGTTTATTTCTTTTTTGTGCGCATCAATCTGTTTTTGCATTTCGGTTTTTATTATTTTATTTTGTGATAGCAAATTGTAAATTATGACAAAGGATGCAATTATTATCACTAAAATCAACGCTTTTTTCACAGGATGCATTCTATTTATACACTATGCACAAAAAATATTATAGACACTATATTTCTCTATCTATATTATTATTATGGCAGGAGGTCTATTAAACATAATTTCAGAAGGGAATAATAATGTCATTCTTACAGGAAATCCCAGCAAAACATTTTTCAAAGTGACTTACTCTAAATACACCAACTTTGGCATGCAAAAATTTCGCATTGATTATGATGGGCAACGAGATTTGCGCCTGTCTGAACAGTCTGTATTTACTTTTAAAGTTCCTAGACATGCCGACCTCCTTATGGACACCTATGTGGTTGTCACGCTTCCGCACATTTGGAGTCCCATTCATCATCCTTGCCCACAAACAAATAATAATTGGTCGGCATATGATTTTCGATGGATCAAAAATATTGGCACTCATCTTATCAAAGAAATTGAAATCCGGTGTGGCAGTTTCACTCTTCAGAAATATTCCGGCGAATATTTAGCCGCGATGGTCGAACGTGATTTTGACACAAATAAAAAAAATCTGTTCTATTCCATGACCGGCAATGTTGCCGATATTAATGATCCGGCAAACGCCCAGGGTCGCGCCAATTCATATCCATCGGCATATTACACCGAAAATACGCTGGGGTCTGAACCCAGTATTCGGGGTCGCACATTATACATTCCTCTCAACACATGGTTCTGTTTAGACAGCAAATGCGCATTTCCGCTTGTTTCGTTGCAATACAACGAATTGACTATTAGTGTTACTATGCGCCCTGTAGAGGAACTTTACCAGATTCGCGATGTCTATGATCCCGTGAATAATTATCCAATCATGAAACCGGATTACACCCGCGACGAAATGTTGTTTTACCGGTTTCTGCAAAGTCCGCCTTCTGTCAATTTGAGTGCCGACAATTATGAAAATAAATCCACCACATGGAATGCCGACATTCATATTTTAGCAAATTACTGCTTCCTTTCTAAAGATGAAGTGCGCAATTTCACTGCCGAAGACCAGGTGTACCTCATCAAGGATGTGTTTGAATATCGCTTTGAAAATGTGACGGGGGCGAAAAAACTGAGGGTTCTTACGAGTGGCATGGTTGCCAACTGGATGTGGTTCTTACAGCGCAATGATGTGTATATGCGCAACGAATGGTCCAATTACACCAACTGGCCTTATCGGGTTGTGCCCGGCAATATCACCAATGCGCCGGTTGTGCCTATCGACACCAGTTTTGTGTTGGATTTGACGGGCGACCCGATTGGTCCTTTTTTGAATCCCAACGGACAACAAACTGGATATTTTATTACCAACGAATTCAATGTGGAAAATCGCAAAGAGATTTTAGAAACGATGGGCATTGTTTTGAATGGCGAATATCGCGAAAATATGCTCACGCGCGAAGTTTATGATTATGTGGAAAAATACACGCGAACTGCCGGATTCGCGGGCGAAGGTATCTATTGCTACAATTTCTGTTTGAACACGAACCCGCGGGAATACCAACCGTCGGGCGCCATTAATATGTCAAAGTTTAAAACAGTGGAATTGGAAATTAATACTTTTGTGCCGCAGATCGATGTGCAAAATGCCAACTATCAAATTGTGTGCAATGACGATGGTGTGGTTATTGGCACAAACGCGGCAACCTGGCGACTATACGAATACAATTACAATTTGACCCTGTTTGAAGAGAGATATAATATATTGTCTTTTGTTGGCGGATATTGTGGATTAATGTACGCCAGATAATTTGTCAATTATATATAACTGAAAAGTATTATATATAATGAATGCATTTCGATTTAGTGATAATTTGCCCACTACCAATTTGTCTGAATTTGAGAAAAACAATTTTTCAAATATGCAAATGTTAAAATCCATTTATGATGATTCTTTTGATGTTGCCAATGATTTTTTTCGCAATGGCATGGAAGGATTTAAATCTTCTGCCAAAAATGCATATGACAAATCCAAAGACAGTGCCAAAAAATCAGCAAAAGAAGCAAAGAAAGCAGACAAGGCAGTCAAAGATAGCGCCAAAAAAGTAAATGATGCCCAGAAAAAAGTAGATGCTGCCAAACAAGATGCTGCCCAAAAAGTCGAAGATGCCAAACAAGAAGTACAAGAAGCAAAAGAAGAACAACAAGAAGCAAAAGAAGAAGCACAAGAAGCAAAAGAAGAAGCGCAAGAAGCGCAAGATGATGCCGATGATGCCGAGGAAGTTGCTACTGTTGCTGAAGGTGATGAAGGCGACGAAGAGGGATTTTATAATTACAGCGATAGTGATGAAGAAGGATCCATTGAAGGCATGAAAAGCAAGAAAAAGAGCAGCAAGAAAAAGAGCAGCAAGAAAAAGAGCAGCAGCAAAAAGTACACTGAAACCATTCCATCCCCCGATTTGATTGGATGGGCAGTACAAAAGGCAAACGGCACCAAAAATGACGAAAAACTGGTAAAAAGTATCCTCAATTCCCTGTTTGTGACCTTCTTGTCATTTTTGATTGCCCACAATTGGTATTACAACTTTTTTGTGAACCCTACCAAATTCCGTCTTGAAGAATCCCTGTCTTTTCTAAAAGAAAACGAGTTTATACATTTTTTCACAATTTATACAGTTCAAATTATCACATCCATTGAAAATTTTATTATGGAAAACATTCCTGGCAAAATTAATTTTATGATTAAATTCACACCTTTGGGAAAACGCTCCGTCTTTTATTTTATTTTATCAGCATCCCTTGCGTCAGTGCCCTACTTTTTGAAACAGTTGAAATTCATTTTTGAATATTTGCGCAAACAAATTAATCGTCTTATATATGCATTGGGACCAAATAGTTCCAAAAACTCGATCCGCGATTTCTTACAGGATTTGGTGTCAAAGGGATTTGATTCCATTTTCGCATTCAAAGGCATTCCCTTTTTGTCTGGCATGATTGGACTCTTGTTTGTTGTGAAATACATGGGCAATATTATAATCGATCATTCCAAAGGATTGGTTGAAAATGTCACCGAAATTATTCCGTCATTTGTTGCAAAACTCTTGTCTGGCACGATTTTCTACGTCATTTATCTTGTTTTCAAATTTGCCATATTTTATCAACCCACCATTGCGTTTTCGTCATTTATTATTGCGGTATACTTGTTTTACTTCTCTATTGTCAGGTTAATCTGGCAAACCGGGTTTGCCGGTGCATTCTCTGTTGTTTCTGAGAATATAAAACACATGAATGATGGAAAGGTTTTGTTTGATCGTGATGTGTTTTCTAAATACAGAAATAAGATTGAAGAAACTTGCAGATTTATTATGGAAAATGCTCATCAAATATTTATGTTATTCACATTGAAATTGAATGTTGGCAGTCTGTTGAATATAGAATCCAAAATGTTTAAAACAACATTGCTGACTGCTGGCATTACAGGCGCACTCAAATTGCTTTATTCCGTTTTGGAGAAATACGGCATAGGCGAGTCAGAAGTCCAGATAGTGGGCAACGAATTTGAAGAACTTTCCAAAGAGATTAAAGAAAACATTGAAAAACATGATTTGAAAAAAACATCTGCCATCGAAACCATGTTTGAAAGAATATATAAACCATACAAAAGCGTTTAGAAAATAGAGATTTAAATCATATATATTTCATGCCCAAACACCCGGTAAAACCTGCCAAAAAATATTATCCATTTGTTTCTGTGTGCACGCCCACATTCAATCGGCGCCCGTTCATACAAACTATGTTTCAGTGTTTTAAGAATCAGACTTATCCTAAGGATCGACTAGAGTGGATCATCGTGGATGACGGCACCGACAAGATCCGCGATTTGATTCAAGAGTCCGGAATTAGTCAAATCAAATATTATGAAGTTGACCAAAAACTGTATTTGGGCGCCAAGCGCAATTTGATGCACAGTCATTGCAAGGGGTCTATTATTGTTTATATGGATGACGACGATTATTATCCGCCTGACCGCATCCAACACGCAGTAGAACGCCTGTTGGAAAATCCCGCGGCATTATGCGCTGGGTCGAGTGAGATTTACATCTATTTCAAACACATACAGCGCATGGTGCAGTTTGGACCTTATCAGAAAAATCACGCCACTGCTGGGACATTTGCGTTTCGAGCAGAATTGCTTAAAACAAGCAAATATGAGGAGACTGCGGCGCTTGCCGAGGAACGCGCATTCTTGAAGGATTATACAGTGCCATTTGTGCAATTGGATCCGATGAAAACCATTTTGTGTTTTTCGCATGAACACAATACGTTTGACAAGCGGCGTTTGTTGGAGGCGGGATACAATGAGTATATGAAAGAGTCGCCGAAAACGGTTGATCAGTTTATTAAGAATGCGAACGAGGCGTCTATTAAGAAGTTTTTCATGGATGAAGTTGATGGGTTGCTTCTTAAATATGAACCGGGCGAACCCAAGATGAAACCGGATGTGTTGAAACAGATTGACGAAATCTTGGAACAGCGCCGGAAGGAATTGGAAAAGGAAGAAGCAAAAAATTTGAAGATTGTTTTGCAACGTCCTGGAGAAGCGCCGATAGAGATTGGTCCAACACAAGCAGTTGAAATTATAAAATCACAACAACAAGAAATTGCTAAACGAGATGCACGTATTGATGAATTGGAGAAAATCATACAGAAGTTGCTAAGTCAATCGTCCTTGCCTTCGTCCTTGCCTCCATCTACACCTCTAATTTCAAACACGAATCCTATTAATAAGGGTGAACCTGTGTTTAAGATCAGTGATTTTAAATCTTTGAACTTTTAAAATACTTATTATATAACCAGAAATCGCCAATTGGCGATTTCTTGGATATAAAAGGATAATTTATGAGTGTCAAAGACCACCTGCGGTGGTCGACTTTGCGCCCCAAAGGGGCGCTTAGTGACAGTCACTTTACACATTCAAAGATGCCGACCCTCCCTTCGGGACGGGTCGGCGTTTAGAATGCGTAAAGGTATAAAAAAAAATTGATCCGACAAATAAAATCTGTATTGATTGTAAAATAAATACAGATACCATGAAACCCGATATTCAATACAAATACCCTAGCATAAATCATTACTTCTGTGATAATACAGAATGCGTGTCAATGGTTGTCAAGTTGATGGCATCCATTGTATGTATCCAAAAACTGCTGGGAAATGAGGTTTGTGTGCATGATTTGTGTTTGAACCAAATCGAAAAATTAGAAACACAAGTGTTCTGTAATATTGAAACAGAAGACTTGAAAATATTGCTGAAGATGTTTGTTAGTTTGATGTGTGATTATGCGGGTGATGCTGAAGTCTTAGAAACGAGGGCGCAATCGCCCTCGGCTCCGATTAGCGTCGCTTCGCCGACGCAATTCAAATATTATTTGAATAAATAACAACATTCGGAAGTTATTTCAAAATTCGTATTATAACATTGGGTTTCCTTAAAAGGAGGGGTCCAAGGGGTTGTCATCCCGCTTTGCGGGATGCGTCGCGCAGAGCACCTTCGGTAGAACAACCTATGGTTGTTCCACTTGTATTTGCCCTACGGGCAAATATTTGCTCCGCGTGTATTCGCCCTTCGGGCGAATATTCCTTCGGCGCTTAACCTTGGTTCCCCTTAAAGGGAAGGATCATAAGGAAACCGTAGGTTTCCTTAGTCGTCTAAATCCAAATCATCAATATCTTTGGTTTCCGTTTTTTTCACGTTTCTGTCTAAATATCGGTAAATGCGCTTAATATCCAATTTATTGATTTCATAATTTTCAAACAATGCCTCTATCGAATTCATTGTTGCCGAGTCATTCAAAAAATCAACATTCTTCTCCATATAAAACAATCGCATCTCCTGGAAAAATGCCACCAAATCCTTGCGGTCCATATCCATCTTCTTACACAATTCGTGTATGAACTCTATATTGTTATATTCCGTCGAATACTTGGTCAACACTTTGGTAAATCGAATGTCTTCGTGCGCCATCTTCACCTTTTTCTTGTGCTGCACCATCACTTTGTGAAATATGCGATTGTTGTTAAATGTCTTCATCAAACTGCTCATTTCGTTAAACTGCCATATTTGATTCTGAAACGTGATGCGATCGATGTAATCGGCATAACACGTGTTGTCCAAAAATCGCAAATAAAACGGCAACGACTGACACATTTGCGGCATCACATCCACAATATTTTCATGCAACAATAGAGCAACCACAGTTCTGTCTGTTTCATTTAAGACAATGTTGTGCTCCTCTATCTTGTGCGGTTTGGTTATCAACATTTGGGTGATTTTATTGGTGTCTTCGTTGAATGTTTTCACATTCAGGATTTTTTTTAAAACAGTATCATCTATCAATTCGGGTTTCTTTTCACACAACTTCTGTATGAATTCCAATTTTCGCAAATCCCCCATTGAATAATTCTTCACAGTTTCCTGTTTCTCTATCGGCAACGATGGAAATATCTGTCCGATCAAAGTTTTCATTTGTGGTTGCGTCGGCGTCTTTAATTCAAACACATTGCACACTTTCATCAATTCCTTGATTTTCTTATCTATGTTGTAGTTTCCAATACAGATGATCGGGTTCAATGTCGTGTTTTCCTGTTTTTGCTTTTTTGTTTTCTTTTGCCGTATTAGTTTTATCAAGGCGTTCAAACCGCCTTTGTCGCCGCTATTCATGCCGTCGATTTCGTCCATCAATATTGCAATCTTGCGCGACTTCTTGTGCATCATGTCCAACACATTGCGCGATGATATGTTGTTGCTCGCAATCGCATCAATCAGCGATTTGTTGCGCACATCGCCGGCGTCATATTTGATTATATCGTAATTCATCTCCTTCAATATTGCTGTTATAAACATGGTTTTGCCAACTCCCGACGAACCATACACATAAAACCCCTTTTTGTAATTTGTATTTTTGTGTTCCTTGTCGAAATTTGTCAATATAGATTTGATTTCGTTTGCCGTATTTTCTCTATCAAATATGGCGTTCAATTCTTCTGTTTTAATTTGCAATTCCTTCATTTTGTATTATTTGTAAATTGTCTCTATCTACAAATAATTCATAATTTTAATTCATCTTATGAACGCATTTTACTTGGAAAATGAACTGAAATCCGCGGTCAAAGGTCTGAAATTGGTTCCCTTTGACTGCAATGCGCCGTTGTATGAATATATGTCGATCGGCACCGTGTCTACCATTCCGATCGATGACTGCCCCGCATTTGTTTGTTGATATATTCCTGTGTTGTTCCTGTTAAAACCGTTGCCATACGATTGGTTATATCCGACTCGTTGCACATCGCCTGACAATAAATTGGACAATCCGGATCCAGTCGATTTTAATAAATCGGCAGCAGTACCGATGGTTCCGCCGATCAAATTGCCTGCTGCATTGACTGTGCCACCAACCAGATTGCTTGCCGCATTCACTGTGCCGCCAACAACGTTTCCTGCCGCATCTACGGTTCCTGTGACTGTGCTGCCCGCACTCTTGCCGAGCGAGGCAACTGCGCTCGATGGTCCTTTTACATCACTGATACTGTTTGAATCGTCCTTTACAGCAAGCGATTTGCCGTCGTTGGTCTTGGTTCCACATCCGCCTTTGCCACCGCAGTCGGTGCATATTCCACCAGTGTTGCAAGAGGGGCACGCAGGGCATACCGGGGGCACAACCTCCGTCTTCAACATGTACTGTGACCATTTTGTGTAATCATCCATCATCTTGTCTGAATTGTCATTATTGCTGTCGCCCTTTTTCAAATTACTTGGCGGGGGTGTTTCCGAACTTGTGATAGACAATTGCACAATCTTAATTGCCAAGATGCCTGCGCTAGTGCTTGAGCAAAAATTGGGGAAAATAGATACCAATGTCTTTTTGTCAGAAGGCCAATACATGATCGTGTTGTTTCCAATTGTGTCGGGCACAAAATATGGGTTGCTCGCCTCTACCAGCGTACTTGATGGTTCGTCGATCGGTTTCTCGGTATAAACATTTGTTGGTGTTGTTATAAGTCCCGAATTTGTCATTTCTCTGTCATACACATTGATTGCGTCAATAGTTGTTTCTGTGAATCCTTCAATGTTTCTAAATCCGGATGTGGTACTTGTACCAGCACTTGTTGTGGCACTTGTTGTGGCACTTGTTGTGGCACTTGTTGTAGCACTTGTTGTGGCAGCAGGTGTAGCACTTGTTGTGGCAGCAGTTGTGGCACTTGTTGTAGCACTTGTTGTGGCAGCAGGTGTGGGAGCATCGATCGCAGTATTCACAATAAGATTACCATTCATCTCATCAAATTTAATGTTTTTGAACATTTGATAAATAGGTCGTGTGTCACTGTACAACGGTTCTATTACAATTGTGTCATCATAATTGTTGTCGATCTCAATCGAATCCTTGTAGGTTTGCATGGAAACCAAGGCAATTTCATTGTTTGCAGTCAATGACACTTTTTTAGATTGCTCGGTTCCAACATAATACAACATTTGCTTAATTTTGTATGAAGGATTACTGCTCGCAGTTGCATTGGTGAGATCAAAAGTGTAAATATAAGTGTTTTCACCCCAAGACACATAATTCAATTGTGTTTTTGTCGGTTCGTCAATTGTGAACCATGATCCCACATATGGACTAATCACTTTCTTTGTGATTGCTGGTAATGGTGTTTTTGTGTCATCATCACTCAATGTGTATGAAGATTTTGTTCCACCGTTTCTGTCAAATATATTTACAATTTTAGTCGAACCACTGACAGTTACTCTGTATACATTTCCATTTGTGTAGTCATACCAAAAATTGCCATCGACTTTTACTAAATTTTTGTAATATTTGTCATAAGTGCTCAAACTTGAGAAAGGATTCGTGTCTGCGGAAAATCCTTCGGCACCATTTGCCCAACAACTATAAAATGATGCTGCCACCAATATTAGCAACAATAACACAAATAACATTAATGGACCCAATTTCATTTCAAACATCTGTGTTAATGGTATATATTCTATTACGAAAAATATAGTTTTGGAAATATATTAAACGGTTTTTCTCTATTAATTTATCCCCCCACAAATGCCACCCAAATCAAATGCGTTTAAAGTTAATCCCACACCACTTGCGCCATATTATTCACCCGACACTGCCTTCGAAATCGGCATCGACGAAGCAGGGCGCGGTCCCCTCTTTGGTCCCGTTTTTGTTGCTGCCGTTGTTTTACCTAAAGATTTGTCTGCTTTCCATCATGAATGGATGCGCGACAGCAAACAAATTAAAAATAAAAAAACCATGAAAGAACTTGCCAATTATATCAAACAAAATGCCTTGTATTGGCATGTTTCCTCTGCGGATGCGGAAACCATCGATCGCCATAATATTCTCAGTTCAGTCATTACCAACATGCATACCTGTGTGACAGATATTGTCAAACAGATGAAAAGTAAAGGCGATGTTGTTTTCAACGGTCATCTTCTTGTCGACGGCAACTATTTTAAACCTTATGTGAAATACGACGACACCATTGACGATTTTTTCAGCATTATGCACACCACCGTGGAAAAAGGCGATGGAACCTATTCCAGCATTGCTGCCGCGTCCATTCTTGCCAAAGAAGCGCACGACGCCTATATTGCAGATATGTGTGCTAAATATCCCGTATTGTGTGAGCGATATTCACTCGACAAAAATGTCGGATATGGCACCAAGGCGCATATTGACGGCATCAAATCGCACGGTGTCACACAATGGCATCGAAAATCATTCAATATATGTAGGGGCGAAAAAGAGAATCATATTGAAGATAAATAAAGAGAAAATCATACATTACAGTGCAATTTATGATTTAGCAGTTTATACAAATAGCACATCCAAATGACCTTTGTAAATTTTCACAACTTCGGTTGTTTTGTCCATCGTGCTATATCCCAACAAGAAATCGTCATATTTTTCATCATACAGGAATCCCAGCACATATTCCACTTGTTTGCCTTCCAGTGTGAAATATTTGGTCCAGCGTTTTACCTTGCCAGTTGCATTATCCAATGCGATAATTATGTGATAGTAATACCGGCGATCCTCATAGGATACTGTGTGACAAAGAAACCATATCTCGGATCCGACTTTTATGCCATTGCACGATCCGCGCACATTTGCGAAAAACGGCGGTAAACTGCTACAGTTTTGCACAACGATTTTCTTTCCTTGATATGGTTCATACAGTGTAAATGGATACCATCCATAGACCATTTTCAGTTCACCTTCTACATCTGCATATAAAGTCCAGTTTTTCTCTATTGGTTTCATTCCATCATTTCCGAATATTACATATGATTCTGTTTTGCCCGTTTCCAGATTAATTGTGCCAAACTCGATTGTCATCTTTGCGCCTTTTTTGCCATCGGGTAATCCGCGGTTTGCCGTAAAATGCACCTTGCCCTTGTGTTGGAATAAACGCACATCTTCTAATCCCACATACACATCATCCAATTCTCTATCGTAGTCCAAAACAAAGTGCTTCTCAACTGCTCCTGTTTTTCTGTCATATATTGTCATCACATTCTTCGTCTCGATGTGCTCCCCGTTTATATAATTGCCCTTATCGTCAATGCGATAATTCACATAGCGCACGTTTATGAGAATCTGGTCCTCGCCCAAATAACACATCGTCGGCGTGCTGTTGTAAAAATCGGGGTATGATTTTATCACGATGCGTGGCGTCAATGATGCTGGGAATCCATTTTCACTCTGTATCTCTAATTCCTTAGAAGGTGAAATGCCCAGTTGTCTGCAATTTTTTTTTATTTTCTCCGCGTAAAACTTGTAATTTGACAGCACATTCTGTATTATGCCTTGGTCCACATTGGGTGTTGCCATTACACGCATACACAGCGCGCCAATATCCATGTGCTCGGGATTGCAATAATACCCCGAAATTGTATATTCATAATCAATCTTGTAATCATACACGTCATTTTGCACAAACAAATGGTCTAATGTTTTCCCACGAGTTTTGTCGAGGGTTCTCTTAACCATGCGATATAATTCATACACCAATCTGTGTTTGGATTGCACCCGATAATAGGTCATCATTTCATAGATGTTTTCCAGACGGTCGGGGAACTTGTCATATCCCTCCAACCAACTTGCCAGCGCCTTCTCGTGCTCGCCCAACGCCTGATAACATTTTCCTATATTGTAATAACTCTGCCATATTTCCTCTATCCAACCGCCGATTTCGATGCGTTTCTTGTACGTCTCTATCGCCTTCTGTTTTTCGCCGTTCTCGCGGTAACTGTTTGCCAAATAAAATGTGTAGCGGTCATTGTTGGGTTTTTCCTCTAATCCGCGCAACAACAGTCGGATGTCGCGCTCATATTTGTCTGCCTTGGCACCCCCGTCACCCACATCGTTGATGAACAATATGCTTTTTTCTATATTTGAATACACCGAATTTGGCGGCGTCTCTATTACCTCGTGTGTGACTCCCCAATACTTGATGCCAATGTTGTTTTTTACAATTCGCACATTCTTGTATGACATGTTGGGCGACCCTTGAAATACATAATGCGCATCGGCACAATTCAACATCTGTTTGTTGAACCCATTGCCGGGTTCTAATATCATGTCCGCATCCATCAACAAAATGTAATCCGCATCTGCCATTCCGGCGCACGCCAATAGAGAATGTGTGCGATTATATCCAAAATCGCGAAATGGTTCTTGAATCACTTTTCCTGGAATACCCTTTGCCTCAAAATATTCCTGTATGATGGTTGGCGTGTCATCGGTGCTTCCTGTGTCACAAATGCAATAACTGTCTATTATGGCGCAAACGGAATCGAATAAACGCCTGATGATTTTACTCTCGTTTTTTACTATCATATTGAGACATAATTTAGGAATGTGGGTTGATGATGCCATATGTGAATGCAATACCTGTTTGCAAATTTCTAAATCTTTTTGTATTTAGTTATTTGCAACTAAATGCAAATGTGAATAATTCGTGTTTTATCTCTGTGTGTAGAATATATTGCTGATGGCATCTAGTAGATTTTTTGACGACGAAGCACGTATTCATAAAAGAAATGCTATTGACACTTATGCAGGACGATATATATTGGATGTTCCCGGCAATGGTGTTGATATGCCTTTTAATGCTGATCCGCACATTCGTGTGCAGCGCTGGGGCGCCAATTTTTGCACCAACATGATGGATATTAATAGTGATTTGCGGGGTTTGACTCGACCTTTGAATCGCGATTTTGTGGAAATTAATGAATACAAGAAATACAGTGTGACTCCGAATCTTGCCAATTCAAATCCGGAAATTGTTAATTATATTACCGACGAATCGCGCGCCACACATCCCGCGTGGGTTCATAAAGAACAGGAATTGAACCGATGGAATGGCACTTTAGGTGCCACGCGCATCAGTGCTGATGGTGTAATTGCCGATGGCGCCTCTATTGACATGACTTTTTTGAATAAACCCTTTTATGAAAATCTGAATACACGCATTTTAGAAAAAGATTACTTTAAACCCAAGTTTTCTAGAAACACTGGTTTTACTGATCCTTTGCCTTACAATAAATAGGGGGACACGAATTATATATTGAAGATATTATATATAATTCTATATTAAATGCAACTCGCAATACCTTTAGTAGCACTTGGTGGATTATACATTGTGTCTAATCAAGCAGAAGAATCGAAAAAAAAAGGTAAGGAAGGATTTAAAGGAAGTCGTCTGCCCAACATTAATGTGCCTGATCGCAATTATCCTCCGACGGACCCGGCAACATCTTATAAATCGGAAACCGACGTCACCTCCGAACTTGCCACATTGAACAAATACAGTGGTCCCTCTGCTTATACTGACAAGTATTTCAATCCTCTCGCCAGAAATTCATTGATCAATAAAGACAGTCCAAAAGACTCGGGAACTCAATATCAAAGTTTATCCGGACAACAAGTCGATGCCGACTATTTCAAACACGGCAATATGATGCCTTTCTTCGGAGGCAAAATCCGGACTTCTTCAGACCCCAAAAACAATGAAGCAATCCTCGACAATTATTTAGGAACAGGTTCCACGCAAATTGTCAAATCCGAGCAAGCACCCCTTTTTCAACCTAATCAAAATCTGCAACATGCTCACGGTGCGCCCAACATGAATGACTTCTTTCAATCCCGTGTAAATCCGAGCAAACACATGAACGGTGTTAAACCTTTCCAGGAAGTGCAGGTCGGTCCCGGTCTTGGTCTATCTGCCGACCAAACTGTCGGCACCGGCGGTTACAACTCGGGCACACTGCAACGCGAAAGTTGGTTACCCAAAACAGTGGATGATCTGCGCACTGCAAACAAAAAGAAGGCAACTGACACCATGCTGTTAGACCACGAAGGTCCCGCAAAGAGTCGCATCACCAATGTGGGAATTTTAGGCGTTTTCAATAAGAATCGCCCCGAGACTGCGTTTGAATGGGGTCCCGACCGATATTTCACCACAACTGGTGTAGGAAAAGGTCAGACTTCGCATGCGATCCCCATCGACAAATTTAGCAATCGCGCGGACACTACTGTTGAATATGAGGGCGTGGCGCAAAGTGTGAATGCTTTGCCCATTACACCTGGCGAGAATTTGCCCAGTCACCGCGTCGAATTGGGTCAAGGTCAATTAGGCGTTGCCAACGCTGTTGGACGAGGATATGCCAATGACGGCGATTATGGTGTCAAATCCAATCAAGTCTATATGAATAACCGATCATTTTCTAGCGCAAACATGGACGACAGTTATTTCGGCGCTGTCAAGAGTGGTCTTGGTGCCGTTGTGGCGCCCATTTTGGAGATTATGCGCCCTTCCAAGAAACAGAATGTTATTGGCAATATGCGCGTCTATGGTGACGCGAAGACTGCTGTGTCTCAAACATACTTGTATAACCCCAACGATGCGCCGGCGCACACTATGCGCGAAACCACCGAGGAATCCATTAATCATTTGAATGTCAATAGAGGACAAGTCAATAATGGTTATTTGTCTACTCCTTACCAGGTTGTCCCACAGGAACGCGACACCACATCGCGATCTCATGTGGGTGTTGCTGGATACCAGAACTCGGCGCTCAGACCTTATGATGCCGAGTTGTCTTATGAACCCAGCGATATTAAGGCGTCCACCATCAATGGGCGATTTGGCAATTCAAACACCAATCTGTTTAATAACAGCGTGAATTATCAGGGCAAACCCAAAGACAATGATATGATTAATAATCGCGCTTTAATGCCGAAAATGCCCGCGCAAAGTCAATCGTTGTCCAACTTTGGCGAAATGAATCATAGAGCACAACAATTGGACACAAATGCTGTTGTAAATCGCAACACACCTGATTTGTATGCTGCTCTCAACCAGAACCCGTATGCGCTTAAACGAACATATGCTGCGTAAAATATGGGGGTTAATGTCATAATAAATAATCTTGTTATTTATTATAATGTCTTTTAGGAGAATCCAGAGTCGCACTGTCAATCATCATGTGTTTTTAGATAATCGTCTCACGAATTTCGTGGGTGAGCATGTCCATTTTGGGGATTTGATTGTTGAGAGGGATGCTCTCATTAATGGCAATTTGACCGTCAAACATGATATTCGCGCCCGCAGTTTCTATGCCACAGGCAATTTTTATTTGGATAATTACATCCTTGTTCCTGCTGGAACTATCATTCAGTCTGCTGCCATTAATGTTCCCGATGGGTGGTTGAACTGCGATGGTACATCCTGTAATAAAATTTTCTATGCTGATCTGTTTTCGGCAATCGGCAACGTGTATGGAGGTCTCGTGTCTGATTTGAGTTTTAATTTGCCCGATTTGCGAGGACGCGTTGGCATCGGCGCTGGACAAGGTGCCGATTTGACTAATCGCATCATGGGACAAAAAAGTGGTGAGGAAACCCACGTTTTATCCACTGGTGAAATGCCTAGTCACAGTCATAGTTCAAATGCTGTCGGTGGACAAAATAATCTGGGTTTGGTTAGTGCAAATGGCGGTGGCACACCCATCACAGGAGACTCAAGTCAAGGAGAGTTAAGTCTGTTCACACTTCCTTTTGCTTTAACAATCAATGATGCCGGTTCAGGCAACGCCCACAACAACATGCAACCATTTTTGGTTGTTCGCTATTTAATTAAATACTAAACGAGGGCGAGGGCGCAAACGAGGGCGCCTGACTTGCACCTGCGGTGCAAGCGTCGTGGCACCGGAGGTGATCCACGTGTAACTTCCTTCGGAAGTTATACCCTCTTGCTTCAAGAGAAACCGATGGTTTCTCTACATGTAATTTCCCTTCGGGAAATTAATCGCCTTTCCGATTAGCGTCGGGCGGTCCCTTTGGGACCTTCCTGACGCAATTAAAACGTTTTTATTATTTTTTTATGTATTTTATATAGTTTATAAAATACAATGGCAGATGTTTTATTAATTCCAGATCCTCACAAAAGGGGCAAAGAATTCAAATCACGCATCATGTTTGACGGCAAATCATATGAAACATCCGTGTTTTTTGCACCCATTCCCAAAGGAACGCCAGAATATAAAAAAATTGTCAATAAAATATCTTCAAGAAAACAATTAGACAAAACAACCGGACAATATGTCACTTGTCTTGGAATCACCAAAAGCGAAATAAAAGAATCATTAGACGATGTTGTCACCTCTATTTATCTCTTTGTCAACGAAAAAGGCAAGGCAACATCCGACCAAGCATCCGGATCATTGCAAATATTGGAAACACCCAACACATCCAGCGCTGGCGGCGATCCCGTGAAAATTGCATACATATGCGATTTGTGCAGGAACTGCCCCGACCCTGCAAAAAAGTCGGCATCCTCACCAGTGAAACCCATAATGCACCTGTTTGAACAATTAGCACATTATATTTTTGGAGAAACCGACATTTGCCTTTTGGTTGATCATGACCAAGAAGATGCATTAGTTCCTCTTTATGAAAAATACGGATTTGCTAGGAATCCCGGACATGCAAAATACATCTTTATGAAAAAGGCAATTGTGC